>Ga0208455_1000014_pt1 | contig 153313 bp, 140 predicted proteins | sample June2015DPH_4_50_FD_184690 | JGI IMG/M metagenome (GOLD analysis project Ga0208455, IMG submission 184690) | Peatland microbial communities from SPRUCE experiment site at the Marcell Experimental Forest, Minnesota, USA - June2015DPH_4_40... | ecosystem: Environmental > Terrestrial > Soil >... | reverse complement strand
TCCCAGGAAGCGTGCGACTTCTTTCCAGGAGTAGCCGTTCGTTCTCAGGAAGAACATGTCCCGCGACCGCCCGGTCATATAATTCAGCAACTCTCTTACGAGCAACTCATCTTCAACTGTGGACGGGCTGCCGCGGGTGTGAATGCCACCGAAGGCATCGAGATCCTGGAGCGAGCCGACAAATTGAATTTTAGGCTGCCTTGCCACGTGCCTGTTAAGCCTGCGGACAAAGGCCACGTACAGGTAACTGTCGAGATTTCGAATCGAATTACCCGAGATTCTGTGTGCTCTTCTAGTTCTGGTAATTGCGAGCAGTACCGTTTCGAGTATGTCTGCGGCTATGGATGAATCCTGGTCGTAGCGCCGGGCATAAGAAAGCACGCGCGCCCAGTTTCGCCGCGCTGCATCAAGCAGATCTTTTTCAACCGTTGCCCCAGAGCCTTCCGATTGCCAAATCCAGACGGGTGGGTTAGCTCTGGAATCTCCACGCATGGTTGCCACTCAGCCTCTCCCGTTCCATTTCTCAAGGATTCTAACGTCCGCACAAAGACTCCAAACTATTTTTCCTCCTACAATAGAGATGTCCGCAAACGGTCTAAATCTTAATGCCTCAATTCTTTTTTTCAGGCCTTTGGTGTCCACCCCCTCGGAGTCGTGGAGACATATGCTGATACATGCCTCTTAAGCATGACACTTATTTCGGCCTCCCTCAATATGGGGCAGTGCGCAGATGGAAATGCAGTCGCCTGACACTTCAGTGCCAAAGCGCTTGCGCAGGGTCGCATTTACCATCGCAGCCTGCATGACAGTCCCTGAGAACGCGCTACGCACCAACCTGGCAGCCCGTCGATTTGCCAGCTGCCTCCGCCGAGGGAAGCGGTCGTAACAGGCGCCCCGCAATCAGTGGCTGGAGCTCACTCACTGACCCGAGAGTATTTGTTGGACGACGGGCCATGAAGAGAGCGCTTGCGGAAGGGCAGGTCGTATGAAAGGCCAAGAAGATGGGAATGAAGGCCACGGCCTGAGTGGGGCCGCAGCGGTGACGGACTCCAAGCGAGATCCGGTCGTCTGGAGCCCGGAATTGGATGCGATCATTCGTGAGGGGTACTCACGAGGCTGGTCCGGAGCCCGAGAAGCCATTAATAAAATTCAGCGTTTGCATCCTAAGTGGCGTAGCCACAATGTCTGGGAACGAGCGAAAGAACTCGGTTTTGATCAAAAGTATGTCCAAGAACGTCCGCCCTGGTCGGCTGCGGACGATGCGTTGTTGCTCGATTTCGCGCAAGAACAATCGGTAAAGACGATTGCTCGTTTGCTCCACCGAAGCGAGGCGACAGTACGGTGGAGGTTCGCAAAATTGGGCGAGAGTTCCAGGGTTCGAGACAACTACACGCAGGAGGAGTTGGCGAGGGATTTGCGCGTGAGCCCCAAAACGGTACGGCGCTGGGAGGCAGCGGGATTCCTGGAGCGCCGAGATGGGCGAATCACTCACGAATCATTGCAGGAGCTCTGTCGTAAGCACGCTTCGGAAATAAACTTCGACGCGCTCGATATGGAGATGCAATCCTGGCTGAGAGATTATGCGCCTTTCGTCCCAGCTCAGAAGCAGCCGAAGAATGGGAACGGGAACCTCAAACATCTTCAGAAGGTCGGCGTGTGCCCTTGGTGTGGCCGTAAAACACGTGGCAATGCCCATGGGCGGCACATCGAGGCATGTGCTCGAAAAAGCAGTTTGAAGGGCCTGCAAGCGCCAGGGAGTCACGGGTATACTCCGGTGGTGCGTTCGCCTCCTGACCCAACGACAAAGTTGTCAGCCGCACGGCGCCATTCTTGGAACGAAGGGTAAGCTTCGAGGGGATGACTTGACCAATGCTCGTCCCAGTAAAACACCCAGTAGTCTACGGTTCGGACGCTTCGCGGATGCGCTCGCGCCTCATACACGACCGCGTCGAACCAGCCTTCTTGCCGCATTGTGCTGAAAAACCGATTCTCGCCCCACTCAAGAAGGGCTTTCCACCTTCTGGTGTAATCCTCCGGAGAGGGCGTGTTGCAAAGCTCTTCGTCGCATTCAAGGAAACCTGGGCAGCGGCGTTGCAACTCCTTCGCGATGGCGTCAGGGAGTTTTCCATCTGACTCCAACAACGACCGCAGCCAGTACGTGAAAACTTCCCACTCCATATATTGGGCCACCGCTGCCGCGAGGCGTTCGGGACCAGCCACCCTGCAGGACTTGATAATCTGACGTTTGTCCTCTTTCATCTCGAATGCGTCGAGAACCTCGTCAGCACATTGCTCGGAGGCTGTTCTCCACTCCTCGAACGACGGGTAGGCCGAAGGGCGCTGCCGTTTCCATTGCGCCTCGCACTGTTGCCAATAAGCGCAGTCCCGGACGTAGGCGGGATCTCTGACCCCATAGAAAGTGACTGCCCGTAGCCAACCTTCATCCTTGGCTTGCGCGAGCACATTACTCTCGACCCATTCCAATATCCCCCGGTAGAGTGGAGGGTCCTGGTGCGTTAGCTCGGATGTTCGCTCAGATTCAAGCAGCCCAGGGCAGCGTTCCTCGAGAACCTTCACAAGCCATGCGGGAGCGCAGCCCTCAGCTTCGGCGATCGCGCGCGCCCACAGGCTGAAGGCGTTCCACTCGATGTATTGCTGTCTCGCTTCCTGTAGGCGTTCCCATGCGATTCGCCTCGCCTGCCGGTCAGCTTCCCGGCGGGCCATCTCCGATACATGTGCTTCCGCCTTACGGGTGCGCGGGGTTCGCTCTTTCGGGGAATTCACCATTACTAGGAGTACCCCCTTTGCGAGGCGGGCCATGTCAATTCAAAAAGGCCTGACCGCTCTTAGCCGGGCGCTCGTAAGGGTCGGAGAGCCCGCTTTCGAATGGCTGGTATTGTAACCCAGGAAAAGCTTTGGTGGTTGACCCGTAGCCTGGGCTAACGACCAGATTATGAGCAGAATTTCTTGAGGAAAGCGGTGACACCTAACTGCATAGGGTAGTTAAACACGAGGGTCAGCGTCACGCATTGCAAAACAAGGTCCCCAAGCGTATGCCGAGCATCATTCAACATTGTCGTGCCACCTCCATGGGTCGGTCATTTTTTGGGGCGGGGTCACACATAGGAAATCCACAACCGTGAAAACGAGGGGGCACTGCGGTCGAGCCAGTGGCCGGCAACGTAAAACGCCAGCCCGCAATACTCCAAGGCTGCATTGGTCGCTTTTCAATAACAAAAACCGTTCTTCGATTATATTTCGTCACAGTTCGCCCACAGTCCGGACGTTTGGCGAGGATTCAACCCAGGAATGCGGCGGTCCGGAAGGTAGAGCTTCTCGACGAATTCCGCGAGCGTCAGCGAACTTTCGGACTGTGCGGCCCCGCCATTAACGGGGAAGAGGATTTCATCGACGAGCGGGAGTAGATCCTTTTTTGACCTGTAGTCGTCGCAATAGCGGGCAAGACGTTCGCAGACGGGGCGGCGCACGAGCCGGCCTTCCTTGTGTTCTTATTGGTAGTACCCAAGCCACCGTTGCCAAATACGTGGTTCACGGGCGCAGACTACCCTATCAGACGTGGCGTGCCTTCCTCAGTAACCATGTGAAAGACTTGATCTCCCCCGAATTCTTCGGTGTTCCCACTCTCAGTTTTGGGGTTGTTTTTGTCTTCATCGTTCACGGACACGACAGTACACTTATCGAACCGGGACTGAGGTGAGTCTTGCAGCAGGTGTTGTGGTCCGCAAGGATCGGCTGGGTGGCCTGCTAACCTACTACTACCGAAAAGCAGCCTGAGGGTGTTCGAAGCTCATACCCGATGCAGCGTCAACGGATCGGTAGTTCCATTGTCCAAACTCGATTACGCACTCACATAAACTTAGCGGAACCGTCCTCTCTGCATTCCTTGCCGTTGAGAGCAGGCAATCCCACTGGTTACTCCTGTCCCAGAATTGATCTCTATTTTTCAGCCACACGGGAGGGTCCGCTTCCCTTCGAGGCAAAGATATAACTCATTTCCTTTCGGGGGCGGTTGGCTTCCAGCCACGCTTTGCGCGTGTCGCGCAAGACCATTATGGGATTACTGTCCGGGACGCCGAAATCTGATATCTTGAGCGCCTCCACATTTTCACAAACAAGGGCGGGGCGTTCTGGATTTAGGTTCCCCGGTGGCGCTGTGCCCATTCATCAACAATGGGGAAGAAGCCGCGCGGCTGGTGGCGGCCTGCCGCTATCCACCTCAGGGCATACATGGCTATGGCCCCCGCAGGGCAAGGGGATACGGATTAGACCTTAATGAATACATGAGTGCATTGCAACGATGCGTTGCTGTATATCCCTATCATCGAGTCTCGCGCGGCCTTGGAGAACATGGCGGAGATCGTCGGGACCGAAGGTATGGATAGAGTTACTGTGGGCCCCATGGACCTTTCTTTTTCCTCGGATGCTTCAAGGAATTTCAATCTTCTACTTATACCGACGCGGTGGAAACGGATCGCCAAGCCTCCAAGGAATATAAGAAAGCGATGTGGAACTGTGGAAATGTGGAACGGTTGTTATAGCCTGGAGCATGCCAGACCCTGCGCGGGCAGGGTGACAGCCTTCTGCTGGTTGGAGGGGATGACTTGTTTCTGGCCAACGAGGGCCCCCTGCTGGCGTCCCGGTCAATTCAGTCCCGTCCCCTTGGCCGAGTGCGCGATGATTTTCATGCTGATGCTGGCGCGCCGCTGGCATGAAGCGCAGGCCAGCTTTCATCAGGGGCGCTTCTACACGCCGATGGGTAGAGAGTTGGAAGGCGCCCGGCTCTTGTTAATCGGATTTGGCGCGAGCGCCAAGACGGTAGCCGCGCGGGCCCGGCCGTTCGGACTGTGCGTGCCTGCGGTGGACGTTCGCGAGATCTCGGAAGTGGAACGGCGGGAGTTCGATTTGCAGGTGGTGGGAAAACCGGCGGGTATCGACCGGCTGCTGCCGGAGAGCGATTACGTCCTGCTGCACTTGCATCTGAATGCCCAGACGCGGCACATCACGGACGCGCGCCGGCACTGCTTGCTGAAGCCGACGGCATGTTTAGTCAACGTGGCGCGCGGGCCGCTGGTAGACGAGGAGACGCTCTCCCAGCAACTAGCGGAGGGCCGGTTGGGCGGCGCGGGGCTGGACGTGTTCGCGTCCGAGCCGGTCGATCCGAATAAACCTCTTTTCAGATTACCCTGCGTCATCGCCAGCCGCACATCTCGGGGCAAACCGACGGCACTTCCCGCGGCCGCGCACGAAGCGTAGGCACTGACATTGACCGCATTTCGCGAGGCTTGGACCCGCTATATCGCATCGATCTCAAGAGGGATAAGTAAGCCTGCTACGTTTCTTGCAAGTTCCCCGTGGGGAATGTGGACCGGCTGTGAGCCCGATAAAGCAATCTGCCGCCGCGACCGGAGGGAAAAAATCCCGGACCACTCACCAACTGAGCTGCTCGTCGGGTACAAAACGCTGTACCTTTCGCCAAGGTACCTGATTGCTTCCGTACTGTTTATGCGCGTAAAGGGCGCCGTTCATTCCCGGCGGGTCGATGGAAACCATGGTGTTGCCTTTGATTTCGAGGGTGTAGGGCACCGCGCCTAAAGTTTCCTTAGCTGTCCGCGTGGTAATCGGAAAGCCCAAGTCGATTGTCTTGCCCACCTTCGTCGCGCCGACATTCACATAACGACCCTTCCAGGCCAACGGTCGCGGCGAGCCATTCACCTTGCATACCACCTGAGGGCTTCCACTTTCCACTCATTCCCGTACGCGAACACGAACACGCTGAAAAGACCTCTTCATGTTGACGTTGACCCTGCCCTCGTAAGGAATGAAACTGTAAACACCCGCCTAGGCTGAAGCACGATTGAGCAGAAGATTCACCTGGAACTCGTCGCCCTCACACTCCACGATGTTTTCCCAAATGTAGTAAAGTGAACGCGTGGAATTTCGCGTGCAGCAGTGGATAATGCCTGTGCGTAAAGCCCATTCATTCCCGGAGGCCCAGCCGGCGAACCCGCCCAAGTTTCTTTTCGCCACCTGGTCGGCTGTCTCGTTGTACGCCACGGGCTTTTTCGGCATAGATTCGGCCAGCCGGCAAATCCATTCCCCCTCTGTCAACTGATTCTCGGCAAACTGGTTCCGTGCCCAGCGGTCGATGTCGTCCCAATAGTCTCCCACCCCTGCCGTGCTCAGTTTAGCGGCCAGGCCGATCGCGTGGTTGTGGAAGTGTCCACCAAATGCTTCTCCCTCCACTCGATCGGTGTGAGACCAGAGAAATCGGCCTTCAGCGTCGTAGTAGCACGCGTGGTCCTTCAGGAATTTCACGACCTTTCCGGCCAACTTCTGAGCGGGCTCGTAACCGGTCACAAGGAATATTGCGCCAAGCCCTGAATCAAGCGACCGTTGCCATGATCCGCCGCCAAGTAGCCTGTGGGCATGATGTCGGCAGATCCGGGACCGCCGAACTTGGCCTAGGGTTCATAGGCGCCCGCCGGAAAGAAGGAATAATCGCCTTGGTCGGTGGCAAGTTGCGTCATGCGCTGGATCATTCCCTCAATCGTCTCTTTCCACATTGGATTCTGGTCGCCCAGATAATAGATGGTCATGGGTGCCATGGCTCGAGGCCACACGCACGGACAGGTGAACTGCGCCACAGACTTGTCGCTTGAGTCCGTTGTCCTTCCCTCGGCCCTCCACATCGGGGTCACCCAAGCAGGGTTGAGACGGCTCCAGGATCGTCCAATGAAATGTTACCCCCCTATGGACGCGGGTAACCTTATGAGCCAACCTTCGAGACCAGGGTACTTGAGGGGAATTCATCCTGCTACCCTAAGGCGGGCACCTCGGAAAATCACCGCATGTTTCGCCGCAATTGCGGTTAGTTCGGGTCAATATGCAGGCCTTCGCGCCAGTCCCTCTGCCTGGCATAACCCAGGTTGCACTGGTTTTGCGCTTGGCCGGGATTGATCTCATGCACGATCGCTTCGTCAACCCTCAGATACATCTGCACGCCAGTCAAGACAGTTGCGTGTGGCGCCGCCCCATTGGACACATGCAACCGCATCACGCCTGGATATGTAAGGGAAACTGTGTAATCGAGACTATTCGTTCAGACCCGCTGTCCCCTCCTTCACTGCCTCGTACATTGCAACAATGTTTTCCGGGGGAACGTTGGCCAGGATATTGTGGACCTGCTGAAAAACGAAGCCTCCGCCGGGGCTGAAGATTTGTACCTGTTCTTTGACGTGCCGGCGCACTTCATCCGGCTTGGCTTCAGGCAAGATGGTCTGCGTGTCGCAACCGCCGCCCCAGAATACCATGTCCTTCCCAAATTCAGCTTTGAGCTCCCTGGCGTCCATGCCGGCACAGGAAATCTGAACGGGGTTGATTGCCTCTAGTCCGGCGTCAATCAAATCCGGCAACAGTTCGCGAACCCCGCCGCAACAATGGAGCATTACCTTCACATTGGCCAGTTGTTTGGCGCGGCTCCACATCAGTTGGTGGCGAGGTTTGAAAAACTCCCGGTACATCCGGGGCGAAACCTGCGGTCCATTCTGCGTTCCCAGGTCGTCGCTAAACCTGACGATGTCGATGCAGTCTCCCACCGCAGCCAGGTATTTTTCCAGATTCGCTAGGTGGATCTCGACCAGCTCGTCGAGGAACTCGTGCGCCTTTTCGGGTTCGGCCGCCAGAAGCATAAAAAAGTTGTCGTGGCGATAGAGAAGCTGCCCGGCTTCGAGCAGATTGCCGCCGAAACCGCCCAGAATGGCCTTATTGGTTTTCTGCCGCAGCCGTCTTGCTCCTTCTCTCAACTGCGCATGATTGACCCACGGCCCGGGAGGAGCAGCGACGGCGGACCACAGGGATTCCTGCACCGCTCCGGGGATGGTCGTAGGTCCATTTCCATCTGCGAATGGGAAATAAGTTTGCTCGAAGTAGAGTGCGCCCTCGGGCATGTGACCAATCACACGTCCGCTCTTGGAGCGGAAAACCCACTTCCCATCGCCCTTTTCGGGTAGTGCCCATGCCGGCATCTTGCAGGGGGTGCCGTCGGGCAATGTCCAGTCCGCCCAAGATTCTTCGTCGAGGGCGAAAGCACGCCCGAGATCAAGGGTATCGACCCCGAATTGCTCCAGGACGTCTTCATCCACGATGGCCAATTGCTGAAGAGGGTGATAGACGCGAATTGTCTTCTTGGGCAGTCCGAGATAATGGCGCAGTCTGGCGTAAGCAATGGCGGCGATCCCTGAGGAACCGTGGCCTGAAAGATCAACCGGCACACGGTCGGGCTGGCGGTGGTTGCAAGCAGCAAGAACTCTTTCACGTGAGGTCATGGTCTCCACTCCGCAATGGAAAGGGTTTCAGCAATCGGGTGTCCGGTGCCACGAGCACGTAGGATACCCCGTTCGAGGGCAATTGTAGGTACCCTCGGCGATTCTTTCAACTGGACCCGTGCGCCGGTCGCCTTCGCAAGGTGGTGGAACAATTCACCCGTACCGACACCCGGGATGTGATGCGAGCCCAGCAGGTCACTCAATGCTTCCACGGTCTCGGGATGCCCTCGGGGCGGCGATTCCGTGGGTTTCAACGACTCCCGCATCGTTCGCACTTCGGACGTCAGCGGGAGCTCGGCTCCTTCGTGTGACACAATCGAAAGTTTTCTTTAAGTAAGTCACGTTTGTTACAAAACACCCGTCTCGGGATAATACCTTTCAATCTTCGCTTTCGTCAAAACGACGTGTTCAGTGTAAGTAGCCAATTGCACCTTTTCTCCTCTTAGAATTCTCAACGCGAGAGACATGATGCGCTCGCCGTAAGTCTGGGGGAAATAAGCCACCGACGCCCTGAGTGGTGACCCGAGCTGAATATATCGCCGGCTATCGCGACCACCCCCCTGTCCCACAATACATGTGTTTGCGCCTAAGTTCATCTTTAGTACGGCCCGGCAACTCCCTAGCGCCACAGGGTCACCCATGGCGGCAATCAAGATTTTCTTCTTGCCTTTGCTCTTATGAAGCAATTCCTTCGTGGCGCGGTACCCATCATGAACCGACCCGCCGGGCGAGGCTATCTCGATATCGGTCTTGCGCAAACGAGGAAAACCTTCGCTCAGGCCATCGTAGGCTCCGGCCACTCGTGCCTCCTGGGTTGAACCCACACCTTTGGCCGGGAGAATTAGCACTCTTTCGATGTTCCGGAGGTTTCCATTGGCAAATCTGCACAGGAACTGGGCGGCCATCTTTCCTGCTAAGTAATTGTTGCCGCCGAAATAATAGGCTCCCGGGATGGAATAATTGACGGCGATGATGGGTATACGTGCTTCGTGGCACTTCGCAGAGATCAAATGGGTCACCTCCTCATTTGATTGGTGTTCAACCAGCAACTGAATTCCTTGCTCGAGAAGTTCATCTACATTGGCAAGAATTCTTGGAGGGCTCTGCTCGTTATCTCGGAGGATCAGATCCACACCTTGGCGCCGCGCGGCCAGGACCATGCCTCGCGTCACTTCACTGCAAAACCTCATCGATTCGTCCATCGCAGCGTAACCGATTCTGCATCGTTTCCTCGGCGGTACCAGCGAAAACCTCTTCGCATTCCCCCGCCGCATCACGTAACCGCGCTTCTCCAGCGTATACATTAAACGGAATGCCGAGGAGTAAGTCATGCCAGTCCGTTGAGCAATTTCTGTGACGTTCAGTTGCTGTTCGAAGCTGTCAAAGGCCTCCAGAACGTCGAGCGTCTTGGCCGCCGCCTCGACGAAATACCGCGATTCGATACTGTCGTTCATTTTATCCTCCTCTTCTTCATGCGTCCTTCCGTTCCTAGAGGGACAGCCTATCGCGGCCCATCTCACCCACCATCTCCACTCCAGCAATATTACAATATATCCATTCCCGATTTAGGTCATCGGACTTTGTTTTTCCAACTGCTGTTAGTACTACCTGAATCCGGCGCATTCAACGCATTTAGAAGTGCACCGGGGCCTCGTGGTAAGGGCGCAGAAGGCACTTTTTGCTTTTTCGGCTTAGCTTAACCTTAGGTTAGGATAAGCCGAAATGCGCCGATCGCCACGAAACGTCACAATCGCCTTTGGTCATGCGGGTTTGACGCACTATGGCGGCGCTTTCTTCCTTCATGAATTCTTACGAGTGCTCCAAATCCGCAACTTCTTGGCACACCATCTCAAGTGGGAGCGTCGAAACTCCGACTACAGTCTGTCCCAGATGGTACTGGCCCTTGCCTGGCCCCTCATCCTAGGCTTGGATCGCATCGAAACCGCGTCGTTGCTGCGTTCCAACGGCACGTTCCAATTTTTGACGGGCCTGCCGCGCTTCCCCGACCCGCAGACTCTTCGGCGTTTCTTACTCGGCGCTCCCGAATCGTTCGCGCTCCAACTTCGCCGCGCCAACGACCGACTGCTACAATTCGTGATCCATTTCCCCACTCACCGTTCTCGCTTGATCTTGGACCTGGACAGCACCGTCGTGACCACCTTCGGACATCAAGTGGGTGCATCGGTCGGCTACAACCCTCGTTATCGTGGTAAGCGATCCTATCAACCGCTGCTCTGCGTCGAAGCCGGCTCGGCCCACTTGCTGGGTGCATCCCTGCGCCCAGGCAAGACCGATCCGCACAGCGGCACGGTCGAGCTTTTCCGCGACTGTTGGGGCAACTTGCCCTCCGGCGTTCGTGACGTTCGGGTCCGTGCCGACGCGGCCTTCTGGGATGACGCCTTCTTAACCGAACTGGAGGATCACGATACTCGCTACGCTGTCGTGGCCCAGATCCGGAAGCCCCTGCGCCACCTTCTCCCGGGATTGAACTACCAGCGGGTCAACGCCGACTGGGAGATGGCGGAGTGCGAATACCAAGCCCACGTTTGGTTGGAACCCAGACGCCATGTGGTTGCCCGCCGATTGGTCGAGACGGCGGAACATCATCTGACGCTGTTCCAACTCGGACGCTACTACTATCGAGGCTGGGTCACCAACATGGACCTCACCCCGCAGGGTGTCTGGCATTTCTACGACGGTCGAGCCGCCATCGAAGTACGCATCCGCGAACTGCGCGAGGATTTCGCGTTCGCCAACATCCCCACGCGTGCTTTCGCGGCCAACAACCTCTATCTTGAGGTCATCCGCTTTGCCTATAACCTCGTCACGGCGTTTCAGCGTGCATGCCTGCCCGATGATTGGCAAAGCTTCACCCTCCGGACGCTTCGTCACAAGCTCTTTCTGCTTCCGGGCGCACTCGTTCGGCCCCACAATCGACCGGTCCTTCGGCTTCACAAAACACCCCAGATTGAAAACTTGGCCCACCACATCCTCACCAAGATTGCGAAGCTTCGGGCCATCACCTGAGCTAAAATGGGCTCTTTCACGCCGGATTCAGGTACTACTACGTTAAGTTAAGGTGGTCGGTTGCTTTTGCGAATCTTGCTGCCACAATACGCGCAACGCCCGGTCCAAGTGAACAACAGCCGTTGGATCTCACGGCGCGTTTGTGGCAGGGTCCACCCAGAAGTTTTTTTTAATGCGCAACATCTCCAAGGTCAGGAAGGCGTGCGCCAACATCACCTGCGTCACATGATGATACCAGCCCGTCCAATTGCGGCCTTCGTAGTGATCCAGCCCCAGCTCCTCCTTGAGTTGTTGATAGTCCCGTTCGATCTTCCACCGACTTTTGGCGATGCGCACCAGTCGCCGCAGCGTGTAGTGTGGTGGCAGGTCGCAGAGAAAGTATTTCGTGGGCTCCCTCTCGCCGCGCGGCCATTCCACCAGCAACCAGACCTCCTTATGGGGTGGCTGGCCTTCGTTGAAACTGTGCGAGGGTCGGACGCGGCAGGCGTGGAAGCGCGACTCCAGCCAGCCTTTCGTACCTTCTCGCCAGCGGACTTGCTTCCATCCCCGGGCCTTCTCCGCCACCTCTCGAACCGAGGGGGGCGCGTGTCGCCATAGTGATAAACACTCGGGGGACGCCCTCGACCCCGCGCTTGCAGTTTGTGCATCCGAGGTGGCTGGGCCCACACCCCCAAGGACGAAGGGATACCGACCACATAAGGACGTTGGCGAGCCTCCAGTCCGTCGCGGAACTCCGTCACCTCACCGTAAGCGGCGTCCGCCAACACCACCCCACCGCGCAGGCCCCAAACCAGCGCCTCGTCGATCAATTCCAGAGCCAGTTGCCATTTCGTCCGGAACTTCACTGCCTCGGGGATACCCGCTTCGGCTCGCCGCTGGGGATCTTGAACCCAACTTTCCGGCAAGTAGAGTCGCCAGTCCAGGATCGTACTTTCTTCCGCTCCCGCCTGATGCAGGCTCACCGCCACTTGGCAATTCGCCGTCTTGCCCAGCGTGCCCGAATATTGGCGCGCCACTCCCACGGAGTGGTGACCTTGTTTGGGGAACCCCGTGTCGTCGATGACCCACACCGGGTCGGGAGACAATTCCGCGCTCATGCGACGGGCCAGCCGTTCCCAAACCGGAGCCCAAGGCCAGGGACTCTGTCCGATCAACTGCTGCATCGCCTGCACGTTTCCCTCCGGCAGACGCCCCGCCATCGGCTCGATGGATTTGCGTTCGCCGTCCAGCAACAGGCCGCGCACGTACACCGAGCTCCAATAGCGTCGCTCGCGGCGCCCCAGCGGTTCCAGCAGGTCGGCCAAGAATTGTTCCAAACGGTTTCGACATTTCTCGATTTCGCTCTCGGTCATGTACAGGAGGGTAGCACCTCCCATGCGGGAGGGGGACAATAACCTGACGTTGTTGTATTAGTCAATACACCGGGTAGAATTATTTGCCGCACCAATAGCGCGAGCAGTTCCACTTTTCTCGCACCTGCCCTTTGGATATCCGTTTCCGCTTAATTCCACCATGATCACGGCCGCTGCCCCACCCGACAAAAACCCCGCTCATTGATCCGCCAATGAGATGTGACTCGCTTCATCAATTGCGAACATTTCAGAGCGCAGCCAGTGTACCATCACTCTGCGCAGTTTCGGCTCCTGCTTGGCCTCCACACAGCTCATTCAGCAGTCACGCTGTCGCCGTGAACTGGACTCGCCGCCTCGGTCGGCAGGTCATCATGTTGGGTTTTTCCCGCCACCCAATCCCTGATGAGCAGACCCAGCCCGCTCAGTGTATTCCCCTTCAGCCAGACGCCGAACTCTCGGTCGCGGAGATCTTCGGTGATTGTGAGAACTCAAACTCCCCCGCGTCTTTATTCGCGGTAAGTGTGCGTACAGTGTGCATCCCGCAGCGGACGTGCCCCGGTGTTGCGTTGGCCCTGTTCCCACTTAGCGGCTTGCAAAGTTTCCAGGGGTTCACGTCAAGCAGCGTTTCCAGCAGCTCCGTTGCGCACGCAGAACGATTTAGGCTACCCAATCAGAGGGGCGACGTTCGGCGGCTGAGTAGGGAGAATATCCGAGTGCGCAAGTAGTTTCATAAATGGCCTATTCGCCCTTGCCGCATGGCGTAACAGGTTTTCATCCGCTCTTTCACCAGATGTACAAGAAAAGGTTTAAAAACCGCCTGCCCCATAATATCCGATTTTGTTCGAAGAGCGAATACCAGAAGCATTGACAAATCTCAGCTCCCCGTACACGATAGGGGGCGTAATGTGAATTTCAGAAATTCGGTCAGGCAAATAAGGAGGAAAAATGAAAGGGATTGCCATTTTTTTGTTCGTGCTTACGCTTGGGATTGTTCCGCAATCGCTCCAAGCGCAAGAGGCGTACGGGACCATTGTCGGTTCCGTCACTGATTCATCGGGCGCAGTAGTGCCTAATGCTAACGTTACGGTCACCAACGTGGGCACAGGAGTGGCGAGTAAAGTCGCAACCGGCGCGGCGGGTGAATACAGTGTCCCTAATTTATTCCCCGGCGCATATCAAGTGACGGTGGAGACTGTGGGCTTTAAGTCGTTTGTTGCGACCGCGCTCACCCTCCACGTCGATCAGCAGCTTCGTGTAGACGCCGTGCTTCAACCCGGCGCAGTTACGACCAGGATGGAGGTCACCGCTACCGCGGGGCAACTCATCGAGACCGACACCAGCACCATCGGAAAGGTTGTCGAGAACAAGGAGATCGTGGACCTGCCCTTGGTGAGCCGCAACTTTATAGCCTTGGCAGCGCTTTCCGGTGGGGCCATAAACGAGCCAGCTACCACATCAGGTGAAAATACAGCAATTATCCCCGCCGAGACGACGGGAACTTTCCGCACGGGACTCGCAGGAGGGGGACTGTGGGTAGCGGGCGGGCGGGATGACGCGAACTCCTATTACATTGATGGGCTGGAGAACAATGACCCCGGGTTCCAAACCATTGCAGTTACCCCGCCTATTGATGCGATTGAAGAGTTCAAGATCATGAACCAGGATTACACCGCCGAGTTTGGCCGTGGCCTGGGTCAGGTTCAGATCGCGATTAAATCGGGAAGCAACAAGTTTCACGGCACGGGGTACGATTTCTTTCGCAATGACGTCTTGGACGCTCGGGGCTTCTTTGATTATACCAATCCCGTAACGAACAGGTCAAAGGGCCAGTTGCGCTACAACCAGTTCGGAGGCAGTCTCGGAGGACCCATTAAGCGTGACAAGTGGTTCTTCTTCGGCGACTACGAAGGCACTCGGAACCACACTTTCAACCTCCAAGAGGGCACCATGCCTACCACAGCCGAGCTATCGGGAGACTTTTCGGCCGATGCGCCCATCTACAATTACGTGACCGGGGTGCAGTACCCCGGAAATAATATATCCAACCTGATCGACCCGAAGATTGCAAAGATAATTGCCGAGGGAATGTTTGCCCCACCGAACACCTCTCTGCCTGGAGACATCAATGAGGTGGCATATCTCGTGACACCTGACACGATAAACATTGAGACCGTGCGGGTGGACGGTAAGATCTCTGACCGGGACTCACTCTTCGCCAGGGCCACAATCCAGAACGAGAATATCGTCTCCCCCAGTGTGTATCCTTTATCCGGCGGAGTTTGGATTCAGAACGGGAGGAGTGTCGCCCTCGGCTTTAACCACTTGTTTTCACCCCGCGTTATTAACGAGTTACGGGTGGGTTTCGTGCGACCCTTCTCGTCTCAGTCACTTCAATCCGGCTTTAAGGGAGCAGCGCAGGATATCTTTACCGGTATGAACACAGCCCCGAATGAGCTCGGAACACCCACCCTTATCATCACTGGCTACGGCACATACGGCAGCAGATCGTTCGCGCCGTATGCGTTCCTCACAAATTCCTATAGCTTCGCCGACACGCTGACATACACCCGCGGTAGACACAGCATAAGAATGGGCATTGAATTCTACCATTGGCTGTATAATGATGTAAATTCGGATGTTCAGCGAGGCAACTTTTATTTTAGTGGACTTTTCACACAGGGACCCCTGAATCCCAGTGGAAACGGGATGGCAGATTTTCTGCTCGGCTTAACAGATTTCGCCCGAGATGCAAACGGTGGGAATCAAGCTTACCTTCACTCCATTAGCCCGAACCTATTTATTCAGGATGACTGGAAGGTTTCTGCGCGGTTGACGCTCAATTTGGGCCTTCGATGGGAATATCGGGAACCCTATACGGAGGCAATGAACAGAGTCAGCGGCGTAGATTTGACGTATCCCGGCGGCCGAATATGTACGCCAAATCCCCAGGAGGTGGCGCTGCTCAACGACCCCTACCTAGTCTCGGATTGCCCTCGTGGCATAATGAACCCTGATTATAGGGATTACGGTCCGCGTGTCGGCTTTGCCTACCGCCCCTTCGCGAGCAACAACACCGTGTTGCGAGGCGGTTTTGGGATTTTCTATGGCAATTATCAGAGCGACGAAAACACTGGTATTGATTCGGTCCCCTACACGACTGCTTTCAGTCGGGATTACACGCCCCAAAATCCTCCTGACCTTGATGCCCTCTTTCCTGCGCCCGTCACTCCTGCGCCCTATCCTCCTATTAGTGGCACCTTCGGTATGGATAGGAATACGCGCCTTCCCTATACGGAGCAGTGGAGCTTTGATGTGCAGCGGCTCGTGGGGTCGGACTGGGTACTCGACGTAGGCTACCTTGGAAACAGCTCTAAGCGTCTGAACGCCCGTCTTCCTCAGTATCAGGGCGTCCTTGCCACCCCGGGAGACGTCTCTTCGATTGTGTTCCCTTACTACAACATCGCGTGTTGCTTTCTAGACGAAAGCGCAAACAAAGGGAACTATGAGGCATTGAACCTGCGTGTGGAGAAGCACTTCAGTAGAGGCTTTTACATGCAGACTGCCTACTCTTGGAGCCATAATCTGTCCATTGACTCCGAGACGATCGATGAGCCCCAATACATGTGGGACCGAAACGCTGACTACGGAAATACCAATTTCGATGTCCGGCAAAGGCTCGTTATCAGCGCAACCTATGAACTCCCCTTTGGCAGGGGCAACCATTTTGGGTCGGGCTTAAGTGGCGTGGCGGACAAACTAACTCGTGGCTGGCAAGCGAACGGCATCTACCAAATTCAGAGCGGCTTCTGGTACCCAATCAGTGCCGTCGATGAATCAGAGACCGAAGGAACCTACAACAGTTTCCGTGCCGACCTGGTCGGCAACCCTCATGCGCCAGACCGAATAGACCCTACTCGTGCCTTCAACCGCTCAGCTTTTGCGCAGCCCGCAGTGGGATATTTCGGGGATTTGGGTAATGACACCATGAACGGGAAAGGAATTAACAATTTCGACTTCTCGCTCTTCAAGAACACGTTCGTGTCGGAAAGATTCAACGTTCAGTTTCGGGCTGAGTTCTTCAACCTTTGGAACCATACTCAATTGGGTCCCTTTCCAGGTAGTTCTATATCGAACGAAGCGGCTTTGGGTGTGTATACGACCATACAACATGCCCCGCGCGTCGCTCAGATGGCCATAAAGCTTATCTTCTGAAATGCGGGCACACAAAGGCGTTGGTGGTGCAGACTAAAAGTTTTTCTACACCAACGCCTTAGCTCAGCCGCCTGCGCGACGATGCCGGCGCGGAGTTCCGCGACGGCGTGTGGGGAATCGCCAACTGAGCGGAACCCGGAGGGGTAATGAGCAAAAGCACAATCAACACGTTCCAACTCTTCGAGGTTTTCCCGGACGAACAAACGGCCCGGACCTATCTTGAGGGCCGTTTGTGGGCGCATGGCGTCAAGTGCCCTAGCTGCAAAAGCAGCGACCGCATCACCATCCGCAAGGGCGGCCTCTACCGCTGCAATAGCTGCAAGCTCGACTTCACTGTGAGGACAGGGACGATGTTCGAGCGTTCGCATGTTCCACTTCACAAGTGGCTGTATGCTATGTATCTGTTGGTAACAGCACGGAAGGGTATATCTTCCATGCCGCTTGCTAAGGAAATTGGCATCACTCAGAAGTCGGCATGGTTCGTTCTTCATCGCCTTCGTGAAGCGTGCAATGACGAGAACAGCAAGCTGAGCGGGCTTGTTGAAATCGACGAGACTTTCATCGGCGGCAAGGAAAGCAACAAGCATGAACGCGATAAACCCAAAGCTGGACGCGGCGCTGTCGGTAAGTGCCCCGTCCTTGGGATGCGCGAACGGGGCGGAGAAACACTGGCAATGCCGATTGAAAATAGCAGCATGGAAGAAATTCAAAGCGCGATTCATGCGAGAGTCGAAGTCGGCTCCACGCTGCTGACTGACGAACACGCAGCGTATAACGATATGGACGGCTTGTTTTTCAAACAGGAAAGGGTCAACCACTCGGCTGGGGAATACGTTCGCGGAATCGCCGGAACGAACAGCGTTGAGAGTGTTTGGGCAGTCTTGAAGCGCGGACTGCATGGCGTTTATCATCATGCAAGCGTGAAGCACCTTGGCCGCTACGTGGACGAATTCGCCTTTCGGCTCAATGCTGGCAACGTGAAGCGCCACACGCTTGAACGGCTCAACAGCTTGGTGGACGCGGTAGCCGGAAAGCGAATCACCTACAAGGAGCTGACTGCATGAAAAATGTTCCACCGGAATTAGACTATATAACAGACGTCGTTCTAGCCTACCGCCCGAAGCCGAAAACAAAAGCGGCCAAGCGGAGGTTGCGAAGAAAGAGGCGGGATGAAAAGCGAAAGGAATTGGTCCCCGCCTTAGTGTCGGCCTGAAAGCTCCGGTCAGAGCCGCAGGAATTTTGTTGCTATCTAAGGGAGTCATCTATATAAGTCCCTTTGAATTTAGGAGCAAGCAAGTGGTGCAATCCTCCTTCGCAGGTCTGCGGCTTCTTCCCCCAGATGCAGGTCCCGCTCTGCGGGTCTGGCTTCTTGCCAGTGGTCAAACTCGCACTTTCGGAGATTTCAGGGGAAGGTCTTTACAGGAAATCCCTGGAACTGTCCAAGGGGAGGCAGTCCCACCCAATTGGAGGGAGGAATGATGGAGAAACGCGGCCGGAGAGATTTCATGAAGACGTGTGTGAGCGCGACGTTTGTACCAGCGCTAATGGGGTCTGCCAAGCCGGGGCAAGCTTTCGCCGGAACATCTGGTGAGCCTCGCAGCTTTTTGGAGCCGTTCAACTACGAGGGTGTGCGCCTGACCAGCGGGATCTTCAAAAAGCAATACGACGCGACCCGGGATTACTACTTCAAGCTCTCCAATGACGACGTTCTGAAAGGCTTTCGGGAAAGAGCCGGGATGCCTGCGCCGGGTAATTCGCTTGGCGGATGGTACAGCGGCGATCCCCGGCCGCCCAAAGACTACCCCGAGGAGTGGCCGCGCTTCCTCTTCAGCCGCGGAGACATGTTCAACGCCTTTGGCCAATGGCTGGCAGGAATGGCGCGCATGTCTCGCGCCACCGGTGACCAAGCGATGTTGGACAAGGCCACCTTCCTGATGCGTGAATGGGCAAAAACGATTGAGCCCGACGGCTTCTTCTACTATTCACGCAACCCTATTGCTCCTCACTACACCTATGAGAAGACAGTTGGAGGTCTGGTAGATCTGTGCGAGTTCGGCGGGGTGAAAGACGCAATCCCGAACCTCGAGAGGATCACTGATTGGGCAGTCAAGAATCTGGATCGCAAGCGGGAAAGTCCGAAACCGGCATTTGCTTCGGGCGTCGGCGGCTGTGAGTGGTACACCCTCTGTGAGAATCTCTACCGTGCTTACGAGCTAACTGGCAATCCCAAGTATAAGACGTTTGGCGACCTCTGGCGCTACCCGGCTTACTGGGGGATGTTCACCAACGGCAGCGGGCCGACTCCCTATGGGCTCCATGCTTACAGTCACTGCAATACGCTGAGCAGCGCCGCCATGACTTACGCTGTCACGGGCGAGAAGACGTATCTCGACACCATTATCAATGCCTATGACTGGTTCCAGCGCACGCAGTGTTATGCCACCGGCGGGTTTGGACCCGGTGAGAGATTGCAGGCTCCCGACGGTTCCCTCGGGAAGTCATTAGAAGATAACGGCGACACATTTGAGACTCCGTGTGGTTCGTGGGCGGGATTCAAACTCAGCCGTTACCTGATGCGCTTTACGGGTGAAGCCCGATACGGGGACTGGATTGAGAAACTGGCTTACAACGGCATCGGGCCAGCTTTGCCCATGGGTCCTAGCGGGATGACCTTTTACTACTCGGACTATCGGTTAGGTGGCGGCCGCAAGGTATACTACAGCGCTGCTTTTCCGTGCTGTTCCGGGACTTTCATCGAAGCGGTGGCTGACTATCACAACGTCATTTACTTCAAGGACGCCAAGAGTCTGTATGTGAACTTGTTCGTGCCTTCCGATGTGACCTGGAACATGGACGGGCATGAGATCAAGGTGGAGCAAGAAACCAGCTATCCTGAGACTGATACAACGTTTTTAACACTTCGTCCCCAGAGGAACGCATCATTTGGCGTGCAAGTCCGAGTTCCGCAATGGTCGGAAGGGATAAACGCCAAGGTCAATGGGTCCCCCGTGGAAGTGAGTGTGCGAAACGGCTGGGGAACTATCGAGCGAGCGTGGAATCCAGGGGACAGGCTGGCAGTCCAGATCTCCATGCCTTTCAATGTGGTTTCAATTGACAAACAGCATCCTGATCGCGTTGCAGTAATGCGCGGCCCGATTGTCCTCGTCCGGCGACAGGAGAAGATTGAGATCCCTTCCCGGCAGAACTTGGCCGAATTGTTCGCGGAGGCGAAGAGACCTCTGGAGTTTCACGCTATCGTGAGGTCGGCGGGCACTTACGCGCCGTTCTACGAGCTGAGCGAGGGTGAGCCTTATCTGATGTACTTTGACCTGAATTCCTAACCGGTTACTTATGAATTGTTTTGTCCCCACGGCCTCCTGCGTTTTGAAGCGCTGCAGGCCTTGCGACGCGTCGGGAGGCGGGCGCTTGCATCTAACTGCTGACTCCTGCTCGTCATTTGTCACTGGAGCCTAAAGCACCACCGATCCCTCGATCAACCGCCCTTCGGCAAAACGCTCGACACTAAGGGCGCGCGTATCCACGAGGCTCGACGTCCCGTTCAGAATCAGGTCCGCCAGGATCTTTCCGGTCGCCGGCGAGTGCATTACGCCGTGGCCGCTAAAGCCATTGGCGAGGAAAAGGCCGGGCACCTGGGGAACCGGCCCGAGGATCGCGTGGTGATCAGGCGTCATCTCGTAGAGGCCGGCCCAGCCGCGCGCGGGATTCACAGAGAAGCTGAAGGCCAAGAACGAGGTGCTGGTATCACGGATAGTCGATTTCGGCTATGAACGCTCAGGATGACAGGTTCAAGCCTTTTTAGCATCCTGCTAACTAAGATTTGATTTGGCAGAGACAAAAGGAGAATAAGGAGGCTCAATGATGAAGCGTCGTCACTTCTTGAAATCCGCAGCCCTGGCGGGCGCGGGAATGGCTACGAACTTGTCGGTGCTTTCCTCATGGCCGGCAACCGCAAAAGATCAGGTGTATGCAGATGAGACAGGCAGTATGCCCAGGATCGGTAACGATCTTATTGAGCTGGGGTTTGATGTCAAGTCGAAGGGAGGGTTGTGTAGTCTTATTGATAAGGCGACAGGCTACCAATTTGTGCGCCATCAACAGGCGTCCCGCTCGCTATTTCGCCTGGCCCTCAGACGTCAGAAGGACCGCCAAGTGGAATGGTTTGACAGCCGTGAGGCGCGCAGTTTCCATGTAACGAAGAGGGAGCAAGCGGGCGGCACAACGCTTGTCTTGGAGGCAGGCTCCTTCCCCGACCGCAGATTCACGGTCAAGGTGGAAGTGACGCTGAGTGGCAATTCCAATCTGAGCACATGGCACATGAGCGTGGCGGGGTTAGAGGAGGAAGCTGTCTATCAGCTCACCTGCCCGATTTTGAGTGGGGTAATGAAAGCCGGCGAGAGCGTGCCGGGAGAGGCGTTGGCGGTTCCCCGGGTAGACGAGGGATGCGTTTTCAGGAATCCCTACCCGGTGGTGGATCATTTGCCGCTCATGGCGGGGGTCGGCCTGGACACGCCGCAGGTGGGCATGGGGGAGATTCACGGCAAGTCTCCGGGAGAATTTCCCATGCAGTTCATGCTCTATTACAACGACTTGGCCGGCTTGTATATGGCTTGCCACGACAGCAAGCAGAACGTGAAGGGCTTCGATATTGGCAAAATGGCGGACTGGGAGCCCAACCCGGTTATGTCCATCTCGCATTTTCCTAGCGAAGCCATGGGGGGGGATGCAGCGTTTGACTACGACACCATGGTGGGTGTTTTCCACGGCGATTGGTATGACGGTGCGGACATTTACAAGGCATGGGGGACGCGGCAATGGTGGTGCGCCAAGAAACTTTGGGAGCGGGATATTCCGGACTGGCTGCGCCACGGGGTAGGTTTTTTCGAAATGGCGAACTACGATATGCCCGTCGTTAAGCTGCAACACCCCATGTCGGAGATCGCCGCTCTGGTGAATCGCCTCTCCAAAGATGCTGGAGTGCCGATTGTGGCGATAATCAGCGACTATGAAGGAGGCGGGCCGTGGACTGGCCCGCCGGGAATCTTTCCACTCCGGGAAGGCGACGCGGCTTTCAAGGAGGCCCTGAAGCAGTTGCGTGCCGCCGGTAACTATGGGATGGTCTGCATCCCGGCCAAATGGTATGTCGCCGTCCGCCTTTCACCACCGTATAACACCAGGCCCCAATTTGAAGCGGAAGTAAGGCCCAACGCCATCATGAATGACAAGGGGGAAGCGGACATGCCGCCGTGCTGCGGGCCAGCAGGTCCTCCTATTGACATCGCTCGTTTGTGCCCCGGGACGAAGTTCACGGAGAAAACGATGCTATCGATGGGTCAGGAGTACCTGGAGCGTGGGATTAGCATGGTGGAATTTGACAGCGTTCCGATCGCCTCGCCGGAGGCCTGTTACGATGCCAAGCACGGCCACCCGCTCGGCTATGGTCCGTGGTACTCGGACGCCTGGAACCAGATTATAGCTGAGGTGCGCAAGCAGGCGAGGGACAGGGATCCCAGTAGCGCTGTCGCGACGGAAGGAGTTTCTGAAAACTTTATGCCCCATGTTGACATGTACAATCACCACGGCGGAAGCATGGAGGATGAAGTGCACTACCGGGTTGGGGATCCCATGGGTGGTGAGGCCATCCCCTTCTTCAAGTACGTCTACGGCGGATATATCGGGGCGTTCAGCGCATACTTTAACGAATCTAACCGTCCCGAAATCCTCTATTGGACCCGCAGCTTGGGAAAGTGTCTTGCCCAAGGGGTAGCGCCGGCGGGCGGTTGGGTTTACTCGGAACCCAAGGAGCTGAATCCGGTCACCATCGATTTCTATAAGAAGGTGGTGCGCGCCGCCGCGCAGGGTTGGAAGTACCTGATGTTTGGAGAGATGCTCCGCCCTCCAAAGATCGATGTGCCTGTGATTGCCGTGTCCGACGTCCCGTGGCGCCTTGTTGGTGGCCTAGATCCCGCTAACCGGCATGTAGTTAAGGACTACGCGGTACAACACTCGGCGTGGCGGTCGCGGGAAGGGAAGATAGGGTATTTCTTCGCGAATATTTCTCAGGAGGCGGTGGAATTCGAGGTGGAGTTATCTTCTTACTCCCAAGAGGAGCATGCCTATGATGTGGAAAGCGTGACGGATGGGAAGCGGGCGAGCTTAGGAGAGCGTATAAAGCTTCCTTCGAGACAGCGGTTTCGCTTGGAACCTCTGTCCGTGACACTGGTTGAAGTAAGCCGCGCGTCCTAGGATTACTCTGTTACGTCGGGTGGGATGCTATTTGATGAAACAGACAGCGGGGACAAACGCCCGATCGATGAGCTGGCTCCCCGCTCGAATGCGTTAATGCGAGCAGTTACATCGTGACGGTCAATTTCTGGAGCGCTGCTCCGTGAGCCGCGAGCATCGCCGGTGACGGACCGGCGCTACGGTAAATGCCGGCGCAATTTAAGTGTTTTCCTTAGCAGCTCTTTTTTACTGAGTGAGAGCAACGCAATTCCTAATCTTGAAATCAGGGGCGCAATGTGCCCATATCTTCGCCCTAGGGCGAAAAGAGGTGCAACGATGGAAGGACAATCCAGACAGAAGGGAAAGAATCACTCTGAAAGGGCAGTGACTGGGGAGAGCATGGTGAGGATTTTGGCTCTTGTAGCGTTGTTCGTCTTATCCCTTGGCCTTTCCACCACCGCTGGCGGATCGATGGGGTTTCTTGTTTCGCAAGGCCAAGCGCGGGCCGCGATCGTGGCCGGGCAGGGTGAGTTTTACCGATTTGTGGGGCAGGAAGTGCAGCGGTATTTCGAGGCTTTCAGCGGCGTAAAGCTGGAGATTGTCACCCCGGAGGAAGCGCGCAAGAGACCGAAGGATTGGGGGTGGATTCTGGTGGGTGGGCCTCAAGCCAACGAACTGGTGCGAGAGGCGGCGTCGAGGAAACTGGTGAACTTCGAGGGATTGAAGGCCGACGGGTTCATTCTGCGCACGCTACGGCTGGAGGGTCGTCGGGTGTTGGTGGCGGGGGGGAATGAGGAAGCGGCAACCATGTACGCGGCGTATGACTTGCTGGAACGTTACGGAGCGGTGTTTCTGCTCACCGGGGAGATCCTGCCGGAGAAGAAACCGGAGCTAGAGTTGCGAGATTTCGACGTGCGCAGCGATCCGGCCTTCCGGCGCCGAGGCTTGTTTTTTGGCTTCTTCTACCCCAATCAGTCGATCATGTCGATGGAGGACTGGCGGAAGTTCTTGGGCGCGATGGCAAAAATGAAGATGAACTTTCTGCACCTCTACTGGAACGCGTTCATGCCTTGGTTGAAATATGAATACCGCGGAGAGACGATGCGGATGGATGACGTGGCGAGGAAAGATACCGGCTATCTACTTTGCGCGCACGGCTACGGATCCTCCAACGCGAACGAGTTGAAGGTAGGCCAGGAAAATTTCAAGAGAGCGGGTATCTATCCCCGGTTTGCGGCGCCAGAGTTCCAGCATATTGAGAACAATGAACAGGCCTTCGAGGCAGCGGAGAAATACACACACGAACTGATCGCTTATGCGGCGAGCCGGAAGATCAAGGTATGGATCGAGCTGGATGTAGGGTGCGTGGCGCCGAACCTGGCGCGCTACACGACGCGAACGCTGGATTTGCCCTTCCATCCTGGATTTGGCACTTTCATATGCCCGGACAATCCGGTGTCGCTGGAACTGAACGAGAATCGGCTGAGAAAGCTTGTGCAGACTTACCCAGAGGCTGAGGGGTATTTCTTGCACCTGTCGGAGGCTTATCCGGTCTGCAATCAGAATGAGAAGGATCGACAGTTCTATCTGAACTTGCGGTCCCAGTACCCGGGTATAGTCGAGGCGCGGGCTGCGTATACAGGCGATATTGCTCTAGACAACGACACCGTACTCGATTCAAATAGTGGGACTGTCTACTTTATACAAAAGCTCATGGAAGCGCGGGATCGGATCGCGCCCAAGGCAAAGCTGGGTATAGGAGCGTTCGGGCACCTTTATGTGTTGCCTTATTTGAACAAGATGTTTCCAACCAGCGTGCCGTTTAGCACCATGGAGTCGCGTGCTATCTGGACACCGACAGGCGTTCCGATGGAGAAGTTCGGGGGAATGGGGGATAGAGAACGCATACTTCAGAATCGGATGGACGACGACAGCTCCATGCTCGGGATGCAGTTTAACGTCAACCTCTATTACAAGGACCAAGTGTTGGAGGGGGGCTTGAAATATGGCTTGGCGGGATTCGCCTCGCAGGTGAACCGGCCGCGGGGGACCGAGACGAATACTAAGTTCATGGCCGAAGGAGAGTGGAATCCGCACCTCACGCCGCAGGAGTTCTACGGCAATTATGCAAAGCGGATCTTCGGCGAGCGCGCCTTGCCACGCATGTTGAAAGCCTTCGATACGCTCGAGAAAAACGAGGAATACATGGGTTGGAATGGTCGGGGGAACTTTCCTGGTGGTACGCCTGCCGAGTTGAACGTCGCTTACGAGTATTCAAAGCAGCCGAACTTCTACGATGGTCCAAGATCCAGTGGATGGCGACCTTTCATCAGCAGTCTTCACGACCGGATCGCCGACTTTACGGGAAGCATAAAGATGCTTCAGGAGGCGCTTGACAGCTTCGAGAGCGCTCGTTCCGAGGTCGAGCCGCGCTCGCAGGCGTATTTGGCTTTCCTGATTAACCGGACGGAGGCTTACATACTGCACTTGCAAACGGTGATCACCTGGGACCAGGCATTTATCGACTTGGATAGTGCGTTTGTCGCCTACCGGCCGGGAGCCGACCGGAATGAGTTTCTGACCCGACTGGACAAGAGCCTGAAAGAATTCGAGGATGCCCGGTCAAAGGCAGTTACGATGGCGGAGAAATGGTCGGAGATGGTGGATCACCCTTCGGACCTGGGAGTGTTGTATTGGATCAACGTCTTTATGATTGATGGGACAGAACAAACGGCGAAGTTAATTGAGAATATCGATAATTTTCACCACGGGCGGGACTATACGGAGCCCGTAGATTTTGGGAAGATATTCGTGCCATGGCCGCCACTCGCCACCGTGCCCTGGCTGGCGTCGGAACATGTTGCTCCGGAATGAAAGGGAGAATTATGATCATTCGCGGGGAAGCCGTATGTGAAGTAGCCGGCAAGCGTTATCGCTTAGGCGATTGTGGCACCGCGTTTGTACCCAAAGGTTGGCCCCATTGGTTTCTTAATGAGTCCAAGGAATTGATGGCCATGATTGGGGTTTAGGGCGGCAGTGGGCCCGAACGCACGATAGTAGATACCGGTTACTGCGCGGGAACCTTGCGGGGTATTTGAACAGAACCACCTGCTGTAACTGTTATTCCATGGACGAGGCCGAAGAAAAGGCAAATCAGGGTTTTCGATGTATAACGCTCAAATCAGATGCAGATCATCTTATGGCTGCCATCCAGAGACTTTTGGCTGAGCTTCGCGAAAGAACTCGAGGCCAGGGTGTCCCCGCTTCCGGCGGTTCGACTGGAACGATATCTGATCTTCCGTCCGAAAGGAGATTCTCATGAATTATCGGCTACGTGCATTCAAGATTGCTGAGGGTTTGTGCCCAGGGCCTCTTAACTACTACATGAGCCACTGGGACACTATGGATGACGGTCCGCATTTCACCTGGCTGGTTCAGGGCGGAGAGCGCACCATTCTGATCAATACAGGGCTACCCCAAAAGCCTGAGGACCTCGACAATCTAAATTCTGCCTCTTTGGCTTTCCATCCCAAGAATGAACTCCCCGCGGATCAGATTTGGCCACCGCAAAAAGTTTTGGCAGAAGTAGGTGTCAAACCAGAGGACGTGGATACGGTTCTGATCATTTCGATGGGCGCCTACGCGACTGGCAATATTGAGTTGTTTCGGAACGCACAGATTTACCTCTCCCGAACGGGCTGGGTTGATTTCTTGGCCCCCAAAAGACCCTCGCTTGTGGCCCGCGGTGGTGTTTTTACCCCCTCCACACTGACCTATCTGATCACTGAAGCTTGGGAACGGCTTCACCTGGTAGGAAACGAAGAGGAGGTCTTAGAAGGAATCAAGATGTTTTGGGTAGGATGCCACCATCGAGGTTCCATGGCTGTGTCCATTCAAACGGCAAAAGGTAGGGTCGTGCTTTCGGATTCCATCTTTCGATACGAGAACTTCGAGCAGAGTGTTCCGATCGGAGTGTTGGAGAACCTCTTTGAGTTCTATGATGCTCTCGATCGCGTTCGCAAAGAAGCAGACATAGTGATTCCAACACACGATAATCGGCTTTACGTTCGCTTTCCGAACGGCATTATTGCCTAGGGGGGACGACATGTCAGTTATAAAGCGAAGAGTTAAAATAGGCGTGGTGGGGACGGGTTGGTGGGCGACTTATACGCACATTCCCGCCCTGTTGGCGAGATCGGAAGTTGAACTCGTGGCCCTCTGCGATCGATCATTAGAAAAGGTTCGCAGAGCTGCGGAAGTTTATAAGGTACCCAGATTTTATACGGACTGGCGAAAAATGTTCGAGAGTGAGGCCATGGATGGGGTAGTGGTCGCCACATCGCATGTTGCCCATTACGAGGTCGCCAAAGCTGCTTTAGAGAATAAGTGGCACGTCTTATTGGAAAAGCCCATGGTGCTTAAGACAAGCGAAGCAAGCGAACTGGTTGAGTTGGCGAATCGTAACGGGCTCCAGATCGTGATGAGTTTGCCCTGGAATTACACTTCTCACGTCCGTCGGGGACGCGAGGTGATTCTATCTGGGGAGTTGGGAGAAGTTCAGTTGGTATCGAGTCTGTTTGCTGGGAGCGGATACGAGATGTATCGAGGCAATTTGGATGCTTACTCAGGAGTGATACAAGCCCCTCTATTCCGATCAGAAGCAGACGAGAACTCCGATCCAGATCGAGGGGGAGGGCAAGGCTACTGCCAGGTAAGCCATTCGGCTGCACTCGCCTTCTGGGTCACTGGTTTGAGTGCTCAGGAGGTGAGCGCCCACATGCCTCATTTCGATTTTAAAGTCGATGTGGCGGATTCTGTCAACTTGCGGTTGGACAACGGTGCAGTGGGAGTGTTAGCCAGCACCGCAAGTCTTCGCATAGGCGATCCGGACCAGCACACTTTGTGGGTGTATTGCACCCGCGGTTATCTGATCCTGGATATGATTGCCGGAACCCTGATGATACGGAAACGCGATGGTACAGTCGAATGTCCACCGCCTCTAAAGGCGGAAGAGCGCTATCCGCGTTTTGCTCCAGCAGACCATTTTGTGGGATTGATTCTCGGCATTAGTGAGAATCTCTCTCCAGGTGAGCTGGGACAAAGGACTGTGAACTTTTTGGATGCAGCTTATAAGTCAGCGGCCAATGGCGGAGCCTTGCTCAGCGTGGAACAGACGAAACACACCAAAGGACGGTCGGCCTAGATCGAGGAATAGCAATCATGTCGATTAGTCGATTTCTAGAGGAGTTTGATGAAGGAAGTCAGAGTAGTAACTCGCTTTAAGGTAAGCCACTGGTTCGACCGGTGAGACTCGAAGAGGTTTGGCCGTTCAGGCATGACATCCCCCTCTGGTGGTTTGATGAGAACTACCAAAAGGAGGATGTGATGTCTGACCTTTACCAGAGCCTATCCCATTCGAGGTGGAACTGCAAATACCCTGTGGCCTTTATTCCCAGGCGACGGCGCGAAGTACTATTCGGGGGGGAGCGGCACCAGCTGGGAGAGATTATCTACGCCCTGACCCCGCAGAAGGGTGCCAAATCAACGAGGAACAGGTGATGCCGGACCACGTCCATATGTGCATCGAGATTCCCCCCAAGTACCCGGTGGCTGGGGTGATCGGGCTTCTGAAGGGGGGAGTGCGTTTGCGGTTGCCCGACAGTTGTGCGGCAAGGAGCGAAATATCACGGCTGAGCATTTTTGGGCTCGAGGCTATGCCGTCTCCACGGTCGGGTTTAAACTGCAGCAAGTCCGGCCCTACATCCGCGAACAAGAGGATGCGAATGGTAACGGCGGGCGCTCGTGAAATCATCAAGCAAGGCGGGCTTTAGGGCAACGCCTAGACTAATTGGCCAACTGCCTTTGAGGCAGTCCCACTCATCGGGCCGCGCGGTCTGGGGTGACCTGCGTCCCGAAAACTGCGCCAATGAAAATGTGAGTTCTCCCGGGGTATAAGAGCCGAAAGGAGAGCCCAGATGAGGCAGAGCCGGTTTACGGAGGAGCAGATTATTGGGGTGTTGAAAGAAGGGGAAGCGGGGCTGGCGGTGAAGGAGATCTGCCGGAACCACGGGATCTGCGATCAGACCTACTGCCGCTGGAAGGCGAAGTCCGGCGGTTTAGAAGTGAGCGAGGCGCGGCGGTTGAAGCAACTGGAAGAGGAGAATCGCCGCCTCAAGTAGGTCGTGGCGGAGCAGGCGTTGGATCCTCAGGCGTTGCAGGCGGTGCTGGGAAAGAAGTTCTAACGGCCACGGCACGCAAGGAGGCCGTGGGCGTGATGGAAGCCGGGTTCGAGCTCGGTAAGCGGCGGGCCTGCCGACTGGTGGGGATGGGGCGATCGAGCTACCGCTACGTGACCCAGAAACGCAAGGAGGTGGGGCTGCGCGAGCGACCGTGAAGTGTGGCGGCGGAAGCGCGGCGCTTTGCTTATCGGCGGCCGACGGTGTTGCTGCCCCGGGAAGGTTGGGCGGTGAATCACAAGCGGGTGTATCGTCTGTACCGAGCCGGAGGGCTGGCGGTGAGGTGGCGAAAACGCAAGCGGGTGGCGGTGGCGGCGCCGGTTTGCCTCGAGCTGCCGACGCGGGCAGATCAGGTCTGTACGTTGAAACTTAGTGCCTGGAGGGATTATGCACCATATTTACCTGACTGAGCGAAAAATCACGCGTTACCTGGAATTGCTCAATCTGATGGTCTACCAAGTGCGCCAGCCACTGCCGCCCTTTCGGTTTCAGGCAGGAAACGACGCTTTTGTCGCTTCAGACGTGGACGATAGTCACTGGCCGGTGATCACGCCCGATAGTTCATGGGGGGGGGCTCGACAGGAGTTTACGCTGAGAACCCACTTCACCGTGCCCAAAGATTGGAGGGCACCTGTCGTTCTGTTATTACCCATCGGAAATGATCGTCGTGACGTGAAAGCGTTCAAGTCGGATTGCAATTGTGTCCTTGGCATGGCAGAGGATGATCTCTTGGCTTTTCTTCCACTGGTTCCCAATCATGTGGAGGTGATGGCTTATATCGACGGCCACGCTTACCAGGCCATGGATGCTTATCATCGAGAGATTCTCTTACCAGGATGCTGGTGCGATGGGCACCAACACAGTCTGGCGTTGCAAGGTCACCTCGAGCAAGGACCTGCTTTGATGGGGCAGCCAGAAATTGTGCAGATAAGCCAGTCCACTCGCGATTTTGCCACATCTGCCCGGGTGGTTTTGGACGTGATCCAGGAACTGGAAGAACACGATCCCATCCGGGTTGGTCTATCGAATACCTTGGATGAAGCGTTCCGTTTATTGGATCTTCACGAGCCTATGGGTGAAGACTTTTACAACAGCATAAAGGGTGCTCAACAATTTCTAGATCAGGGGTTAGCTGCGGCTGGTCCGCCGCTCGACGTGGACGTTGTCGCAATGGGGCAGGCGCACATCGACGTTGCTTGGCTTTGGCGAGCCCACCGGACCAGGGTAAAGGCTGCTCGAACCTTCATCAACGTTTTGAGATTGATGGAACAATTCCCCGAATACCATTTCTCGCAGACTCAACCTCTGCTTTATGAATATATGGAGCAAGACTACCCGGAGATTTTTGACGCTATCAAGCAGAAAGTTGCCGAGGGACGTTGGGAACCCATCAGCGGTATGTGGATAGAACCTGATTGCAATCTAAGCGGGGCCGAAGCTCTTGCGCGGCAGTTTCTTCTGGGCCGTGCGTACTTCCGGGAGAAGTTCGGACCCGGTGCCGATTCCCCTGTAATTTACCTGCTCGACGCATTCGGCTTGCCCGCCTCACTGCCTCAGTTAGCCCTTCAGGCCGGACTAAAGTTTTTTACGACCTCGAAGATCGGATGCAGTCAGTACAACCGGCTTCCTTACGACACATTCCGGTGGCAAGGATTGGATGGTACTCAAATCTTAACGCATCTCAACACCATTCCAGATGCGGACGGGAGAGCTTGTAACACCATCAGCGACCAGAGCGCTCGAGCCATCCTGGGGGCTTGGAGAAACTATCAAGAAAAGGAACTGCATTCAGAACTGCTCGTCTACTATGGATGGGGTGATGGAGGCGGCGGACCGACTCGTGAACTATTGGAGAACAGCCGCCGACTGGCACGACATCCTGGAGTTCCAAGGGTGAGGTTAGGCAAGGCCATCGAATTCTTCGAGCGTCTTGAAGCCCATGCTGAGCGTTTCCCTGTTTGGAATGGTGAACTCTACCTGGAGTATCACCGTGGTGTTTACACCAGCCAAGCTCAACTCAAGAGGGCCAATCGCAAGTGCGAGTTTCTATTGCACGATGCGGAGTTCCTGGCTACATGGGCCTTCCTGGCAATCGGATACCCTTATCCTCAAGCTGAATTGACTCGTGCTTGGAAACTGCTCTGCTTGAACCAGTTTCACGACATCATTGCCGGCGGCTGTACTGCTCAGGTGAACGCAGACACTCTCCTCGATTATGCGGTCATTCGCAGCATCGGAGAACGAGTGCGAGATACCGCACTGGAGGCACTGTCTCGCCGAATTCCCAAAGCAGCCTCTTTTGTGGCTGTCAACCCCACCTCATTTGGAGGACAGCATATTGGCTTGTTGCGGGAGCGACTTGGCGAGGGCCAAACGCTCGCCCCTCTGAGCTCCGACGAGCCTTTGGTGGTTCAAACAGTCGAGAATGGAACACTCGTCGCAGTGCCGGACATGGAACCCTATGGGCTGGTCGCGTTGGCCCTGAAGCAAGGAAGGGCACAACTCTTGCCAGAAGCGTTGAAATCATCGCTGCTAAACCGAGGTGTTGCCGTTTTGGAGAACGACTTGCTTCGTATTGAATTCGACGACTTTGGAGCCATGACTCGGCTGTTTGACAAGGGCGTCAGTCGTGAAGTGATACCAGCAGGGCAGCGGGCCAACCTGCTCCAAGCTTTTCAAGATCGTCCTATAAACCGGGATGCCATGAACATTGAAATCTACTACGAGGAAAAGCAGTGGAATCTTGCTCAAGCCGCCAGCCTGACGCCCATCGAGCATGGTCCTTTGCGTGCCGGGTTGGAAATCCGCCGTCGTCTGCTCAATAGCGAAATGGTCCAGCGCGTCTACCTCTACCGCGGATCTAGGCATATCGATTTTGAGACGAAACTACATTGGGCGGATCGACATGTGTTGCTCAAAGTCGCATTTCCAGTGGACATCCTGTCACCCGTCGCGACGTATGACATTCAGTGGGGAAATGTGGAGCGACCCACGCATCGTAATACTTCCTGGGACTATGCTCGCTTTGAGACTTGCGCTCACAAATGGATCGATCTAAGCGAGGGAAGCTATGGCGTCAGTTTACTGAACGACTGTAAATACGGCCACGATGTGCATGGCAACGTGCTAAGACTGACCTTGCTGAAGTGTGCTTCGTTCCCCGACCCCAATGCCGAACAAGGGGAACACTGCTTTACCTATAGCTTGTTGCCCCACACTGGTGACTGGCGTGGGGTTACGGCGGCGGTCGGTTACGCTTTGAATGATCCGTTGATCCTGAAGCGTGTCAACTCCAGCGGCGTTGACAATGGGCTTTCCCGATCCCTCGTCAGAGTTGACAAAGCGAATGTCATCATCGAGACTGTAAAAGAGGCCGAGGATGGTCGCGGGCTAATCGTCAGACTTTACGAAAATGAACGTTCTCGGGGTGAGGTTAAACTCACCACCGGCTTCCGTTTGGGAAGTGCTTATCAGTGCAATTTGCTTGAAGAAAACCAACATCCGCTGCAGATCGCGCCGCATGAACTGGGTTTTATGATGAAGCCATACCAAATCCTGACTTTGCGGTTAGTGCCTGATACCCAGGATTGAAGCCAGGTTTTTGTCGAATGGTAATGGATAGCTGAAATCCCACGAGGTCATATGTACAGTGAGCCCGCTTTCATTAAGGGAGCATGCTTGATTTTTGTTGGGGCTTTCCTGGCCTCCTCTTTTGGAGTGATACTCAAGAAGATTCGCGCCTGGAGATGGGAGCACTTGTGGCTGGTCTATTCCTTCGTCGGCATGCTTGCTGTCCCTTGGGCGATGGGATTCCTTACGGTACCACAACTGTTGACCGTTCTTCGCTCTGCCCACGGAAAGGATGTAGTGCCTGTCATCCTTTACGGGATGGGTTGGGGGCTTGGTGCCGTACTTTACGGTCTCGCACTCAAAAGAGTTGGTGTAGCACTGAGTCAAGCTATCGTTGTGGGACTCACGGCCGCTGTGGGGTCGCTGGCGCCGTTGGTTCTGCTTCATCCTGAGTACGTTCTCACAGCGAGAGGGAAAGTTATCATCGGTGGGGTCTTGCTGATTGTCATTGGAGTAGGTCTTTCTGCATGGTCCGGTCAATTGAAAGAGAACCGGCTGGAGAAAAAAGCTACAATCGCGAGCTCTCAAGTTGCGAGTGAAAGCTATATCAGGGGAATTATCTATGCCATTCTCTCAGGACTGTTTTCCTCAATGCTCAATCTAAGCTTTGCTTATGGTGCTCCGTTAGCACAAATTGCCAGGGCCCACGGGGCAAGGGTCATTTTCGAAGCGAATGCGATCTGGACAATCGCTCTGACCGCTGGATTTTTGGTCAATGCCGGGTATTGTGCATATCTCATTACAAGAGGAAACTCTTGGGGAGTTTTTTCAGACCAATACTTTCACTATGGGCTGGCTATTCTCATGGGAGTCCTTTGGTGCGCGGGTCCCATTTTTTATGGTTTTGGGAGTGCTAACTTTGGCGAACTTGCAGCCGTGGTTGGCTGGGTCTTAGTTACATCCCTGAACATCATCTGCGCCAACTTTTGGGGTGGTGTTTCGGAGGAGTGGGCTAATTCTGGGACAAAGCCTTTCTTAGCAATGTTGAGCTCAATCGTAGTCCTCTGCATCGGCATGGTCGTTGTGGCGTGGGGGAACACTCTTGGCTAGTTCAATCCGGTTCTGTGAAAAGTTCTATGAAAGAACGATGTGAATTGGGGCACTCTGCCGGGACGGTTAGGAACACGCCGGGAGGTAGCGGCGACGAAAGAAGGCCCTGCATTTCGAATTGATTAGAACGTTCTGGGGGCTTCGCCCCCAAGGTCCCAGGGTTTATCGCTTTGGTGCCGGGATTGGTCTCGGAGGGGGGAGAAAGGCGAAATGCCGGCTCTCTCTGGCGAATCAACGACTTATGCGTGTAAGAGGCAGAGATTTTTGACAGTACGCAGTAACTTAAAAGGGGGTAGGCATGATTAGGAAACCGCGACTTGGAATCCTGGGTTTTTCAGACGGTGAGCCGGAAGTCCACGAGCAGCTCAAAGGGTTTGTCCAGACTACCCTGGACGGCATCGCTGATGCATTAGAGAAGAGTGGCGAGGTTGAAGTTGTTAAAGGCGATCGACTCGTGAACTCAGTTGAGTTGGCCAAAGAAGAAGCTTTGAAGATGGTCGCCAAGAATTTGGACGGCACCATTTTCTCTTATGGAGTTTTCAGTTTTCCAAATTTCTCCGCCATCGCCGCCAAGAACGGGAAAGGCCCATTCCTCTTGGCCGCCAACCTTCTTCCTGACTGGCCCGGGATGGTGGCGATGCTGGCCTCTGGCGGCGCCTTGCATCATCTGGGAATAGAACACTTTCGCGTTGCTGGCGATATCAATAGGAAAGAGGTCTTGGAAAAGTACTTAACGTTTGCCCGATGCGCCAGGGTGGTGAGCAGCCTGAACGGGCAGAAGTACGGGATGATCGGGGGCCGGAGCCTTGGCATGTACAGTGCCGTCGTGAGTATGCAGGACTGGCAGGAGAAATTCGGCGTCGATGTTGATCACCTTGACGAATCGGAAATTGTCAGGATCGCTGAAACCATTCCAGAGGAACAGGTAGAGAGGGCCTTCAAGTGGTTGAATGAAAACATAGGTCAGATCAAATACGACGATCACCACCTTACACCCGAGAAACTGAAGACCCAGATCCGCCATTACGAAGCCACTAGGCAGATCATTGAAAAGAACAAGTTCGATTTTGTGGGGGTCAAGTGCCACTACGAAATGAGCCGCCACTATTGCACCCAATGTCTCGGTGCAGCATTCTTTAACGATCCGTACGACTGGAACGGCCCTAAGGAAACCACGGTTTTTTCTTGCGAAGCGGATGGCGACGCCGGGCTAACCATGCAAATCCTGAAACTGCTTACCGGCGACCCGGTCATTTTCATGGACGTCCGACATTACGATCCTGACTACGACGTGATGGTTTTCTGCAACTGCGGGTCACAATCAACCTGGTACGCTGGAAGGTCGAATGATCCCAAGGAGAATCTGAAGAACGTCACCATGTATCCTTGTCTTGAGATCTATTCCGGCGGCGGAGCTCACGTCAACTGCATGACCAAAGCGGGAATAGCTACGATTGCTAGACTTAATCGCACCGAGCGCCGGTATCGCATGACAATCATCCCGGCCGAGTTTGTGGAGCTCCCTCGCGAAAAGATGAAGGAGACGACAGAGGAATGGCCGCACGTGTTTGCCAAACTGCCGTTTGACCATAGCATCTTTCTTGACAAGTTCGACGCTAACCATTGCCACGCTGTCTATGGTGATCACGTCGAAGAACTGAAGATGGTCTGCAAAATGCTTGAGGTTGACGTGGAATTGTTAGCGTGAGCACGGCATGTTGAGTCCTGCTGTCGAAGTTGGATCCTGCCGGGACGGGTCAATGCGCGCCCGGAATTCCTGAAATATGCTCCCCGCCGACTCCAGAAAAGAGGATGACGCCACATGAAAATAGCCATCGGCTGTGACCACTTGGGGTTACCTCTACAGGAGGAGATCATCGCCCTATTGCGGGAGCGAAACATTGATTTCCAGGACTACGGTGTCGGTTCGAAGGACAAGATAGACTATCCTGACGTCGCGGAAAAAGTCGCTTGCGCGGTTCAGCAGGGTGAGTTTGATCGGGGGATCCTCGTCTGTGGGACCGGCATTGGAATGGCGATTGCTGCAAACAAAGTCCCCGGAATCCGCGCTGCTGTAGTTCACGACCCGTACTCGGCAGAGCGCTCTCGCAAGAGTAACAACGCACAGGTTATGGCGATGGGATCGCTCATCGTTGGCCCCAAGGTCGCACAGATGTTGGTCTCGATTTGGCTGAACTCCGAATTCCAAGGGGGCGAGTCGGCGCGTAAAGTGGAGAAAATCAGTCAGATTGAAAAGAGGTATCGATAAGGAGATGCATCATTTAACGCTGGTTAGCCCAGCTATCGTATCCAGCTGAGCATGGCGCTTGACCCAAAATGGCTAGGTGCTCAGTAACTCTGACGCGATCAGGTGACGATGAAGGAGGGTGGCTGGATCGAGGGGCTACTTGCCAGTCCTTATGGGAGGCTGTTTAATGACTGTTTGTACATCCTGTTGAGAATCCAAAAGTGGAGAGGATTGTCGTGTTTAAGTTTGGAGTTGATTCGTTTATTTGGTCCGAGAACTTTGCCGTAAAGGATCTCTGGATCATACCGAAGGCCAAGGAGTTGGGTTTTGAGACGCTTGACATCGCCATTGCTTATCCGGAAATATTCCCGACCCCCGAGGTCAAGGCGAAGGTTTCCGATGTGGGGATCGAGGTAGTCACCACCACTACCCTCAACAAAGACACAAATCTCATCTCCCCAGAGCCAAACGTCAGGGCGGCAGGAGTCGAATCGTTAAAGAAGCTCGTGAACCTCAACATCGAATTAGGATCAAAGATCCTTGGGGGAGTCAACTATGCGGGTTGGGGTTGCCTTACCGGGAAGCCCAGGACGGATCGGGAATGGGAATGGTCAGTGCAGGCAATGCGCGAAGTGGCCCAATATGCCCAGAGCAAATCCGACTTGATCATAGCCCTGGAACCTGTCAACCGATTCGAGACGCACTTTCTCAACATCGCCGAGGATGCGGTGAGATACTGCAAGGAGGTGGGCACCGGGAACATTAAGGTGCACCTGGACAGCTTCCACATGATACGAGAGGAGACCAGCTTTACGGGAGCGGTGAATACGTGTGGGAGAGAATACCTCGGCTACGTCCACCTGTGCGAGAACAACCGGGGCATACCGGGCACAGGGCTTGTTCCGTGGAAAGAATTCTTCACCGCATTGAAGAGCATTGGGTACTCTGGTCCGCTGGTTATCGAATCATTCGACCCAGGCTTTGAAGAATTGAACCGGTTATGTGCAATCTGGAGAAAGTTCGCTGAATCCGGGGAGGCCTTGGCGATCGAGGGCTTAAGAAACTTGAAGGCTATCGCCTCGGAGGTTGAAAAAAGCGTGTAAGCAATTGGAATGAGAACGGAGGAAGCGCCATAGACCTTGAACCTTGAGTCCGCCAGAACGGAAGGGGGAATGCACGATGCAAAAGATCATCAATGATCCTCGATGTGTGGTTGATGAAATGGTCGAAGGCTACCTCGCGGCATATTCAGAGACGGTAGAGGCCACAGGTAACCCTAGGGTCTTGAAGTCCAAACTCGCACCAATCCCCAACAAGGTCGGGATCGTGACCGGTGGGGGTTCCGGGCACAAACCGGCTTTCCTCGGCTACCTCGGACGCAATATGGTGGACGCGGTTGCCGTGGGGGAAATCTTCTCCTCCCCGCCGGCGCAGATGTTCTACGACGCCTTTCGGGTAGCCAACTCGGGGAAGGGGGTCGCATGTTTATTCGGTAACTATGCCGGCGACATCATGAATGTGAAGATGGCCATCAAAATGGCTGCCGATGACGGAATCGAAGGCAAGACGGTTGTGGCGAACGATGACGTACCCTCCGCGCCACGCGACCAAAGGGAGAAGAGGCGGGGTGTTGCCGGTGAAGTCTTGATGTGGAAAATAGGCGGGGCAAAAGCCGCGATGGGTGTAAGTCTCAGCGAAGTCATCCGCGTTGCCCAAAAGGCAATCGATAATACCCGGAGCATGGGAATCGGCTTGAGCCCCTGTACGATTCCTGAGGTGGGGCACCCCAACTTCACGATAGAGCCGGGGAAAATGGAGGTGGGCATAGGGCATCATGGTGAACCCGGCTTGGAAGTCGCCGCGCTGGTCTCGTCAGGAGAAATGGCGCAACGCATGCTCGATATCATCCTCCCGGACCTCCCATTTAAAGCGGGAGAGGAAGTCGTGGTCTTGATATCAGGCCTGGGCTCCACTCCTTTGATGGAACAATTCATTCTCTACAACGATATCCGCAAAATCCTTGCGAAAAAAGAACTGAGGCCCTATCGGTCATATCTCGGGAATTATTTCACAAGCTTGGAGATGGCAGGTGTTACCTTGACGGTTTTGAAACTGGATGAAGAATTGAAAGAGTGTATCGATTACGAGTGTGATTGCATGGGGTTGAGGCAGTTCGGGAGGTAAATCATGGGGGGGTTCTGCCTTCAACAAGGGAGCATAATTTGCTCGAATATCATCAAGACGATTCAGGACAACAAGCAATACTTAAGTGACCTGGATGGGATGGTGGGGGATGGGGACCATGGTATCAATATGAACAAGGGGGCAACGCTCTGCGCGGCGGCCTTGGAAGAAAGACCAGGGAATCTGGCCCATTGTCTGGCAGCGCTCTCGAAGACGTTAATGGGAAATGTCGGCGGGGCCATGGGTCCCCTGTATGGCATGTTTTTTCAAGGTATGGCGAAAGCCTGTGAAGGCAAGGACACTATTGATTCAGTGGTGTTTGAAGAAATGCTCAAGTCCGGCGAGGCGGGAATCAGGAGCGTCAGTGAGGCGAAGGTGGGAGACAAAACGATGATGGATACGCTCATCCCCGCCATTACCGCTTATTCGGCGGCGGTTGGTTCGGGCAAGAGTTTTATCGAGAGTTTGGAGGCTATGAGAAAAGCCGCAATCGCGGGCAGAGATTCCACGAAGGATTTGGTGGCGAAAGTTGGCCGGTCAAGCCGCCTAGGAGAACGATCCAGAGGTGTCCTGGATGCAGGCGCCGTTTCGCTCTTTCTGATTCTGGATTCTATGGCCGAATCGATTGAGTCCTTGATACGTCGAAATAGTTCAGTTCCCGGCGAATGACCTGTCCTCATTCGAGTTGAGGCTCCCAAGTTCTACGATCGGGGTTTGCACGGGAGAAGCTAGGGGACCCAGTCAGTCTGGATCAGGTGTTCAAGTGCGTAGGATAGGCTCTCTTCGCTACCGCGGGTGGTGCCGTCGGCCCCCTCATGCGGGTTCCGGGGCAAGGCGGTCACGATTCCGGGATGAATCCGGGCACCGATTCCGGTTTCAAGCCGGTCACTTTGGGCCGCTTGTCGGAACCTTGACCGGGATCATTTCGGAACGATTTCCGCAGGGCGAAGGACGCTGGACGAGGTCGTCGCGGCAGCGCGCAAGGCGAATGACAATACGAGGACGATGGGCGTGGCCCTGACTTCATGCACGATTCTAGCCTCCGGTAAGCCGGTTTTTCAGCTCGGGGAGGACGAAATGGAATTGGGCTTGGGTATTCATGGTGAACCCGGCGAATTGCGAAGCAAGCTCGAGCCGGGCGACAGAGGCGTTGGCGGTTCCCCGGGTAGGTAGCTGGCACGCTTAAGCAAGAAGGCAAGGTACAGACTCATGAAGCACGACCCAAGTGATCAGCCACCCCTACTGGTGGCAGAAGAAATCAAACTCTTGCCAAAAGATAAAGAGATCCTTCGACGCTTGGCCGGAGAATTGGCTGGGATCGCCGCGCTGCCGGTTCACAAGGAGAAGGCGCGACTCTGGCGGAAGCTGAACGACCGCGAGTCCGAGCGTCCGATGGTCTGGATCAACGAAATCTGCTGGCATGAGATGGACGTGGACGACGAGTTGAGGCTCCGGACCGAGCACCCCTGGGCGCAGGAGCAGGAAGGGGAATTGCGGCGCACCCTCTATCAGTGGCGGCACCTTCCGGGCGACATGATCGTGAGCGACTTCCTCGCCTGCCCGCTGGCGATTCACTCCACCGGCTTCGGAATCGTCGAAGATGTCGATATCGCCACCACCGATCCGGCTGCCGATGTGGTGTCGCGCCATTTCCATACTCAGATCCGGGATTTCCCGGATCTCGAAAAGATCAGGATGCCGGTTGTCACTCACAACGAGCTGGCGACGGAGCTTTACTACCAGGCCATGTGCGACGTCTATGGTGGCATAATGCCGGTGAAGAAGATGGGGCAGACGTATATTTCGTACACACCGTGGGATTACCTGATCCGATGGTGGGGCGTGCAGGAGGCGATGCTCGACCTGGTGGAACGGCCCGACCTGGTGCATGCCGCTGTGGAGCGCATGGTGGATGCGTGGATCACCGAACTGGATCAGTTGGTGGAGATGAATTTGCTCTCGCTGGATTGGAATAACAAGCGGACCTTGTCGGGCGGCTACGGGCGCACCAAGTCACTGCCTGGACCGGACTTCGATCGAAGCCACGTGCGGCCACGCAACATGTGGAGTCGCTCGAACTCGCAGATCTTTTCCAGCGTCTCACCCGAGATGCATTGGGAGTTCGCCGTCAAGCACGATCTGCGCTGGCTGGAGCGTTGGGGAATGGTGTACTACGGCTGCTGCGAGCCGCTGGACCGTAAGATCGAAGTGCTGCGTCGGATTCCGAATCTGCGCAAGATTTCAGCGAGTTACTGGAACGATGCCGAGCGCTTGGTGGACGAGGTCGGGAGCGACTATGTGCTTAGCCACAAACCGACTCCGGCGATCTTTGCGCGCGATCACTGGGACCCGGACGAGGCGCGGCGAGAACTCCGAACCTTTCTCACCAAGACGGGCGGCCGATGCCACGTGGAGCTGATCATGAAGGATATCTCGACGGTGCGCCACCAGCCGAAAAAGCTATGGGAGTGGGCGAAGATGGCGATCGAAGTGGCAGAAGAGTTCGCCCGCTGAGTGGGCTCACATACAAGGCGAATCGAGGAAGCAGGCGCTGGATGGTAGCCGGAGAATTCTCATGTCTTCTTCGTCACAGAAATCGAAAGCATTGCCAATCGATCCTCGTGACAACGTTGCGGTGGCTCTCGACGAGATCGCCGCAGGAACGCAAGTGCTCATTCAGGGGGCTGCGCTCGAGGCCCTCGAGCGGGTTCCCTTTGCTCATAAGATGGCCATCCAGCCCATTTTGCCTGGGGAGGCGATCCTCAAATACGGTGTGCCCATTGCCTTCGCCAGGGCCAGTATTGAGCCCGGCGACTGGGTCCACGAACACAATGCTCAGTCGTAGTTCGCTGCAAGAAGAAGGGTGGACTGGTGATCCTAGGCTACGCGAGGGCGGACGGTCGATTGGGAATGCGGAAGCATCTTCTCTGCGTCCATAGGGTCGAGTCTTCCTCGTTCGTTACTCAGCAGATCGCGGCCACGGATTGGGAAAGTGTCTTACCCAAGGCGTAGTGCCGGCGGGCGGTTGGGGTTTTTCGGAACCCAAGGAGCTGAATCCGGTCACCATCGATTTCTATAAGAAGGTGGTGCGTGCCGCCGCGCAGAGCTGGAAGTACCTGATGTTTGGAGAGATGCTCCGGCCTCCAAAGATCGATGTGCCCGTGATTACCGCCTCCTACTTCCCATGGACCATTGGCCACCTGGATCCCGCTAATCGGCATGTGGTTAAGGACTACGCGGTACAACACTCGGCCTGGCGGTCGCGGGAGGGGAAGATTGGGTATTTCTTCGCGAACGTTTCTCAGGAGGCGGTGGAATTTGAGGTGGAGCTCTCATCTTATTCCCAAGAGGAGCATGCCTATGATGTGGAAAGCGTGACGGATGGTAAGCGGGCGATGCTAGGAGAGCGTATCAAGCTTCCCTCGAAACAGCGCTTTCGCTTGGAACCTCTCTCCGTGACACTGGTTGAAATCAGCCGCGCGACCTAAGTTTGCTCTGTTACGTCGGCAGCAATATTGACTCTGGTTCCGTTACTCTCATTCGGCAAGGTGAAGGGCAAGGGCGCTGGAACTTTTACTAATGGAACGGAGACAATCTACCATTCGGACCTAAGGGCGTTGTATTGGATCAACGTCTTTATGATTGATGGGACGGAACAAACGGCGAAGCTAATTGAGAATATCGATGAGGACTATACCGAGCCCGTAGATTTCGGGAAGATATTCCAGCAGTTGCCGCCACTCACCACCGTGTTCTGACAGGCAGCGGAAGAGGCGGCTCTGCCATAACAAAAAGAGCGGTAACCAGGAAGCTCCAAACATTGAAGCTCGTCCGAAATCGGCAATGGGCCATGAGACGGACGTATTGCGACATGAATGAAAGGAGAAAAGTTATGCCATCTGATACTCATCCCGAGACCCACTGGATGGACTATCTCAAGACTGTTGACACGCCTACTCTTTCCAACGCGATTGAAACGCTGCGCTTGCGGCCGCAGAGCGCGGGGTTCGCGCCGTTGCAGACTTCCTGCCTTTTCCCGGAGTTCGGCCGCATGGTGGGCTACGCGGTGACGGCGCAGGTCGAGACGATGACCGCAGTCGCCGCGGACCGGAAGATTTTCCTGTCCCTTTACGAGGCGGTGATGGAATGCCCAAAGCCTGCAGTAGTGGCGTTTCAGGAAGTCGGCCCACAGCCGGACTATGCTGCTCACTGTGGCGAGGTCATGGCAACGATTTTCCAGCGTCTGGGCGCCGTGGGGCTGGTAAGCGATTGTGCCGTGCGCGATATCCCCGAAGTCAGGGCCCTGCGGTTTCAGTGCTTTGCCCGCGGGACGGTCGCCAGTCACGCATACTTCCGCATTGTGCGCGTGGGAGTGCCGATTCAGGTGAACGGCCTTGTGATTCACCCTCACGATTTGCTGCACGGGGATGAAAATGGCTTGATCGTAATTCCGAAAGAGGGACTCGAGAAACTGCCGGCTGCGGTTGAGTCCGTCCGCACCGGAGAGCGCGCGCTGATGGAGTTTGTACGGGGTTCTGGTTTTGCCTTCGAGGGACTACGCGAAAGAATCCTCGAGTGACCTGCCTCCCGCTGCCTTCCATGGGTAGGCCCAGCGGGCAGCCCGGTTCGATGCTATTCGCGGCGTAGCGCCATTTCAGAAGGCCTTTCGCCCGCCCTGAAATGTGCGCTAAGGCGAATGTCCACCGGTCGCACTCGTATAATGCTGACGGTTCATTCGTCCCACAAGAACTACCTATGCAAAACAACATCCGGCGCCTCGCAGAGTTCTGTCCAGCTCACAATGTACCTGGCGTAAGGAATACCGTTGGGTCTTGTCGGCCGCGGCCAGTGTGTATCCGACGCCCGAAGGGGGAATGGAAATGAATACGACACAGACTGCGAAGAAAGATGATCTGATCGTTATCGGCGGAGCGGGCGGCTTTATCGCAGGGTCCCTGACCCGCTACTTTCACGACCGCGGGTTTACCAGAATCCGCGCCATTGATAAAAAACCCTTACCGGACTGGTACCAGAGAGTGCCTGGTGTTGAAAGCCTCTGCATGGACTTGAGTGAGAGGGAGAATTGTGTAAGGGCGTGCGAGGACGCAGTCGAGGTTTACAATCTGGCTGCTGACATGGGGGGCATGGGCTTCATCGAGAAGTTCAGAATCGAATGCCTGCGCAGCATCCTGATCAACACCAACCTGATCGAAGCGGCCTATCGGGCGGGCGTGCAAAGGTATTTCTTCTCCTCGTCCGCCTGTGCCTACAACACCGAGTTGCAGAAAGATCCGCACTGCCGGGCACTGAAAGAGTCGGACGCGTACCCCGCCATGGCGGAGAGGGGCTACGGCTGGGAGAAACTCATGTCCGAGATGTTCTGCCAGGAATACTGGGCGGAGCGCGGCTTGAAGACCTTCATAGCCCGCTTCCACAATGTCTACGGTCCCAACGGCACATGGGACGGTGGGCGAGAAAAGGCGCCGGCGGCCATTTGCCGGAAGGTCATCGAAGCCAAGGATACGGGCAACAAGGAAATTGTGGTCTGGGGCGATGGCAAGCAGACCCGCAGCTTCATGTACATCGATGACTGCACCCAGGGCATTGACATGATCGCACACTGCGAGGATCTGATCGCAACACCCATCAACCTCGGTTCCAGTGAGCTCATTTCGGTCAACGAGCTCGTGGACATTGCGGAAGAAATTGGCGGGGTAAAGCTCCAGCGCAAGTATGATTTGACTGCGCCCAGGGGAGTTGCCGGCCGGAACAGTGACAACACCATGATTAAGCGGATTCTGAACTGGGAGCCCCGTACTCCCTTCCGCGAGGGACTGGCGAGGACCTATGCCTGGATCGAACAGCAGTATCAGGATCGGAAGGCCGGCAAAGTCACAGTGCGAGAAAACTACCAACCAGCGGGGGCCCATGCACACACAACAGGTCACTGAAATCACTTCGATTATCAGCGGAATTCCCTATCGGATGGCATTTGCCGGCGGGTGGATCGATCAACCGTTCATTTCGAAACTCAATCCCACTCCACCGGGCTCCATGGTCGTGGTCGGTCTGGAGCCCACCTTCCGATATATGGATCGCTGCGGCATGGCCACCAGTACGCGCGAGGTGACGCGCAAGCTGTGGAACGGCAAACTGCCGAATGGAGATCCGAGGCAATTGGCCCGCGAACTGTATGAGGCAGAAAACCAGGGCAAGCCGGAGCCCTCCGGTTCGCAGGACATGGCGGGCCTGATATATCCGGGAGTGAACAGGCTGGACTATGACTACAGCTACGAGGGCGGCTACTTTCCCGTCCACGTCGAGTCCAACAATGACCCGGACGTCGCCCATTGGTTGGAGGACGTGATTCACATGGTGCCGGTGGCGCAGCGTCCCGACGGCTACAATCCCCTGGGGCAAAAGAACCTCGACCCGAAGTGGATCCAGAGGCTGGGCGAGACAGGTAAGCAGTGCTTTGATGCCATTGTGACGAAAAACTGCGAGGCGCTGGGCGCCTCAATGAATGAGTGCATGAAGTGCTGGGAGACGATTCTGCCCCACACCCTGCGGCATCCGATACTGATCGTGGACCTCCCCGGCATCCTTCACTATTATCAGCGCCGGTACGCGGGCGCCATGTATTCCGGTTGTGGAGGGGGATACCTTTACGCCACCGCGGATGAGCCTGTCCCGGGTTCGATGAGCGTGAAGGTGCGCGTCGCGCAACGGGTTGCCAGATGATGAATGTTGTCGTATCCGGTGCATTTGATGACCTGAGGTCACGCGAGTTCCGCTTCCTCCGTGAAGCGTCGAAGCTGGGGGAAGTACACGTGGTCCTTTGGCCTGATCGAGAAATTCAGGCCGTCACCGGGAAGCCTCCCAAGCTCTCGCAGGGGGAGCGTTTGTACCTACTGCAGTCGGTCCGATACGTCCAAAAGGTCACGGTCCCCTGCAACCTGGATATCCCGGATGCCATCCCTGAGTTTGAGAGTCTGAGCCCCCGACCCCAGTTGTGGGTGGTCGATGAAGCAGCGGCAACCATGCAGAAGAAACTGTTCTGTGAAATGCACGGTCTGGAGTACCGCGTCTTAGCCCGAGACCAACTTCGAGGCTTCCCTTCAGAGAGCCCAGGATTCAACTCTGTTCTTCCCGCCCGAGGAAAAGTGGTCGTCACGGGGTGCTTCGACTGGTTTCACTCGGGGCATGTCAGGTCCTTCGAAGAGGTGTCTGCTCTGGGCGACTTATAAGTGGTTGTGGGCCACGATGCTAATATCCGTCTGCTCAAAGGAAAGGGCCATCCGATGTTCCCGCAAGAGAAGCGTCGCTACATGGTCCGGTCGGTGCGGTTTGTCACAGAAGCTCTCGTCTCGACGGGCCAGGGCTGGCTGGATGCTGAACCTGAAATCGCCATCTTAAGCCCGACATTTACGTCGTGAATGAAGACGGAGACAAACCGGAGAAGAAGCAGTTCTGCGAGGCGCGTGGCATCCGCTACGTGGTCCTGAAGCGTGCGCCGAAGGAGGGCCTCCCTGCGAGGTCCAGCACCGGCCTGCGCGGCTTCTAAGAACGGAAGGTTGAATTACTGCCGGATCTCTCGGAAGGAGACGATGATTTGAGATACGCGGTTATCCTCGCCGGTGGCTCAGGCACCCGGCTATGGCCCATGAGCCGTGAAGAACTCCCCAAGCAGCTCATAACGTTTATCCAAGGGAAAAGCCCACTCACGCTGGCCTTTAAGCGTCTTGAAGGTTTGGTCGAACCGCACAGGCGCCTCATCTGTGCTGGCAAGCGGCATCATGATCTCATCCTCCATCAGCTCAAAGGCCTTGCCGGAAGCCAGTTTTTGGGCGAGCCCCAGGGCCGAGACACTTTGAACGCCATCGGTTTCGCTTGCGCCGTCATCGCGAAAATGGACCCTGAGGCGGCGGTCGCCGTGGTCACCGCTGATCAGCTTATCGAGCCCCAAGAGAGCTTTCGGCGAGTCGTTCGCGAGGGACTGAGTATTGTGGAGGCGCACCCGAAAACGCTGGTCACCTTTGGCATCAAGCCCACGCGACCGGCTACTAGCTTTGGATACCTGGAACTCGGGGATAGATTCCAAGGTGATGCGCGGTTGGTCAAGTGCTTCAAGGAAAAGCCTGATCTGACCACTGCAGAACAATACCTGCGCGAGGGCCCCGAGAGGCATCTGTGGAACAGTGGCATGTTTGTTTGGAAGGTAATGACGTTCTTGGAGGTTCTGCGACAGTATGAGCCTGAGGTCTTTGCTGGCCTCGCAGAAATCGCTCAGTCGTGGAGGACTCCTGCTTTTGAGAGGACCCTTGAAGTGGTTTACCCAAGGCTCAGAAAGGTCAGCGTGGATTTGGCAGTGATGGAACGGGCATCCGTCGACCCAGCGGTCGCAGTGGCCGCTCTAATGATGGACGTCCAGTGGTTAGACATCGGCTTCTGGCCAGCTTGCGCGGACATCTTCCCGAAAGACGCCAAAGGCAATGTCGTGGGGGCAGAGAAGACCTTGCTTTTTGACTCGACAGGCACCCTCGTGGCATCCAGCGATCCCGATCACCTCATTACAACCATTGGCTGCCAGGATTTAATAGTGATTCACACCCCTTCGGCCACGCTTGTTTGCCCCAAGGATCGAGCCGAGGAGATCAAGAAGCTTCATGGCCTCGTCAGGGAAAGGTTTGACGGAAAGTACAGCTAGCTCCCCAGGTGGTGGACCCCGCTAATCGGCATGTCGTTAAAGACTACGCAGTGCAGCACTCGGCGTGGCGGTCGCGGGAGGGGAAGATCGGGTATTTCTTCGCGAACATCTCTCAGGAGGCGGTAGAATTTGAGGTGGAGTTATCTTCTTACTCCCAAGAGGACCGTGCCTATGATGTGGAAAGCGTGACGGATGGTAAGCGGGCGATGCTAGGAGAGCGTATCAAGCTTCCCTCGAAACAGCGCTTTCGCTTGGAACCTCTCTCCGTGACACTGGTTGAAGTCAGCCGCGCGTCCTAGAGGATTACTTCAGTTACGTCGGGTCGAATGTGTATTGGATGAAACTTCATTGCGCAACAACGTTAAAACCCGGTCGCTCTCACCAGTCAGGCCTGCCTGCCACGGCAGAAACTGTTATGATGTCACAACAAGAATTGTTTTGGTGCCGCTGACATAGCGAGTGAGATGAAATGAAAGTATAGTTCGCAGGGGAAACCGCTCAGTCTCAAGCAGCGCGAGGAGGAAGTATATGAATAGTCGCGAACGTGTCTTTGCAATGCTGGAAGGCCTTCCAGTGGATTCTCTTCCTGCCATGCCCATCACCATGATGTTTGCTGCCGACCAGATCGGGGTGAAATACCTCGACTACGCCACGAACTATCGCCTCCTGGCCGAAGGTCAGATCTGTGTTGCGGAGCGATTTGATATTGACCACGTCAGTGTGATCTCAGACCCCGGTTGTGAGGCGTCGGCTGCGGGCGCCACCCTCAAACTCTTTCCCGACCAGCCGCCCGCTATCGATGAAGAAAACGCCCTGCTGAAAGAAAAGTCCACGCTTACCAGTCTCAAGGTTCCCGACCCCGCTAGTGCTAGAAGGATGTGCAACCGGGCACAGGGCGTAAGGCTGATGAAGGAGCGCGTCGGGAATGACAAGGTAGTGGAGGGCTGGATCGAGGGACCCTGCGCCGAGGCGGCGGACTTGCGAGGCATCAACAATTTGATGCTGGATTTCTACGATGATCCGGCTTTTATCCGAGACATGTTTCAATTTGTCATCGAGATGGAGTTGCGCTTCGCGAGATTTCAAGTCGAGATGGGAGCGGACCTAATCGGTGTGGGAGACGCAGCAGCCTCGCTGGTGGGGCCGAAGCTTTACGACGAGTTTGTTTGGCCATATGAAAAGAAGCTGGTTGACGCGTTGCATGCGGAGGGGATAAAAACGCGTTTGCACATCTGCGGGAATACGCGGCGCATTCTGGAGGGGATGGGCAGACTGCACTGTTCCATCGTTGAACTGGATTGGCTTTCGCCGATGTCCGAGGGACGTGAAAAAATGGGACCGGAACAGGTCCTCATCGGTAACATCGACCCCGTGAGAGCCCTGAGGGACGGGACGCCCGAGTCGGTTTACCAAGCAGTAGGCGAATGTCATCGTCAGGCGGGCGAGCGTTTCATTGTGGGGGCGGGTTGCGAGGTTACGCGGGATACACCACCGGCCAACCTCCGGGCCATGGTGCGCTACGCGCGTGGGCACTCCGTAGCGTGCGCAAGCGACTCTTAACGATATTGGACGGTGATAGAAATTCCTTAATTACGAATCTATTCCGTCGCCGTTATTCTTTGGCCCACCTGCATCGAGCTGAGCGCGCGTGTCGGGACGCCACTGCGAGATTTGACGCTCGAACAGGGGGTTGAATTTACCAATGTCGGTACCGAAAGGGAATGGAAAGAGAATTATGACTCAACAGCAGAGCGCTTATTACGGGAAGATCACGCCACGCTAAGCAGAACAGGAGGAGGGAATGGGACCGCTCACTTCAGAACAAGTCAATCAATACCGGAAGGAGGGATACTGTGTTTCTAACAGTTTCCTCGAAAGCGACGTGCTCGCCGCTTTACTGGCGGACCTCGAAGCAATATGTGAAGACGTTACTGTAGAGACTCACGATAGCAAACGTCTAGAGATGGAATCGGGTCAGTCGCCAGATGGTAAACAGGTTCGCCGAGTCTACGAGCCGTGCACATACTATCCTAAGTTCCGCACTCTATCTGAATCGACGAAGTTGCTGGACGCCGTCGAACAGCTCATTGGCTCCCACCTGACTTATCACTACAGCAAGATCAACATGAAGTCTCCAAAAATTGGAGCGGTAGTGGAGTGGCATCAGGACTTAGCTTATTACCCGCTGACCAATCGTGATTCCGTCACCGTCCTCTTTTATCTCGACAACGCAAATTCTAGGAACGGTTGCCTGCGGGTGGTCCCAGGCTGCCACGCCGGCCCACTGATGGATCACACTCGGGGCGGATTCTTCCAGGGGCGAGTTACTGAAGCGGTTGATGAATCGAAGGCCGTTGCAATAGAAGGCGAGGCTGGAGCCGTCATTTTCATGCATTGCATGACTCCGCACGCTTCGGCGCCGAACACTTCATCCATCCCCCGTCGGACCCTTATTCTCAGCTATCGCGCTGCGGACGCGTTCCCGATCTACATAGGAGAGATGTCTGCGGGTATGGAAGCCTACGTGCGCCATGTGCGGGGTGAGCAACTTCACACGGCGCGCTTTTCAATGAGTTCCTTTCCGATCCCCATATACGCCCAGAAGACGCGCTCGCTTTACGAACTGCAAGAGTTTTCGCGGCAAGGATAGTCCTGCGCATTTGCAGGGAGCCGATGTATTGCAAAGATTGAAGAAAGAGCGAAATGGTCAGCTGAGCGCAGGGGAAAAGTTGTCGGGGCAGCGGGGACAAACACCCGACCGATTGAACTGGCTTTCCCGCTTGAACGCGTCAGTGGGAGCAGTTACAGGGTGACGTTCAGTTTCTGTAGCGCTGCTCCGTGAGGCGCGAGCATCGCCGGTGACGGATCGGCGCCACGGCCAGAGTGAGTGTGCCTAATCAACCCTGGCGCACTGCACATCCAGAGAGGAGAAACCGGAAGGCCCGGTTTCCCACAGCAATTTAACAGATTATTGGCTTAAAGAACGAAAGTTTTTGACAGTACGCTTCCAACCTGCAGGGGGGATTGCTATGAACTACAGAAAGTTCGGGCGAGCCGGGTGGATGGTCAGCGAACTCGGCTATGGCATGTGGGGAATGGGGGCCTGGTCAGGCTCCAACGATGATGAATCCAAGCAAGCTCTGCAACGCTCCGTTGAGCTGGGCTGTAACTTCTTCGATACGGCTTGGGCCTATGGGGAGGGTCGCAGCGAGGCGTTGTTGGGATGGCTGGTCCGCAACAACCCGGGCAAGAAGCTCTATACCGCCACAAAAGTTCCCCCCAAGAATTTCAAGTGGCCCAGCCGGCATGAATACACTTTGGACGATTGCTTTCCGCCCCAGCACATCGAGGAATACATCCAGCGAAGCCTCAAGAACGCCGGCCTGGAAAGCTTCGACCTTGTGCAGTTTCACGTGTGGCAGGATTCCTGGGTGGATGACGACCGTTGGGCGAGAAAGGTGGATGATCTGCCGCGCCAAGGGCTGATTCACGCCATAGGCATCAGCATCAACCGCTGGGAACCCTGGAACGGCGTGCGGGCGGTTCAATCCGGCCTGATTGATTCCGTGCAAGTGATCTACAACATTTTCGACCAGAACCCCGAGGACCAGCTTTTCCCAACCTGTGCCGCGAACGACGTTGCGGTGATTACCCGTGTCCCATTTGATGAAGGAACGCTGACGGGGACCCTCACGCCGGACAGCAAATGGCCGGAAGGCGATTGGCGCAACAGCTACTTCGTGGCGGAGAACCTCAAGGCCAGCGTGGCGCGCGCCGAGGCGCTCAGGCCTCTTATGCCCGGCGGCCTGACGATGGCCGAGATGGCTTTGCGCTTTATCCTTAACAATCCCACGATCAGCACCATCATTCCCGGAATGCGCAAGGTCAAGCATGTGGAGGCAAATGTCGCCGCCTGCAACGCCGGGCCACTTCCGGGTGAACTTTTCGCGAAGTTGCGGCCTCACCGCTGGGACCGGAAACCCACCCGATGGTCGCAGTAAACCTGCGTTGAACGGTGACCACCGAGGGGACTGTCAAGAGTTTTATGAAACCCCTGGGTGAGTCGGGACAGTTGTTGGAGCGCTTTCTGATCGACCGACCCGCGCATACGAAGGAAGAAATTGCCTGTGTTCGGAGGGGATTAGGAGCAATCGGGGGCTTCGCCCCCGAGCCCCGGGATTTAATTTATCGCTTTGGTGCCAGGATTTGGTCTCAGAGGGGGGGAACGCGAAATGCATGTTTTTCCCGCCGCCTCAATGAGTTGGCAGCTCAGAAGGCAAGAATTTTTGACAGTACGCCCTAGGGCGGAAAGAGGTGCAGCCATGGAAGGACAATGCAGACCGAAGGGAAAGGATCGCTCTAAAAGCACAATGACTGGGGAAAGCAGGGTGAGGATTTTGGCTCTTGTAGCGTTTTTCGTCTTAACGTTTGGCCTCTCTAGAACCGCTGATGCATCGATGGGTTCTCTCGTTTCGCAAGGCCAAGCGCGGGCCGCAATCGTGGCCGGGCAGGGTGAGTTTTACGGATTTGTGGGGCAGGAACTACAGCGCTATTTGGAGGCATTCAGCGGCGTGAAGCTGGAAATTGTCACCCCGGAGGAAGCGCGCAAGAGGCCGAAGGATTGGGGGTGGATTCTGGTGGGTGGGCCTCAAGCCAACGAACTGGTGCGCGAGGCGGCGTCGAAGAAGCTGGTGAACTTCGAGGGGTTGAAGGCGGACGGGTTCATTCTGCGCACGCTACGGCTGGAGGGTCATCGGGTGTTGGTGGCGGGAGGGAATGATGAAGCGGCCACCATGTACGCGGTGTATGACTTGCTGGAACGTTACGGAGCAGCGTTTCTGCTCACGGGGGAGATCCTGCCGGAGAAGAAAGCGGACCTCGAGTTGCGGGATTTCGACGTGCGCAGCGATCCGGCCTTCCGCCGCCGAGGTCTCCTCCTCTCGTTCAACTACCCCCACGACGCGTTCATGTCGATGGAGGACTGGCGGAAGTTCCTCGACCAGATGGCGAAAATGAAGATGAACTATCTGCACCTCTTCTTGAACCCCTACGAGCCCTGGATAAAATACGAATACCACGGAGAGCCGATTCGGATGGGGGACGTGTCGAGGAAAGATAGCGGCTATCTACTCTGGGCGCACGGCTTCGGCTCCTCCAGTGCGAGCGATCTGAAGGTAGGCCAGGAACAGTTCAAGAAAGCGGGTGTCTATCCCCGGGCTGCGGCGCCGGAGTACCAGCATGTTGAGAATAACGAACAGGGCTTCGCGGCAGCAGAGAAGTTCATGCACGAATTGATCGCTTATGCAGGCAGCCGGAGAATCAAGGTGTGGATGGAAGTCGATGTAGGGATAGTGGCGCCGAATCTGGCCCGCTACACCACGCGAACGCTGCATTTGCCCTTTTTCATTGAATTTGGAACTTTCATTTGCCCGGAGAATCCAGTGTCGCTGGAACTGAACGAGAATCGGCTGAGCAAGCTGGCGCAGACTTACCCGGAGGCGGAGGGGTATTTCTTGCACCTGCCGGAGGCTTATCCGGTCTGCAATCAGACTGAGCAAGATCGAGAATTCAATTTGAGCCTGCGGTCTCAGTATCCGGGCGAGGCTGATGCGCGGGCTCCGTGGACAGGGGATATCGCTATAGACAACGACACCGTAATTGATTCCAATAGTGGAACTGTCTACTTGATTCAAAAGCTCATGGAAGAGCGCGATCGGCTGGCGCCAAAGGCAAAGCTGGGTATAGGCGGGTTCGGGCACCTCTATCTGCTCCCTTATTTGCATAAGATGTTTCCCACCAGCGTGCCCTTTACCGACATGGAATCACGCGCCATCTGGACACCGATGGGTGTTCCGATGGAGATGTACGGGGGGATGGGGGATCGAGAACGCCTGCTTCAGAATCGCATCGACGACGACAGCTCCATGCTGGGGATGCAGTTTAACGTGAACCTCTATTACAAGGATCAAGTGCTGGAGGGGGGCTTGAAATATGGCTTGGCGGGATTCGCCTCGCAGGTGAACCGACCGCGAGGGACGGAGACGAATACCAAGTTCATGGCGGAAGGAGAGTGGAGCCCGCACCTGACGCCGCAGGAGTTCTACCGCGATTATGCCCGGCGGATCTTCGGCGAGCGGGCCTTGCCGAGCATGTTGAAAGCCTTCGACACGCTGGAGAAAAACGAGGAATACTTAGGTTGGACTGGTCGGGGGAACTTCCCTTGTTGTGGGCGTGACGAGTTGAACGTTGCTTACGAGTATTCAAAGCAGCCGAATCCCTTCGATGGTCCGAGATCGAAGGAATGGCGACCTTTCATCAGCCGGCTTCACGACCTGATCCCCGCTTATATGGGAAGCGTCAAGATGCTTCAGGAGGCGCTTGACAGCCTCGAGAGCGCTCGCTCCAAGGCCGAGCCGCGCTCGCAGGCGTATTTAGCTTTCCTGATTAACCGCACCGAGGCCTACATCCTGCACATGCAAACGGTAATCACCTGGGACCAGGCATTTGTTGACCTGGACAGCGCGTTTGCGGCCTACAGGTCTGGAGCGGAGCGGAATGAGTTTGTGAGCCGACTGGACAAGAGCCTGAAGGAGTTCGAGGAGGCCCGGTCTAAGGCAGTTACGACGGGGGAGAAATGGTCGGAGATGGTGGATCACCCATCGGATCTGGGAGTGTTGTACTGGATCAACGTCTTTATGATTGATGGGACAGAACAAACAGCGAAGTTAGTTGAGAGTATCGATAATTTTCACCACGGGCGGGACTATACCGAGCTCCCAGATTTTGGGAAGATATTCGTGCCCTGGCCGCCACTCGCCACCGTGCCCTGGCAGGCAGCGGAAGAGGTGGCTCCGCAATAACGAAAAAGAGAAGTAAGGGTCGAGGCAAAGGCGTTTCACGCTGCGCTTCCGAATCCGCGTGTTGCGCGGACAGGAGAGGTGCAGCCATGGAAACACAATGCAGACGCAACGTAAACCATCGCTCCGAAAGCGCTGTGATGGGGGAGGGCATGGTGAGGATTTTGGCTCTGCTAGCGTTGTGTGTCTTACCCCCTGCTTCTCCCGCAATCGCCGCTGGCGCACCGATGGGGTTTCTGCTTTGGCACGGCCAAGTGCGGGCGGCGATTGTGGTCGGGCAGGGTGAGTTCTACCCATCTGTGGCAGGAGGGTGAATCGCGGCTCTCAGACCTCAATCAGGAGGGCAAAATCGAAGTCCCAGTTCGGAATTCGGGATAAATGGAAGAAGATTGGATTTAGAGAGGGGACAATATGGCCTGTTCAACCTTCCCGAAAGTTGCCACGAAAGCGCTCTGCGCGGTGGCCTTACTTTTCTGCTCGCTCATGGGTTGTGGAACTGTGAGGGGTGCAAAATTCTCTGGAGCCTTGCGCCATCGTGGCAGGCGGCAAAGATGATGCCTCCGCGATGTATGGTGTCTACGACTTGATCGAGCATCTGGGAGTCACCTTTCTGTTGACGGGAGATATTATTCCGGCACCGCGCGTTCCGACCTGTCACTTCCTGCGCTCGAGGTGCGCAAGGAGCCCGCCTTCGCTCGGCGAGGATTCTTGCTGTCCGACGGTTTCCATAACCAGACTTTGTTTTCCTTTCAGGATTACGCCAAGTTGATCGATCAGATGGCCAAAGTGAAATGCAACTATATCCAGTTTTGGTGGTGCTCCTTTACGCCCTGGATCAAGTATTCCTACAGAGGCGAGCCGATGTGGATGGGTGATTCCTCGACGAAGGAGAGCGGTTATTTTAGCTGGACCACCGACGGGTATGGCTCGCGGACCACGGATGATGTCACGATCGGCAAAGAGCGCTTCCCAGGCCGAAGAATCGTAGGGCCTGAAATGCAGCAAGTGGAAACGCCCGATCAGGCTTTCGAAGTGGCGCAAGACCTGTTGCGCAGGATCATTCGCTATGCCAAGAGCCGAGGCATCGAATTCTGGCCGGCGGTCGAATTGGCGTCTCTCCCCACCAACCTCGCGCGTTACTGCGAGCGTGTGGGGGATCTGCCGTTTACTCCTGGCGCCGGGACCTTTGTTCATCCCCTCGATCCTGTCAATCGCGAGATACAAGTGAACCGCTTCAAGGCGCTCATTGAAACCTACCCGGAGGCCGAGGGTTATTTCTTCGTTTTCGCAGAGGACTATCCGGAGCTCAATAACGACAAACATCACGCCTTCTTTGTCGGGCAGCGGCCGGCCTTCCATGAGTTGCGCCGCCTGCGGTGGCCGTGGGTCATTGATATTGCGGAAAGTTCCGATCGTGTGGTCGACTCGAACATCGGGTATACGGATCTTTTCAAGTTTCTGATGACGAAACGAGATGAAATGGCTCCCAAAGTCAAGATGGGGGTATTGGGTGTCGGCCGGGGCTACGCCTTGCCGGTGCTTGATAAGATGTTGCCCAAGAATGTTCCCTTTACAGATATGGAATCGAGCGGAGTTTGGACTCCCGCCGGTATCCCCATGGAGGATTTCGGGGGAATGGGGGACCGGGAAAGGACACTCCAAATACGTGTGGACGACGACGTCAACATGATGGGCATGCAGTTCAACATCAAGCAGTTCAGCGCAAAGGACCGGATATTCGTCGATGGGGTGAAATACGGCCTGTCGGGTTTTGCCGGCCAGCTCAACCGCGCCCGGGGAACAGAGAGCAATAGCCGCTTCTTAACGGAAGCCGCCTGGGCGCCCGAGATGACTGCCGAGGAGTTCTACAAGAACTATTCCACGCGCCTGTTTGGTGAGCGCGCGGGAGCGGATATGTATAACGCCTACATGACGCTGGAGGAGAATGAGGCATGGCTCGGTTATTACAATTATGGCTACAGCACCATGAACTGCTGCGGCGCGCTGGATGAGGTCCGTCGTGCTTACGAATACTCCAGACAGGGTAATCCCTATGACGGCCCGACGGGTTCGGCCTGGCAGGCTTTCATCTCCAAATCGCCCGATGTTATCTACCGCTTTGAGAGCTCGATCCGGCTGCTGAATAAAGCTCTCGGAAGCATGCGCGCTGCCATGCCCAACGTTGCGCCACAAGGGAAATACGAATTGGGCTACATGATCAACCGGACAGAGTCCTACCGGGACTATATTCAATCTTTGATTACGATTCGCCGGGCCTACCTCGATTTCGACCAGGCATTCGAGAACCGAGCGCAGGTGCCGTATGAGCAGTTCGTGGCCAATCTGGAGAAGAGTCTGGGGGGATTTGACCTGGCCAACGAGCAAGTGCAGGCCGCAACTAGACACTATGCGGACATCATAGACTATCCTTCGGACCTTGGGGTTCTGTATGACTTGAACGCCCGCGCGGCTCTGGGTTTCGATCTCGTGCGTCACTGGATGCGCAACGTGGTGAAATTTCACCAAGGGAAGTCGTACCTGGACCACGTTCCTTTCGAGAGGCTCTTCTCGCCGGACCTTCACATTGCCACACCCAAGTGAGTTCGACGACAGCTTCGTATTTTTACCTGGCCATTCACCCGCCATCGAGCGTAAGGAACGTACCGTAAACATCATTAGAAGCAAGTGAGGCAAGAAATACAATCGCCCCTGTCCCTCACTTCCGCTCTCCGGAGGGTGCTGTGTAACCCAGCTCTCGGGCCTTCTCCAATTCTGTCTGACCCACTTTCTGGTCTCCCAGTTGAAGAAGCAGAATGCCGAGGTCGTAATGGGCCTCGGCCAAGTCGGGCTGAAGCGCGATCAGTTTCTGCAACTGCTCGATGGCGCCCGCGATGTCATCCTGCTGGCCTAGCGGAACGGCTACATGGTTGCGCGCCGGGGCATTCTGAGGCTGCAGCTCAAGGGCCTTGTGAAACTCTGCCATCGCTGCATCTGTCTTGCCGATCTTGGCTAAGGCAATTCCCAGGCAGTTGTGGGCCTCGCGTGCACTGGGGTTCACTTGGGTGGCTTTGGTGAATTCCTGAACAGCCTCCTGCATATTTCCCACAGACATCGCCTTCAGTCCGCGGTTGATTTCCAAAGCGCCTTCTGCACCATGGGCATCCTTCTCCTCTAGAAACCGGCGGATTCTGGCCACTTCGGCGAACTCTTGTGCGGCAGCTTCCCGATCTCCAACACTGGTTAGCAGAAGGGCAAGGTTGTAGTGAGCGCTGCGATCTTCGGGATCCAGTCGCAATGCGATCCGCATCTCCTCAATTGCCTTTCCCGTCTCGCCTATCCGCGACAGTGCGGAGCCCAACCGATAATGAAAAATTGCGTTTCCCGGCGCAAGCGCCACGGCCTTCTGGAAATCGAGCACAGCCAAAGCGGGATGCGATCCCGCCATATCCAAGAACCCCAGATTGAACCAGGGGTCGGCATAGTCTGGCTTCAGTTGTGCAGCCATCCGAAAATTGGTCGAGGCCTCGTCCAGAGAACCGAGGTTCGCCAAGGCGACCCCAAGGTTGTTGTAAGCCTCGACGAAACCGCGGTCGAGCTGAATCACCGTCCGAAACTCCGCCAAGGCCTCCTTTTGGTTGTTCAGACGTAGATCGCACCGCCCCAAGTTATAGTGCGCTTCGGCCGAATTAGGCGCGACCGCCAGCACCACTTTGAATTGCTCGGCCGCTTCCGTCACGCTATTCAACTGAAAAAGCGCTTTACCCAACTGAAGCCCGGCCTCGATGTAGTTTGGCCGCAGCCGCAGCGCCTGCCGAAACTCCACGGCGGCTGCCATCGAGTCTCCCTTATTCAGATATGCCAACCCGAGGTTATAGTGAGCCCCGGGATACTCGGGGCGTAGGGCCAGCGACTGCCGGAAATGAACGATGGCATCATCTATCTTGCCGAGCGCGATCAGGGCGACACCGAGATTACTCTCAGCCTCCGGAAAGCCGGGTTTCAGCTTCAGCGCCTTTGAGAATTCCTGCGCCGCCTCCTCCGCTCGCCTATTGGCCGAAAGGGCGAGCCCCAGCCGATAATGAATCTGAGCCGAAGATGGCGCGATTTGTGCAGCAGAACGCAGTGCTCCAAGCGCTTCTTGAGGCTTTCCGGTTTGCAACAGGATCAGTCCTAGGTTGGATCGCGCTTCCGCATTTTGCGGGTCAAGACGTACGGCTTCCTGAAATTCGCCCTCCGCTCGAATCGAATCACCCTTTTGAAGGTAAGCATCGCCCAGGCTGTTATGAACATCTGCCAGCGAGGGATCGATTGAGAGAGCCGCCTGGAATTCCGCAATGGCTTGATCGAACTGCTGGGAGGCCAAAAGCCTTCGCCCCTTTTCCACGAGCTCAGCTACACGCGGGTCGAAAAACCCCTGACCTTTAGGCGGCGGGGCGGCCGCGCCACTGACATCAGCCAAGCTGAGGAACAGAACAGCAACCACAGGAGCGACCGCACTGATCTTCCGCCCAACTGAGAAGCTAACTTCCATAAGCAATCATTCTCGAAGTCTTCGCGTCGAATGCCGTCCGCTTTGGGTGTCGCACGGCACGGAGAAATAAGGTTCGTGGAATTGGGTTCCAATACGGTCGACTTCATTAGGGTCTAAGCTGGCTGGTTGCTGCCTTTAATCCCACGCCATGCACGGGCGAGCTATGCAAGTTGTCTTCTCCTTCCCTGATCGTCACGATCTGCCGAGACTTGACGTCGCTGAACCTTTGCACTAGTCCCGAAGGCCAGTGGACTTCCAGCTTGTCGATCATTGTGCTGGTTCCTAACCCGAACAGGGCACGCGGATCGCTGCTCGAGCAGAAACTGCCACTCTGATGGACCTCTTGCATCTGTTCAAGTCCTCCTGCGCGCACTATCACCCTGGCGCCGAGACCATCACGATTGCTGCGTGTTCCTATTAAGCGCACCAGAATCCATTGAGCGTCTGGCAGCGAATCACACCGGAGCAACCAAGGTCCGGCATCCAAATTTTCCACCACCACATCGATATCTCCGTCGTTGTACAATTCCCCGAAGGCTGCTCCTCTCCCCAGTTCCGTGCGCAAAAGGTCGCTTCCAAGCGAGGCCGTCACGTCTTTAAACGTTCCGTTCCGCTGGTTTTGAAGTACCTGGGGGTGTTGCTTGTACCCGGCGTCCATGTGCCACTGGTCGACTTCCGGGTACACATGACCGTTGACGATGAAGAGGTCGGGCCAGCCGTCTAGGTCGTAATCGATGAATTTGGTGGCCCAGCTTACCATCGGCGATTTCACCGATACGATTTGAGCCTCCTCAGTCACATCCCTGAAAATCCCATGGCCCATGTTCTGGTAGAGAGTGTCATAGTCATCCGCGAAATGCCCGACAATAAGGTCGAGCCAACCATCGTGATTGTAATCGCCAGAATCGGCACCCATGCCTGCCTGTTCCATTCCGTCGCCGCTGTAAGCACAGCCCGCCGTGGCCCCGATCTCCTCAAAGGTGCCGTTCCCGCGGTTGTGAAAAAACAAGTTCGGAGTGCTGTCACATGCCACGAACAGGTCCGGCCATCCATCGTTTTCGGCATCCATCCAAAGCGGCGTGAAGCCGTAACAGCCGGGCACCTGGGTGCCCAGGGCCTTTCGAGTCACATCCGTGAAGGTTCCGTCTCCGTTGTTGTGGTAAAGGATGCCGGCCAATGGTTTGAGCCCACGCGGCCCGCACATAACCGGAGCGCCCCGGTACTGGCAGAAGGAGGTACTGCCCTTTTCAGGAACTTCGTCCCGCCGAAAATCAATGTACCGTGCCACATAAAGGTCCAAGTAGCCATCACGATCGTAGTCTCCCCAGGCAGCTCCGGTGCTCCAACCTCCTGCCGCGACTCCCGCCTTCGCGGTGACGTCCGTGAAGGTCCCATCGCAGTTGTTGTGGTACAGTTTGTTCTGGCCGTAGTAGGTCACGTAGAGGTCGACACAGCCGTCGTTATCATAGTCAGCGGCGGCGACCCCCATACCCCAGCCCCAGGAACCCAATCCTGCGGCCTCGGTCACATCTGTGAAGGTGCCATCTCGGTTGTTTCGAAAGAGCTTGTTTCTATGGGGACGAGGCGCCCGAGGATTTTCCAACTCCTCGAAGGTAGCACCACTGACTAAGAAGATGTCCGGCCAACCGTCACCGTTATAATCAAAAATAGCTGCTCCCCCTCCCTTTGCTTCCAGAATATAGTCTTTTTGCGGCCCACCTGAGACGTCATGGAAACTGTCAATACCCGCCATCCGACTCACTTCCACGAACTGCACCTTCGACTTCGAAACGTTTTCTGAGCGCAAGGGAGGGCCAGTTCTCAGAGCGAACCAGCCTGAAACACCTAAGACTAGGGCTGCAATAACCCATTTCATAGGATGTGTCTCTTGAGGTTGACTAAAAAACTCCTCGTCTGGGTGTCTCTCAAGGGAAGAGATGTCGAAATAGTGTCACCCCAGGAGGCAATCAGAACCCCTTCGACTTCGAGATTACGCCGACCCGACCAGACCACATCATATATGAGCGTGCGTCGCGCTTCAAGAATTTTGTGGTCCGTTTTGTAGCGCGAAATGGAAAGATCACAGCAGACGGCGGAGCCGCAGGTCATCGCGACCGGATTGAGCCCGATTGGACAAGCCTGCGACCGAATCGTCCGCTCCCAAAGCGAGATAAGTTAGTGCCGACTTCTTGACCTTCTCTCCGGACTTAATTAGACCTTTATTCGAACAATAAAGAATGGGTGGCTTGACAATTTTCACCCTCGGGGGTTATCATTAACTCAGTTTTGGCGTCGAGACAGAGCTAACTGCTAGACATCTGGGCAGCCAAGCGGGAAAAAGTTCGGCGCTTACTTCGCAGTTTTTGCTGGAGCCCCAAACGAGGAGGGGCGGTTTTTGCCTGGAATCCGGCGTGGCGATTTAAACAGAAGAAGAACGTTCAATCGTACTTTTGACCGCGCTTGCATTGCATTCTGCGACCGAGCGGTTCGGAGATGTGACTATATGGGAACACTTATTCAAGACGCGAGGAATGATTCTTTTCCGCGGAGTACTATCCTGGGATTATGGCAGCAATTTCCGATTCCGATGGTTTCATATTATCTGGCGCAGATGCGGTGGGATTGTGTGATCCTGGATATGCAGCATGGGTGTTTGAATCTCGAGACTGCGTACGATTGCATTCATGTTATTCGTGCCGCTGGTGTCCAGCCATGGGTTCGCGTTTCGATTAGTAGCCCTAACGAAGTTCAGAAAATGCTGGACTTGGGTGCTCTGGGGATTATTGTTCCCATGGTGAACTCGGTGAAGGAAGCTCAAGAACTGGCGTCGGCGGCTAAATACCCTCCGTTAGGAAGCCGCTCCCTAGGCGGAGACTTCCGATATACGTATGGTGACCGCTACCCAGAGGAAGCCAACGCCGCGACTAAATTGCTGGTTCAAGTGGAACACATCCGCTCCATCGAGGTTGTGGAAGAATTAGTGGCCGTCGAAGGCGTAGATGGGTGCTTTATCGGTCCCACCGATCTGGCGTTGTCCATGGGCTTGCCTCGAAGCGGTTTCGAAAGTGATCTCAAGCACCGTTTGGCCATTCAACGTACGCTAGATGCGTGCGCTTGCTTCAACAAATTGAGCTGTTGCAACTGTTATTCCGTCGATGAAGCCAAAGAAAAGGCAAATCAGGGATTTCAATGCCTAACTCTGCAATCCGACGCCGATCATTTTGTGGCTGCCGTTAAGAAACTTTTGGCGGAGCTTCGCGCAGCGACGCGAAGCCAACCTGTCGCCGCTTTCACTCGTCCGACCGAAATGATATCTGAACTCCCTTCTGAAAAGAGGTCCTAATGAATTATCGGCTGCGTACATTCAAGGTTGCTGAGTGTTTGGCCCCAGGGCCTCTTAACTATATACATGAGCCACTGGGACCTTTTGGATGAGGGTCCACATTTCACCTGGCTCGTGCAAGGGGGAGGGCGAACCATTTTGATCAACACAGGGCTACCGCAAAAGCCCGAGGACCTCAAGAATCTCAATGCCGCGTGTTTGGCTTTTCATCCCAAGAATGAATTCCTTCCGGATCGGATTTGGCCGCCGCAAAAAGTTTTGTCAGAAGTAGGTGTCAAACCAGAGGACGTGGATGCGGTTCTGATCATTTCGATGGGCGCCTACGCGACTGGCAGTCTTGAGTTGTTTCGGAACGCACAGATTTACCTCTCCCGCACTGGTTGGATTGATTTCTTGGCTCCCAAACGACCCTTGCTTGTGGCCCGCGGTGGTGTTTTTACCGACTCCACGCTGACCTATGTGATCACTGAAGCTTGGGAACGACTTCACCTGGTAGGGGACGAAGAGGAGCTTTTTGAGGGAATCAAGATGTTCTGGGTAGGATGTCACCATCGAGGCTCCATGGCAGTTTCCATTCAAACGGCAAAGGGGAAGGTCGTCATTGCGGATCCTATCTTTCGATACGACAACTTCGAGAAGAGCATTCCGATCGGGGTGTTGGAGAACCTCTTTGAGTTCTATGATGCTCTCGATCGCATTCGCAAAGAGGCAGACATAGTGATTCCAACACACGATAATGAGCTTCTCGTTCGTTTCCCGAACGGTATCATTGCGTAGGGAGGCACAACATGTCAGTTATAAAGCGAAGAGTTAAAATAGGCGTGGTTGGGACGGGTTGGTGGGCGACTTATGCGCACATTCCCGCCCTGTTGGCGAGATCGGAAGTTGAACTCGTGGCCCTCTGCGATCGATCATTAGAAAAGGTTCGCAGAGCTGCTGAAGTTTATAGGGTACCCAGATTTTATACGGACTGGCGAAAAATGTTCGAGAGTGAGGCCATGGATGGGGTAGTGGTCGCCACATCGCATGCTGCCCATTACGAGGTCGCCAAAGCCGCTTTAGAGAATAAGTGGCACGTCTTATTGGAAAAGCCCATGGTGCTTAAGACAAGCGAAGCAAGCGAACTGGTTGAGTTGGCGAATCGTAACGGGCTGCAGATCGTGATGAGTACGCCCTGGAATTACACTTCTCACGTCCGTCGGGGACGCGAGGTGATTCTATCTGGGGAGTTGGGAGAAGTTCAGTTGGTATCGAGTCTGTTTGCTTCAAGCGCATACGAGACGTATCGAGGCAATTTGGATGCTTACTCAGGAGTGATGGAAGCCCCTCTATTCCGACCAGGAGCAGACGAGAACTCCGATCCAGATCGAGGAGGAGGGCAAGGCTACTGCCAAGTGAGCCATTCGGCTACACTCGCCTTCTGGGTCACTGGTTTGAGTGCTCAGGAGGTGAGCGCCCACATGAATTATTTCGATGTTAAAGTCGACGTGGCGGATTCTGTCAACTTGCGGTTGGACAACGGTGCAGTGGGAGTGTTAGCCAGCACCGGAAATCTTCACCCTGGCGATCCGGACCAACACACTTTGTCGGTGTATTGCAGCCGCGGTTATCTGATCCTGGATATGGGCGCCGGAACCCTGATGATACGGAAACACGATGGTACAGTCGAATGTCCACCGCCTCTAAAGGCGGAAGAGCGCTATCCGCGTTTTGCTCCAGCAGACCATTTTGTGGGATTGATTCTCGGCATTAGTGAGAATCTCTCTCCAGGCGAGCTGGGACAAGAGACTGTGAACTTCTTGGATGCAGTTTACAAGTCAGCGGCCAATGGCGGAGCCTCGGTCAGCGTGGAACCGACAAGTCACGCTAGCGGGCGGCCTGGACCGACAAATAACAATCATATCGATGAGTCGGTTACCGGAGGGGCTTGGCGAAGGAAAGCAGCGTAACGACTGAAAAGCAAGTCAACACTTATCACGAATACGATTACCTCCGCATCCCAAGAATTTTTGCGCTTGAAGAAACAGGCGAACTGACCGCTGAACCAGACCGGCAACTGAAGTTTGTGCTAACAGAGCGGCAGGATGGACTGGACTATGGTGCAAAGTCTATGTGGATGCTGAAAGTGAGAAAAAGTCCGCGGCATCCGAATAACGGTGTGCTCGACCCTGAAGTGGACGAATATAGTAGAAATTTGGTTCGCCGTCACAGAAGCAACCATTTAAAATGGCTGCCCCCAAGTCATTCCACCTCCCCAATACGCCTCGCGCGTTTACCAATGTGTCTGGGATCTGGTTTGCTCGTGATGAAGCGCGAGCCTGATAATTCTCTGAATAATGTTAGCAAAGATCAGGTCGGAATCAGCCTTGACCTGCGCTACCGGCCGACAGGTCAAGCCTTTCGCAAACTTAAGCTCCCCGGGTTTGTTGCCAGAAATGCGGCGTAGCCAAAAAGGGTGTTGCGAAACCCTCCGGCGTGGACACGAACTTGATAGCAAACTCATGATAGATTGGTCCAGTCGACAGAGGACAAGCGTTATGTCCGGAAGGCAAACATGTGGAATCCTAAATACCCGAGATACGTTGAAACTCAGTGCCTACGAGGATCATGCACCATATTTACTTGACTGAGCGAAAAATCGGCCGCTATCTGGAATTGCTCAACCTGATAGTCTACCGAGTGCGGCAGCCGCTGCCGCCCTTTCGGTTTCAGGCAGGAAACGACTCCTTTGTCGCTACAGACGTAGACGATCGTCGCTGGCCCGTGATCACGCCCGATAGTCCATGGGGGGAGTTTCGGCAGGATTTCACGCTGAGAACGTACTTTACCGTGCCTAAAGATTGGACGGCGCCTGTCGTTCTCTTATTACCCATTGGAAACGATCGTCGTGGCGTGAAAGCGTTCAAATCTGATCAGAATTGTGTCTTTGGGATGGCGGAGGATGATCTCTTGGCTCTGCCTCCACTGGTTCCCAATCATGTGGAGGTGATGGCATATGTCGACGGCCACGCTTACCAGGCCATGGATGCTTATCATCGAGAGATTTTCTTACCAGAATGTCGGTGCGATGGGCACCAACACAGTCTGGCGTTGCAAGGTCACCTCGAGCAAGGACCTGCATTGATGGGGCAGCCAGAAATTGTGCAGAAATCCCAACCCACGCACGATTTTGTGACATCTGCCCGTGTGGCGTTGGATGTGGCCCGGGAACTGGAAAAAAGTGATCCTATTCGGGTTCGCCTACTTAATATCTTGGATGAGGCGTTCCATTTGTTGGACCTGCGCGAGCCATTCGGTGAAGACTTTCACAAGAGCGTAAAGGATGCTCAACAGTTTCTGAATCAGGGGTTAGCTGCGGCGGGCCCACCACTCGACGTGGACGTCATCGCAATGGGGCAGGCGCATATCGACATTGCTTGGCTTTGGCGAGCCATCAAGACCGGCGAAAAAGCTGGTCGAACTTTCATCAATGTTTTGAGGTTGATGGAACAGTTCCCCGAATTCCATTTCTCGCAGTCCCAGCCAGCACTTTATGAGTATATGCAGCAGGATCAACCGGAGATTTTCGACGCTATCAAGCGGAGAGTTGCCGAAGGACGTTCGGAACCCATCAGTGGCATGTGGATCGAGCCTGATTGTAATCTAAGCGGTGCGGAAGCTCTTGCCCGGCAGTTTCTTCTGGGCCGTGCCTACTTCCGGCAACAGTTCGGACCCGGCGCCGATTCTCTTGTACTTTACCTGCTCGACGCCTTCGGCTTGCCCGCGTCATTGCCTCAGTTAACCCTTCAGGCCGGACTGAAGTTTTTTACCACCTCGAAGATCGGATGCAGTCAGTACAACCGGCTTCCTTACGACACATTCTGGTGGCAAGGACTGGATGGCACTCAAATCTTAACGCATCTCAACACTATTCCCGGGGCGGACGGGAGAGCGTGCAACACCATCAGTGACCAGAGCGCTCGAGCCATTTTGGGGGCTTGGAGAAACTATCAAGAAAAGGAACTGCATTCAGAACTGCTCGTTTACTATGGATGGGGTGATGGAGGCGGCGGACCGACTCGTGAACTATTGGAGAACAGCCGCCGATTGGCGCAACATCCGGGAGTTCCAAGGGTGAGGTTAGGAAAGGCCAGCGAATTTTTTGAGCGTCTTGAAACCCATGCTGAGCGCTTCCCTGTCTGGAATGGTGAACTCTACCTGGAGTATCACCGTGGTGTTTACACCAGCCAGGCTCAACTCAAGCGTGCCAATCGCAAGTGCGAGTTTCTATTGCATGATGCGGAGTTCCTCGCGGCATGGGCCTCCTTAGCAATCGGATGCCCCTATCCACAAGCTGAATTGACGTGTGCTTGGAAACTGCTCTGTTTGAATCAGTTTCACGACATCATTGCCGGTGCCTGTATTGCTCAGGTCAACGCAGACAGTCTGCTCGATTATGATGTTATTCGCAGCGTCGGAGAACGAGTGCGAGATACCGCACTGGAGGCACTGTCTCGTCGAGTTCCCAAAGCAGCCTCTTTTGTGGCTGTCAACCCCACCTCGTTTGGAGGACAGCATATTGGCATGTTGCAGGAGCGACTTGGCGAGGGCCAAACGCTCACCCATTTGAGCTCTGGTGAGCCTCTGGTCGTTCAAACAGTCGAGAATGGAACGATCGTCGCAGTGCCTTGCATGGAACCTTATGGGCTGGTGGCGTTGGCCCTAAATAAAGGGGCGGCGCAGCTCTCGTCGGACGGATTGAACGTGTCGCTGCTAAGCCAGGACGTTGCTGTCTTGGAGAACGACTTGCTTCGTATTGAATTCGACGACTTTGGAGCCATGACTCGCCTGTTCGACAAGGGCGTCAGTCGTGAGGTGATACCAGCGGGGCAACGGGGTAACCTCCTCCAAGCCTTTCAAGATCGGCCTTTGAACCGCGATGCCTGGAACATTGAAATCTACTACGAGGAAAAGCAGTGGGATCTTGCTCAAGCCGCCAGCCTGACGCCCATCGAGCATGGTCCGTTGCGGGCCGGGCTGGAAATCCACCGTCGTCTGCTTAATAGCGAGATGGTACAGCGTGTCTACCTCTACCGCGGATCTAGGCGTATCGATTTTGAGACGAAACTATATTGGCAGGATCGACATGTGTTACTCAAAGTCGCATTCCCAGTGGACGTCCTATCGCCCGTCGCGACGTATGACATTCAGTGGGGAAATGTGGAGCGACCCACGCATCGTAATACTTCCTGGGACTATGCTCGCTTTGAGACTTGCGCTCACAAATGGATCGATCTAAGCGAGGGAAGCTATGGCGTCAGTTTACTGAACGACTGTAAATACGGCCACGATGTGCATGGCAACGTGCTAAGACTGACCTTGCTGAAGTGTGCTTCGTTCCCCGACCCCAATGCCGAACAAGGGGAACACTGCTTTACCTATAGCTTGTTGCCCCACACTGGTGACTGGCGTGGGGTTACGGCGGCGGTCGGTTACGCTTTGAATGATCCGTTGATCCTGAAGCGTGTCAACTCCAGCGGCGTTGACAATGGGCTTTCCCGATCCCTCGTCAGAGTTGACAAAGCGAATGTCATCATCGAGACTGTAAAAGAGGCCGAGGATGGTCGCGGGCTAATCGTCAGACTTTACGAAAATGAACGTTCTCGGGGTGAGGTTAAACTCACCACCGGCTTCCGTTTGGGAAGTGCTTATCAGTGCAATTTGCTTGAAGAAAACCAACATCCGCTGCAGATCGCGCCGCATGAACTGGGTTTTATGATGAAGCCATACCAAATCCTGACTTTGCGGTTAGTGCCTGATACCCAGGATTGAAGCCAGGTTTTTGTCGAATGGTAATGGATAGCTGAAATCCCACGAGGTCATATGTACAGTGAGCCCGCTTTCATTAAGGGAGCATGCTTGATTTTTGTTGGGGCTTTCCTGGCCTCCTCTTTTGGAGTGATACTCAAGAAGATTCGCGCCTGGAGATGGGAGCACTTGTGGCTGGTCTATTCCTTCGTCGGCATGCTTGCTGTCCCTTGGGCGATGGGATTCCTTACGGTACCACAACTGTTGACCGTTCTTCGCTCTGCCCACGGAAAGGATGTAGTGCCTGTCATCCTTTACGGGATGGGTTGGGGGCTTGGTGCCGTACTTTACGGTCTCGCACTCAAAAGAGTTGGTGTAGCACTGAGTCAAGCTATCGTTGTGGGACTCACGGCCGCTGTGGGGTCGCTGGCGCCGTTGGTTCTGCTTCATCCTGAGTACGTTCTCACAGCGAGAGGGAAAGTTATCATCGGTGGGGTCTTGCTGATTGTCATTGGAGTAGGTCTTTCTGCATGGTCCGGTCAATTGAAAGAGAACCGGCTGGAGAAAAAAGCTACAATCGCGAGCTCTCAAGTTGCGAGTGAAAGCTATATCAGGGGAATTATCTATGCCATTCTCTCAGGACTGTTTTCCTCAATGCTCAATCTAAGCTTTGCTTATGGTGCTCCGTTAGCACAAATTGCCAGGGCCCACGGGGCAAGGGTCATTTTCGAAGCGAATGCGATCTGGACAATCGCTCTGACCGCTGGATTTTTGGTCAATGCCGGGTATTGTGCATATCTCATTACAAGAGGAAACTCTTGGGGAGTTTTTTCAGACCAATACTTTCACTATGGGCTGGCTATTCTCATGGGAGTCCTTTGGTGCGCGGGTCCCATTTTTTATGGTTTTGGGAGTGCTAACTTTGGCGAACTTGCAGCCGTGGTTGGCTGGGTCTTAGTTACATCCCTGAGCATCATCTGCGCCAACTTTTGGGGTGGTGTGTCCGGGGAGTGGGCTAATTCTGGGACAAAGCCTCTCTTAGTAATGTTGAGCTCAATCGTAGTCCTCTGCGTCGGCATGGTCGTTGTAGCGTGGGGGAATACTCTTGGCTAGTTTAATCCATTGAGGAGGACGCTACGAAGTCAGAGCGGCAGATAGCTTTAGTTACTGGAGCAAGCAGCGGCATAGGTCATGCAACGGCAGTGGAGCTAGCCCGACGAGACTATGCGGTTGCAGTTCATTATTTCCGGAATGAGCGAGGAGCCCAGGAAGCTTTGGAAAAGATTCGTCGTTTTCACGGAGATGCTTTCACGGTCAAGGCTGACGTCAGAAGCAAGGTCGACGTTGAAGGCATGGTAGACAAAGTTCTTAGTGAGTTCGGGAAGATCGATGTCTTAGTTAACAATGCCGGGGACCTGATCGCAAACGTTCCGTTTCTTGAAATGACTGAAGAGCACTGGAATGATGTCTTCGCCGTAAATGTCAACGGTGTCTTCTACTGTGCTCAGGCTGTGGCTCGGAGCATGATTAGCCGAAGAAGTGGTGTCATTATCAACGTGTCCTCTCTGGCCGCCCGCGCCGGCGGAGCGGTGGGCGCCTTGGCCTATGCTTCAGCGAAGGGTGCCGTCTTGACCTTCACGAAGGGACTCGCGAAGGCCTTGGCTCCATTCGGCATACGAGTCAACGGAGTGGCGCCAGGAGTAATTCTGACTGCCCAGCATGAAGTTCACACTCCTAAAGATGTCTTCGCGACGTATGTCGATAGTATTCCTCTTAAGCGCGCGGGCACTGCCGAGGAAATTGCATCTGTCATAGCCTTCTTGGCTTCTCCTGATTCATCTTATCTGATGGGCGAAACTATTGAAGTAAATGGTGGTCTACGAATGGATTAATCCTGAGACATGATTCCTGAGCTGGACATACCGGTGGTCTGCCCATTTCAATACCCTCACGGTACGGTCGGAAAGAGGCGCGATCATGGAAGTACAACGCAGACCGAGGAGAAAAAATCGTTTCGGAAGCTCAATGACTGGTGAGAGCATGGTGAGGATTTTAGCTTTGGTGGCGTTTTTTGTCTCATCCCATGCCCTTCCCGCCACCGCCGCTGACGCGCGGATGCAGTTTCTGGTTTCGCAAGGCCAGGCGCGGGCCGCCATTGTGGTCGGGCAAGGTGAGTTTTACCATTTTGTGGGGCAGGAACTGAAGCGGTATTTTGAAGCTTTCAGCGGCGTGAAGCTGGAGGTTCTCACCCCGGAGGAAGCGCGCAAGAGACCGAAGGATTGGGGGTGGATTCTGGTGGGTGGACCTGAGGGCAACGAACTGGTGCGCGAGGCCGCGTCGAGGAAACTGGTGAGCTTCACGGGGTTGAAGGGTGACGGGTTCATTCTGCGCGCGCTACGGCTGGAGGGGCGTCGGGTGCTGGTGGCGGGGGGGAATGAGGAAGCGGCAACCATGTACGCGGCGTATGACTTGCTGGAGTGTTACGGAGCGGTGTTTCTGCTCACCGGGGAAATCCTGCCGGAGAAGAAAGCGGACTTAGAGTTGCGGGATTTCGACGAACGCAGCGATCCGGCCTTCCGCCGCCGAGGCCTCCTGGAAACCTTCAACTACCCCAATATGACGATCATGTCGATGGACGACGAGCGCAGGTTGTTGGACCAGATGGCAAAAATGAAGATGAACTATCTGCAAATCTGGTGGGCGGACTACGCTCCTTTTCTAAGATATGAATACCACGGGGAGACGAAATTGATGGGGGATCTTTCTTGGAAAGAAACCGGCTATCAGCTCATCGAGAACAGCATGGGCAGGAACCTGGGTGGTTTATACAATTCGAGCGGCATGAAGGTAGGCCAGGAATGGTTCAGGAGATTTGGTATCTATCCCCGGTTTGCAGCGCCGGATTACCAGCACATTGAGAACAACGAACAGGGCTTCGAAGCAGCGGAGAAATACTTGCACGGAACGATCGCTTATGCGGCAAGCCGGAAGATCAAGGTATGGCTCACTATCGATGCAGCATATGTGGTGCCGAATCTGGGTCGATACACGACGCGAACCGTGGCCTTGCCCTTCTATCCTGGATGGGGCACCTTCATTTGCCCGGATAATCCGGTGTCGTTGGAACTGAACGAGAACCGGCTGAAGAGCTTGGTGCAGACTTACTCCGAGGCGGAGGGGTATTTCTTGGCTCTACCGGAGTATTATCCGGTCTGCAATCAGACTGAGCGGGACCGACAGTTCTATCGAAACTTGCGGTCCCAGTATCCAGGTGAGGCGGAGGAGCGAGCCGGGTTTGCAGGGGATATTCCTCAAGACAACAACACACTAATCGATTCAAATAGTGGCTCTGTATACCTAATACAAAAGCTCATGACAGCGCGGGATCGGATCGCGCCCCAGGCAAAGCTGGGGATAGGAGGGTTCGGGCACCTCTATCTGCTCCCTTATTTGCATAAGATGTTTCCCACCAGCGTGCCCTTTACCGACATGGAATCACGCGCCATCTGGACACCGACAGGCGTGCCGATGGAGATGTTAGGGGGAATGGGGGAGAGGGAGAACACGCTTCAGAACCGGATCGACGACGATGGCGCCATGCTCGGGATGCAGTTTAACGTGAACCTCTATTACAAGGATCAGGTGCTGGAGGGAGGCTTGAAATATGGCTTGGCGGGCTTCGCCTCGCAGGTGAATCGGGCGCGAGGGACGGAGACGAATACCAAGTTCATGGCGGAAGGAGAGTGGAACCCGCACCTGACGCCACAGGAGTTCTATCGCAATTATCCCCAGCGGATCTTCGGCGAGCGCGCGTTGCCACGCATGTTGAAAGCCTTGGATACGCTGGAGAAAAACGAGGAATACTTGGGTTGGAATGGCCGGGGGAACCTTCCTGGGGGAGCGCCTGCCGAGTTGTCCGTCGCTTACGAATATTACAAGCAGCCGAACCCCTTCGATGGTCCGCGATCCAATGGATGGCGATCTTCCATCAGCAGTCTTCACGACCGCATCCCCGCCTTTACGGGAAGCATAAAGATACTTCAGGAAGCGCTTGACGGCCTCGAGCGCGCTCGCTCCGAGGTCGAACCGCACTCGCAGGCGTATTTGGCTTTCCTGCTTAACCGGACAGAAGCCTACATTCTGTACTTGCAAACGCTGATCGTCTGGGATCAAGCATATATTGACCTGGACAATGCGTTTGTAGCCTACAGATCAGGAGCCGACCGCAATGAGTTTTTGACCCAACTGGACAAGAGCCTGAAAGAATTCCAGAATGCCCGGTCAAAGGCAGTTACGATGGCGGAGAAGTGGTCGGAGATGGTGGATCACCCATCGGACTTGGGAGTGCTGTATACGATCAATATGTACGTGATTGACGGTACAGAATTGACCGAGAAGTTAATTGAGAATATTGATAATTTTCATCACGGGCGGGATTATGTCGCGCCTGTAGATTTTGGGAAGATATTCGTGCCTTGGCCGGGAATCGCCACCGTTCCCTACATGGCATCGGAAGAAGTTGCACCGCAATAAACGAAAGAGAGAAGGATGGCAGAACCTTTGGAGACCCAAAACCCAGCGGCCGGGACGGAAAAGCGGCCGGTGTCCGCGCTCCGCCACCATTCGAAATGCCGCATGCACAAACTCTTTCACTCGCGGCGGGGCAAAACCTCGCGCAGGTCAAGACCAGGCGAGGAGCCTTGTGTAATGCGGAAGAGATTCTGCCTTAATTCAGCGACGATAAGGAAGACGCCACTTGAGGAGCAGATTTGGCTGGCCTCTGAAGCGGGCTTTCCTCGAGTTGGATTGTGGTTCGACGATATTGAGGCTGCAACGAGCCGTGGGGTCTCTTTGGACGAAATTGCAGGCTGGGTTAAACGAGCCAAGTTAAAGGTTGAGGAGTTGTGCTTCCTCGGCGGCTGGCAAAGCGTCGAGGAAGGACAGTTTCCACTTGTTCTCCAGCGGACCCGGCACCTCTGCCGGGTTTCACGCGCCCTCGACTGCGATATCGTTGTCGCCGTCCCTCCCCTTAATCCAGGATCGCTGGCTGGCGCTCCAGCCTGCTTACGCGAGGTATGTCGCGCTGCCGCTGAGTTTAGTGTTCAAATCGCCTTGGAGTTCCCGGGAACTGCTGCAGAAGTAAAGGATCTCGCCACGGCGTGGCAGGTCGTCTCGCTGGCTGGGTGCGAAAATGCCGGTTTGGTGCTGGATTCATTTCATTTTTTCCTGGGCGGCTCAAGAATAGACGACCTAGCCGGAATTCCCGGTGAAAAGATCTTCTTGGTTCATCTGTCTGATGCGATGGATGTTCCGCTGGAAAAGCTGCGGAGGCCCCATGATTTCCGGACGTTCCCGGGAGAAGGTACCCTTGAATACGGGCCGCTTTTGAGGGCGCTTCAGGATATAGGTTATCAGGGTGCCTTCTCTCTGGAGATTTGGAATCAACGGTTGAATGAAACCGACCCGGCGGAAGTGGCGCGCAAAGGATTTGAATCGCTGCTCGGGTTGGAACAGCTTGTGAGTTCACCCGCTACAACGAAATAGCTCAGGTAGTGGGAGGCGCCTACGCGCAAAGGGCCATGCCGCCCCAAGAAAGACCCAAATTCGAAGAAGCCAGTTTCACAGGAGTGAGACCCGTATGGGCGAAGGGTATTTTCATCGAGTCGCGAGTGAAACGCCAACCCGATTGTGGATAAACAACCCGATCCTGGAGGACGCCGACCGTGCCATTGTGGCGGGCGCCATCAGTTGCACAACGAATCCGACGTACTGTGCCAATCTGCTCAAAACCAAGTTAGAGTCAAGCTATGTTTTGAACTTGATTGACCGTGTCGTCCAGCAGACTCGGGAAAATAAGACGGCGTCCGAGCTCGTAATGCAACACTTGGTCAAGCGGGTCATGGAAAGATTTCTGCCCCTGTACGAGCGTAAGCCAGGACTCGAAGGCCTCGTCTCCATTCAAGGCGACCCACATGGTGACGAGAACACTGACTTTATCGTGGACGAAGCGTTGCGATTTCGGAAGCTCGAGAAGAACTTTATTACCAAGATTCCCGTGAATGAAGCAGGCCTGCGGGCCATCGAAGTCCTGATCGCCGAGAATATGCCGATCATTGCAACGGAAGTCTTCGCGGTCGAACAGGCTATTCAAGTCTGTGAGCTTTACTGCCGAGTTTGTGAAAAAACGGGTTACCATCCGCCTTTCTATGTCACGCACATTACGGGCATCTTTGACGAGTACTTGGTCAACTACGTCAAGCGCACGGGCGTTAATATCTCACCTGAAGCGCTTTTCCAGGCGGGTTGTGCGGTGGCGCGCAAGCAATACCGCATCCTGAGGGAGCGCCGATATCCGGTGCTCATGCTTGGAGGCGGGGCGCGCGGCACCCACCACTTCACCGAGATGGTCGGCGGTGAGGCTCACATTACCATTAACTGGAGCACCGCGAAGGAGCTGATCACCGCGAATCCGGCCGTCATTCCGCGCATGGACACTCCAGAGTCGCCGCAAGTGATCGAGGAACTGTTGGCCAACCTCCCCGATTTTCGTAAAGCCTATCTGGAGGGTGGCCTCGCCCTCGAGGAATTCAAAGATTTCGGACCCCTTCAGTACTTCCGCGGCATGTTCGTCAAAGGGTGGGATACGTTGGTCGAAAACGTCCGGGAACGCCGCCGCACGCTTTTGATGATTCCCTCCTCGTCAGCTTGAGGAGAGGAATGGCCGAAAACGCATCTTGAATTCTCAAGGAGTTCCGGTGCCGAGAGAGCGCCGCGCTACTGCAAACTGAGCCAATAAGAGGCGTTCCAGAATTGCGCCAGATTAAGACATGATCTAGCAAGGAGAAATGACCGTGGAGACATTTCGAGTGGGATTCACGCATGATTTTCTAAACGCTTCCGGCCAAGTAGCCATGGGGGATATAGGGCTTCAGACGCTAATCGATACACCGGGTGTTTCTGTAGAGTTCTTAGCTGACCTCCCTGAGATTTCTGCCGAGCAGGCTGGCCAGTATGATGCAATTATCTCAGGCGGTCCGCGATACACCCGGCGGACATTTGAGGGGGCGAACCCCAGATTAAGCGTCGTGGCGCGGTTGGGAGTTGGCTACGAAATGGTCGACGTGGGAGCGTTGACGGAGCATGACGTAATCCTGACAATCACTCCAGATGGGGTCCGTCGGCCAATGGCGGGTGCCATCGTCACGCTCTTGCTGGCTCTAGCCCATGAGCTTTTGGTTAAGGATCGACTGGTTCGTCACGGAAGATGGCAGGAACGATCAAACGTCAGGACAACCGGCCTGACGGGAAGGATCTTTGGATCAGTGGGGTTGGGCAATATTGGGTGCGAGGTTTTTCGACTGATCAAGCCTTTTGAGATGGTTCATCTGGCGGCGGACCCTTTCGTGAAGCCTGGGGACGTTGTGGAACTGGGAGTTGAACTCGTTAGCCTAGAAACACTGCTGCGCCGGAGCGACTTTGTGAGTCTCCATTGCCCACTGACGCCCGAGACCCGAGGTCTGATTGGTGAACGGGAAATTTCCTGGATGAAACCATCAGCGTACATTATCAATGCTTCTCGTGGACCGGTGGTGGACCAGGGCGCGCTTTACCGAGCGCTAAGGGACCACAAGATTCGTGGCGCGGGACTCGATGTATTCGAGAAGGAGCCGATCTCAGAGGATGACCCTTTGCTCGGACTGGATAACCTGATCTTGAGTCCCCACAACTTGTGCCATACCGATCAATGCATCCTGGGGATGGGGACGTCGGCAATTGAATCCGTTCTGTCGGGTCTAAGCGGTGAAGCACCAACATTTGTCGTAAATCGGCGGGTTCTCGAAAGACCGGGGATGCGCGCCAAACTTGAAGCCAACCGGGCCCGCTGGCAGGCCCTTAGGAGGCAGAGGCGTGCTTGAACGACCATGTTGGGATTTCGCGAGCACATCGCATCAAGAACTTGAGTTGAGGCAATGCGGGCATGAAGCTCCGGACTAGAGACGCGCGCTTAAATTGCGGTACCGGTCCCCTAATTATTCTATTTAAGAGAGGTTCTATAATTGAGCATTAGCATGACGCATCGTGAACGTATTTTTGCGGCAATCCGTGGCGACGTTCCTGACAGATTGCCCTGGGTTCCACGCCTGGAATTCTGGCATCGCGCGCGCCTGCGGCGTGGCACGCTGCCTTCTGAGTTACGTTCCCTTACCCTCACGGAGATCACCGAGCGTCTGGGCGTAGGTTGCTACTCCTCGGTACCCGATTATACCGACCCTCCGAACGGCGCCACCATGATCGACCGGGCGATTGGAATCCTTCATCTTCCGGTCCTTCCTTATCGCCTCACTCTTCAGGATGTAGATCGCCGTGTCGTCCGGCATGGCCACGAAACCATTGTCGAATATCATACGCCCTTTGGCTCGATCCGCACTGTCACAGTATTCACCGACGAAATGCTGGACGCAGGCGCATCCCTGCCATGGGTTGTCGAGCATGCCATCCGCGAGCCACGCGATTTCGAGGTTGTCAGCCACGTCTTTTCGCAGTTCAAAATCGAGCCACAGTTGGAGGGCTATCTTGCACGCCGTGCTGAGGTGGGCGAACAGGGGGTCGCGGTCGCTTATCTACTAGGGTCAGCCTGCCCCATCCAACACATCATGGGACTGATGCCTCTTGAACAGTTTTTTTATGCTCTCCACGACTATCCAGAGAAAGTCCAGCGGCTCGCCGAGCAAATGGAACCATTTTACCAGCGTATCAAGGAAATCGGGGCCGATTCCCCGGCCGAGGTCATCATGCTCGGGGGCAATTATGATGACTCGATAACGCATCCGGCGTTCTTCGCAAAATACATTCTCCCGCCTTTACACGACTATGCAGAAATGCTGCATCGCAAAGGCAAATACTTGATGACCCACACAGATGGGGAGAACCAGCGCCTGTTGGCTTTGTACGTGCAGGCCGGATTCGACATTGCCGATTCGGTGTGTCCATATCCTATGACCCGGTCGCGGCTCGAAGATATCCGCGCGGCCTTTGCGGACAGCATTACTATTTGGGGTGGGATTCCCTCGATCTTACTCTGTGCTAGCAACACTCCCGATGAGGAGTTTCACCGCTCAATTGATGAACTGATCCAACGCAACCGGCGACAAAGCCACCTTATTCTGGGTGTCAGCGACATGGTGACAGCGGATGCCGAGTGGGATCGTTTGCAGTACATCACCGAAAAGCTAGCAGAGATCTAATCGCAACACTGTATTGCGCAACTTCTTATCGCTTTCCGAGGTGCGGAAATAGGCGAGGAGGAAAAATGACGCCGAAAGAACGCGTGCTCGCAGTAATAGACGGACAGGAGATATTCCATGTACCCGTTGACGTGTTTGAAAACGGGGTTCATCCGGAACTGTGTTCAAAGGTGCTCCGGCACTTTGGGCTGGCAGATGGAGACAAGGAGGGTTTATTGAGGGCCTTGGGTGCATGCATCCGGTGGGGTCGACCACTCTATGTCGGCCCTCCGCTCGAAGAGGATACTTCAGGTGTCCTCGTTCCGACCTATCCTGCCTGGAGGGTCGTGAAGGACATTTGGGGATCGTGGGGAGAATGCCCGGGAACTTACTATGACGGACTCCCTCGTCCGCTGCGCTCGGCAGAGACCGTTGCCGATGTGGAAGCTCACCGCTGGCCGGACCCAAACTGGTTTGATTATGAGATGGTGGGATGGATTCGGGACCTTCCCAGAGCCTACTTGCCGCTCGCGCAATGGGCGAGGCTCAACAGCGATTACGCGCGGCTTGCCGGAGGTTGGAGCCCGATATTCAGCAGAATAATGGACTTGTTCGGCATCGAAACGGGACTTGCCCACGTCGCGGACCGCCCGGAACTGATCGAAGCAACGGTCGCGCACATCGCTGACTTTTACGAAGAATACTATGGCCGCCTCGCGCGCGCCGCTCGCGGGCACTTTGAGATTCTTGCTTGGGGGGACGACTTTGCCGGCCAACAAGGTCTTCTATTGCGGCCGACCCTGTGGCGCAAATGGTTTCTGCCAGTTTGGAAGCGCCTGTTCGCCATCGCCCACCGGAACGGCCTGAAGGCGGCGCTGCATTCTTGCGGCTCGGTTCGCGCCATCTTAGGTGACCTCGTCGATGTTGGCCTGGACATTCTGGAGAACGTCCAAGTGAAGGCCGTGGGCATGGACCCTGCCGAACTCAAGCGGGAATTCGGAAAGCATCTGACGTTTTACGGGGGTATAGATACTCAGGAGATCTTACCCCAAGGCTCTCCCCAGGACGTACGTCGCGAGGTGAGACGACTTATCGACATCTTGGGCAAGGGTGGTCGCTTCATTTTTTGTACGGTCCACTACCTATTGGACGATGTCCCGGCGGAAAACGCCTTGGCAATGTACGACGAGGCCAACAGTTATTGTCCCTGACACACGCTCCCATTGCAATACCGCTCGATGGGGACTTCAAGCTGCCGCATGCGGAAAACTGGATTTCAGCGCGGTCGTTCCAAGTTGGTGGCTGCTGCGGACATTCAACCTGGCGAACGAACTTTCGCGTACGCTGACCGCGTACAGCACTGGTGGCTCCTTTGCCTCTGTTGTCGGGCGTACAGTCGGAAGCCCTCGATGACATCCGGAGCAGCCCGCGGAAAGGTTCGGCGGTGCGTAAGTCCGGCAAATGCGCGACCGGTACCGTTCGCGACGATGAACCGACGTTCCAGGTGGGCGCGGATTCTGTGAGGTGGAATGCGCCACCTAACAACAACTCTTCACGTCACTGTTGTAGTTGTGTGTAGGCTCAGAGCCCCAGTGAGTTAGTGTTGCCAACCGTGCCGCAAAATCAACGAGATTGACTTACCAAACAGGTTTTGCATTAATGGGCAAGTTGGGTTTGTCACGTTACGAAGAATCGCACAATGGGAACCGGCGGATTCACTATTGGGATGTGCGGAAGAGCCAACCCTGCCGCGCTGGGATTTGTTCCCGCGAAATTCCCGCATGTTTCCCGCAAAGGTGGATTGCTTAAGTCCTTTGTTTATATTCGGAATGCCTGTAAGTTATTGACCATCGCTACCTTGACACGGTAGAGGTTTGGGGTTCGAATCCCCACGGGCTTACGATAACTTCCTATGCCTGCTCACGTCTATATCCTCCTGAGTGTTCCGAGAGGGGCATTTTACGTCGGATCTAGTTCCGACCTCCCCCGTCGTCTTGCTGACAGTCAACGTCGTCATAGCCCCTATACCCGAAGCCGCGGACCCTGGGAACTCGTTTACCGCGAAGAATTCGCTGACTTGAGCGGAGCTCGTCGTCGGGAACAGCAAATCAAAGTACGGAAGTCGCACCGAGCGATAGAGGAGCTCATCCGGGCGGCCCAGTCTGGTGAGCGCGTCCCGGCTTGCCAACGGTTCGAGTCCGCTGGGGCCTACCGTTCCAATGATTTACGACCAACTGAACGCTACCTCGACAGGTATCGGTTCATGCTAAACTGACCACCTGTGTTGCCGCTAATTGCAATTTGTCTACGGTGTGTGAAAAGTAGTGAGTGTGCCAGTACGAGAATCTTCTGTGGTGATGGTTGTTCGAGCGACTTGCGCATTCAACTTCGCAATCCCGGCTACACCTTTTACTCCCATAGACCTTGTGTCCTACCAAGCCATCCCTTGGCCTGAACGACCAATATTGCACGACAAACATTGCATAACCTATAGTCAAACTCTCTCATTGCTGGCATAATCTGCACACAACTCCCGACAGGAGCGGGCGTGGTATGAGTGGGGAGGAGCCAGGCGAATTCACCCGGCTTCTGCAAAGCTGGGGCGAAGGGGGCGCGGAGGCGTTCAACCAGCTCGTCCCGCTCGTGTACGATCAACTTCACCGAATTGCGCTGGGCTTGACGCGGCGCGAACGCAGCGTTAATACTCTCCAAGCCAGCGAACGAGTTGTACATGTGGCTGCTCCACCAGCGCAAGGTGCAGTGGAAGGACCGCGACCACTTCCTTATTCGGGGAATCCGTGTGCAGCGATCGATCCTTGTATTGGCGACGGCGTGGCCTTTACGGCGATCACCCGCGAGGCTCCCGTGCTTCGTTATCCGACCGCAGACAATGCCGCTCGTCGCGAAGCAGACAAAGTGGAGGCTAGCTGGCGCGCAGGTGCTCAAATTACGGCACGGTCTTGAAGGGTATGTCTGGCGCCGCGACCCGGCCTGCAAGCTGGTTGATCAATTCCGTTGACGCGTTGCCCAGAAATTTCGCGGCTTCACTGATGTGGGGAATCATGTCAGGCTTGAATCCCATGAGCCTCGCGCACGTTGCATCCGCCGCTACCGGATCATCTGAAAGCACAATGCGATGCAGGGGCTGCGGGGTCCCGGCAAGAGGACCGTTTCCTTCCATCGCCACGATGCCATCAGCGATGACGAAGTGAATCGGCACTGTCGCACAAACGTCGAGGATACTCTGCTGGATTCCACTCCAGTGCAGGATATTCTTGGGCCAACCGTACTTTGCGCCTGGGACCACGCCAAACATGTTCTTCATGCTTAGCGTGACGCCGGACCAATGGTGGGTTTTCACCTTGGGCATGGAAACGACGAAGTCATGGGTGAGCACAGTGCGTGGGAGCCAAAGATGGCCCAGGCCAGTGTAGTTTGCGCAGAGCTTGATCTTAACCAGCTCATCTCGGTTCAGATCAACGAAGGGAATGTGCCGTTGGGCAAGTTTGTCATGGAACCCACTTTCATAAAGCACCAGTTGTGTATCGCGTTGGTGTCCGGGGCCTTCAGCCACGGCGACAGAGCGAGCGCCAAGCCGCCTGAAGCACTCCGCAGCCGCAGTGACTAGAACGGGATCGGTATCGATATCGACACCCGGCACGAAGTCGACGAGGTTCGGCTTTAGCAAAACTGATTTTCCACCGATGTCGAGATCAAATAACCGGAGGGCGCTCATCAAGGCCCCTTCAAGCCGTTCCGAATACTCGTCCGCTCGCACGACGGCGACGCGTGAACGGGCAGGTCGCCGGACTCGGTCGTATTTGGGCAAGAGAAAAGGAGCGGCAGTCGCGGCTCCCGCTGCAAGTCCGACAGAACCGGCTAGCAAGCTTCTTCTTGTCATGCGATCACCTTGAAAACGTTACCCTGGACCAGGCAATCAATGGCCAGGACCGAAGCGGCCAGGGTGGCAGAATCCGCGAGGAAGCCTTTATCGCTGAGAGTGCAGAGGCGAGCGAGCAAACCCTCAACGGGCCGGCCGTAGGCGTCAAGAGCCAGGATGGACCAGGCCAAGCTCCAAGGCGCGGAGCAAGTCCCCGCCCTGCGCTCGAGCCAATCAAGACCGGAGGCTATGGCGCCATTGCTCTGTTCTCCGCCCAGGGCGAGCAAGGCGACGGCCGTGGCATCCAGATGTGGTGCCAGAGGAACTCCGTAAACCACACCGTTTCCGGCATTCCAGCCTCCGCCGGGGCAGACGCGATCTAGCAGCATCTCCTTGCCGCGCCGGATTCGGAAGTTGACCCGGTCTGGCTTACAGCAAACGAACGCCTGCTTCAGGGCAATCATTGACAGGGCTGTGGGAATGACCCAACTGCAAGTTCCAGGCTGCCACGGCCAGCCAAACTTGTTGGGGTCAAAGCGGACGTGAGTATCCGTGGTCTCAAACTTCCATCTCCAAAGCCAGTGTGATTCTCTTCCTTTCGATCTCAGCAGCCATTCGACTCCGCGCTCTGTTTGAAGCGCCATCTCGCCGTTGTTGATGAGCGCGATCACGGCCAAAGCCGTTACACCTGAACCCTCGGAGTCGTCGCCACTGAACGCTGGCCAGCTTCCGTTTGGATTCTGCATTCCGAGCAAAAACTCAAGGCCGCGGGCACGGGCAGGACTGGAATCCCATCTCAGAGCCAGGAGAGCGAGACACGTCGGCTCGAGGGCAGCCTGCCCCACCGTTGAGCCATAACTCCACCCTCCCCCGGAAAGCTCCTGTTTGATGAGGGCACTCTTCAACTCCGTCCGCAGCGCCATATCAATCATGGCTTTGTTGTAAGGGAAGATGTACAGGCAGTCAAACGAGCCTCCTGCTTCAGGCTAGAAGGTGCTTTGGGCACTGGGCGAGCGGCCTGGTCAAGCTTTGAATACTACGAATTGCCCGTGTGCCAATGCATGCAAGGACGACCGGAAACGTGGTTCTCACATTTGTCGACCCGCAAAAATAATTCTTGAAGTCGGCTTCCCTCGCCTAAAAGCGTGTGCTGCTTACCTTTCCCTCTTGGTCGCGGTTGAGGTGGGCACTGCGTGCCGACATCGAATGCCCCGTCTCGAAAAAATTGCAGTGTATTGTGTGCCTCGGGAGGCGCTAGACGTGTTTCGATCAAGGGAGGAGCTCTCCGGCAAGCTGCACGAGGCCAAATACGTTATCGACGACGTGACCCTGGAGGTGGTTTATCTCGCCTCCCGCATGCAGAAGCCACTGCTCGTCGAGGGACCACCCGGCTGCGGCAAGACACAACTGGCATACGCGGTGGCTGAGGCCGCCGGAACGTTCGTCGAGCGCCTTCAGTGCTATGAAGGCATTACCGATGACAAGGCCATCGGTAAGTTCGACGAAGCTTTGCAGAAGCTCTTCCTCGAAACCCAGGGAGACCAATTCAGCAGCGACTGGGACTCTATTCGCAAACGCCTGCATTCACTCGATTTCTTCGCTGAAGGTCCCTTGCTGAGGGCTTTGCTTTGCCGGGACCGACCCTGCGTGCTGCTGGTAGACGAACTCGACAAGGTGGACCACGAATTTGAAGCATTGCTGCTGGAGATCTTGAGCGCTTGGCAGGTGACGGTCCCGAAGCTAGGGACCATCAAGGCGGAAACGGTTCCTTTTGTGGTTCTGAGCTCGAATGAAGAGCGCCGGCTGGGAGATCCCCTGCGAAGACGTTGCTTTTACCTACGGGTGGAATACCCGACCGTGGAACGGGAGGCGGAGATCCTCGCCGTGCACAGCACGGGCATGGACCCAGCCTTACGGGGACAACTGGCCGGTTTGGCGCGAGCATTGCGCGGGTGGAGTCTCGAAAAACCTCCGTCCATTGCGGAAATGCTCGACCTGGCAAGGGCTCTCGAAATCATGGGCGTAAGCGAGATAGAACCCGACCAGCGGGATGTACTACTCGCTCTCCTGGCCAAGACTGAGGCCGACCGGAAGCGTCTGTTGCTGCGCGCCGGATTCGATGGCTTGGTCGCGGACTCGAAGAGATATCGTGACGAGTTAACGAGGTTGGCCGTATGAAGACGGGCGGCAGGGTGTTGATCGTTTTATTTTGGTTCCTGGGTGTGGCGTTAGGAGCCGAGCCCCCACCGTTGCGCGATTATTCGGCTCGTTGTGCCGAGTATTACGCGAATGTCTACCAAGTTCCGGTTGAGTTGGTGGACGCGGTGATCGAAGTGGAGTCGAACTGGCAGCCTTATGCGGTTTCGCCGAAAGGCGCCGCAGGCTTGATGCAGTTGATGCCGGCGACGGCCGTGAGGCTTGGGGTTCGCAATCCATTTCAGATCGAGGAAAACGTTCGTGCCGGCGTGGAATATCTGGCTCGGTTAATGCGCCTCTTCGGAGGCGACCTAAGACTGGTGACAGCAGCTTATTACGCCGGAGAGTGTCCGATCCTCGCGAGGGGACTCGATTACTCTTCGCCGGATGTCTATAGCTACGTCAGCCGCGTGGCTCGTCTTTACCGCGCGAAACGGCTTGAGAGGATGCGAGAGGTGACCGCAGCGGGGGTCGGCGAAAGGAAACGAGGTGAATAATGGGCAAGGGTAGTAAGGCATTAGTAATCTGCATATTGTTCGCATTTCACGCGGCGATGGGGCAGGTTCCCGAGGTCAAACCGCGAGTGCTTACCAAGCTGGAAATGGACGGGAAGGTCGCGGTAGTCGAGGTCGCCGCCCACTTTGTGACGGCGATCCGTATGCCGGAGACTGTGAATTCCGTAGTCGTGGGTGACCCGACACTATTCAAAGTCGAGCACTCGGACCGGGAGCCACAACTGGTGTTTGTAAAAGCCCTCACAGAGAAGCCAGCGGAGACCAATCTGCTGATTTCAACGACTCACGGGCGCGAGGCAAGCTTGCTGCTGGTGAGCCGAGGGGAACAAAAATCAAACGACCCTGAAAACGTGGACCTTCTACTCAATTACAAGCCTGCCAAAGGCTTTCTAATCGAGCCAGATTACCCCTCTGCGCTGGTAGCGAAAACTGTGGAAATAGGGGCGCCAGTAGCGACTGCCATGCCCGCAGCTCTTGAGACAGCAAGCGCAGGTGGACCGGCAACGGTTGCCAGACAGGCATCCTATGCCCCATCGGACCCACCGGACGCCCCCGCACCGACGGGGTTGGATGAGCTTCTTGCCCGGCAGGAACGATCTCCGCTGCCGGCGCTCTACGGCGAACGTGTGTCGGCAGAAACGGCCAACGGAGACCGAGTGCGCGCCGGTGTAAGCGAGGTAGTAGACGGTGGGGAGCGCGTCATCGTGCTCTTCTCTGCTGTCAATCCAACCGGCCACAGCATTCTGATCATGCCGCCACAAGTCCAGCTAGGAGGCAAGGTCAAATCAGGCAAGATCATTCGGCGGTCTCGCTGGACGATAGCCGAACAGCTTCCTGTGCTGAGTTTCCGCTTGAGCAAGCGCCGTTTAGCACCGGGAGAGCGCGCGGACGGAGTGGTGGTCTTCGACCGTCCCCCGTACAAACAGTCCAACGAGACGCTTTTCTTGCAGATTGCCGAAGCGGGGGCCGTGGATCACCCTGCCTTGGCGCCCATCGGTTTTGGCATCAACACCTTGAAGGAGGATTCTACCCATGGAGAGCCCATCAAAGGAAAATAAAACGCTGCACACGACGCCGGCGGAGTCACGAGCCGATCTGGGGGAAGCCGCGGAACCGGAAGCGGCGGATGGGAAGCGCGGGATTCAATGGCGCGAGATCATCCGCCAAGCATTTGACAAGGCGCGGCAGACCCAGCAGCCCAGGACCACCCGCCGCGAGCTCAGCAAGGACAAAAGCAAGTCGCTCGTGGTGCTGGGTGGTGCGGCTGTCGCCATGTTCCTGCTGTTTCTGGGCATATTCTCTTCGCCTCAGAAGGCGAAGAGAACAGAGGGACGGGCAGGCGCGCCGGACCTGGGGCGCAGGACAACGCCGGGCCAGGAGAGTGGCCAAAGCGGATCTGTAACGCCGATGTTGAACGCCGAGGTAAGCGGCGACGAGGCAGTGAATAGGAGCGACGTGACACCCGAGGAGATCGGGCGAACGGCGCGACCGGGTCGGCCAAAGGCCCCCGCCCCACAACAAGCAACTCCGCAGTATGCGCTGAATAAGATTGATTTCGATTCCACCCCGCCGCAGGAGCCAGGCTATCAACGCCCACAGCAGCCTCCCTCGCCTGAAGAATCCCCTGAGGCCGCTCTCCGTAAGCCATCGCTGGTGTTTGTGCGGGGGGCAGAGACTGGTGCTGCCGGAGGCGCCGTGATGAGGACAGCTCTCCTTGAAGAGAGCGATTTCCTCACATTGCTGCCGCCCGGCACGCGCCTCGTAGCGCGGCTCGAATCGGCGGTCAGTACGGGGGTGAAAGAACCGGTTGTCGCGGTGATCGAGTACAACTTCGAGCATGAAGGCGAAATCGTGGTGCCGGCGGGAGCAAAGGCGATCGGCCAGTTGCGTCAAGCCGATCGCTCGGGGATCGTCGATATCAGGTTCGACAGGCTGGAAATGCCGGATGGAACCACGCAGAGGATGGACGGGGTAGCCATGGACCTGGCGTTTCGACCGCTTAAGGGATCCGTATCCGGAAAGAAAACAGGGACCAAATTCCTGGTACGGACATTTACAGGTCTCGGGACAGTCGCCGCTTACCTTGTCGGAAATGGGGGCAGTGGCGGATTCTACGGCCCGCTTTCTGAGAGCGCACTACTCCGGGAAAGGGTCGCCAACAACGTCGGGGTCGCAGGCGATGAGGAGTTGAATGAGCTGGCGTTCAATCAGAACATTGTGGTGACGGTCCCTGGCAATACCAGGTTTTACATTGTGCTGGGGACTGGCTCCACAGGCCGTGACACTGGGAATAGACAAGCGGCCGCCACCGCTCCGCCATCTTCGAAAGTCGCAACAAGCCCGAGCCTTGAGGAACTCCGGCAGTTGATGCAACTCAGGCAGGAACTCAGCGCGATGTATCAACAGGCCGCTGTACCTACGGCGACAAGCGAGACGCCGCAGTAGATCAGGGGGTGAAGGGATCGCGAAATGGCGCGCTCGATTCGCTGCTTCCGTCCTACTGCGCCCGCTCCTCAATAATCACGCCGCCTGCTGCTTAACACACCGGCAGAAGTGCTGCATGTTTCCCCCGGCACGCACAGCCCGATGAGCGTCTTTGTCGAATGTCCTGAATCATTGCCGCTCTGCCATTTCGCGGTTTTGCCAAACTCCAGCCACAACAACGGTTCGACGATACAGCCAAGTGACCGCAAGCAGACACGGCAACTTGCCCGAAGGGGACTTCCGGGGAGTAATGGATTGCATTTCAATGAACAGGGCACCATATTGCAGAGCGAACGGCACTTACTAGACGGGAAGCCGACTTTTCATTCCCAATCCATTCTGTGTGCCCAGCGCCCATAAGTTTCACTGCGACCTTTAGGGAAGTTCTGGTCTGCAGCCGGGACCACTTCGCAGTTAATCCAGCACGGCGAGGTGTTGCTGCAGACAGCGCTCCTGGGAACTGTTCCGCTACATGAACTGTCCCGGATAGTCCTACCCCACATTTCCGATTTGAGCCTCGCCTATTAGGTCCCTCCTGATCTCCGACGCCTCTATTCATATGGGTCTCAACGTGCTGAATATGTTCAGGAGGTCAGCACCCTATGGGTGAGAAACAAAACCAGCCATTTCAGCTTTCTTTCAACAGTTCCTTGAAAGTCGATTTCCAAGGATCGCGAGTCACGTCGGACGGTGGCCTGATTGTGGTCCGCGAACTGGATGAGCGCCTGGGCTTAGGAGATCTCATCGCCCAACACCTCACCGACTCACGGCGCGGGAAGAACACGCAGCTTCCGCTGGCGGACCTGTTGCGCCAGTCTGTCTACAGTCGGATAGCAGGTTATGAGGACATGCTCGATTCCTCCCCCTCATGAACGTGCCCGCTTGATTACCAGAGCGACCACAATAATGACGTCAAAAAACCATCCCAGTGGGTGGTAGTAGTCATATCAGAAGTTTAGTCCGGCTATTAGGACCAACACCATCCACATGTAAGCGGGGATTTTGCGTGGCGGAGTGGGAGGCTCGTTCGTCATGGTCCCTCCAGAGCGTCATGTCAGGGGCGTGCCGCCTTGCCATTTCATAGTGGAGCAAGGCCGAAATCGTTCGGGGCTCTCACAAGGTGTTCCCCTTCCCACGCAGCGCCAATTCTCCCCAAGATGTGGCGAATCAGGTCGGCGTCGAGCGCATTGGATGCGAATGCCTCGGAAACGCCGGATTCCGCCACCAATTCCTGGAACGAGATGAGAGCAGGCGTTTGAAAACCGTCAGGACATCCAAGCTGCTGAAGCGCAGGTACGCGCGGCCGAGCACGCGCGCCCGGCAAATCTTCGGGATCAATGGATTCACTGACGAATTATTCGTGCCCGGAATAGTTTCGCGATGCGAAGGTCGGCATCCGGGCGCATTGGGGGCCGCAGGCTGTGCCGATGGAGGGCGACCGGTATGCACGCAAAATGTATGAGCAAGGCTCGCCGGATTACCACGACCACCTCGCGCGCTTCGGTCATCCCTCCACGAACGGCTGGAAAGACGTCATCCCGCTCTCGAAAGCCGAGAAGTGGGATCCGGAAGAATTGATGGCCTCTGTAAGAAAGCCGGTGCGAGATACTTCGTGAGCATGGGCACGCATCACGATGATTCCTTCCTGTGGAATTCTCAACTGTACAAATGGAACGCCGTGAACTACGAGCCGCACCGCGACGTGGTGGGTGACTGGCAAAGAAACGCCAAGAAACAAGGTCTGCCCTTCGGCGTATCCGAACATCTCGGCGCGAGTTTCACTTGGTTTCAAGACAGTCATAAATCCGACAAGACCGGCGCCGCTCAAATGACCGCATCTTGCTCTGGGTTCCTATCGCGCGACAAGGTCCGGCACCTCCGGAAGACGCACCTTCGAGCCAATGAAGCTGTAATAAGTGACGAATGCGTAGCAGAACAGCGGAACGAGCAGGGCCATGGCCATGCTATGGCTTATCTGGAACACGAATCCCATGATGGGGGTGAAGACCGCCCCGCCGATAATTGCCATGATGATGATGGATCCACCCAGCTTGGTGTTGGGCCCCAATTCCTTGATTCCCAACGCAAAGATGGTCGGGAACATGAGGGACATGAAGAAACTGGTGAGGAATACCGCAAAGACACCGGGCCAGCCGGGGAACAGAATCCCCACGCCCGCCAGTCCCATGTTGATGCAGCCATAAATCCCCATGAGCCTGCTTGGCTGGACAAACTTCATGAGATAGGTAGCCGTGAACCTCCCGACCCCAAATGCCACAAGCGTCCCGGTCAGGAAGTAGCCTGCAATCTTTTCCGGTTCCCGGGTGTAATCCTGAATGTACGCAATGTAGTAGCTCCATGTGCCCACTTGGGCTCCGACATAGAAGAACTGAGCCACCACGCCCTGAACAAAGTGCGGGTAGCGAAACAAGTTTCGCAAGTGGCTGCGCTGACGGCTGCCTTCGGATTCCACCTCTTCAGCGATTCTGGGGAATCTGGTCCCGAGTAGCAGCAGCGCCCAGGCAAAGACAATCGCCCCCAGCACGAGATACGGGGTGACGACTCTCATGGTCTCCGCCTGCAGGTACGGGTCAAACCTACCCGCCGCCTTCAGGGAGTCAATCTGCTGAGGACTCAGTTCGACGCCGGAAAAGACGAAGACCGTACCGACCAACACGCCGATGACTGCTCCCACGGGATTGAACGCCTGGGAGAAGTTGAGCCGCCGTTCCGAGGTTCGTGGATCACCCAGCGTAGCGATGAAAGGGTTCGCCCCGGTTTCCAGAAAGGCCAACCCGCTGGCAATTACGAACAAGGCCAACAGGAAGAATCCGTACTGCCGAACGTGCGCGGCCGGCCAAAACAGAAACGTACCTGTGCTGTATAAGAAGAGTCCCGTCACCAAACCTGCTTTGTAGCCATACTTCCGCATCAGGAACCCGGCAGGCATGGAAAGAAGAAAGTACCCCATATAGAAGGCTGATTGAATCAATCCCGCCTTGAAGCGGGTGATTTCGAAGGATTTCATAAACTGCTTGATAAGAATGTCATTCAAATTGTTGGGAATGCCCCAAAGCAGAAACAGCGCCGTTACCAGAACAAAGGGGAAGGTATTACCGGGTGAGAACAATCGGGCCGGCCGAACCGGGGTTAGATTTTCTTCCACCTGTGGCATGTGGGAGGCTCCGTGACTTTCAATGTTGGATCATGCTAGTCCAGACCAGCGAGCGCGCTGTTGTTTTTCGGTACCGGCGCCGTCGACCTCCTGATAATCAACCGAGTCTCGGCCAGGTACTCAGCGCCGTGCCGAAATAAACAGGTGCGCAGGCCCACAGCGCAGAGGCCTTTCGCTATGTGCCCTGCGCGCCACTGGGGAGAGTCCAGTCGGCCGTGTCTGTAACCACTGAGAATCGATCGTGACGTGGTGCAGTTGCGGGCTTCTCGGCATACCTGTTCGCGCGTTACCAAAGAGCACTGACATGGCCAAGAGGCCAGTAGCATGAACGCTGCTTCTCAACAGCGGGCGTCGCTGTCTAACACTCCTATTGCGACCGAACAGGTCCCGTGGACTCCCGCGCCACCAATTCGGGATCAATCAGGAACGTCCTACCCCCTCGCGGGCACTCCCCATCATCAGCAACCAGAGCCTCAAAGACCATATGCCCGATCTGTTTCCTTGAAACGTCTAAGGTCGTCAAGGCAGGATAGGCAAACTCTGAGAAAGTGATATTGTCATGACCGGTGACCGACACCTCCTCTGGAACCCGGAGGCTGTGCTCGCGCAGGGCCCTTAAGACGCCCAGGGCAATGTAATCATTTGCGGAGATGATTGCGGTCGGTCCGAACCCTGAAGCCAACAACTGGCTGGTGGCTTGCTGGCCTCCCTGGGGACCATCACCGTCGGCCACGACAGTGTATTCCACCTCGGGAAAATGCCTTATCACGTCCAGGAAAGCCTTCTTCTGTTCCAGGGCAGACCCAACGGCCAGGCGCTGACACACGAAGGCTAGGCGACGGTGGCCCAGGGAACGAAGATACTTCACGACCTTGTGCATGCCGTTCAGGTAATTCGTGTTGATAGTTGAAACGTTACCCGCCGCCGTGCCCGCTCCATAAACGACCGCGGGGAGGCCACTTTGCTCGAGCTCGTGGAATAATTCGGCATTTGTTTCAGTCCCAATTAGCGCCAATCCCGCAATACGTCGTCCAATCATCAAACGTGCGGAAGAAACCAGTTTACTTGGCTGGTAGTTCGTGTTTGCAACCGCGACATCGTACCCTCGCATCCTAGCGATTGACTCGAGCGACACCAAGATGTCCAGGAAAAAAGGGTTTTCCAAATTGGATGCAACCATCCCCAGGCAGCGGTTCTCGCCTTTCGCCAGGCTCCGGGCGAGGAGGTTTTGGTGGTAATTGAGTTCGCGCACAAGTCTGAGAACTCGAGTGCGCGTGGAACTTTTCACCAGTTCACTGTCGTTGAGAACTCTCGAGACCGTGGCGACGGATACCTTGGCTCTGACAGCGACATCCCTTAATTTCATTTTCTCTATATGTGAGTCTTAGTCTCCTGAAGCCAAATGGTTGTTAGCGATCTCGGTGACTGCTTCTCGATCACACCGTCTCGCCTACAATATGGATAAAGAGCTCTGCCCCGCGGATGCATCATTTCTCAGAATCCCCGGAAGTCGGTACTCTGCCTCTGGGGGAGACCCGCCTTGGGGATTCTTTTCAGGACGACATACTGGATGCCATGCCCCTCGCAGAACGCTCGTTTCTCAGGTTTGTCTCCGTCCTCGTTCACTGCGTAGATATCCGGTTTGATGAGTGCGATTTCCGGTTCGGCGTCCATCCAGCCGCACCCCGTGGATATCAGGGCTTGTTTGACATAGCGAATCGATTGCACCATGTAACGTCGCTCGCCCTGCGGAAACAAAGGGTGGCCTTCTCCCTTGAGTAACCTAACATTCGCATCATGTCCCACGACGACGTACAGGTCACCTAGTTGGGAAACCTCCTCAAAAAAACTGACGTGCCCAGAGTGAAACCAGTCAAAACAGCCAGTCACAATTACCTTCTTTCGCAACGATCGTTCTTTCTGGGCTCTGAACCGTGGCAGCGGGAAGCCCCCAAGGCTCTCTTCCCGCAAAACACGATATTGCACGCCGCGCGACTTGCAGTAGGCCCTCTTTTGCGGAGTGTCACTTGCTTCGTCTACTGCCCAAATTTCGGGCGGTTGCTCATCGATCTGCGGTAAGGCATCACGCTCCACTCGCCCCGTCACCACCCTTACGTCGCCAACATAGCGGATGGCTTGCAGCAGGTATAGACGTTCTTGCGCAGGGAATTCAGGAGTTTTTCCTTCCAGGGCGCGTACCACCTCATCGGACCACATCATGACCTGCATGCGCCCCAACTTGGATGCTCCCTCCAGGAAGCGCACGTGCCTCGACCCGAGGTTGTCAAAACTTCCCGTTACGACGACGTTTCTCATGCCAGCCCCGTCATTTCGCAAGCCGGACCTTAACGTGGAAAGAGCCCGGTACCATGTCCTCAGTGGCGACGTACAGATAGCCCCCGCCACACCCGGAGTACATTGCTCCCGCATATCTGGCTTGGTAGTACCTTAGAATTCGGAGCAGATCGACGGTGATGGCCGGGTGCCTGACGGTGTGAGGCAGAAGTGCCTCCCAGCACTTCATACACTCATTCAGGCAAGCGCCCAGACTTTCGACGTCCTTGGCCAGAATCGCATCAAAGCACTGCTTGCCTGACTGGCCCAGCCTCTGTATCCACTCGGGATGGAGATTCTTCTCGCCTAGGGGGCTATATGCCTCGGGACGCTGAGTGACAGGCAGGATGTGGATCACTCCTTCCAACCAGTGGGCGACACCAGGGTCGTTGTTCGATTCAATATGCGCAGGGAACAATCCGCCTTCCCACCTAAAGTCATAGTCCAGTCTGCTGACACCTGGATAAATCAGACCGACCATGTCCTGGGATCCCGATGGTTCCGGCTTGCCGTCGTTTTCTGAGGCGTACAATTCCCTGACCAGGTCCTGAGGATCTCTGTCCGGCAACGTCCCGTTCCACAGTTTCCTGGCGACCTCGCGGGTGCTGGTGGCTATCCCGGATCGATCCATGAAGCGGAAGGTCGGTTCCACGCCTACCACGACAATGGAGCCGGGGGGAGAAGGGTCGAGCTTCGACACGAATGGCTGGTCAATCCAACCGCCGGCCAAAGCCATTCGGTAGGGAATCTTGCCGATCAGCGCGGTGAGGTCAGCGTCTTTTTGCAGGTCCATGAGCCTTTGCCACTTGGGAATGCTTGCTCAATAGGGCGTACGTCTCCCGGCCTTCCGGTCAGCATATTGCTGCTCGATCCACGCATAGGTTGCCTTCAGTCCTTGCTGCACCGGCGTATGAGGCTCCCAATTGAGGATCCTCTTGATCATGGTGTTATCGCTGTTGCGGCCGGCGACACCCCTCGGAGCCTCAAGGTCATACTTGCGTAGGAGCCTGACCCCTGCGATCTCTTCGACGAGGCTGACCAAACTGTTGATGGAAAGAAGCTCACTCGAGCCAAGGTTGATGGGAGTAGCAATCAAGTCGTCGCAGTGCATGATCATGTCTATGCCCCGGACGCAGTCATCGATGTACATGAAACTGCGCGTGGCAGTGCCATCGCCCCAGATCACGATCTCGTGCTTACCGCTGTCCTTCGCTTCGATGACTTTGCGGCAGATGGCCGCTGGAGCTTTTTCGCGGCCACCGTCCCAAGTGCCATAAGAGCCGTACACATTGTGGAAGCGGGCAATCGCTGTTCTCAACCTTCGCTCCGCCCAGTACTCTTGGCAAAACATCTCGGACATGAGTTTCTCCCAGCCGTAGCCTCGTTCAGCCATGGCGGGGTACGCATCCGACTCCTTTAACGCCTTCACGTGGGGGTCCCTCTGCAGTTCGGTGTTGTATGCGCAGGCAGATGAGGAGAAGAAATATCTTTTCGCCCCGGCTCGGTAGGCAGCCTCGATCATATTCGTATTGATGAGAATGCTGCGAAGGCAGTCTATTCGGTATTTTTCGATAAAACCCATGCCCCCCATGTCGGCCGCAAGGTTGTACACCTCCCGGGCGCCCTCACAGGCCCTGACACAAGTGTCCCTTTCGCTCAGGTCCAGACAGAGGGTCTCAACGCCGGGCACCTGCTGGTACCATTCGGGAAGTGGCTTCTTGTCAATGGCGCGGATGCGGGTGAATCCTTTATCGTGGAAATATCTGACCAGAGCTCCGGCAATGAACCCGCCTGCTCCTGTGATCACAATCAGATCATCCTTTTTCATTGACGCGTTGCTCCTTGTTAGCAGTTGTTTGTCCATTTCGAAACTCCACTTGGAGTCCGTTAGCAGCGTCCCGTGGGCATGCGACTCTCAGGGATGCCTCGCGGCTCGTGCTGGCAGTCCCGGTGATTCGTCTCGTATGTTTCCTGACTCCGCATTTCCTCGCTGGTCGTAGAAGCGCACGACCGCCCGACTCAGGAGAGCCAGATTCGTCACCATGAACCCCACTCGCGGGAGCAGCCCCCCGGATGGTGTTCTAATCATATGAAGGTGACTTTAAACGTGACCGCATGATCCGACGGCTTTTCCGCCGGCAACTGCACCCTTAGGCCCGTCGCCTCTTGGGTCCAGGTCAGGTGGCCTTGATGGCCCAGCAGTTCCACATTCACGATCTTTCCCGGTGCCTGCGGGCTTGCCGTACCCAGCGCCTGCACCACAACCTCCTTCTCCGGCCAACCCATGACAAATGCATACAGCGTATCCCTCTTCGTCGTGAAACGAACGTCCTCTACGGTGAGCGGCTGGCGTTTGTTTTCATTGAACCCACCGCCCGGCTTCCCGGTACGCGTGCTGGGACCCTCGCCAAAGATCTTCCACGGGCGCGTGCCGTAGATCCCTTCGCTGTTCACTCTCATCCAGTCGGTGATCCCCGCGAGAACCTTCAATTCATCAGGATCAAGTCGGCCACTGTTGGGCAGGGGGAAATTCAAGAGCAAATTTCCGTTCTGGCTCACGATATCCACGAGCAGGTCCACCACCGTCTCGGCTGATTTGTAGCGATGCTGCTCGTACACTTCGCGGTTGTAATGCCAATCGCCGATGCAGGTGTCGGTTTGCCAGGGAACGGGCCGGATCTGGTTTGCCAGCCCGCGTTCGTAGTCCAGCACACAGGTGCCGACCGCGCAGTCTTCCGGCCGCTTGCTGGTGTAAACCGCCTGCGTCTGCCCACCATGCAATTTTGCGCTCAGGTTGTAGAGGTTGGCCGCCGTGCTGTAGCCGTACTGCTCAAAGGGCAACGCTCCGTCGGTGTACAACAAATCCGGCTGGTAATGGTCCACTAGATCTTGAATGCGCAGAAACCAGTGGCGCTTCCAGGAGTCCGGGATGCCGTCATCGTTCCAACCAAACTGTTCCGGAGTGTCATAGGCCCACTTTGCGACACTTGCGTCGTGGTACAGATCCGCATAGGCTGGATTCACACCGTCGTAAGGCACGCCCGCGAGCGGTCCCGTCTTGTCGCCCGCGTGACTTGTGGCAAACCATTTGTAGCTGCTCCACAGGTGTTCGCTGACGCCGAACCGGAGCCCGTGCTTCAAGGCTGCCGCCCGCCACAGGCCCACGACATCCTTATGCGGTCCCACCTTGACCGCGTTCCAGCGGGTGTGCCGGGAGTTCCACAGATCGAAGTTGTCGTGATGCACACCCATGCTCACGAAGTATTTGGCACCTGCCTGTTTGTAGAGCCCCATCAAGTGCTCCGGCTCGAACTCGGCGGCTTTCCACAACGGACAGAGATCCTTGTAGCCAAACTTGGACGGATGCCCGTAGTGCCCCACGTGGTAGTCGTACTGGCGGCTGCCCTGAATGTACATATTGCGGGCATACCAGTCGCCTTGCTCCACTGAGGATTGTGGTCCCCAATGCGCCCAGATGCCAAACTTGGCGTCTCGAAACCACTCGGGAATCTGGTACTGCTGAAGCGATTCCTTCGTCCCTTCAAAGGGGCCCTTGTGAATTTCGAGCCCAGTCTCGCCGCGAAGACGTCGGCCGAGCGCCAGGGCAGGGACTACGCCTGCCAGTACCTTCATCGCAGTTCGTCGAGTAATGTCCATGTCATATATCCTTTCGCTGCTAGAAAATTCCGGCCTCTTACCGGTGTGTCCTTTCGCGAAGATCGAAAAATGTGATTTGTCCTCCTGACTTTCATGCCGACCTATCATCGGGTTCATGTGCACTGTGTTCTGATCCGAGTGAGTCACCCGAAGCGGACGCCGCTCGTCGCCCCGATGCCATGCCCCTCGGGCCCATCCGCTCGTTGCACTACTTTCTCCCCTTGATCGAAGAGTTGCTCGCTAACCCGGTTCCGCACTCCCACCTTGCTTACTTGCGCAGCACAGTCCCCCTCCGCCCCGCAACCGGCAAAACAGCCGCCACCACAGGCTGACTTTCAACCCCACCCCGGAAAACCGTCCTGCGTTCAAATTTCTACGTTTTCACATGCGCGCCGACACTTTCAAGCCACCCTTCAAGATGAAGGCCTGCGTTCCTGCCGGGATCCGTCCCTCGAAGTTCGGAATCTGCCACTGAAGGTCGGTGGGTCAGTGCTCCCTAATGGTTAAACTGAAGTTATCGGAGGTGAAGAGCACATGCAACATTCCATCATTGGCACTCAGCCACCAGCCCTCTTTGCCTGCTCGGTAACCACCATCGTCTAACGTAGAGAGTCTTCTGCCCGAGAGTTCCACCGACGTCGGAGCCTTCGCAGCGGGAAGAATTACCTCGTACCCTCTGATCACTGGCGACTGAGCCTCGTTTATACGAAGCTGGCCCGCTTGGCGATCAACCGTAACTTGTGTACCGTCGTAAAGTACAAACTTTTCGCCCCCCAGACTCTCGGAACCAAATACCCGCCATATCAAGCTGTTCCCAATCGTGCGGTACTTGCTATCAGCCAGATCTTGCGCCAGGGTCTCCGTCTCGGGATTAATCATTGGAATGATGCTCCCCGCCTTTACAAAGATTGGAATGCGTTCCAATGGGGCCTGAACCTCCACCTGATGTCCACCTTCCAATATGTTCCCCGTCCAGTAGTCCACCCATGAACCCTTCGGCAGATATAGGCTACGCGTGCGGGCACCCTCTTTCAAGACGGGTGCAACCAGGATTCTGTCACCCAATAGGTACTGGTATTCGGCGTCGTAAGTTTGTGGGTCATCGGGCCACTCGAGCATCGGGTGGCGGATGATAGGCAATCCGTCCTTCGCTGCCTCCGTCGCGTATGTGTAGAAGTACGGAAAGAGTGATGTGTGGAGCTTGGCGTACTTCCTGAAAAGATCGATCGTTTGTGAATCAAACCATATGTCGATTGGATATTTTGCCAAGTCCTCCAGGCCGCGTCCGGACCAGATGAGCGTTCGCATGATGGGGGTAAGGGCGCCAAACTCAGTCCAGCGCGCATAGAGTTCCTTCGAGGAGCCCGTACAGTCTATATCCGGCCCCCACACGGCAAACCCCGAAAGGCCAGCCGTGATTCCGGCTGGAACGGCCGAGGGCAAGCCACGCTCCACTGTCCAGTTCGCCACTTGGTCACCTGCCGAGAGAGCCCGAGTGTAACCTTGAGAGCCAGCGTAGCCCGAGCGCGCAAAGGTCACCGCGCCCGGCTTGAGCTGGTCAACCATCAAGAAGGTAATCTTGTGGTAGAAAAGAGAATAGAGATTAGCCATGTCCCGCCCGGCATTTTTGCCGAATGCGAACTGGTAATCTTCATTGACGTACTCGCCGTAATCTTCCATAAAGCCATCGAAGTCATAGTCTTTAAGGCTCACTTGAATCCACTTCTGCCACCGGTCCACCGCGGCGGGAGCCGTGAAGTCCAGATCCGCGGCGACCCCTTGCCGCGAGCCTGCGACGAAGGTCATCGAAGGGTAGTCTGGACCGATAGGCTCCCCATCAGGTGTCAGCACAAAAAAGTGCTTTCTTACCCCCTCTTCAAAGTCCGGATTGGGAGAAAAGTAGGGCGTCAAAATCGGAAGCACATAAGGTGTTTTGTACCACAGGACCTTGAAGCCCAACTCGTGCAGTGCTTCAACAAACTCACGCGGCGGACCGTAGTACGGGGCAAGCCCCTGGGGAGCTACCATGTTTCCAGGCATATCGTACAAGTCCATGGGATAAATTGCACTGGCTGGAATCCCCTGTTGGCGGAGTCGGCGGGCCACATCGACCACCACGTCTCGACCCTTAAGAGCGCAAACCCAAACTCCGAGTGCCCAAGGCGGAGACAATGGTGTTCGCCCTGTAAGGCTTGTGTAAGCAGTTATGACTCCTTTGGGCCCCTCGGCAACCAAGAAGTAGCAATCCGTGGAGGGGCCGTTGATCTGGACTGAAAATCTTTGCGATGCCGCTGAGGTCAGATCGAATGTGCTGATTCGTGCCGTGTCGACATACAAGCCGAGGCCGCGAGGATTGAGCAGAAACGGAACTGGGACATACGTCCAGTTATGCCCCGGAGTTATACTCGAGTCATAGTTATCTTCTATATGAAGCTTAACTTTCAGACCGTCAAGCTTGGCTTTTTCGTACCTTTCTCCCAATCCGAAGAATGGCCCTTGCCCAGCAATGCTAATCCCCAGGCGCGCATTACCCCCCCAACTTGGCGCCTCAATCGACAGGCGGATAACGTTCGGGGAGATTATGTCGAGACCCAAAGTCACCCCCTTATCGGTTCCTTCGACCCGGCAGTCTATCGCCCAATGGTTGCCAGTTCTCTGAACCTTCTCAACACGGCTAAGCTGTAAAGGGGGGCCTGAACCTGCCGGGTCATTACTCCACCATATACCGGAAGGTCCGGATGCATCAGAAGCAATTTTCCAGACCGCCTGGGTTGCTTTGTTCAGCAACGAAAGCTTCCAGGGATTCTTGCTCACCTCCAGGCGCCAGAGATTGCTTTCCACGGCGACCCCTTCGTTCGTTTCCACTTGCTCCACCGGCACCGCCGGGAGGGGCCCCTTCAACAATCCACCGGCGCTCATGCGGCTTGGGTGGACCACTTTCTCACCCAAATTTGTCAGCATGTCACGGTATGCCTGGCTGGCAGAAAAGGGGAGCTCTTGAGCAAGAAGGCTCGATGTGTGCATGCACCAAACGACCACCAGGGCGAAAAGTACGAAGGATTGCAGAGAACTCAGGAGCGTCGCTGGAGCATTCAGGTTTCTGTTACCAGCGTGAGCCTTCAAGTCGTCAGGGTTGGTTCTCTCACGATAACGCGCGCCTTTTGGAGCTGCTGAGGTTCGATCCTCTGCTTTTGCCATTTGAGTTACTTCCTCCCAAATCAGATGTGTTGCAAAATTCAGATTCTGGCCGTTGTACATACGATTGCTGGTAGTGAAATAAGCCGCCGACCGCAGGATCTAGCGCTGCGATCCAGCGGTTTCAGACGTTTGCAACAGATCCTATTTGCAATACTTCCTTACTTCAAGAGTCACAACTTGCTATCGGCGCCTGTTTACCACGCGAAAAGAGCTTTGTCAAGAAAAAAAATTTACCGTTACAGCATTTACGTATACATTGTGAATAAGTGCTCTTATGTCAATACTATAGCTAAGCTTCATGATCCTCTGTAACGTTCCACGACCCGCAAACATCATAATCCGCCGATAACAGACCGGGTCCGGCGGGGAAGGTAGTGTCAGAGGCGCTGAATGCGTTGGCAGAGGCGGGGTTAGAAGTTCGGCAGATTTTGCAGGGAGTAAGAGAATTTCACCTTCAGGTGTGGAACGCCGTTACACTCGCCACATGGAGAAACCCAGAAAACACTCACCCACGGAATTGCCGATGTTTTTTCAAATTGCCCCCAAGCCGTTAGGGGAAGAGTTGACGGCGTTGGGAGGAGTGCCGCTGGTGATGCGGGCCTTTTGGTCGCTGGGCCTGCCGGCTGCGATTCAGGAACATGTGCATATCAAGCAGCGAGAGCGGGGCTATAGCGAAGCCACCTACGTGGAAGGTTTGGTGGTGTTGAACGCGGTGGGAGGGGAGTGTGTGGAGGACCTGGAGCGGTTGCGGGAAGACGCGGCGCTGAGCAAGTTGCCGGGGCATGATTTTCCCTCGCCGCGGGCGGCGCTGGAATTTCTCTATCAGTTTCACGACGAGCCAAAGATTGAGGAGGCGAAGCGGATGTGTGCGCCGGATGATAACGCCTATATTCCCGAGGAGAGCGTCGAGTTGCAGGGTCCCGGGCGGGTGAACCATAGCTTGGTGCAGGAGTTGGGATCACGGTGTGCGGGGCAGCGGATCGCCACAGTCGATCAGGATGCCACAATCATCGAGAGCCGGAAACAGGAGGCGCTGCCGGCCTACGAAGGGGAACGGGGCTATCAGCCGATGCTGGCGGTGTGGGCAGAGATGGACGTGGTGTTAGCGGATCAATTTCGGGATGGGAATGTGCCAGCGATGATGGAGCCGTTGACGGTGGCTAAGGCGGCGTACGCGGCGGTCGCCAGGGACGTAGCCGATCGCTACAACGCGGCTTTCTTCCAAGCCGATACGGGCACCTATGGAGACCGGGCAGACCAGCAGACGGCAATGGTGCTGCCGTTCGCACTGGGCATTGCGCCCGAGGATCGGGGCGGGTTGGTTCTGGCACGATTGATCGATCCCATCCACGCACGCAACGATCATGTCGGGGTGGGATTCGCCGGTCCGCCGTTCTTGCTGGGAACGCCCACCGAGGTGCGTCGCGCAGATCTCGCCAATCGGATGGTGAATCGGCACGACTATCCGAGTTGGGCGACTCTCATGCACGATGGCGTGCTGTCCGAGGATTGGCACGAAGGTGGGACTCAGATGCCGTCCTGCGGCGGGCCGGTGAGCATGTGGTTGTATCAGTCGGTGCCGGGCACCCGGCCCGACCCGGCGGGTCCCGGTTTTCGGAAGTTCATTCTGGCGCCGCAGCCGGATGTGCCGACTGGGCTGATGTCGGCGCGGGGCAGCTATCAGCCGGTCCACGGAACGATCGAGAGTGAGTGGACATATTCTGACGGCTAATTCACGCTTTGCGCCGTCGTTCCTGCCAACACCAGTGCAACCATTTATGTTCCGGCCGAAAGAGCGGAGACGGGAACCGAATCTGGCGGGCCTGCTACGCGTTCAGCCGGAGTTCAATTTCTGCGATTAGTACGCGACGCGGCGGTGTACGAAGTGGGCGCCGGTGCGTATGTGTTTCGAGCACATTGGGTGTCGCGCTGACCCTCGCCCTTGTTTAAGGGTTTGATGAAAACCCTGCGAGATGTAGAGCCCTATCAATAGCGAAGAACGCCGGTACGTGCTGGCGCACGCGGAACTCTTTCGGGAGGAACCTCATGGACCGACAGGAATTCTGGAAGTTTGGGGCTGCAGGGTTGGCAGGGACGGTTGGCCCATCGCCCTTGGTTCGGTATCCTGCGGTGAGACCGCCACTGCCAGCAACCAGGCGATCCCGAATCGGTTGCGGCTACCAATGGACTGCTCGCGAGTCGTTAGACTGTATGCACCACAAGCCGCGAGCCTGGAAAAGGTGCGTTACGCGGAAATAGGCGCTGTAGTGGTCTGGAGCGAAGGGTATGGTACGATCACGTGGCAATTGGATACCCCAGGGCCAAGCGACTATGAAGTGTTGGTATGCTACCCGGCTGCCATGGAGGATTGGCAGCTTGCGGATCGACGGAGTGCTGTGACTCAAGGGGCATCGCTGACTGACGGTGGCCTGCCAAATCGACGCCCACCGCCGACCCGCCACGGCGGGCTGTGGGTAGGAAAAGAACGCACTGTGAAGACGCTGCTGCGGTTTTCCCGTTTTTCGGTCCCGCACGGTCGGCACAGATCGCTTTTATCTGCAGCGACTTGTGGAAGCCTTACCTCGCCCTGCGGGGTGATCCGCCGCAAGGCCGGCAGGCGGACGTATTGGACGGGTTTCACTTTTACTGCCGAAAATCCCTGCTTTCAATCGAATTCCTCCGGAATGGACTCTTTGCTTCGACAATACCTCCGCCAATGAGATATTAATGCGGTGGTATATTTCTCAAGAACAGAAATGCGTCGGTGGAGCCTGGCGTCGAGCTTTTCAAACGCGCCTGGATGGGCGGCAAGATTCAGGGGGAGTGTTGCGGTGAACCGATGACCGTGACTAAACTGGGTTCCTGGCGATCTTGAGGTTACTTCGGGGAGGAGTTACTTGGTGGTGGGACAGCGCGCAATACCTCGAGGGCTTTTTGTGCATCGGAGTCATTGGGATCGATCTGCAACGCTGTCTCGAGCTCGTGTTGGCTTGCTTGGATATCGCCCTGACGAGCAAAGATAAGCCCCAGGTTTCGATGCAGGACGGGGAGCTGTTTGCATTGTCCACAAGTCTTAATGGATTCTTGTAGCTGCTCGACCGCCTGGGGCCAATTATGAGCGTTGGCCGCCTCCAAGGCAAAATTGTTAAGCGTCTGCACTCTGTCCGTCAATTGCTGGGTCTTTTGAAGCGCCTGGAAGCGCTCCATGTAGGCCCTGGCTTGCGGATCATTCGCCTTGGCAAGGGTGCGAGCTAGGTTGTATAGGCAAGACAGATTCTGAGGATCCAAGCTGACCGCCTTTTCCCAATGTTCAATCGCCTCCTGGGTCTTACCCGCGCGCATCAGGTTTTGGCCTAGCAAATAATGGGCGTCAGCGTTTTGGGGATCGATCGTGACGAGTCTGTCCAGCGCCTCCGTGGCACGCGGCGACGCGCCCAGAGCCAGGGCAAGGAGGTAGAGCGCGCGAGGGTAGTTAGGCTGCAACCGGCATGCCGTATCGAGGAAAGGAAGCGCCTCTTGTTTGTGGTCGAGGTCGTACAGCACTCGGCCCTTGTTGTAATAGGCTGGGGCATAATTTGGCGCCACACGGATGGCCTCCGAAAACTCCCTCAGCGCTCCTTGTAAGTCATACTGGTCCGCCAAGGCAATGCCCAGATTCAAGTGAGCATCGGAAGACTCGGGACGCAGCGATACCACTTGTCGAAAAGCCTGGATACTCTCTTGGTGATGGTTCGTCTTGCCCTCGACCGTCCCGAGGGCGGTTAAAGCACCGACGTCATTCGGGGAGATTTTCAACGCCCGTTGGATCTGTTCCTTCGCGGCAGGGAAATCTCCCTGCCGGGCCATGAGCAGGCCCAGGTTAACGAAAGCTCTGGCATAGGTGGGACCGCTCTCCGTCACTTGGCGGAAGAGCGCACTTGCTTCAGAGTCCTTCCCTTGCTGACTGTACACGACACCAAGGTTGTTCTGGGCCTCTGCAAATTTCGGGTCAATCTCGAGCGCCGCACGAAATTCCCTCTCGGCTTCGTTCATCTTGCCTTCTGACGAATACACGAGGCCGAGGTCGTTGTGCGCGGTTGCCAGGTTGGGGTCAAGTTGAAGGGCCTTCTCCAAAGCCCCTTTCTCACCTTCTTTGTCCCCTAGCTTGGTGAGCGCCAGCGAGAGATTGTATTGCCACTGGGCATTGTTTGGGTCGAGTTGGACAGCCTTTCGATAGGCCTCAGCAGCTTCGCGCACCTTACCCTCTTGCAGGAGCCGGTTACCTTCGTTATTGAGGTCGCCGGCGGAACTCTCCTCGTTCGCCTGGTTTTTCAGTCCCTGGAATGTCTGCATCTCTTGCTTCGAGCGTGTTACGTCCCCCTGCTTCCGCAGTTGAAGAGCAAGTTGGTAATGGGCATCGGCGAAATGGGGGTTTATTTTCCCGGCCGCGACGAGTTGTTCGATGGCCTCATTCGTTTTCCCTGTCTTCGCCAAAGCCGACCCGAGGTCGTAACGTATTTCGTAATCGTCAGGTTTCAGCTCTCTTGCGCGCTCCAATGTCTCGACAGCCTTCGGGAGTTGGGTCAGTCCTGTGTAGGCAGACCCCAGCAGATGAAAGCCCTCCGCGTCGTTGGGCTGACGGTGGGTGTACTCGCTCAGGTATGATACGGCGTCCGAGAACTTGCCAAGCTGTACTAGTACCTTGGCCACCGAATAGCGCGCCGCATCGTAATGGGGGTCAATCCGCACAGCCTCCTTGAAGTTGGCTATCGCCTTTTGGCATCCGAGAGGTGGCCCCTGCTTTGCATACACTGTCCCCAAATTGAAGTATGCCTCGGCATCGTCGGGATGGGCCTTGATCACCTTCTCGAGGGTTCCAATCGCCTGATCCGACTGCCCGTTCTCCGCATAAGCCACCGCGAGCGTCGTTTGAAGCTGAGGCTTCAGATCCGGGGGCGACGACGATTTGAGTACATCCTGTAAACACACTATAGCGGCGGTGTACCGCTTCTGGTCAATCAGGACCTGTCCGAGATTCAGAGCGGCCACTGCAAATGTGGGGTCGCATTTGAGCGCTGCCTTGAATTCTTCCACCGCTGCCTCCAGCTCTCCCTGCTGCTGCAAAAGGCTGCCCAGTGCATTGTGAGCGTCCGGTGAGTCAGGCTTTTGTTGGATCAGAATGTGGAAATGATCGGCGGCCTTTTTCTCTTCACCTTTTTTGATTAACGCCAAAGCAAGGTTGTAGCGGGCACGCCAGTCCTGCTCATCAAGGCGCAGGGCTTCCTCAAAAGCCGGAATCGCACAGTTCAGTTCGTCCCCTTCCGCAAAAAGAACCCCGAGCGCATTGTAAGCTTCCGCAGTGGCATGACGCGCCACGACCGTTAGGAGGTCGCCCACACGTTGGTTTAACTTGCCTAGATTCTGACACGCCGGGGGCAGAGGTTGTTTCTTCCGTGGGCTGGGTTCGTGTGCCTGCGGTGAGGACGCGTTTGTCGTCCCAGAGAAGACAATTACGCCTAGAGCCATGAGCACGGAACACGCAACATGACAGGCGAGAAGATCGAAGTATTTGTTCTCTGGCATCATTGAGTAACCCACCGTCCCCTCGTCAAGGGCGCAGCACAGGGTTCTTGCTCAGCACTTTTTCCGCTTCACCATGAGCAGATGTTCGCACACCATTACAATCCCGTTTTGTTGGTTAATAGCTTCAAGCAGTTCGATGACGAAACCGTGGTCGCGGCGTTTGGGGGAGTCGCGTTTTTCCTTGAGCGCGACCCTGACGCGAAGCGTGTCGCCGATGAAAACGGGCTTGATGAAACGCAGCCGGTCGTATCCGTAAGTGAAGGTCTGAGGATTAACATCACCCGCACTGAGACCCACGGCAACGGTGAAAACCAGAGTGCCGTGGGCGATGCGTCGCCCAATTTCCTGTCCCTTGCACCATTCGGCGTCCATATGATGCGGATAGAAATCGCCGCTTTGCCCCGCGTGCAGCACGATGTCGGTTTCGGTTATAGTCCGGCCCAGGGTTTCGCGGGTAGAACCAACTTGATAAACTTCAAAGTACTTGGACTGAATCATTGGCTGGGTCCCATAGCTCGAAATCGTTTCCCACTGACAAGCGGCATTTTATTCATAGAATTCGGTCTTTTAAATGAAAGAAAAATGGTATGCGCAGGCGATCCTCCGAGTCTGTGGTTGGTTTGGGTCGTCTTTGTCCACGCGGGGTGGCATTGAGCCGTGGTGATGCTGAGTAAGGACACTGGCTTCGCACCGGCAAAACCTAAGATCCCCTGGCTACCGCCCGCCTCTTGACCCAGATGCGTCGCCAAGCCGAGGAATTTGGCCTTCCACGACCGATGACTGTTCCGGGGGTCGCGATGCTGCGGGTTCTGTGGCTGCGGACGACCTGGGAATTAGCGGGATCGAGTTCTGCTGGGGGCGGACGGAGCGACGCGCAAGTGGGGCGGTCGACTCACGCACGCGCAGTTCCGCCTTTAGGACTACCCGATTTCCGTCGCCGCTCTTGGGACATTGATCCGGAGCCTCGATCACCTGCAACAACATTTCTGTAGCCAACTCGCCCATTTCGTAAGACGGCTGGACGACTACCGTTAGCCTCGGACTGAAGAGTTCAGACCAATCAAAGTCGTCGAAGCCGCACACGCTTACGTCTTGGGGACAGATCAGACCGAGATCCTTGAGAGCACGCATTACGCCCAGGGTCATTCGGTTGTTGCAAACAAGGATGGCCGTGGGCGGATTCGGAAGCTGAAGGAATTCCAACGCCGCGCGATATCCGCCCTCCATTGAAAAACCACCAGGTCGAACGTACTCCTCGCGCAGCGGAAGATGTGCTTCCTGGAGCGCCTTGCAGAAGCCCTGAAGACGTCCGGAACCGGTCAAAGTCGTCTCCGGGCCGACAATGATTGCGATGGATTCGTGGCCCAACTCAATCAGGTGGCGGGCGGCCTGACAACTTGCGAGCACGTTGTCAACCACTATAACCCTGCCGTTGAATTCTCTGGGCTCGCGGTCAAAGCAAACGATTGGGGGTCGCCGCCCAGCCAGCCTGCTCTCCGCCAAGCTCGCTTGCGCGGAGGCTAGCAATATACCATCCACGCGTCGGCGAACGAGCATGGTGAGCAGATCTCGCTCCTGAACCGGGTCTTCATGTGAGTCACACAGCACAACTGAGAAACCGTGTCGGCGGGCCTTGGTTTCAACTCCCCGAAATATATCGTTGAAAAAAAGGTTAGAAACATCCGGGACGACCATGCCGATGGTGAATGTACGGTTGACCTTGAGGCTGCGCGCCACTTCGTTGGGATGAAAGTCCAGAGTCGCCATCGCGTCCTCGACACGCCGGGTCAACTCCGGGCTTACGCCCCTTCTTCCATTTACAATCGTAGAAACGGTGGTCACTGAAACGCGTGCAAGCCTGGCCACGTCTCGCATAGTGTACGAAGTTGACTTCTTCATCGATAAGCTCCCTACCCATTCGGAGTTCGCGACGGCCAAGAGTATATACATTTCCAAAACGATGCGCAACGGTTATTTCTGTTGACTTACAGGAACGTTACATATCATCAGTAGGTTTGGCTATCATGTTGATATAATAGAGCTTGTATACAACACGTAAAAAACTATTGTAACGGTAAAATTATTCTTGACAAAGCTCTTTTCGCGTGGTAAACAGCTAGCGGTGGTCAGTTGTGAGTCTTGGAGTAAGGAAGTATTGCAAACAGGATGTGTTGCAAACATGTGGACCCACTGGATCGGAGCGCTAGACCTTGCGGTCGACGGCTCATTTGACTACCAGCGACCGCAGAAACAACGGCCAGAATCTGAATGTTGGAACAGATCCACATGGCGCTCGTAAAGGCGTATACATATCATCGTTTTTTTGCTTCAACTGCGTCTGCGTCGGGTATTGGTCAATTGGCGCCCCGTGGTGCCCTTTTAATAACCACGACAGAAAACCACCGGGAAACTTGGGGAGTGCACTGCCAGATGGTGGTGTCTCAAAAGGCCCAAGGATTCTTATGGAAAAAGGAGATAAACGACAATGAAATGCTCTTTTAACAAAACCCCAGGTCATCTCGTTTGCCGCCTAAGCGTAATTGCGGCAGGGCTGACCTTGTTTACTGTTTTCCTTGTGAATGCGCCCACCGCATTCGGCCAGGGTTCAACGGGAGCGATCAACGGCACGATCGCGGACGCCAGTGGAGCCGTCATTCCAGGAGCGAAGGTGGTCTTGCAGAGCCTCGCGACTAGTGGGGAGCGCGTAGCCATAGCTAACGCAACGGGAAGCTACGTGTTTCCGGAGGTTCTCCCTGGCAATTACACAATCCAGGTCAGCGCGCAAGGTTTTGCTACTTCGAAGGAGGGAGCCTTCACGCTGAATGTCGACCAGACAGAAACACACAACTTCACTTTAACCATCGGCCCGAACGTGCAAGAAGTTACCGTGTCAGGCGCGTCGATGCACGTGGAGGCTTCCACGGCAGAACTGGGCACGGCGATTGCGGCGACGGAAGTGAACGATCTGCCCCTGAACGGACGGAATTTCCTTGAACTCCTCACCCTGACGCCGGGCATATCTCCGATCAACACAGCTCAGAATGCGGCTGGGGGAGGCATATGGGCAGGCAATACAATCGGCTCGTTCACCTATCCCTCCGTAAATGGGCAGTGCAACCGCTGCAACCTGTTCCTGCTGGATGGATTCATGGACCAGATTACGAACATGAGCATCGTCGGTGCAACACCCATTATCGATGGCATTCAGGAGTTTAAGGTCCAGTCCCACAACGATACTTCGCAGTATGGCGGAGCCGTGGGTGGACTCATCAACGTGGCAACGAGAGGGGGGACAAACCAGTATCACGGCGACGTGTGGGAGTTTCTCCGAAACAACGACTTAGACTCGCGCAACTTCTTCTTCGCGAACACCATTCCCTACAAACAGAACCAGTTTGGCGGAGTCTTTGGCGGGCCGCTCCTCCCCAGCCACTTCCGTAGCGGAGCAGCCAAGACTTGGTTCTTTATATCGTTTGAGGGCTTCCGTAGTGTCAAGTCCAGTTCCACTCTGTTGAACGTCGTCACTCCTGCGGAGCTGACAGGGGACTTGAGCGCTCTCACTGGCACGCAGATCTACAATCCGTTTTCGACCGCGCCTGATCCGGCCCATCCCGGCGAATACACGCGCAGCCCCTTTATGTGCGACGCATCCGGCAATGCCCTACCGGCCGTGAACGGCATTCAGGCGGCGGGCACCCCCTGCAACAAGATTCCCGCTAGCATGATCGACCAGAATCTGGTGAAGTTCGTTCAGGCTGCTTTGCCGACCCCCATTAACACCGGCGTAGTGGGCTACAATGCGATTGACTCCACTCCGAACTTCATCCCACAGGAAGCGGGCTCGCTGCGCCTCGACCACCAGTTCACCACGCAGACCAGTGCTTGGGCGCGATACACGGGATTCGACCAGCCGGATCAGATGGCGGATGGCTGGCCCGGCACGAGGCTGTGGAATTACTTCCATGGCTACCAGGCCGCTGGAACAATCACTCATGCCTTCAGCGACGGGTCCAAGGTTCTCAGTGGTGGCTTCGCGCGGGTCGGTGTTGTGGACAACGAAGTCCCTAATGACGGCGTGCCGCCTAACCTGTGGTCACAGGTCGGGTTTTCGCCCAACTTTGCCGCAAACTTCACAGAAGGTTATTTCTTTAACCCTAGCGTACTCATTTCGGGATTCAATACCAGGCCAAGCAACGGTTGGACAGGGAATCAGATTTCTGACATTTACGAAGGGAGGGGCGACTTCACCATGGTTCACCGCCGCCATACCATCCAGATGGGTGCTGATTTTTCTGCTAACAACTTAGATGCCTGGAATCTTTCTGTTGACGATTCCTTCAGTACCCCGCAGACCTCGAACTTAGAATCTCCGGCAGGAACCGGAGCTGGGCTGGCCTCTTTCCTGCTGGGAGTTCCGGACAGCGCTCAGCGCCGCAATACGCGTCAGACGACGCACGGCGGTTGGTGTGACGGGTTGTATATCCAGGACTCCTGGAAGGCCTTTGGCAAGCTGACCGTCAACATCGGCTTGCGATACGACCTTATGCTAAGGCAGATCTATGGCGACGCAAAGACCGGGAACCAGTTCGTGGGGAACACAGACTTGGACAAAGGGGTGTATATTCTGGCCAATGTTCCGCCCGCCTGCAACGCGGCCGCGGGCGTGGGCGCTCCCTGCATTCCGGGCGGCACCCTGCCTGCGAACGTCATTGTGACCCCCTTCTCGAACCATGCCATCTTGCACAACAGCTATGACAACTGGGGCCCGAGATTGGGACTCGCCTACCACCTGCGTCCGAGCACGGTGGTCCGGGCGGCGGCTGGAAAGTTCTTTGACCTCTGGTCAGCGACTGGGCAGATGGCTCAGAACTACGAAGGAAATTGGCCTTCCCTTGGGGAACTCATCTCCCAAAACCTTAACTACCCAACCTCGACCACTTCGTTGCCCAATACCACTTGGCAGGATCCGTTCCATTCAGGTTCTGGGGCTGTTCAGTTACCGGCCCCCAATCCGTTCAGTCAGGTGAATTGGATGACGGACCCCAGAATACAGAACGCTTACTCCGAGCAGTGGAATACAGGTGTCCAACAATCGTTCGGTGTTTCCACGATCTTGGAAGCCGACTATGTAGGGTCACATGATTCTCGGTTGGACAGCGGAGGAATCGGGAACGTTGCAAGAACTCCGGGCCCAGGTGACATTGCCCCTCGCGAGCCTTTTCCTTATATCACCCCGACCTTCTACGACAAGAGCATTGGCAGGGCCAGCTACAACGCCTTCCAGTTCAAATTGAGGAGAACGGCCACCAAGGGTTTGTCGTACATCATCTCCTACACTTGGTCCAAGACAATGAACACTGGCTGCGATGGCTTTTTCGGGTCGGAAGGCGCCAGCATCCAACAGTACTACCGCCTAGGCGCCGACAAGAGCGTGGCAGGGTTCAACGTTCCACAGATGCTGTCGGCAAACTGGACCTACGACCTCCCCTTCGGCAAGGGCATGAGGTTCTCAAGCGGAAGCAAGGGGTTGGACGCGGTGATCGGCAACTGGGCGCTCAACGGGATTTTCACGATAAGGTCTGGAGAGCCTTTCACCCTCGCCGTCAGCGGTGACATCGCCAATATTGGAGGCAACGACGAGCGCCCGAACATCGTGGGCCCGCCGATTCCGTCGAACCGGACTTGGCAGAATTACATTGACACTTCCTCGTACCAAGTCCCCGCGGCCTACACCTTTGGCGACCTGGGGCGAAACGCCAACAGCCTGGGGAAAGCGTCCAACTTGGATCTCTCTGTCTTCAGGGATTTCCCGCTTCCGCTCACTGAGGTCACACGGCTTCAATTCCGGGCAGAGTTCTTCAACTCGCTCAACCATCCCGTCCTGGGTGGGTGTCTGGATTCCACCGTCCAAGACCCGAACTTCGGCATAGCTGGCTGCACGCGCAACACGGAGAGGCAGATCCAGTTTGGCTTGAAGTTCTATTTCTGAGCCTCCCAGCCATTGGCAATAGGCTTGGAGGTGTTCGGGAAGAACGGAAGGACATTGCGAGAGGTGAAAAGGGCGGCTTCCCAGAACAGTTGGTCTCGAGTTGTTCTGGGAAGCGCCTTCGCAACGTTAAGTGTGATTCAGGGGACGGTTGCCTGGGGAAGCCCGCAAGTTAGCCAGGACGCTCCAGAGCAACTGTCACCGCACTTTTCTCTACCCAAATCCTGCCAGGCAACGATTGAAGGCTCGCAGGAGCTTTCGGGGCTACTGAAAGAAGCTACAATTCATCCCACGTTTGAGGGATTCAATTCCCTTGGCCTTCGCTTGGCGCAAGGGAAACAATACTCCTGTGCTATTTCTGCCTTCGAAGCCGCTCTCCGGCTGGATCCTAAATCTCGGGAAACCCATTACAACCTGGGGCTCGCACTGGGTGCGACGGGTGAGCAGAAGCGGGCTGCAAGTGAACTGCGGCTCGTCGTTCAAGAGAAACCGGATTATTTTGCCGCGCGCGACGCCCTGGGGTTGGCGCTTCAGTCTCAAGGGGACCTCGAGGCGGCGACAGAGCAATTCAAAGCCGCGCTGCGAATCGATCCGCACTCTCCCCGTGCAGCATTCAACTTGGCTAGGGTCTTTCACTCCCAGGGGAAATACACGAGTGAGGTTTACTATTTGCGGCAAGCGCTGGCCTCGGGTCCGCCTAAAGAACTGGAGTTTTCTGCCCGATTAGCGCTTGGAGCTGTTCAAGATGAGATGGGACATGCCGATGAGGCCGTCGTAGAGCTTCGCAAGCTGGTGGCTGCGTTTCCTGATTCCGCAGAAGCGCATTTCAATCTCGGCAACGCCTATGGCCAGCACTCGCGGGACAAGGAGGCCACGGTCGAGTATGAGCAAACGCTGCGGCTCGACGCCAGCTTTGACGCCGCCCGGCTATCACTGGCCAAGGCGCTACTTGAAATGGGCGAAGATACTGCCGCCATTCCCATCGTCCAGGACTATACACGCCGCGCGCCAGGGGACTACGAGGGTCACCTTGTGTTAGGGCAAGCTTACCGGGCACAGGGGGACCTCGCGAAGGCAGCGGAACATTTGCGGCGAGCCGTTGAACTGAAACCTGACAGCTACGAGGCGCGATGCAACCTAGGGATTGTCTTCGCCCGGACCGGGGATACCAATGCGGCGACTCGCCAATTGGAGGCTGCGGAAAAGCTGGATCCTCACGCTCCAAAAGCCCATTTCGAGCTCAGCCTAATTTACGCCAAGCAGAGGCAACTTCAGCGTTCCAAAGACGAGACCCAAGCCTATCAACAGGCTCGGGACTGGACCCAGAAAGACCGGACGTCTGACCTGCTCCGCATAAAAGGAGATGATTTCCTCCGCAAGGGTGATCCGCGAGGCGCTGCAGAAACCTACCGCGAGGCCATCAGAGTTAATCCTAAAGATCCCGGCGTGCATTATGACCTCTCGCTGGCACTTGCGCAGCTTGGAGACAGGCAGGGGGAGAAACAGGAACTTGAAAAGGCGATCCAGCTAGGGCCTAACGTGGCGGAATCCCATAACCAATTGGGAACCCTTTATATGGTGGAAGGGAGGGTCGATGAGGCGGAAAAGGAATTCAAATCGGCGATAGCGCTCAATCCCACGTTTGCGGAGGCGAAGAGCAACCTTGGCACACTCTATGGCCGGATTGGAAACAGTCGCGCGGCCATTCAATTGTTTCAGGAGGCAATCCAGAACGACCCCCAATTCGCTCAAGCCCATGCCAATTTAGGCTTGGCCCTGGCCGCAGGTGGGCATTTCGCCGAGGCTGAGCGGGAGCTCCAAGAGGCGCTCAGGATTGACCCTAAGAACCAAAAGGCCTTGGCTAGCCTGCGCATGTTGAAGGCCCACACCGACAAAGGTCAGGTCCCCGCTCACCACGCCAAGAAGCAGGACAATTGACCACCGAATCTCCCTTGTCCTTGAAAAAAGCTCGCGTCGGGTGCTTCCAGGACTGGCCGCCGGAGAGCTAACCATCAACGACCAGGCAACCAAAACAGTACTATACAACGGATGCTCCCCGCCCCGGCGAAATGGCCCTTTGACGCCAACTCGTTGCTTTCTGTGTAGGCACTCACGTAGAAACGTAGAAATCTGAACACAGGCCGGTGTTTGAGAGTGAGTCATCATCATCACCGCAGGCGGTTTGGGCTTTGAGTATCATCGCCGCAGACGCGTACGGGAACAGCGGGATTTGGTAGGATGAGTTCCTGGAGGTGGCAGGAGGAGAACCCCGGTTGTTTGCGCAACCGGGGTTTTTCATTGGTGGCCCCGATCAAATCCAAGGACCAGCGACGCAGCGCGAGTCATCCTGCCATGATCGGTGTCGGTTGTCCAGTGCTCTCTCCATACCGGTGCCGGTTGCGTGTTCCACCGTTTTTCGCCAGCGTGTTTGCCACTTCCCTCCCTGCGGTGCGGTGTTTAATCTCTGTCGTCATTCTGACCGTGGCCAGCGCTATTGCAGCCAGCATTGTTGTCAGAAAGCCCGCCGCCGCTAGCGCCGCGAGGCCAACCGTCACCACCAACAGAGTCCCGAAGGACGTCTCGATCACCGTGATCGCCAGCGCGCCACCGGCACCCATAGGTATTCTCAAAGTCTCGCAAAGCGGCTGCGGACCGTGAAACCGTTTAGTCCAAGGCGGGGTTGTGTAGCGCCCCCGGATACGTGCCGGCTGCGACGGACAGTGGGAGTTGCCGTTCTTGCAGGGTGGCGAACCAACGCTCGACCAGGTTGATCCAGGACGACCCGGTGGGGGTAAAGTGCAAATGGTAGCGAGGATGGCGCACCAGCCAGCGGTGGATCAACGGGGTCTTGTGTGTGCCATAGTTGTCCAGAATCAAATGCACGTCCAATTCGGCGGGCGTCACAGCGTCGACCGTGTCCAGAAACTGACGGAACTCGACGGCGCGATGCCGCCGATGACACTCCCCAATGACCCGACCGCTAGCTTGGCCAAACGTATCCTGGCCTGATCTTCAACCGGGCCGTCACTCGCGCTGAAATCGCCAAGCTGGGCGAGTTCTGGATCGATCCCACCCGCCGGACTTCCGAAAATAGCGACAGGTTATCCCTTCCGAATGAGCTTGGCAATATATGCTGTTTCCTGGGGCGCCAAGTGGGAAGGTGTCCGGAAAATAAGAAGATCCGAGTCCACCTGCGGAAGCCATTCCACACGGGTGACGGAAAGAATCGGAACGGGCCATTTATCTACGGACGCAGCCTGCTCATCGATCCGCTCTTTGATGTCGCGGTTGGGAACGGCATGTTCGGCTTGGCATTGCATGGCCTCCCGCGAATACACCAGGGTGGAACCAAAAACTCCGGTGGTGTTACGCGCGTCCGCGATCGCGGCGTTGGCGTTGCTTGCCAGAAAACGAATATCCTCGGGTTCGAGCAATCGCTTGCCCTGATTCGCCCAGGAGATATACGAACCCGCCGGAAGCTTCAACCCCTTCGGCGTCTTCACCGCCGCGTGCGAATACGCCCAGATGCCCCAACGCAGGCGTTCCGGGGCGGTGTGGATTACATCCCAGCTTTCCCATGCGTCAAAGGTCTCAATCAGTAGATAGTGCCGGACTTTTGTGTCCTCAAGGACAGCGGCATGCAAAAGCGTGTAGCCGAGTTGATAAGTCCAGCCCAGCGTGGGACGGTTCCAGAAGGATTCTTGCCGCAGACCGACCTCGTTCCATGCGCCTGCCCAAGTTTGGTCGACCCAGACGTCCAGGTAACCTTCCTTCGCAATCGATTCCAGATCCATGCAATTGCTGCGCGAGTCGGCAACCGCGCTGGCCTCGTTCGAATACATCAGCACCAGGGACTGCGGATTTGCTTTCTTGATTTCACGCACGAGGGTGGCAACCGCAGCGGTCGAGTTTCGAATCGCATCGGGAGAAGGGGCAAGGGCGCCAAGGGGTGCCCATCGCTCATAAGGCAACGGCATACCTAATGAATCCCGCAACATGACTGCATCCAGGCCATGGGCTTTCGAAAGGCTCCCCCATTGCTCTGCGTATGCCTTGTGAACCGGCATGCCTTCAGGAATTCCTTCTGGCAATCCTCCCAGCCGTGCGGGATCAAGGGCAAGAGCGCGATCCATCTGGCCCGGGTCTAGGGAGAGAGGAAGCGAAATTTTGTGGGCCAGCACTTTTCGGCGCGAGGGTTCTACGTGTCTACAGTGGGTAGGGATGAGAAAGCCGTGCGAGAGTACATTCGGAACCAAGAAGAAGAGGGCAAGCGGTTGGATCAGCTGGGCCCCTGGTAATGACCCGCCACCGTAAGGTGGCTCAACCCATGTGGGGCCGCGTTAGCGGCCCCGCCTAGCGGTAGTTTACTGTGAAGCGATGGAATCCACAGGGGAGCGCGTTGATTAGGCAATGCCCAACAAACGACCCATGCGTATTACCCACCGAGTTGGGTAATACGTCGAGTTAGCAGCGTTTCTCTCGATGAGTCAATGAGTTAGCCTGTTGATATCTTCGCCTCACAGTAAACTACTGCTAGCCGCTTTGAACGGCTCACAACCTAAAGCCCCCGGCTTTGCCGGGGGATACTTACTTTCAGACCTCTCAGACACAGTACATTGACGGCCGATTCCAACTCCCGCGGTGCCTCTGGTTTCATCGGGTCCACGCTTGCAAACCCAATGAAACGTTTCGTCATGCCGCAGAGTTCCGCAACCTGTTCGTTGCTGCTGACAGCGTCTTTGCGCGCCCGCTCGCAGGCGATGGGATGGAGGACAGCCTTCTCGATCCCTGCAACATCCATTTGCAGGAAGAAAGTCTCAAGCGGCTCAAATTTGCTCCCGATCTGGAACACATCACGCGCCATGCGCCTGTAATCCGGGTATTTTTCTGCGAACTCCTGGATAAGAATCGGATGTGTATGGAAATCAATCATTGCGTTCTCGCCTTGTGCCAGTGTTGGCTAAAGAAATACTCAAAGTGCTGCCGGTTACGGAATGCTCCGGAATCTCCGTGCTGCTCATGTCCAGAACCGCCTATTGAGGCGAATCGACCCCTTCCGCCTGATAGGTTCGGAGAAGATCTGGGACCGTGGGGCGGCTTCGTTACGCGGCCACCTTGTCCTCCGGAACCTTCATGAAGATCGTCAGTACCGCGCTGATGGCGTGGAGCACGGCGAAGATCCACATTACGCCTGGGACACCCAGCAACGGCAGAAAGACACCGACGATCGCAGGGCCGACCCAGGCGCTCGCCCCGGCGCCCAAGTTGAGGATCGACATGGCCGCGCCTATGCGGCCCCGCGCAAGAGCGGCCATAATCGCCCCGAGTGGCGTATAAGCCGACAGGGTGGCTCCATAGAACATGCCGGCAATGACCGCCAGCGTGTAATTCGCTGGGTGTCCCTGCATGGAGTAATAAAGCATGAGGGTTGTGACCGCACAGCCGGTGCCGCCGAACAGCACGACGGTCCTCCGCCACCCGAACCTATCGCCGATAATTCCGAACAAGAGGTTCCAGATGACGTTGGTCACCGACAGCATGGTCAGCAAGCGTAGCCACTGCGCGAGGGTGAAGCCGACAGTGGTGGTGCAATAGACCGGCAGGAACACCAGAAACCCGAGTTGGGCCGCCGTGTTGATCGTTCGCACGATGCCGCCGATTCCGATCTTCGGGATCTGCCAGGCGATCGTCACGCTGGAAATGAGCGTTTTTATTGGATTCTCGCCCGCGGGAGCGAGCCTCCGTGTTCCCGACGGATCCCGAACACCGAGCAGGGTCAGGCCGGCAGCGGCGACGAAAACAAGCGCCCACCAGAGGGTCTGATACGAGCCCACCGCCGGAACCAGGTAACTCGCGATGAGGGAGCCGAGGGTCGGGAAGCCCGCGGCAAATGCAAACCAAAACCAGCCCAGCGATGTGCCGAGATTTCGAGCTGGCGTTGCCACGGTGACCCATACCAAGAAGCCGTATGCGAAGAGCGGATAGCCGAACCCGCGTATTGCATAGAAAAGCAGTAAGAGCAGGTAGTTGCCCGGCGCGACCCCCAGTAAGAGAAAGGCCACGTGGAAAACGAGCCAGACGGCCAGACCGATGAACATGACCCGTTTCGATCCCCAGAGGTCGGAGAGGGCTCCGGACAGCCATGACGCAAACGCAGCGGTGACACCGTACGCCGTGAATACTAGCGCCACTGCTGATGCCGATATTCCTTTGCTGGCGAGATAAGGCGACAGAAATCCCGATTCAACGCCGCAAGCGCACATCAACAGCAGGACAGCGGGAAAGCCCCATGCCAGGGGTGGGTAAATACCGAGTCGCTGGAGAAAGGACGAAGGCGCCCTAACGGGGCTGACGGTTGTAGCTTCCATAGAAAAGGTTCTTCCTTCGGACCCCGTCATCCTGCCAGGACCCTCGCGCAGGTTTCAATGTCCAGTTCTCTCACTGCAGACGGATTGCGATTCCAGTCACTGCTGGCGCGGATCGATGTCACGTTTTCCGTATCGTTCATTCAAGTCCGCAAGACGACTGGTGAGCGGCTTCCTTCAGCCGCCTTGCCAAAAAAATCAGTGTCCACTGCAATTGCCAGGACGGCTTCAGTTAAGTATCCCGGTCAAGTGCCTGGTGTGATTGTCCCGTCCCCCTCCTCGAACCTCAGCCGGGAGGCGATCGACTGAATATCTTCCAGAGAGTGGGTGTTCTCCTGCGCAGCGATTTGCATCGCGGCGTTGCCGATGAGCGTGGCTTCACTCGGCCCTTTCAACAGCTCCAGACCGGTAGCCTCTTGCGCCAGCCTGTTAAGCACCTCGTTCCTCACTCCGCCTCCGACGATGCAAAGACGTTCAAGGGGTTCGCCGGTGCAACGTTGAATCGCGCGGATAACTTCCGCGTAGCGTTTTGCCAAGCTGCGAAATACGACGGAGGCAAGTTCGTGGGGCTGCCTCACTTCCCGAAAACCTTGGGCCTTCAACTCGGTGTTAATGCGAGCGGCCATGTTCCCTAGCGCGAGGAAAGGCTTCTCATCCCTGAGATCGACCCACGCGCCTTCAAGCGGAGCGCAGAGACAATCTTGAGCCAATTGCCCTGGAGAGACGTGCAGCCCCCGCGAGTCCCATTCTCTCAGCAGTTCTTGAAGCATCCACAATCCAATGACGTTGCGTAAGAACCGGATCGTGTCGCCCACACCGCCTTCGTTCGTGATGTTAAGCTGGAATCCCAATTCCGAGACGAGGGGGCGGCGCAGCACCGTGCCCACCAGCGACCAGGTCCCGGAGCTTATGAAGGCCAGACGATCGTGCGGATAAGGAATCGCGGCGACTGCCGATGCTGTGTCGTGGCATGCAGGCGCGACGACCTTCGTGCTCTTTAGCCCCACCTCGTTTGCGAGTTCCGGCCGGAGCCGTCCCAGTGTCGTCCCTGGGGGAACGATGGGAGGAAACTTCTCGAGACTGAGGCCAAAGGCGTGGCACAGTTCCTTCGACCAGTTCCTCGAATATGCCTCCACCATTTGCGAGTTAGGCGCATTGGTGTACTCGGCCACCGGGACTCCGGTCATCCGAAACAGATAGTACTCCGGCGTGCCGAGCCACAGCCAGGTCTTCTCCCACTCCTCGGGTAGTTCCTGGATGTGCGCCAGCAAACCATAGAGCGTGTTGATGGGCATTACCTGAATTCCGGTAATGTCGTAGATATTCCTCACCGGAACAATCTGAAAGGCGCGGTCCATAGCCGACACGTTTCGTGGGTCGCGGAGCGAGTAGGCGTGGCCGACGCGGTTTCCCTCACGGTCGATCAGCACGTATTCTGCTCCCCAGCTATCAAGCCCCAGGCTTTCAACCTTACCGTGTGTTTCTGAGGAGGCGATCTGAAGGCCTTTAAGGATTTCTCCCCAGATGCGTTCTGTGTCCCAGATGAAGTGTGGGCCAATCATCATGGGAGCGTTCGGGAACTGATAAATCTCGCACAGACTTCCCCGATTACCATCCCATTCACACAGTGCAAGGCGTCCGCTGGAATTGCCCAAATCGATGGCGATTATGTTCTGTCTAATGTGCACTCTAGCTGAGTCTCCATATCATATATCCCACACAGTTAATGGATGATCTGGACCACGTCGCCGGCCGTCCTATCACCGGGGCTTAAAGGTGGGAAGTAAGTCACGAAAACCGGTTTTTCATCGAAAGCTCCCGGAAGATCCTCACCCACTTACTCAAGCTTCATCCCGCACCTCAGGAGCTTTGCCATTGGAGCGAAATTGCCTTCTTCCAGGCTGGCGCCAAAGATTGGACGACTGGAACTTGGCTATGCCCAGACGCCCAAGAGAGCGGCAGCCAGCAACCCGACCACAATTCCGTCTTTTCCGTAGAAGCCAACTTTCTCCTTAAATAGGACTAGGCCGCCGAAGGCCCCTAGTCAGATTCCGCAGTTCGACGATCCTTGCCCCCCGCTAAGTTGGGATCCTGCTCCTTTCTAAAGGACGGACCCGGCGCGGGTGCAGACTAAACAAGCGCGGGTCATCGTGTCAAGCAGAATTGCAGCAGAATTGTATGAATATTGCAAAATCTGCAACTCAGACAGTACGCTTACAAATAGAGGGGTTGGCGCGCGCGGCCTATCGGGCTGGTCAAGTGCGCAGCCGTTTGCAGAAAGGACGTTCTCTATGACGCCGATCCAGGGAAGGAGGGGCGACAACGAGGAAACGGTCTCCTTCTGACGCCGCCGTGTGAGCGAAGGAACGGCTCTTGCCACGGCCGGCACGGCTTGAAAGGTTAACAAGCCGCCTTCGGCCAAGCCCACCACGTCCTGGTAGATGTCCATGTCCGTGCGCGCCGGAATCAACACCTCGATGCCCAAATCCCGCTTGCAGTGTCCGTCCTTCTCCCCGTCTATAAAACCGCGATCCACAATCAAACGCTTCAGCACGCCTCGGCCGCGATCGCGGACAAAGTCCCCCCCAACTCGTAAAGCACCGGCGCCTCGTGCGCCCGGCGCGTGACAGGCGACCAGTTCGGTTTCTTCGCCGTGCAGTTCACTTACGAGAACGGAACACGCCTGGAAAGCATGTGCCGCCAGATTGACGGCTGCGCTAATGAAGTCTCCGAGTATGTGGTGGGGACTGAGGGCTACACGAATTGCAAGAACACTATTTCCGATCCGACGGGGAAGGTCGTCTGGAAATACCAGGAGGCTGGAGCAGACCCGGGCAAGTCGAAGTTCAACCCTTACGATCAGGAACATGTGGATTTCGTTACCGCCATCCGCGGAACCCAACCGATTAACGAAGCGGAACATGTCGCCCATGCCACGCTGACCGCCATTATGGCGAGGACCGCAGTCTACACAGGCCAGGAGCTGACGTGGGACCCGATGATGGATTCCAAGGAACACCTGGGTCCGACGGAGTACGCCATGCGGCCGGTACCCATCAAGGCTTTCGTGCCTGTGCCGGGGAATGCGAAAACACCGCTAAGCACATGCGGAGCTGAATCACCCTGGGACGATTGAGAAATTGAGTGACCGACGCGCTGAGAGGGTCTTACCCACAAGCGGGCGACCCTCTTGGCAACAAAGTTCACCGTTTCGTCTTTCCCCTTTCTGCGATCTGTGATTGCGTTCCTGTACGGCCGTGGACGAGGCTTTGGACACTCTTTAGTCTGCGTCCGAGGTTTTCGAGTTTAAGCAGATCCAATGAGGCCCCGCACTGCACTCACGATGCGATGCGCATCCGGCCGGTAGAAATTCTCCATGGGAGGTGAGAACGGAACGGGGGTATTGGGTGATACGACTCGCTTCACCGGAGCGGTCAAACGTCCATGAATGCCCTGGTCGCCCGTCACTCCCAGTCCGATTACCTCCCCAACAGCCGGGGCTTGGGGGAGAGAGACCTTCTGAACTCTACCAGCCTCGGGAAGTGTTGACCCAATTTGTTTTCCCGAAGGCAGGATTCTCATACCGAGGTGTATCCGTTCGTATTCACCGGGTGCTATCAGATGAAGCTGCTCCCTTACTCGCTGGCGCAATTCAGAGGAAAGTAGGAGCACCTCCTCCAGTTCCTGATCAGTCAAACGTCCATCGGGATATAAGAGCTTCAAAAGCCCGGAGGTCGTCTTCAAGATCGCTCTCTGGTCACGCCCTGAAACACCCTGACCGGCGCCAGAGATTCTTCAGGTCTCCTAGCTCGGTCGCGCAGTGGAACCACGGACAACCAATTCGGCATCGAGGGTTATGATCTTCCCTGTCCCCGCTTCTGATTCGTCCTGCGGATTGTATATTCTTTCCGATAGCGTTTCGAACGCCTTTTGGCCCATTTCGTACGCCGGCTGCCGGATGGTTGTGAGTTGCGGTTTGAATAGAAAAGCCAGACTAAACCCATCTAAACCCGTGTTAAAGTCATCAAAACCTACGATGCTGATTTCCTTTGGCGACTCTATTCCAACCTCCTTGATCGCGCGCATTAAACCCACTGTCATAAGGTAATTGCACGAGATGATAGCGGTGGGGCGCACAGGCATCCTGAGTAACTTCATCGCGCATAAATACCCGCCCTCCAGCCGGAAGTCCCCGTGTTCGATCAATTCCTCGGGAATTACTAAATGGGCTTCCCTCGCCGCCCGACGGAAACCATCCTCTCGATCCCGGCCCGTTGATAAGTCGGACCGTCCTGCGATAATTGCGATGCGTTTGTGACCCAGTTTGATCAAGTGCTTGGTTGCCTTGCGGCCCGCACCTACGTTTTCAAGAAGGACAGCGTCGCCCGTGAATCCGGACGGCAAGCGGTCAACTAGAACCATCGGGGGCCGATGAGCGCGGGGAATCTGAGCTGCATGTTGGCATGTGGAGGCGAGCAGAATGCCATCCACGCGCCGTGAAAATAGCGTCCTCATTACGAGCTCTTCCTCTTGCAGATCATCATTGGTGTTGCAGAGTGTAAGGGAATATCCGGCGTGGTACGCCGCGTTTTGCACTCCCCGAATCATTTCTACGAAAAAAGGGCTGGCAAGATCCGTTACCACCATCCCAAATGTTCGCGTCTGCCTCATCCTGAGACTGCGCGCCACATTGTCGGGTTGATAGTTCAGGGCCCGCACCGCCTCTTCCACCCGCTTCGCCAGTTTGGGGCTCACCCCTCTCTTTGAGTTCAGAACGCCCGAGACTGTGGCTACGGAAACATGAGCGAGGCGCGCAACATCGCGCATTGTGTACATCTTAATCCTCCAACAGAACTCCGTTGTTCCCTTCGCCTGTGATACCCAGGAGATATCACATGCTAATTGCCCGCTTTTCGGGGGGCATGTCATCATTTGAAATCGATTACCATTTCTAGCACACCGAGAGTAAGAGGTCAAGGGGAAGTGCAAAAACCAGTTTCTCGATCATTTTGGATTGCAGTCGCATCTATGCCGTCATATAATGCCCAGGAAGAGCAGAAAACCTCTGAATGTTCTTCAGGACCGGCACTTATGTAATCGATTACATTATTGTGGATGGATTCTGAAGTTTGTATGCCGCCCCCGAACGGCACTGGCCGAAGCGACGAGTGAAACCATATAGACGACTTATCCGCGAAAAGGGGTATTCCAAAGGCAATGCCCCCACAGTGCCTGAATCAGCGGGAATCGTAAACATTTCTCCTCTCAAACTCGTGTTGAGCGCCGCTTTTCGATTATCCATGATCATCGGCTTCAATAACGCGCTACAGGTCCGTAGGCCGAACGATCCGCAGCCCGAAGGTTGTGCTGGAACCGAGCAGCGATCTGTTAGCGGTTGGTGTTCGAGGGGCGTGCGAGAGAGCAAATAGCGGGCTGGCTTGAAGGCCAGAATCGAGGCAGGCAATGGTTGACAAGATCAAGTTTGGCACGGATGGCTGGCGTGGCATCATCGGGGATGATTTTATCTTCGCAAACGTTCGCCGCGTCGTCGAGGCAATTGCTTCTCACGTCAAGGAAGAAGGTAAGCCCGAAAAGGGTCTGGTGGTTGGTTATGACACCCGTTTTCTTTCCGTGGAATGTGCTCGCCTGGCGTCCGAAGCGGTTGCGCAGGCCGGAATCCCTGTTGTCCTGGCTGATCAATCGATCCCCACACCTGCTGTGAGCTATGCAGTAGTGGCCCGGGGGGCCTCCGGTGCCATCATGATTACCGCCAGTCACAACCCCTACCAGTGGAACGGGGTCAAGTTTAAGGCCCCCTATGGAGGTTCGGCCGCACCCTCAATTATCAAGCGCATCGAAACCCACCTTCGCAAGGGGGGGGCGGCCCACCGTGCGGTCAGGGAAGAGCAAGTCCGCGCCAATCGAAACCACGGACCTTGTTAGCCCATACCTCGAACGCCTGAAGACCATGGTGAAGATCGAGAAGATCAGGGCCTCTGGGCTTAAGTTCGTAATTGATCCGATGTACGGGGCCGGGCTGGGGTGCATCGCCAGGATCTTTAAGGAGGCAGGTATCGATCATCGCGAGATCCACCGAGAACCTAACCCCCTCTTTCCTGGCTTGAATCCAGAGCCGATTGAGCCCCACGTGCATGGATTGCGCGAGGCTGTTACCGCGGGTGGCTATGACGGTGGGTTTGCCACGGACGGTGACGCAGATCGCATTGGCGCCGTTGACTGCGACGGGACTTTCATCGACTCGCATAAGATCTTCTGCATTCTGCTCAAACACTTGGCGGAAGACCTGGGTATGCGAGGTGAAGTTGTTAAGACTTTCTCCACCACGGAGATGGTAACGAAGATGGCCAGGAAATACGGCTTTCCGTTACACGTGACGCCAATCGGCTTCAAGTACATTTGTGAACTGATGTTGACGTGCGACATCCTAATAGGTGGGGAGGAGAGTGGGGGAATCGGCATCAAGGGCCACCTTCCGGAACGCGACGGGATTCTTAATTCACTTCTCCTCGCTGAGATGATGGCGGATAAAGGGTGGACATTGGTGAACTTGTGCAAAACCTCACGGAAGAATTCGGACCGCACTATTATGGCCGAAGGGATCTGAGAATTGAGAAAGACACCGCGCAGCGAGTTGTGAAGAAGGTGGGGGAGCAGGGAATCAAGCGAATCGCCGGCCTGAAGGTTAAAGCGATCGAGGACATGGATGGTGCCAAGATGCTGTTTGATGAGCCCACCTGGCTGCTCGTAAGGGGTTCTGGTACTGAGGGCGTCCTGCGCCTATATGCTGAGGCTACCTCCCCGGAGCAGGTTCGCGCGTTGCTGGATGCTATGACGTCAGTAGCGCGAAACGAGACGGCCAAGCAAAGCAACGTCGGAGTATGCAAGGGACCTTAGTTAGGCTGAAAGCTGGCTTAAATGAAGACTGGCGTTGCCTACCGCAACCAGCACCCAGCGCTTAGTTAGGGAATCGACTGTTACATCTACAGGAGCGATGGCCGATAATTAAGCCGATGGTAGCAGGAAGCCACCGCGACAGAAGATACCTACCATAATGTAGGAGGCTGCATCAGCTTCTTATGCCGAACTCGACCTGCCACCACGATCGCGGGCCTTTGGCCAAACGCGAATCTTCCGCAAGCACTAACCAGCCGGTAGTCACAGTCGAGGTTGTTAGAAGCCCCAAGAAAGCAAAATTGACCTATGAGAATCGAAATATACACAAATTTTCTGCGTTCGAAAAAGCTTGCCTCTTCCATCTGATGTATGCAATTGAGTTATTTTATAATAATTACTTATAATGAATCATCATGAGGCTGGACATTTGTTCCGTTGTAAAAATGCAAATGTAATCGATTCAAAATATGCTTGACAAGGCCTTTCTCCTGGAATATAAGAAACCGTGTTCGGCGCCTCTGTGTGCTTGATGCCGCTGGAGCAATATTGGCGTCGCGGGGGGAGTTTTGCAGTAAGCAACGTGTCATAAGAGGAGAATTCACATGGCAAGGGAGCAAAGTGCACTGGCCAACCCTCAGTTGAAAAAGAACGATCTCATCGTCATCACCGGCGCTGGCGGTTTCATAGCTGGGGCACTCACTAGGTATTTTCACAACAGGGGATTCGAAAGAATCCGAGCTGTTGACAGGAAGCCTCTGCCAAACTGGTACCAATGCGTACCTGGAGTTGAAAGCCTTTGCCTGGATGTGAGTGAAAAAGAAAACTGCGTTAGAGCTTGCGAGGGTGCGGTAGAAGTCTACAACCTTGCAGCCGACATGGGGGGCATGGGTTTTATCGAAAAATACCGAATAGATTGCCTTCGCAGCATTCTCATCAATACGAATACGAATATGATCGAGGCTGCCTACCGGGCTGGGGCGAAGAGATATTTCTTCTCCTCATCTGCCTGCGCGTACAACACCGACCTGCAGAAGGACCCCCACTTCAAGGCGTTGAAGGAGACGGATGCGTACCCCGCCATGGCTGAAAGAGGCTACGGCTGGGAGAAACTCATGTCCGAGATGTTTTGCCAAGAGTACTGGGCGGAGCGAGGGTTGAGAACGGCGATCGCCCGCTTCCACAATGTGTACGGCCCTTATGGCACTTGGGACGGGGGCCGCGAAAAAGCTCCAGCGGCCATCTGCCGGAAGGTGATCCAAGCCAAGCAGGCCGGGAGTGGTAAAATTGAGATTTGGGGCGACGGATCGCAAACCCGGAGCTTCGCTTATATTGATGACGTCACCAAAGGCATCGACATGATCACGCACTGCGATGAACTGATTGCCACTCCCATCAACCTGGGTTCCAGCGAATCGTCAATTATTGCAAAAACATTACGACAACTTGATTCCTCAATATCGGTCTGTTCCAATCGTCGACCAGCTCGTTGCTTACTGTGAGGTACTGGCGTTCCTGCTGGAAAATCCATGCCGCTGAGAGAGTCATCATGCAAAAAGCCCTTCTATTCCTACTTATGATTACGATGGCGCCGGCATTCCTCAATGCCCAGGACAACAATGGCGAATCCTCGCCAGCCCCGATTCCGGTAGGCATTCAGGCGCGACTCGCCGGGCTGCTGCCGGGACTTGTCGAAGCCGATGCGAAACCCGCAAGCGAGCGGCAATTCTATTCCTCCGATCTCTACCGGTATATCGATGGAGCGGCAGACGCCTTCCTGGGTTTTGACCTGGTCGCGATGATCCATCAGGAGTACAAGGCAAAGGATGCTGACATCACGGTGGACGTTTACGATATGGGCAAACCGCTCAACGCCTTTGGAATGTACGCTGCCGAGCGTTCACCCAGCTATCACTTTCTCGCCCTGGGCGCCGAAGGTTATGTGAGCGATTTCATCCTCAACTTTTTCCAGGGCGAGTTCTACGTGAAGCTGTCTGCCTTCAGCAACGACGGGAAGTCCGTTCCGGATCTTGTACCTTCGGCGCAGGCGATTTCCGCAAAGATCGGGGCGGAAAAGTCGATGCCCGTGGCACTTTCCATTCTTCCGGGGGAGCATCGTGTGGCCCATTCCGAGAAGTTCGTCAATAAATCCCCGCTGGGACACGACTTTCTGTCACCGGCAATTGAGGCCACTTATTTGATTAATGGAAAGTCTGTGGTCCTGCTGATTTCCAAGGCTGCGGATGCAGCGGGAGCCGCCGAGAGGGTCCATCAACTACGGGATTATTTCAGCAAGTCCGGCAAGCTCGGGCCGGAACCGGACCTAGTCCCCGGCGGGTTCCGTGGCTCCAATCGGTATGAGGGCGAGGTGGTGTTTTTCTCGCGAGGAGCTTATGCAATCCTCTGTGTCAATCCTCCTCCCCAGCCGGAAACGTTTCTGAAGGCGATTGTGGACCATCTCGCCAACCCGCAAGTTAATTCGTCGTTTTAGGAGGCAAATGTGGCAGGTTTCGATCGACGTAGTCTTCTCAAAGCAGGTCTGATTGCAGGTGCGGGGATCCCCATCGGTTTGCTTGATTCCCGGTCTCTCTGGGCATCGCCGTCACCCGCCCTGGTGATCGCCCATTACAAGAGTTCACCGGCAGACCCTGACGGCATCGCCGAAGAGGCAAAGCGACTGACCCGCAGTTCCATCGAGTCTCTGGGCGGAATGAGCCGCTTCGTTTCCCGCGGAAATATTGTCTGGGTCAAACCCAACGTCGGCTGGGACCGGCGACCGGAGCAAGCCGCCACCACCAACCCTGACGTTGTAGCCACCGTCGTCGAAATGTGCTTCCAAGCCGGGGCTAAAAAGGTCCTGGTCAGCGACAATCCCTGCAGCGAGGCACGCAACACCTTTCCGCGCAGCGGGATTCAGCAGGCGGCGGAGAAGGCGGGAGCACAGGTGTTCTTCCTCGACGAGCGGAAGTTCCGCAAGATGGCCATTAACGGCAAGGTCCTGAAAGAGTGGCAAATCTACCAGGATGTTGTTGAGGCCGATCGGCTCATCAACGTTGCCATTGTGAAGAACCACAACCTGAGCAAAGCGACACTGGGTATGAAGAACCTGATGGGTGTCACTGGCGGAGCGCGCGACCGCTTTCACCAGGACATCGACAACACGTTGGTAGATCTGGCGGCTTTCCTGAAGCCTCGACTGACCGTGCTCGACGCCATCCGTGTTCTGACCGCCAACGGTCCGACGGGCGAGAACCTTGCCGACGTGAAGAGGAAAGACACGATGGTGGCCGGCGTGGACCAGGTGGCTGTGGATGCGCTGGGCGCCACTTTGCTGGGTTTGAAGCCGGAGGCTATTGGACACATCGTGCAGGGGAACGCGCGCGGTCTGGGCACGATCAACTTCAACTCGCTCTCTCCCAGAAAGCTGGAAGTGTAATCACCATGGCCAAAAAACGGAAAACCCCGCGTGTCGTCTGGCTGCGCAGGTTTGCCCAAAGCGCTTTCTTTGTGCTGTTCATCTACCTGTTCCTCGAAACCACCGACCATCCGATTAATCGAGCGGGAAGTCATGTGACCCTGTTCTTCGATCTTGACCCGCTGGTGGCCCTTAACTCCTTGCTGGCCACGCACAAGGTTGAACGAGCAATGCTGCTGTCGCTCGGGACCTTGGCTGTAACCCTCCTCTGCGGCCGCTGGTTCTGCGGGTGGGTATGCCCCTTTGGGGCTACGCCCAACTTCTTCACGTATCTGCGAGGTGGGCGCGCCAAATCCAAACTGGAGGTGGGTGGGTACAGCCGATGGCAAACAGCAAAGTATTACATTTTGGTGGCGTTTCTGGTGGCAGCCTTTCTGGGAGTTAATGTGGCAGGGTGGCTTGATCCCTTCTCTCTTTTCTTCCGATCCCTTGCGACCTCGATTTATCCCGGCGGCAATTCGGCCATCGTCTCCCTGTTTACCTGGACGTACAACGTAAATCCCGGCGTCGGGTCCGTGTGACTCTCTTTAGTGACCAAGCCGGTCTACTCCTTTCTGCGGGCGCACTTCCTGGCCGTCGAACAGCCGTACTACTGGGGCAGCCTGCTTATTGGCGGGGGTGTTCATCGCGGTTGTGGCGCTGAACTTTTATCGCGCCCGGTTCTGGTGCAGGTATATCTGTCCCCTGGGCGCCTTGCTGGGCGTCGTGGGCAAGAATCCGCTGGTCCGCTTGAAGAAGAGCGGCTTACATTGCACCAATTGCCGCCTGTGCCTGGTTGATTGCCAGGGTGGGGCAAATTCCAGCAACGTCACGGAGTGGAAAGCATCGGAGTGTTTCTATTGCTGTAACTGCATTTCAGATTGTCCGTCGCAGGCTATGACGTTAGCTTCTCAGCTTAAGCAGGAGAAAAGAGATGTTGAAATCCTCGTCCAGATGGATCACTGATTTCGCGCGTCCGCCTAAAGAGTCCCGGCTGGACTTGGGACGCCGGTCGGTTTTGGTCGCTGGACTCTCCGGCTTGGGCGGGAGTCTGCTCTTTGCAATTCATCCACAGGCTTCGAAGCGGTCCTTTAATCCGGCGTTGATCCGCCCGCCCGGGTCGTTGCCGGAGTCGGAGTTCCTGGCGAAGTGCGTCCATTGCGGCGAATGCATGAAGGTCTGCCCCACCAATGCCATCCAGGCGGCGGCTCTCGAGGGCGGGTTGGAGGGAGCATGGAGTCCGGTCATGAAGATGACCGTCGGCTACTGCGAATACGAGTGCAATCTTTGCTCGCAAGTGTGCCCGACCCATGCGATTCAGCAGGTTAGCATCGAAGAAAAACAAAAGATCAAGATCGGCCTGGCGTACTTCGACAAAAACCGCTGCATGCCGTGGGCCTACTCGCGCCCGTGCATCGTTTGCGAGGAGCATTGCCCCACGCCCAAGAAAGCAATCTGGTTCGAGGAAGTCGAAGTTCTGGACATCCAGGGCGAGAAGGTAACGGTCAAGCAGCCCCACGTTGGAGCCCGACCTCTGCATTGGCTGCGGAATTTGTGAGGCCAAGTGCCCGGTTCGAGGACAAGCCGCAGTGCGGGTGACGAGCGTCGGCGAAACGCGGAATCCGGAAAACCAGATGCTGCTGTCGGATAGCAAAAGTGAAGGATAAATTTTGCATTACATCTTACTTGCACCATGGGAGGCGAAGCAATGAGTACCCATAACGGAGACTACACACGAAGAGAATTCATGGCCAAACCCCTGACCTACCTGACCTCGGCCGGTCTCATCGGTTTGGGCGCGGAGGAATTACTGAGGGCGGCGGATTCCGCGCCAGCCCCGAAACTGATCATGCGTCCACTGGGGAAAACTGGCATCTCCTTGCCGATCATCAGCATGGGTGTAATGAATGCGGAAGCCCCAGGATTGATCGTACGTTCCTACGAGGTCGGCATCCGTCATTTCGACACCGCCGCGAGCTACCAGGGGGGCGAAACGAGGAAATGGTGGGCCAGACGATCCGCCAGCTTGGAGTGCGCGATAAGGTCGTTATTTCCACCAAAGCGCATGTTCGTGGACCGGGCCAAAGCAACCCGGCAGAGACCAAGGCGGAGATGCTGAAGACCTTTGATGGCAGCCTCAACCGGCTCCAGATGGACCATGTGGAGACCCTCTACCTCCATGACATTAACGATGCCCAATCCGTCAACGACGCGGGCGTTCAGGAAGCGATCACACAACTGAAGAAGGAGGGGAAGATCCGCTGGGCAGGGGTGTCCACGCATCAGGGCCAGGCGGACGTTCTGAATGCCCTGGCGCGCAGTGGCTTCTGGGACATCGCGCTGGCCGCGTTCAATTACACAATGGCGGAAAACCAGGCGCTGATCGACGCCATGAAGCTCTGCGCCTCAAAGGGGATCGGCATTATAGCCATGAAGGCCCAGGCGGGCGGGTCGAAGCCTCCACAGCAAGAGGTGCTCGGAAGCGACATACAACCGTCGGTCCGCCAATCGGCCGTACTCAAGTGGGTTCTTCAGCATCCGTTCGTTACCACGGCGATACCCGGCTTTACCAAGTTTGAGCACATTGACATGGATGTACCCGTGGCTTCGAACCTGGCATTCACCGACGACGAGCGCAAATTCGTCTCCAACAACGCCATCAAGGCAAGCCAGGAGTTCTGTCAGCAGTGCAGCCAATGCGTCTCTTCCTGCCCCCACCGCGTTGATATTCCAACTCTGATGCGGAGCCACATGTACGCCTTTCAGTACGCGAACCTTGACCAAGCGAGGTTTACCCTAGCCGAGGCTCCGGCAAACGCGGGTCTAGATGTGTGCCGGTCGTGCGCGGTTTGCTCGGTAGCCTGTTCGCATACGGTGGATATCAAGCGCAAGGTGCGCGAACTCATGAGCTTCCCTACGCCGGCTGTCGTAAGGTGCTAGAAGGTGCGCAGACGGGGGAAGTTGAGAAAAAGGGAATCTAGTTAAGTACAGCGGACGGTTCCCTGCCTGGCCCGATTCGCTGCTGGCAGGATAGTTGTGATCCCAGGCCCAGATTCGGCCTGAGAAGTCTTGGTCGCCTTCACGGAAAATGGCGGCCGACAGATACAGACCCTGCGTGACGCCGTAGGGTAGAACAAAGTCGCTTCGCTGGTGGGCTTGCATTGCTTTTGATGTATGTCCCTTAGGGCCTGCGGCCCGCGAAACCTCATGAAAATCGCTCCGGGTTAAAATAGAGGCGGCCGGGAGCAGCGAGATCGAGGGCGCATTGGAGAGGTCGAGGCCGTATGTATGTCTGATCCGGAGCGTGCGTGTTGAGCGAATAATTGGGCGTTGTGGCCTCCCTCGGGGGCCGTGATAGCCCGTGACCCTGCTTAAGGTGACGGAAGGCACGCTCTCCGCTCCCGCCAGAAGGTGCAACGTATGCCTTACAGGATAGCAGGAATTGACGTTCATAAAAGGATGCTGGCTGTGGTTGCTGATTCCGATGAAGGTGGTCAGTGATTCCGATTTGATCCCGGTCACTTGTTCCGAGGTGATGGCGGTCGTTTTCGGAGCGAAGCGACGCTGGCGCTCTTATCGTGCTTGAAGTGACCGGGATCGGTCAACTGGAATTCGGTTTTCTCTTCATCTTTTCTTGCTTCCTTTCTTATAAATCAAGCCCGCCGTCGGCGCGGTGGCGTCATTTCCACGGCGCCCTCCCGGTGTCTTCGGAGCGAAGCGACGTGGGTCATTGCTCCTTGCCGCCGCGCTTTTTGCGCATCGATTCGCCGCGCATCTCGATGCGGTGGGCGTTGTGCACCAGTCGGTCGAGAATGCTGTCGGCCAGGGTGGGGTCGCCGATCTGTTCATGCCACTTGGCCACGGGCAGTTGGCTGGTCAGGACCGTGGCGCGAGCCTGGTAGCGGTCCTCACAGATTTCCAGGAAGTCGCGGCGCTCAGCGTCGGCCAGAGGCGCCATTGCCCAGTCGTCAACCACCAGCACATCCGGGCGGGCCAGGCGGGCGAGCAGACTTCGCAGGCTCCCGTCGGCACGGGCCAAGCTCAGATCGCGAAACAGTTGGGTGGCCCGGGTGTAGAAAGCGGTGAATCCATCCCGGCAGGCCTTCTCGGCCAAGGCGCAGGCCAGGAAGCTCTTGCCGATCCCGGTCGGCCCGATGAGAAAAATGTTCTGATGCTCGCGGACCCAAGCCGAGTCCTGGGTGAGCGAGCGCAGGAGGGTGCGGTCCAGACCGCGCGGGGAGCGGAAGTCGATGTCCTCCACACAGGCGCGGTGCCGCAGTTTGGCCTTGGCCAGTCGACGCTCGAGGGCCCGATTCTGCCGCCAGTTCCACTGCTGATCGACCAGCAGCGCGAACCGTTCCTCGAAGCTCAGGTCGGTGATCCCGGCCTACTGAGCTTGGGCGCGAAAGGCCTCCGCCATGCCCTGCAGGCGCAGGGTGTGCAGCTTTTCGATTGTCTGTTGATTCAACATAGGCTCTCCTCTCCTGAGAGAACTACTGCACCCTCGGCGGGTTCGAGGGGTCAAAGTAAGCAGCGCCGCGCAGGTTCGCGTGCTCGATGGGCAGTCGGGGCACGGGTGCCTCCAGAGGTTGACGGTCGAGCCCGCGTTCCAGCATCGATTTCACGCTCCGGTAGGAACAAGCTCCCACCGACACCGCGCGCGTGGCGGCCACTTCCAGACGCCCGGTCGAATAGCGCTGGCCCAGTCGCAGAATGCCCAGACATGACCGGTAACCCATCTCCGGGTGCGGTTTACTTTCCAGAATGGCGGTGAACAACTGCGCCGTGGCTGGTCCCACCGACTGCGCCCAACTAAGCAACCGTGAGGGCGGCCAAGCCAAGTGCTGCTGATGACTCTTCGGCCGATGTTCGGACACGGTGCTAGCTTGGTAGGGCTGGCGGCTGCGTAGGTGCGAAGCCACCCGCTCGCCCCGGTGGAAGATCTCCACCGTCGTCATCGTCGCCCGCATCTCCACCGACTGTCCGGTCAGCGTGTAGGGCACGCTGTAGTAGTGGCGCTCGAATTCCACGTGATAGTCGATGTTGACGCGCGCGGTGGCCCACTGGTGGAACTCATAGCGCTCCTGCGGCAGAGGTCCGAGAGCGGGCCGGTCCAGTTCCTGGAACAAGCTGGTGCGGCAACCGGGGCGCTTGCGAAAGGGCCGCTGGTTGAGCTTCGTAAGGAGCTCCCGGATCGCCTGGTTGAGTTCCGCCAGACTGAAGAACTTGCGATGCCGTAGCGCCGCCACGATCCAACGCTGGACGATTTGCACACCGGTTTCGACCTTGGCCTTGGAGAAGGTCGTCAATTGCGCCGCATGAGAGCGGTCCGCAGAAACATTTCCGCGTAACCCATCCGTTCCATCCGCTGTTCGGGCGCGAGTTTGAGCTGCTGGAATACCGCAACAACTGGGGTGAGGATCGGGTGTACTTCCACGACGCCGAAGGCCAGTTGCAGTCGATTCTGGCGAGCTGCACGGATGCCGGAGGAGTCGATCCGTTCGTCGAGATTTCCGCGGGAAGATCCTTCTTTCGATACGAAGACCTAGTCAGACTGGTGGACCTGCTGGAGGGACTCCGATGAGGGATGCCGCGCGAGGCCCGGGGGGTCACCTACGGCTCGCGCCTGGTATCGATTTTGAAGGCCGTGTGGGAAGCGGCCGACTATCCCTGGTCCGTGCGGCTGAAAGCGCTGCTGCCGGAATGGATGCCTTGGATTCGCCGCGCTTCCGGCTCTCGCCCGAACTGGAGCGGCAACTGCTCCAGATCAGCGCCCGCAACATCGACTACCGGCTGCGCAGGGAGAAGCGAAAGCGGCGGCGAAGGCTCTACGGCCGCACCAAGCCGGGAACCTTGCTGAAGCATCACATTCCGCTCAAGACGGATCACTGGGATGTCCAAGTGCCGGGCGATGCAATATCAGAGGGACGGGTATTCCATGCACCCCGGTTCGGGACAGAAAGGGTCGACACCACCCGCCTTTCGTGATTTCGCAACCCCAATTCCGCCCCCAGTTCCACTTGCCGTCATCCAGGATTCAGCGTGCTGCTCAACTCGTGACCCATGCTCCGCTCGGACAAGTCCAGCGTGGCGGGTTGAATTCTAAGTCGTATAATCTCTCGGCATAACCACTGGGAGGCGACGAGATGGCCAAGACCAAAATGTTGACAATCACTGTTCAGAATCAGCCCGGCGCGGTCTCGGCGATCGCGAAAGCATTGGGGAGCGCGAAGGTGAATATCCTGGCGCTCTTAGGAACGGCCCAAGGGGCAGCCGGTACAGTCCACCTTGTGGTCGAGGACGCCAAGCGAGCAAGGAAGGCCCTCGACGAAGCCAAGCTTGTATACCAGGAGACCGGGGCGGAGCAACACGAGCTGGCGAACAAGCCCGGTGCGCTGGCGCAGCACTTGGAGAAGCTCGCAGCAAAAGGTGTCAATCTGGGTTCAATCCATGCCACGGCCGTGAAGGGCGGGAAAAAGGCGGTTGTGGTTTACACAGTAGAGGCCCAGGCAAAAGCCAGCGAGGCACAAGCCGCAGCTCCGGCCGCATAGCCGGGCTTAACGCCACGACTCGCATGCGTTTGTCGTTTGAGTCCAAAACTCCTCGGACTCAGCCGCGAACGCTGGCGTGTGTCCGTCAGGGAGGGACTTTGTTTTTGCCCCTTGCCCTGCCGACGGAAGCTTGTCGTCCGCAAGAACTCGGGACGGGCTAACATGTGACGGTTACACCCCAGTTGCCTGAACAATCATTAGATTCCTTGTTCCTCGTGTGGTTAGAGCCGGTAACTCCCATAGATTCAATGTGAACCCTGTTTTCTAGTAGCCACAGCCCCCAGCGACCACCGAAGACCCAATTCTGTCTCACCGAGAATCCCAAAGCCCGAAGAGGTAACACTGACCCATTCCGTGATCCGTGGAAGCACGTAGCATTGCAACCCAACTGACAATTGCATTCAGAGGCGGTCAGGTGTTATCAGTCGAGTCGGAGATCGATAATGGAAATTCCTGATCCACAATTAATTATTGACATTCCTCAGCTATTCAGTTAGTTTTTCTTCCATGAGTCAAGAGACGGGCTCATGAGAAGCAAAATCATCTTGTGTTCACTGGTCATACTGGGACTTTTTGGCGTCGCCATTTACTATGCCCAGCAGAGTGGTAATCCCGCCAATTCCAGAGATCAATTGCCCCAGAATCTACCCTCACAAAGCCCCAATTACAGTGTTTGGGGAGAGGACCAACTCTTAAACCAGGCCAAGGGCTCGGCAGCCAAAGTCGGGAACTCTGTAACACTCCTCGACGAAATAGACGATCCAGGAGAGCGCAAAGCGTATGTGGCTCTTTTCCGGAAGCAGAACGCCCAAGATCGTCGCAGGAGCGCAGTCGACTTTCTTCAGCAGTACCCGCAATCCTGGTTTCTTTTGCAAGCCTACGAAATTGCTGCCAAAGCATCCATAGACCTTGGAGACAACAAATCAGCTATCCAGTTCGGTCGTGAATCCCTGAAACTTTTGCCCGAGAATCCCCTTCTTTTGGTTCCGATCGCCGATGTGGAGACACAGGAAGGCAACTCGGCAGGGGCCACGCAGGACGCAAGGATGGCACTAAGTTGTCTTGACCGATTCCTCAGGCCGGCCGTCTTTTCCGAAAAAGAATGGACCGCACTGGAAAAGCAGTTGCGCGCCACGAGTTACTACATACTTGGCAAGGTCGCAACCGGACAGGGTCTGGACGCGAAAGGTCCGGACCGTGACAGCAAGCTACAGGAGGCCGAGGACTTCGCCAGCAAATCTTTCTACTTGAACCCTTCCGACTCTGCGGCTGCTTATCTGTTGGGGTTAATCCGACTCGCCCGTGGGAATCTGAAAGGAGCAGCTATCGCCTTTGCGACTAGCTACCAGCAGGAGGGTCCACTCAAAGAAAAGGCGGGGAAGCACCTTCAGGCAATATACGCGCACTGGCCTTCCAAGCCAGCACAAGAATTTGACGCATTCGTAAGGGACCTTGCCGCCACGGATGGGCCGGCTCAGGAACCCGAATCTGCTCAAGAATCAATACATGCGGGCGGCCCTGCACCCCGTTATGCCGGTTCCCAATCATGCCAAAGTTGCCATCCGCGCGAATACTCCGGTTGGCAGAATACCGGCCATGCCAAGATGTTCCGCGCCTACAAGTTCGAAAACGTTTTCGGGGACTTCAACAACGCAACCTATGCCGATGAGACAGGAAAAGTCGTAGCCCGTTTTACCCACGACGAAACCCAGCATTACTTCGATATCATGGACATCTACGGCAAATGGCATCGCTATCGGGTGGATTACACGATCGGGGCGAAATGGCAACAGACGTACGCTATTCGCTTGCCGGACGGGGAAATCCAGGTAATGCCGCTCCAGTACAATCGGGACCAAAAGCGCTGGTCGGCGTTCTGGAAGATGATTGACGCCCCGAAGTCGGAGCGGGCGCAGGTTACGAATTTTCCCAAGCTGGGTCCGGAGACGGCCTACCTCGCCCATTGCGGACCATGCCATACCAGCCAACTGCGAGCGACGACGACAAAATCACCGGAACCGAAGGACCTGGCCATTGCGGAGCCGGGAATAAACTGCGAAATGTGCCACGGGCCGTCGGGTGACCACGAGGCTTCCATGCGCCTGGCCAAGCCGGGGTATAAACCTCCCCTCAAACTTCAGGTCGAATTCGGCAAGGTTAGCAGCCAAGACTATGTGGCGATTTGCGGTCAGTGCCACTTGCAATCGATGGTTTTGACGATGGGTCCGGAAGGAGAAGTCAATTATCGTCACTTCTCCGACACTTTCTATATGCATTATCGTAGCCGCCCCTATGGGGAGTTTGCGCTACGGGCCTTTTACAAGGACGGACGCTTTCGTGTGGTCTCGTTCATTGTCGAGTCTTTCTTCCGCTCCAAGTGCTATCAAGAGGGGCATGCGCACTGTGGCCACTGTCACGACTTTCATCCTTCGGAAAGGAGTAACATAAGGGCACTGAAATTCCTCGATAATCCTGACCAGATGTGTCTCCAATGCCATCCTGAATATGCCGCAAGACTCGAAGCGCACACCCATCATGCAGCCAAATCCGAAGGGAGCCGCTGCGCCGCCTGCCACATGCCGAAGATCATGAATAGCGTGATGTTCAAGACCATGACCCATCAGCTTGACGACATTCCGAATGCGGAGATGACTGCCCGTTATGGCCAGGAGAACAGCCCGAATGCTTGCCTCATCTGCCACAAAGATAAGGACATCGCTTGGCTGAAGGCGGAACTGGGCAAATGGAACGGAGGCGATGGACGGATATTAGCGACGTCAGGTGCTCAATCCTCGTCAAAATAGGGGCTGTGGGGGCAACCTAATTATGAGCGAATTGTTCGCGGAAAACGGGTAGCACTTTTTTGTTCTGAGTGATGGTGATCACTCCGTTTCTCTGTAACCAAGTTTCCACAGCAAGACGCCGCGCTGTTTCGGCTTGGCTTTGAGTGTGAACCGGCAAGACCATGGCAAGTGGAGGCGTCTTCAAGTACGGTGACGTCGGTCGTATGACGGAGGCCGACGTACCCAAGCTGCGGGCGGCCACTGAACTCATGGCATCAATCCTCGCCGGCGCACCTCGCTGAGCAGTGCCCCCCAGGATCTTCCAGATGATCGACTGGGAAAATGTAGGTCAGACACGTCTGAGGCGCTTCTTCACATCATGGCTTGAGGAGGCATCGCCATTTCAGAGATAGCTAACCCCCAAAACGAAAACGGGCCAGCCAATGGCCAACCCGCTTGGTGGAATTAATCCCAGCCACAACAGACTCTCCGCACATATGGCAGCGGGCGTGATGGGTGCGCTACCCACAACATATGCGCAGCATGCAGTCAGCTTTACCCGAGTCCCGAGTTGGCAGCGAGGCGAGTCCAATGTGGAACACTCTTCGCGGTACGGAATTAATCGACTATCCGGCGTACAAGAAGGTATGGATGAATTTGAATAATGTTTCATCTTTGAAATGGACTCCCGTTCACTGCGAGTACATAGTCCTCGCCAAGGACCTTGCCATTTCGGCCTGGGTTGGGAAGACGGAGATGATAACGAAATCTGGAGAAAAGATAATAATAGACCCACAAGACTATACGGATGTCTACAAGAAGGTTGGTGATAAATGGAAGGTGATCTATGAGCACACTTCCGGCACTGCCGTGACACAGAAGGCTGCGAAGAAATAACGCCCTGCTGTTCGCGTCACCTGGGTGCGGTCCGAGTGGACGGACCCGCCGCGCGCGCGGCATGGTAGGCGTCGAAGAAATCGAGCCCCGCTTGGTTGACGTGGGTGCGCACGCTCACCGGATCGCCAAGGTCGAGCACGTTGTCTTGGGCTGAATTGTAGGCCGGCCACTGGGGTAATCCCGCGCCATTCGGATCGCCGGTCTTGGCGAAGTTCGTCCAGTAGCTGATGATCGTTTCCGAAAGCTTCCGATCCATGTCGTCCCACGGAAACGAGAAAAACGTGAAATTGCCGAATACATACTCAAGCTCAAGCGCATGAAACGCCCCCAGTCGCTCGCCCTCCGGTCCGGGCGGATGGTGGCTGAAGATGTAACGATACGCCGGGCGATGGCCCGTTTTCGTCTGCAGGCGCGCCCAATAGCGCATATTCCATCCTAACGCCTCGTCGCGTGACGACGCGTAAGCCGATTCGACGGCCTGCGCGTCCGAGTCCGCAGGGTAGGCCTTCAGGAACTGGGCGGCCATGTCGCCGAAGCGCTGCTTCACGCCCGCCACGAACAGCGTCGCGCTCTTTACCGGCGGCATGAACGTCGTCATCTCGTTGGCATTGTTCCCGACCATCGTCGGTACATCGTTCTGCTTGCCCTGGGTGTAAATCGTCTCAACATCCTGCGGCAGCACCCAGCCATCCACGATGGCCGAGGCGAGCGCATAGCTGTTGGCGGTTGCTTTCAGGACTTCAGCCGCCGGCTTAGCGCGGAGTGTTTTCAAAACTTCCTGAGTGACGCCCATTCCGGAAGCCAATTTTTCCCCGGCCTGCTCGGCGTCGGCCCGCGTTGTCAGCGGAGAAAAAGTCCTGTCTACAAAGCAGGCGCCGCTTTCACCGATCGCACGCGCGAAGAGTCCCTTGGCCAGCGGGCTCGCCGTCAGGAGGTTCACCGCCCACGAGCCGGCCGATTCTCCGAAGATGGTGACGTTCTTGGGGTTACCGCCAAATGCGGCGATGTTCTTCCTCACCCACTGCAATGCGGCGATCATATCCATCAGCCCGTAGTTACCTGACGCATGATGCGGCGACTCGGCCGTCAGCTCGGGAAGAGCAAAGAATCCGAGCACGCCCAGCCGGTAGTTGATGGTCACGAGCACGACACCCTTGCGGGCCAAGTTCTCACCGTCGTATATGGCGGTGCCCCCGACCGTGAATCCGCCTCCATGGATCCAGAACATCACGGGAAGCTTGTCACTCGTCGAGTTCGCCGGTGTCCAGATATTCAGATACAGGCAGTCCTCGCTCTGCGACGACGGTGCAGTCCCCTTGTAAATTGCGGGGAATGCGGTAGGTGGTATCTGTATGCAGCCGTTGCCGAACTCCGTGGCCTGGCGCACGCCCTTCCACGCTGCCGCCGGTTGCGGTGCTTTCCACCGCAGATCACCCACCGGCGGCGCAGCATACGGGATGCCGCGATAGACCTTCATGCCGGGACTCTTTGCCGCAGCCCCGGAAAGTTGACCCTGCTCGACGCGAACCGGGTCCTGAATCGTCGCCCCAGCTCGCGGCGCAATCACCAGCGAAAAAGAAACCGAAAAAAAGATTACCCGCAGAAGATTTTTCATAGGAATCCAACTCCTCCCCTTACGGAAGTTGACCGCATACCCATTTGTTAGGTACACACACTTTGCGGGATTCTATACCCGGCGGGCGGTAGAGCGCTAGACAGTTTTCCACCTCCCATCGTCGCGTTTGCATTTTGGTAAGTAGATTTTTCTTTAGTGGACGCTCAAGTCGCCAAACCGCACAAGTAAGCCTGACGGTCCGAATGGGGTTCAAGGAAATAGGCCCTGCCTTGCCGCCAAGGGTTTACCAATATCTGTCGAAAACAGCCCAAACCACCACTTAAGCCGGATTGGGAATGATAAACGCCCTTCCCATCCGCAATCATGCAAACTCCCCGGAAACGGGGTTCTGGGATGTGTGAACCTACGCTCCTCTCTGCTTGGACGTATTACGGCCTAAGCGTACTTTGGGTCGCCGTCGCCAAACCCCACTTTACAAGGAAGGTAAGCCGACCAATTGACCAATGCTCGACTCGTCGAGCAGGCGCTCGTCAAGGTCGAGTTCAATGGCGTGTGCCACAGCTCGGTTGGCACGACATGCGCTGCGAAAAAACGCCAAGCTCCACGACGTGGACATTGCACTCGAAAGACGAAAGCAGAGCCCGGCGTGTTGGGTAGTGGGGTGTTCACTGAAGCATCCACTGAGCAAGCTGGTTCTCACAACTGTCGACCCGTGAAAAAAAGTTGGAATGCTACCTTCTGTTCCGAAACAAACGACCGAATTGCATCGCCTGCAGTTCGTGAGGCGATCGACTCAACCCTGGTTCTCACAATCGCCGACCCGCGAAAAATAATTCCCAAGGTTGACTAACCCCGCTGAAATGCGCGACTTGCTTGCCTTCCCTACTTCCTCATGATTGAGGTGGACGTTCCATGCAGGGTGAGCGCGCGATCCTCACGAAAGCGCTGATAGCTTGAGCAAACTTCTCTGTTTCCTGCCTGTCTTCCCCTCCTCGCAGTATTCCAGCCTGATTTGACGCAAAAACAATCTCTGATTATTTTTCGCAAGTGCGTACCGTTGTTCGGCAGTTTTCAGAAGGGGAACAACGGCAGGCCGGAAAGGAGGGTACCGATTCATGCGCATGAAGTGGGACAGGGCATTCAAGAAGCCACTCGCGGTGGGCGCGATTTGCCTCGTGCTGGCTGCGCAGTATGTCCTGGCTCAAAACCTGGGTCAAAACCCACAATTCAACGTCGCTGTTCAAGGGCAAACGGGGGCGCAACCGGAAGGTGCGTTCCTCAACTTCATTAACTGGGTAGGCAACGTGATCGCGCCGGTGGGCGCGGGCGGGGCGGTGCTGGGGGCCATCATAGCTTGGCTCACAGGCCGGGGCTTTGGCCGATGGCTTTTTGCGGCCGGGGCGTTGCTCGCGGTCTCAGGCGTTACGCGATTGATTGAGTACTGGATCACGAACGGAACAGGAGGTGTCACCTAGAAAAAAAAGAGCGGGAATCCCCGAAGTGAAAGGGGCAGGCAACCCTGCATCTTGAAGAAAGGGTTGCCTGCCACAAATCCAGCACTTGAATTCATTTCTTATGCGAAGAGTTAAAACTATGGCCGTGCCACAACTTTTGAACGATATCGTGAACGTTTTATTACTGCTAGCACCTTCCGCTGCTTTGCTGTGCTTAGTACTCGCAGGCATCAGCCTGCGGCGCGAAGGCGGTGGAACGACCTTCCTGATCGGCGGGAGTTTTACGAAGTGGATCTTCTGGGCAGTCGTGTTCCTCACCCTCCAGCCGCTGCTCAGTTGGTTCAGTTCGTTCGGAGTCAGCGTGCCGCTGCCGGGGGGTGGAGTGGCGAGTTCCTGGCTTTCGACTTTCCAGTCGAGTGTCGCGAGCTTTGTGACCAACTTTGTGGTCGCGCGGCTCGCGACGACGCTCGCCGCTTACTTCGTGCTCCGGGCGATTCTCGATTCGGCGGCGGGTGAGCATCCCTTGCCATCGATTCTGACCGCCATGTTCATGCTCGGCATCCAGACGACTTGCAACCTTCTTCAAAGTTACAACTCCGGCACGCAGTACGCGGCGGCGGATGTACTGGACAGCCTTTGGACATACCTTGCCGGCACTATTATGCCGATCGCGGCGGGCCTGGCCATCATCGGGGCGATCATTAACGTGGCTACGCGACGGCCGGCGCTTCGTCTGGCGGGTGTCGCTCTAGGTTTGTTGTCGGTCACCGCCATCTGGAAGTTGGTGCTGGCCATGGTGGCTTAGAGGTGGAGTGGATATGTCCTTCTACAACGGTATCCTCAACCTGACCAACTGGAGCGGCAACGTGATCCTGCCCACGCTGGCGGGCTTGTTCATGGCCATCGGGATCATCCAGTTCTCCAAAGGCAAGGAGTACTCGTATGCGATGTACGGCGGGTTCATGTGTCTCATGGCTTCCGGACTCTTGCGTGCTTTCGAGACTTTCGCTTCGCAGCGCGCCTGGAACGACCCCAACCTGGTTTGGGCTTCGGTAGCCAGCATCGTGGACTGGATCTGCAACGTACTTCTGCCGATTTACGCGGCCTTGCAGGTGGCCGCCGGGGGATTGCAACTGGCGGGAATAACCCACCGACACCAACCGATCTCATGGATGCGGCACTTCGCCACGGCGGGATTGTGCCTGTTGGTGTCGGGACTGCTTCGGCTCGGGGAGTTCTTTGTAACCCGTGGCACGGGAGGAGTGACCTAATGGGAGGAAATCTTGGCGCTTGACGTGACGCCTGTTTATCGCAACTTACGCACGCGAGTAACGTTCCTCGGACTCGAGGCCGAGGACCTGTTTGCCATCCTGGCGCTAGCCGTGGTCACTAACATCCTCGGCCGGTTCCTGAAACGCGAGATGTTTGGCTTGCCCATGAACATGATCATGCAGTACCTGGTCCCCTTACTGAGCATCCCCGCCTTGATGTTGTTCAAGTACGGAAAGCAACGAGGGTATTTGCTCGATTGGGTGATGTTCCATTCCAGGCCTCACGTTTATTCAGCGCTTGAACGCGACTCGCAATTGACCCGCGAATATCTCCAGCCAGAGGAGGAGATATGCCGGTAACACTTCAACAACACGAGAAGTCGCTCTCCGCACCGGCGCTCTGCGAGCAGTTACGCATCCGCGACCTCTTGGATAACGTCGCCATTCAAGCTGACGGATCTTTCGTCGCCGGCTACGAGCTCGGCGGCGTGCACTCCTATTATGCGAGCGACGAGATGAGGAATCGGGACAAGAACGGGCTCGAAGCTCTGGTGCGGTCGCTGCCGGAGCGCTCCATGCGTATGCAGGTACGATTTGAGATTGCCGAAGGCTATGGCGACTTGGTCAGCCGGTACAACCGGGAGCAACGCAACGAAAGCCCTGTGTTGCAAGCGGTCGACCGCGTGCACGCCGACCTCTGGCGCAGTAGGGACAGCGACGGGTTGTACCTCCGTCACATACTTCACGCCTATTTCATCTGGAACCCTAGAATCCACCACCAGTCGCCGGAACTCGAGTGGAAGAAGAAAATGCGGGGCTCAAGCGCCAGCCTTTCTGCGACCAAGTGCATCGAGCGGACGCGTCGCGAGCACGAGGACCTCCTGGCGGAGTTCAACAGTTTGATGTCTGGGGTCGAAGCAACACTTCAAGCGACCGGCATGACGATACACCGAATGCCCCACGACAGTATCTTTCGCGAAGTGAAACGGGCGCTTTACCCGGTAGGGGACGATGCCGTCCCCTACCGCCCTCCTGAGAGATCGCTCGTTTACGACAGCGCTCGGAGCCAGATGGCCAACGTCAACATCGAGGACGAGACGGACGACTATCTCAAAATCGGGGGTTTGCTCTACTCCTGGATCAGCCTGAAGGATCTGCCCGATGCCACCTTTCCGGGCATTCTACGTGAACTCATGTTGATGGAGTTCCCTCTTGTCGTGAACGCGGAGGTGATTCTTCCCGACCAGGCCAAAATGGTGAAGCACTACAAGAGCCGGCTGCGGAAGATGTCAGCGGCACAGAGGGATTTTCATGGCGGCTTCCGAGTCAATGTAGACGCCCAGGTGGCGGAAAAGCAGTTGATGAAAGTCTTGCAGGACCTGATTTCGAGCTCGCTCAAGAGTTGCAAGATGAGCCTGACTGTTGCGGTACGAACATCCAGGCCGGCGCGCAGCAGGCTGGAACACGTGGAGGCCGAGCGGACCCTGGCAGACCGCCGGCAGCGGGTGCTCCATGCCATTGCCCGCATGAACGGGAGCCGTGGAATTCCGGAGTCTTTGGCGCAGAAGAGGCTGTTTTTTGGAGGGCTTCCGGCGATGGCAGGGGAAAACAAAAGAGAGCTTGACGTGCTCACCCTTCATGCGGCTGACCTGTTACCTGTCGAGATGCCATGGGTGGGGACACCGAACTCGCCTCTCATGCTTTTTGAGACTCCTCATCACCGGTTGATCCCATTTTCGCCGTTCGATTCGAGCTTGGGCGACGCCAACATGCTCATCATGGCGAAAAGCGGGGGTGGAAAGACCTTCATGGCCCAGCTTTTCCTGGTCATGATGGCGCGCGCCAACCCCCTTATTTCCATTTTGGAGCGTGGCGATTCCTATCGGCCGCTGGTGGAACTGATGGGTGGCCGGGTGATCGAAGTGGACCTTGAGGGCAGCGAAACCCTGAATCCCTGGGACTTGCCGCCGGGCGAAACCTCGCCCGGCAAAGACAAGATCGCATTTCTCAAGAACCTGACGCGGCACATGCTGGGTGACAGCCCCGGCTCGGACACGTCCCTTCTTGACAACTTGATCAGCGACGCTATCGCACGCACTTATAAGCGTTGCGCTATCCGGTATTCCAATCCGATCCCCACGTTCAACGATCTGCGGGAAGAGCTGGCGCAATGGCGGGATGAGGAGCGGATGCAGCGCACGATTGATGAGGCCAAGCTGGCAGCGATCAAGCTCCGTTCCTGGACGGGAGAAAAGGGTATTTACGCCAAGCTGTTCGACGCCCCGACGTCGCTCAAGATCGACAGCAATTGGCTATTCTTCGATGTGGAGGGACTCAGTTCCGACCCGCGCCTGGAAACCGCCATGAGCATGCTGATCGCCAATGTGATGGCAACCAGGGCAGCGGGAAGGAAGGGACAACCCAGCATCACCGTGCTTGACGAGTGCTGGTCGCTGCTCGATTCACCGTCGCTAGCGCCGGAAGTCGTGCAACTGTTTCGCACCGCGCGCAAGCGGAACTCCAGTGTGTGGGGCATTTCGCAGACGGTGGAGGATTTTGTGGGCACCGAGCTCCAGCCTCGCGAGCATGGGCCTGGCATCCTGAAGAACGCGACCACCAGGATCGTGGGGCAGCAGCCGGGCGACGTTGGCCCGCTCGCGACTCACCTCTCCCTGAACCCGGTGGCGATTAATGAGATCAAGCTGTTCAACGCACCGCGCAAAGGACAATATGCGGAAGTCCTTTTGGTCCTCGGTGACAAGGCTGATACCACGCAGACCATACGGATCGTGCCCACCCCGATTGACTACTGGATCTGCACAACTTTTCCCAGGGAGCGCCGCTACCGCACCTGGTTCCTGAAGACTCGCCAGCATCAGCCGTTGCTCGAGTCTTATCGGGAGCTGGGGCAGAAGTTTCCGCAAGGCCTGGCGGATGTGCAACCTCTCGCCGAGGAGCTGTCCGGGGAGGTCAATGCAGCTTTCGCACAGACAGGAAGGTAAGCATCACGCGTGATTGAGGAGGTCATATGACGTTTCTGTTCTTCGTAATGTTTTCCTGGTTCGTGGTGAAAGCCAAAACGCAGCGGCAGGTGCTCGCGTTGGCGCTTGCCGGGACGACCGCGGCAGTGCTTGTCGCCCCTCCGCGTGTTCAGGCGCAGAGCAGCTTGGTGGGGGCTATCCAGGCGGTTCTCAACGTGATCAACGGAATCATCCATACAGGACTCACCTCCATAAATTCCGTTAGAACTGCCATCAACAGTCTTTACCAAAACGTCGTCTGGCCGGTTCAGCTAATTAACCTGGCTCGCCAACAGGTTACGCAGATGATTGCGCAGTATCGGAACCTGATGTGGGGCATCCTCAGAATCAATGTGGCGAGCGCGACGCTTCCTGCAACCCAGCAGTTGGAGCGGGTCATAAGAGACCAGCAAACGGGCGACTTTGCCCTTCTGACGACAAATTATGGGAATGCCTACGGCCCAGTACCGGTTTCGACCGCGGCGAGCCCCCCTGACCGCGCCATGACCGATATGGATGATGCCATGGCCCTCGACACTCTGAAGACCTTGAAGAAGACCGATGAAGCCGGGACCCTGGCGTTGCAGGCTGGAGACCAACTGGAGGGCGGAGCCGGCGTGGCGGCGCCCGGCTCGTCGCCCTTCCTCACTGCCACTGCGGTGATAGCCAGCATCCAGTGCCAAGCCCTGACGCAGAAGATGCTTGCCGCTGAACTTCGGCAGGAGGCGGCCCGTCTGGCGCACGAGAGCGCTCTCCTCAAGCGGAGCACAACCTACACCGGCCAGGTAGGCGACCAAATTATCAATCTGCTAAAGCGCAACTAAATGCTAATGGAGGAAAAGAACGTGAAAAAGGCTCTGAGCATGGGTTTTGAAAGGTGCAAGTACAGTCTCCGCTGGACTTGGGGACACAAGCTGCGGGTGGCAGTATTGGCCCTTGTCCTTGTGTTGCTCGCGCCACGGCAAGTCAAAAGCCAGCTCCTGGATCCCTGTTGCGCCATCCTCGTGGCGGGACTCACCACAATTTCAAGCACCATGAGCAATGTGATCGGCGGGGGGTTGAACAGTATCCTCACTGTGGACCGGGCCATCCAGAACTTCGAGCAAACGGTCGTCTGGCCGCTAGCGCAAATCACCCAAGCGCACAACCTGGTCAATAGCACGCAGAGTACTTTCAACACGATCCAGGCTGTCACGCGGATACCCGTGAACAGCGCGACACTGCCCGCGCCCCAGCAGCTCGAACAAATCCTGTTATCGGCCGACGCGAACCAGATCGGCCGGACGAGCACGAGTTACTCGGTCGTGTACGGTCCGGTGCCCAACGCTACGGCGGCTTCCCAGGACGTCCGCAACAGGATTGACATGGCTGACGCCGCTGCCCAGGCGGCGATGAAGCGCTCCATCGCCATCGACAACCTTGCGAACCTGGAGATCCAAGCAGCCAACCAGATTAACCAAAGCCTCCAGATTGCGGCGCCGGGCAGCGCCCCGATTATTGAGGCACAGGCCGACGCGTGGCTCGTGCGCGCCAATGCCTATACGCAAGCTGCCATCGCCGACTTGATGCGAGTGCGGGCGATTGACCTTGCGGACACGGGCGCCAACATCAAGTCCGGCGCTACCAGCACGACGAACTTGGGACAGGAATTAATCAACCTTCTTAAGAGGCGGTGAATGGGCCAGTTCTATTTTGAACAACTTCTCGGGACTGCGTTGCAGGGGATTGACGGCTACAACATCACCGCCACGGTGCTGGGAGTGGCCGGTACGATCCTGCTGCTCAGCTTCCTGTACAGCGTTTACCAGGCTTTCAGTATGGGCGGGGACGTGCGGATGCTGGCTATCGGCGGCATAGCGTATTTCATTCTCGGGCTCGTGTTCGTCAACTATGCCAGGGTGTTCCGGGACGTTCTTAGCATGTTCAACTCCGTGGCGGATTTCATTTACAGCAGCGTGGGCGTGGGAGATCTCTTCAACAACTGGCTGAACGACTTGAGCAATTACATGACCCAGAATGGCTGGTCCAGCATTTGGGGGCTTATTGCTGGCGGCATCTCGGGACTGCTGGGCGCGCTGCTGATCCTGGTTGCCTTCGTCATCTTCCCGCTGTCTTACACCCTCTTCACGCTTTTCTATGCGCTTTACGGGACGGTTCTTTACGTGGTTGGTCCTTTTGTGCTGGCGCTGCTGCCGGCGCGCGGATTTGGCCAGCTTGCGCGGACCTATCTCGTGAATCTCATGGTCTTTGGGGCATGGGGTTTGATCTATGCGATCATTCAGGCCCTCATGACCGCCGTAAACATGGGCAGTCTCAATGCCGTATTGAACGCGAACGGCATCCTGAACAGCTTTTTGGGCTCGGGCCAAGTAATTCTCCTGGCTCTCGCGAGCATTGTGTTCTCGATCGCCATAGCCTTCATTCCGTTTATCGCCAGCCGGATTGTGCGAGGAGAGGTAGGCAGCACAATGCTGGTGGCAGTGGGGACGGTCGTGACCGCAGCGAAATTGGCGGCGAGGAGCTATGGTGCAAGTGGTGGGGGCGGTGGGGGAGGCGGCGGAAGCAGTGGTGGCGGCTAGACCCGTACAGCCATGTGCCTAGCTTGCGGCCGAGAGGCAAGGCACTCGACCCAGGAAACTATTTAGATTCGCGCCGCTATGGTCCAATGCCTTTGAGAGTGGAGGATGTGACGGATGAAGGGCAACATTGAGGCAAAAGCGCCGGAGGCCACGTGGTACACGAAGTACTACGAGCACGACGGCATGCTCCGCGCCTACGCCAATCGCTCCATGGTGCTGGCGATGGTTTTTGGCGCGCTAGCCTTGATTTCTTTGGCCTTCGCCATCTATGTCCGTTTGCAGCCGCCGACGGTGATCCGGGTCGACAAGGATGGCAACGCCACCGTAGTAGGCGCTGCGGCTCATCCCCCGGGGAAGTCAGGCTTTTCCTTTGGGTTGTCAGCGGAGGTGGCGGCCGAAGCGGCTCCCACGGACCTCGAAGGCAGAGCGGCCGTGCGGCGCTTCCTCGATCACTACCTGTCTTATACGCCCGATTCCGTGGACCGGAACTTGTCCGAGTCACTCAACATGATGACCGCCAACCTGCGGCAGTACACGCTGGACCGGCTCCGTGACGAAGATACGGTGGGAAAAATCAAGGATGAACACATCATCTCCGACTTTCGCATCCGCACGATTGAGACGGTGAAAGGAACTGCTTGGGCATATGTTGCCTTCGGAGTGAAAGAAGTCCACAGAGTTCACAACGGGACTGAGAGTAGCGACCGAATCGTGGCGCGCTATAACGTGCGGCTGGTGGAGGAACGACGGTCAGAAACAAATCCCAGCGGCCTGTTGGTGGCTCAGTACTCCGAGCAACAGATGGTCGGTGATCGTGAAAACGGGCTGCTGCAAAACAGCCCGCTCGAGTCCGAGGGAGCCGACAAGTAAAGGCTGTCATTGGGGCAGCAGCCCGCCAGGGGCCATCTGGCATGCAAGAAAACCGGCGGCTCGCTTGCGAGAGCGAGCCGCCAGGAGGGAGGTTTGGGTATGGCAGCAGGCAGTACGGTTGAGGAAGCGAAGGGTCCTCAGCCTGTCGCTCGGAGTCCCCGCCGGCGATCGGCCCCGCAGGAGCAGGGGCCGATAGGGAGCGTCCGTTTCTTTTTGGCCAAAGCCGGCGCCAATGGCACAATCCCGTCGCTCGATCGGGAGATTGCGACCGAGGGGGAAGCGAAAATCGAGTCACTCAAGAGTGGCTTGAATTATTACAGCCTCATCGAGTGGCACGCCACGGCGGACTTTACGGGGAAGAATCCCCAGGTGAGGAGTGAGCCTGTTAAGAGATAACCGCGGCATTTTTCTAATACGGCTTCATTACCAGACGAAGTTAGATCCGTCAAAGCCTTCCGCAAGCTTCATTGCGGTTCAGTGCTGGGCTTGGTCCGGTCGTTGAAACTGACTGGAAATTATTCACCAGGCAGTGTAAAGCGAAAGGAACTTTTCCAGCAACCTCTCTTCTGTTCTGCGTTTGCAGACAGAAACTGAGGCGTGAGGGTGATGCCAAGCAGTTCGCAGTTTTGGCTTGTCGTCAACCGATCCAGGTACGACTTGCAGCTTTGGTTCCGTGTACTCTGCCAAAGCGCGCAGGTCGCTAACAACCGAATAGGCCGGCTCTTCGAGTCCGGCCGTAAACCTCGTTTGCGGCACAGGACAGCGAAGAGACCGGCAGCGTCGGTCTCCTTTTCTGCCTGTGACCCAGAGAAAAGGAGAAAAGCCATGTCAAGGACAAGAGATAACAGCGCGACGCCGGTTGTCGCGCTCGAAATCAACAAAGAGGGTCGTTTGTCAAGGAAGCTCATGGAACTGGATCGCCAAGCCACACTCGAGAACACTCTGTTGCAGTCGCTCTATCCGGGAATTCATGTGGCAACGGTTGATGTGCCACGGGAGCCACTCGACTCGTTCGAACAGGCTCTCGTCGAACAGGCGCTCGTCAAGATCGAGTTCGACGGCGTGCGCTATAGCTTGGTCGGCGCGACGGGCTCTGCGAAAAACGGCAAGTTCTACGCCGTGGATGCTGCACATGAGAAGAAGATAGCAGAGCGCTTCCGCTCGTCGCCTCAGGCAGCGATCACCTACTTTGGCATTCTCGTCTCTTCGTGCAAGGTACGCATCGAGGAGCCGGATTGCCGAGTCCTGGTGGTGGAGGATCACGAACTGGGCACGAACGATTGCCGAGGGTGGATTTCCAAATCGCTTTTTCTCAAGCTCAACCTGCCTGCGCACCGTTTCTACCAGTTCCGTTTGGCCTTTGATAAAACCCAGGCCAAAGGATCGTTCAAGGTGATGGGTGATGATGTGGCGCAGAAGTTGGAAGCTGACATCATCCTGCCCAAGTCCGCGGTCAAGCCCGATTACCGAGGTGGCTTGGTACGTTCCTTTCGGTCGCTACTCGGGGACCGGCAGGCGCACGCTTACCGTGGTCACATCGTTCTCGGCATCCGTGACGTCTCCCGCGATCTTCAGTTCAGGTCGAGTTACACGCTGGTGGAACACGCACCCGCCGACTCGATTGAGCTCGAGATCAAAGCCTATGCCCTCCAGGAGATCGAAAAGCTGGAGGCAGCGGTGAAAGAAGGGGATTTTACGGAACTCTTCCGTATCCTGGGAACTGAGGAGGCCCAGCGTTCGATCGAATCTGAGGAAGCGACCGCCCCGGAGTACACCAGCGTAGAGAACACCATTGTCGAGGCTGTGCTCAAGGCGGACCCGACCGGCTACATCGTGCGACACCCGTTCATCAACCGCCAGTTGCAGAGGCTGCTCGCGAAGTGGGCGTTCAAGCTGTGTACCTCGGGAGGTTTCCTGATGCCCGGATTCACGCTCGCCGATGATGGGTACCTCCTGCTACACAATGGGGAAATCTTTTCGGGTTCGGATTGGATTCCGCAGGACCAAGCCATTACACCACTGCGGTGCCGCCAGGGCCTTCTGGTACGCTACCCAATCCGGATGAAAGAAGATTTGCTTCCCTTCGAAAACCTTTCGGCTCAAGAGGCGGTCGGCCTGCTGGGTGTGAACTTGAAGAATAGCGGTTGTACGCTGCCCGAGTCCCAGGTCCTTGATCTCTTCGACCAGCAACTTCGTTTGAAGGGGACCTTCACGCTGCATTCGGAAACCGCCAAAAGAAATGGAGGCGATTACGACTTCGACCAGGTCTGTGTGGTCGAAGGTAACCGCTTCCCACGGTTCGTCCAGGACCGCTTTGCTTATCAGGAGCAGAAGTTCAATCCCAAGAATAAACTCCAAAAAAAGCAAAGCCCCTGGTGGAACCTGCCCCAGGTGGCGATGATGGCGCGGGGTAACCGCATCGGTTCCATCACCGACCTCAAGACCTCGTGTCTCGCCGCCGGCAAGACGGACTTCGCGAACCAACTGGTTGACCAGCTTCAAAATGCCATCGACCAGTTGAAGTGGGGAACGGAGCCTGACCAGAAGCTGATCAGCGAGGTGCGCAAACAAGTTACAACTGCACCTTGGCTGAAGCTCAAGAACAAGCGGTGTATTTCCGATATGCCGGAACACCTCGATGTCCCTGAAACCGACAAGATCGGGAAGATGTACGTATTTCTCCGTCAGCACCTCAACCGGTTCTTCACGGAGACCGCACCGCTTAGTGACTTTCGCGGGCTGATTGCGGGCGATCCCTTCAGCCGCGAGATTTACCGGGAGTGCGGCATTGTCTCGACTTTTTACGCCGTCAACATCGGACTGGTGGTCGAGCGGCGCAGGAAGTTCGAAAAGGCGCTGGAGGAAGCCGAAGCCGAGTTCCAGGCCAAGAAATCCGACCCCGCTACTCGGAAAGATGCGACCTTCAAGCGCAACCAGGCCCAGGCGGCACTCCACTTTTTCGAGGAACGAAGCCGCCAGGACATCAAAAACCTGATCCATATGGTCCGCAAGTGGGCCGAGCAAAAGAATGGGAATCGCTTGTCTTACCTCGCCGCACTTCACGCTATCGCCTGTAAAACTGCTGCGGCGTGCCAGAACAAAGACCGGCAGGGCACGGGATCAATCGTGTTCTACGCCTTCCCCCAGGAAATCGTGAACAAAATGGTGGAACGGACTGGTGGCCGGCCAATCACGGTAGCGGTTCCCGAACTCTGCGATGGTGAAGTAGAGATCGACGCCGAAGGGCGTGTTTTTCTGGTTGCTGCTTTCCCGAACGGCGACGGCAGCATTCATGAGCGCCGCATCTTCCACATGCAAGTGACACACAAAGGTGAGGTGTTTATGGACCGCGACGGAGGCGGAAACCCGGTGATGGTCGACAGGGTTCATCCGTTCTCTATCGAACCAGGGAGGAGCGAGGTGCGCGACGGAAAGGTCATATCCCGGCACGCAACAACGCCCCTTTGTGCCGCGAAGAAAAAAGGTGGACTGAGTAACAATCTTCGCCCAGCTCGCCTATGACACAGCAACCTACCCTCGGGGGCTCCGGTCGACGGAGCCTCCGGGGCGTGTGCCGAGCATGTTCGACAGCTTGGAGGTGAAAGTCCTCTTCACAACCTGATGGAGGTGAAGTGATAGCGAAGCGCAACGGCCTCGTCGCGAGGCGGGGTCGGGAAGAAGCGTGGAGCAAACGCGCGAGCCGATGAACAAGAAGCGGATGTGAGGCATACGGTGCCGGGCGAGCGGGCGCTCAACCGCAAAGCCCCTATCCATCAAAGGCACTGGTTGTAAATCCGCCGGTTGCGCGCGGAAGGCGGTCGAACTTACCTCGGGAGATCTGCCGTTTGTTCCGAAATCGGGACTGAGGGTCGAGTGATCGATCCTGACCGGGCGGCAGAAGTCAGCAGCGAGCAAAGTAGTCCCGGCGTATGGGGACGAAGGCTCTAACGGTCCTCCGCAAGGAGGGTAAAGGGAGCGGCAAGTAGGCGGTGCGACTCATGGACGAAGGGCGGCAGAAAACCCAGCTCGAACTGGCCTGGGGGGAAGAGGCAAGGGGTGAAGCCCCGCAACTCATCCGCACAGGGACCGAATCGTCGGTGGCGAAGCGCGAGACCGAAAGCCCGGCCCTTATCGAATCGTTGATGGAAGAAGTCTGCGAGCGGGAAAACTGTAAGCAGGCGCTGAAACGAGTCAAGGCGAACAAGGGGAGTCCTGGCGTGGACGGCATGACGGTCCAGCAATTGCCGGGATTTCTGCAACAGCACTGGCCAGCCATCCGCGAAGAGTTGCTGCGTGGGACCTATCAGCCGCAACCGGTGAGGCGGGTGGAAATCCCCAAGCCGGATGGAGGGGTGAGAAAGTTGGGCATCCCGGCGGTGCTGGATCGATTTATCCAGCAGGCGGTGATGCAGGTTCTGCAAAAGCGCTGGGACCGGACGTTTTCCGAGCACAGCTACGGGTTTCGACCCGGGCGCTCGGCGCATCAGGCGGTGGAGGCGGCGCAGCAACACATCGTCGCGGGCTACCGCTGGGTGGTGGACTTGGACCTGGAGAAATTCTTCGACCGAGTTTGCCACGACAAACTGATGGCGAAAGCCGCGGAGCGGGTGAGCGACAAGCGTTTATTGAAGCTGATCCGCGCGTTTCTGCGCGCCGGGGTGCTGGAAGGCGGGCTGGTGAATCCGGTGGATGAGGGGACGCCGCAAGGCGGACCTCTATCGCCCTTGCTCAGCAACCTCGTCTTGGACGAATTCGACCGGGAGTTGGAGCGACGTGGTCACCGCTTCGCCCGGTATGCGGACGATTGCAATATCTACGTGCGCAGCCGGCGGGCGGGGGAACGGGTGATGAAGAGCTTGACGCGCTTCATCCACACGAAGCTCAAGCTGAAGGTGAACGAATCCAAGAGCGCGGTGGCGGAGCCTTGGGAACGGAAGTTTCTGGGTTTCAGCTTCACGAACCACGAGTCGCCGAAACGGCGGATTGCGCCGAAGGCGGTGAAGCGGTTCAGGGAGCGGGTACGGGAACTGACGCGCCGGACGCGGGGGATTAGCATCGAACGGATGAGCAAGGAACTGGCCTCGTACCTGCGCGGCTGGATCGGCTACTTCGGGAGATGCCAAACACCCTCGGTGCTGAAAAGTCTTGAGGAGTGGATGCGGCGCCGACTGCGGTCGGTGATCTGGAAGCAGTGGAAACGGAGTACGGTGCGGTTCACGGAGCTGCGGAAACGAGACGTGGGTCTCGCCCTCGCCAAGAAAACGGCGGGGAGCGCCCACGGTCCGTGGCGACTGGCGAACAGCCCGGCCCTCGCCTTCGCGCTGCCTAATGCTTACTTCGACTCGCTCGGGATTCCGAGATTGACGATTCGTTGATGACTTAACCCGCCGAACCGCCGTATACGGACCCGTACGTACGGTGGTGTGACAGGGAAAGCGGGTGACCGCTTACCTATGTCGATGTGTGCCGAGCATGTTCGACAGCTTGGAGGTGAAAGTCCTCTTCACAACCTTGCGCTAACGACCAGATCATGAGCAGAAATTCTTGAGGAAATAGGGTAACACTTCAGAGCTCGGGTTCCCGGAAGGGACCGAAAGGAGTGTTACCTATGGAAGGTA
>Ga0208455_1000010_pt1 | contig 172326 bp, 129 predicted proteins | sample June2015DPH_4_50_FD_184690 | JGI IMG/M metagenome (GOLD analysis project Ga0208455, IMG submission 184690) | Peatland microbial communities from SPRUCE experiment site at the Marcell Experimental Forest, Minnesota, USA - June2015DPH_4_40... | ecosystem: Environmental > Terrestrial > Soil >... | reverse complement strand
ACTCGTGGACATTCGTGACGTAGCCAAGCGGGCCAAGGTCTCGACTGCGACGGTGTCGCGCACGGTCAACCAAGTGCCCACCGTCGATGCGCAATTGGCAAAACGCGTTTGGAAGGCGATTGCCGAACTCGGGTATTACCCCAACCGGCAAGCGCGCGCCTTGGTCTCCGGAAGAAGCCATGTTTTTGGATTGATCGTTTCCGAAATCACAAACCCCTTTTTCCCGGAGATTGTGCAAACTTTTGAAACCCTGGCTGTCGAACAAAAGTACGAGATTCTTCTGACCTCGACGATTCATGATCCCAAGCGCATGGAACTTGCCGTCCGCAGGATGATTGAAGGGCGAGTAGACGGCGTCGCAATTCTCACCTTCGGTATGGAGGACGAGTTACTGGAGCATCTCCGTTTCCGGAATTTGCCCTTGGTGTTTATTGATGTTGGCCCAAAGGTTCCTCGCATCAGCAATATCCGCGTCGACTATTCCCATGGTATTCGCCAGGCCGTGCAACATCTGGCAGCCTTGAGGCATAAACGCATCGGTTTCGTGAGTGGACCCCTGAAACTGAGGTCCGCGATTGCGCGAAAAGAAGCGTTTGAAGGGTCGATGCGTGAGATCGGTTTGCCCCTGAGGCCGGAGTTCATCGTCGAGGGGGACCACCATCTAGAGGGCGGAAAGTTCGCTCTTCAACAGCTGTCCAAGCTTCAGGAACGCCCCACGGCTCTTCTTTGCTCCAATGATCTGACCGCCATTGGGGTCATGAGGCAGGCGTTCGACTTGGGAATCGGGGTGCCTCAGGAATTGTCGGTGGTGGGGTTTGACGATACCCGGTTGGCAGACTTCATGATTCCTCCGCTAACCACCGTTCAAATGTCTCAGACGGAATTGGCAACGCTCGCGTTTAACGCTCTCCTCAAAGAAGTTAAGAGAGAAACTCCTGCACCAAATGGAACAGAATACATTCTTAGAACGCACTTGATCCTGCGCAGCTCGACGACCTTTCCTCCAAACGACAATCAGATAGAATAGCCGTCGAGCTCACGGCGCCCCGCACAAACTGCAGCTGTTCGCGAAGGGTGAGCCGCTCCGACTCTCAATCACTTTGCATCTGCCAGCGGACCCGTCTACTTTCGCCCCACGTGTCAGCAGATTCCCCAAAGCCAGCTTAGGCCGTGGCAGAAACAGATGTTTTGGTAGGAGAGTGCAGAACTCAGTCTGGCAAAAATCTAACATGTTGTTGATTCGTCTCGCTTTTTCTTGTGTCGCAGTATACGGTCTTAGTTGGTATTCGGCTGGTTTTGTTTGCAAGTTGTTCCCACATTGTGTGGGGTGAAGCTCTGGCACCCGAACCTCAGCAGTTGCATAGAGCGTCTGCCTTCTAACGACCTTTGGGTCTTCATCCACCACCCAAACCATTGATTTTACGGGCCGACTGATTTCCACTGCATGGTCGTATTGGTTTCTTTCGACACTATTTGGAGTCTAGACGGAGACTGGTCTGACACCCGCGGATATTGCGTCTGCTCCATAATGAAAAATCCGGCGTCGGCCTAGGGGTGCATTGGTGGGTGAATCAGGTTGAAGTTCGATGCCGGATTTCCGCGCAGCACCTGCAGCATGAGCTTGGGCAGGTCGTCCGCATGCGCTTCGAGATATCTCATTCTCTTGAACATCGTTTTGCCGGGGACATCGCGCACGCCTCCGGCGATTATGCGCCCCGGCTCAACGCACGCTTGGGCGTCGGCGGCAGATATCGTTCGTGCAAACGGCAAAACTCCTTCTTGAGAGCTGCATCGGAGCTCTCGGTGGAGCTCCGGGAATTGTACGAGGCGAAGCAGCAGGCTATGGTGATTCCCCCGGGATGCGCCGATCTCCCGCCGATCGCGCGAGTAGATAGTAGACGGGAATTCCCGCGATAACGATGACGAGGCCCGGCCATGTGGTCGATGCGCGATAGGTGAACAGGGCCGAGAGGATCATAGCCGCCCCGAGAATATACAGACTGGGAAGCCAAGGGTACCCGAATGCGCGGTACGGCCGCTCGGCGTCTGGTTTTTTAACGCGCAGACGGAAAATTCCAGCGATCGTGAGAATGTAGAAGATCAGCGCCGCAGAGATGATGTAGTCCAGCAAATTGCTATAGAGATTTCCATACGCTCGGGTGGAAGCGTCATAGGTACGCGGCAATACCAGGAATGCGGCCCAAAGCCCCTGGATGAGGAGAGCGTGCGCCGGAACGCGCGCCTCGTTCAGCCGTCCGGCAGAGGGAAAGAACAAGCCGTCGCGAGCCATGGCGTAGTACGTCCGAGCCCCGGCCAGAGTCAAGGCGTTCACTGTACCGATCGTGGAAACCATGATCGCGCCGGCCATCAATCCGGCCCCGAGGACAGGGAACATTGTCTGCAGCATTGCCGTTGCCACGCGGTCGGCCGGGGCATGCTGAATCGCGGAAAGGGGAAGGGTCACGAGGTAAGCGAAGTTTGCCAGCAAATACAGGGTAATCACGATCGCGGTGCCGATTCCCAGAGATAGCGGCAGGTTTCGCTTCGGATCGCGAACCTCACCAGCAGTGAATGTGATGTCGTGCCAGGAGTCGGCGGCGAACAGCGATCCCGTTTGGGCCACGCAGATGGCCAGAAACAAGCCAAATGCGGAGGTTGCGTCCAGTCCGTGAGCGATCGAGGGAATTCCGCGCGCAGTCCATCCATGGCTGAAATTGTCGCGTACCGCGGCGGAATTCCAGCCCCAGGCCAATCCAAGGACGATCAGCCCGAGCAGAGCCGCAGTTTTAGCGACCGTAAACACGTTCTGCACGACTTTTCCATATTGCAGGCCGCGGCTGTTCGTCCAGGTCAAGATTGCAATCAAAAAAATTGCCACGACTTGCGCCGTGGACAAGGAGAAACCATAGCCTCGCGATACGTGGATTGGCGCGATCAGATAATGGCTCTCAGAAACCCATGGAAACAACACTCCACTGAATCGGGCGAAGGCAATCGAGACCGCCGCGATCGTGCCGGTTTGTATCACCGTACACAGCGTCCAGCCGTACAGAAACCCCCAAAGAGGCGAAAATGCTTCCCTGAGGTACACATACATGCCGCCGGCCCGCGGCATCATCGCCGCCAATTCGCCATAAGATAGCGCCCCAGCGATGGTGAGCACTCCGGCAAAAGCCCACGCCACCAAAAGCCAGTTGGCACTCCCAATTTGGCGGGCCATGTCGGCCGAAACGATGAAAATGCCCGACCCGATCATGACCCCTACAACCACCATCACGGAGTCGAACAGACCAAGACCACGCGCAAAGGTGGGCGGGGGAGATATGGTGGCCGAGGCTGGCGGAGTTGGGGATGTATCGAGAGGCACGCCACTCCTCAAGGTAGCAACAACAGGTTTAGTGCCGACGAAATAGAGAGAGCCATAGGGCAGGCCAGTTTGTATACTATATTCAATCTTAATGCAATGCTATTCTGGTGTGGGTCTCGGCTCCTCACGCCGCAATTGAACGATTAGAAAAGGACAATTTCCTGCTGGATCATGCCCGTTACTTCGGCCGAGCTTGCACGAACCAGCATGTTGATTTCGCTGCGCAGGCCGAATTCAGGGAGGTAGATTCCAGGCTCAATCGAGAAGCAGGTATTGGGAATCACTTCCCTTTCGTCGCGCACTTCGAAATTGTCCATGTTCGCACCGTTCCCGTGCACTTCGGTTCCGATGGAGTGACCGGTGCGGTTATTGAAAAAGGATCCGTATCCGGCGCCTGCAATCACATCACGCGAGGCCTTATCGACTTCCCACCCGGCTAGCTTCTCTCCGGCGGCAATTGCCTGCTGAACTTTTCGGATGCCGGCATCGCGAGCGCGGCGGACGATATCGAAGATTTCGCGCACTCGCTCCGGGACTTGCGATCCGGCAAAGCCCGTCCAACTGATGTCGTAATACACGGCGTTCGGAACATTCTTCTTGGCCCAAATATCGAGCAAGACAAAATCGCCGCGGCGGATGGGCGAGTTGCGTTCCGCAGTGGGAGAGTAGTGCGGGTTGCTGCTGTTCGCGTTGACGGCAACCAGCGGCGGAGCGTCGGAGACCAGGTTGTCTCGGCGGAAGGCCTCCAGAAGCCATTGCTGCATTTCGAATTCGGTTGTCGCGCCTGAGTTCAGCCTGCGGCCAATTTCCCGGAACGCGGCTCTGGTGATCACATCAATGGAGGCGCGGGCAGCGAAGTGGCTGCTGATCTGCTCTTTTGTCCAAGCCGCCTCCAGCTTCGAAATCAGGTCGGCGGAGCTGACAACGTTCTTCCCCAGACTGCGCACCAGGTCAACGGTGCCGGCATCCACTAGGGAGACATTGAAGATCAGGTTGTTGGGAGAGAATTGCATGGCCAGATTCGTCACCGCTCCCAACAATTCGGCCAGTTTTGCTGTGAGCTCGGACCCTGCCGCATACTCGCGCTTCTCTCCCGGCAAAGAGTCCAGGTGAAATGCCTCAATGCGATGAACGAGTTTAACCGGGACGCCCTGCGCGGGAACAAGGTAAAACCAGCGCCGCGTCACCATCAGGGATTCCGGCAATCCCAGGATGCGATAGGCGATGGGGTCGCGATGGTGATGGTCGCAGAACAGCCACGCGTCTACACCCCTCTGCTGAAGCTCTTCCTGGATGGTCTGGATGGAGTGCATGCGATTCCCTCCTGCGAGCCGGCACAGCAATGTTCCCGTTCGGCTTTTACGCCTCGACAAGGGCAGGAGCGATGGCCGTCTGTTCGGTGCGCGCGATAATCTCGTCTTGAAGGGCTTTGGTAAGGTCGCAGAAGTAATCGCTGTAACCGGCGACCCTGACGATAAGGTCACGATGCTGCTCCGGGTGTTTCTGGGCCTCGCGAAGAGTCGCCGCGTTTACCACGTTGAACTGGATGTGGTGGCCGCCGAGTTTGAAATAGGTCCGCACCAAGTGCGTGAGGTGGTCAATGCCTTCCTGGCCTTCCACAACCGCCGGCGTGAATTTCTGATTGAGCAGGGTACCTCCGGTGCGCGCGTGATCCATCTTGGCAGCGGACTGCAGCACCGCCGTGGGGCCGTACCTGTCGGCGCCTTGCACCGGGGAAATACCATCCGAATGCGGCTCCCAGGCATTCCTGCCATCCGGGGTCGCACCGGTCACCGAACCGAAGTAAACGTGGCAGGTGGTAGAGAGATAATTCACCCGGTAGAATCCGCCCTTGGTATTCGGGCGGCCGTTGATTTCGTCGTAGTAAGCAGTGAAGACAGACTGGAGGATGTCGTCGGCATAATCATTGTCGTTGCCGTACTTTGGGGTTTTGTTCCAGAGCCGGAGCCGCAACGCTTCCCAACCCTGGAAGTCGTCCTGCAAAGCCTGGAGCAAATCATCCATCGTGACCGATTGATGGTCGAAGACGTGATACTTGATGGCCGCCAGGGAATCGGTGCAGGTGCCCGGCGCGACGCCCATGATGTAGGTGGTGTTGTAGCGCGGGCCACCGTCATTGTAGTCCTTGCCGTTTGCGATGCAGTCCTCGATCAGGAGTGAGAGGAAGGGAGCCGGCATGTAATCGGCGTAGAGCCGCTCGATGACGTTATTGCCGCGGATCTTAATCTCGACAAAATGATGGAGCTGGCGGCGGAATGCCGCGAACATCTCATCGTAGGTTTTGAATTCGCGGGGATCTCCGGTTTCGGCGCCAATCTTTTTGCCGGTCCGAGGGTCCACACCGTTGTTCAGCGTGATTTCCAGCACCTTGGGGAGATTGAAGTAGCCCGTAAGAATGCAGGCTTCCCTGCCGAACGCGCTCGACTCGACACAGCCCGAGATGCCGCCGCGGCGCGCATCCTCGAGGCTCTTGCCCTGGCGGAGCAACTCTTCCACCACCATGTCGGCATTGAAGATGGATGGCTGGCCCCAACCCTTGCGCACGATTTCCAGTCCACGTTTGAGGAAGCGGTTCGGGTTTTTCATGCTCAACTGCAAATTCGAGGAAGGTTGCAGCAAGCGCATCTCGTCGATGACTTCCAGGATGAGGTAGGTCAATTCGTTGACTCCGTCGGAGCCGTCCGGCTTGAGCCCGCCCGTATTTATGTTGGCAAAGTCCGTGTAAGTTCCACTCTCGGCCGCAGTGACGCCAACCTTGGGCGGGGCTGGCTGGTTGTTAAACTTGACCCAGAAGCACTGGAGCAGTTCGCGCGCTCGCTCGCGCGTCAGCGCACCGCACTTGAGATCGCGGACGTAGAAGGGGAAAAGATTCTGGTCCATGCGGCCGGGATTGAACGAATCCCAGGTATTCAGCTCTGTGACCACCCCCAGATGCACAAACCAGTAGGCCTGCAAGGATTCCCAGAAATTGCGCGGCGGGTTGCCGGGCACGTGGCGGCAGACGTCGGAGATCGTGTGGAGTTCCTCCCTGCGAACCATGTCCTTCTCCCTGGCGGCGAGTTCATCCGCAAGTTCGGCATGACGCTCGGCGTACCGGATGACGGCATCGGCGGCGATTGCCATCGCCTTTAACTCCTGCTGCTTTTCATAGGCCCTTGGATCATTCCTGAAATCCAGCGTCGCGAGGCTCCGCTCAACGTCCGACTTCAACCCTAGCAATCCCTTGCTGTAGAGGACGTCGCCCAGAACAGTATGTCCGGGAGCGCGCTGTTCCATGAATTCCGTATAGATGCCGGTCTCGTAGGCGGCCTTCCACTCTTGGGTCATTTCGCGGAAGAGCAAGTCGCGCATGGAGCGCCCGCGCCAATAAGGAATGATGCGATCCTTGTGAATTTGGCGTGTTTCGTCGCTGACGCTGTAGGAGGTTTTCTCGCGCGTGTCGAGAATATCGAGGTCCTCCATGGTGTGGCAGCACAATTCCGGAAAAGAAGGGGTGCCCTTCGGGCTGGGACCTCGCTCGCCCACGATCAATTCGCCTTCTCCGATGATGACCGATTTATGTTCCATCACATGTTGAAAGGCCAAGGCGCGGCGAACAGGGACGCAAGTCTCCGTGCTCTGCTCGTAGAAATCGGTGATTAGGGCGGCACGCTCGATGGACAGCCAGGGCTTCACGCCCAAACTTTCACTGCGCAACCGTGCAACACGTTCGTTCATGGATCACCCTCCAATTCGTATTTGAAAGCCACGGCACGCGAAGCGCGCGGCAATTTCCTGCATTCTCGCCGCTGCCGGAGATTTCACATCTGTCAGCCGATACGCAAGTGACAATCGGCGATACTTCTCCATCGCGGACGCATGATACGGCAGCAAGTCCACGTTGCTCAGGCCAAGTTCGCCGAGAAGCCGGAAGCTCTGTTCCAAGTTGTCCTCATCGTCGTTGATTCCCGGAATCACCGGGATGCGCACTGCAACAGCGGCATGCTCACGGGCAATGATGCCAAGGTTTTCCAGAATCAGAGCGTTACTGACGCCCACCACTTGGCGGTGGCGCGCGTCGTCGGCCAGTTTCAGGTCGAAGAGGAACTCGTCCACATAGGGCATGATACGGCGTATGACGGCGGAAGGCGCATAACCACACGTATCAACTACCGTGTGAATCCCTTCCGACTTACAGACGGCCAGCGCCGCTTCCAGGAATTGGGGCTGGGCCAGCGGCTCGCCTCCGGAAAAGGTCACGCCACCGCCCGACTCATCGAAGAAGGCGATGTCGCGGCGGATCTCCTTTATGAGCTCTCTCACCGGTATCTGTTTGCCCACCAACTTGCGCGCCTCGGCCGGACAAGCCTCCGAGCAGGCGCCACAGAGCGTGCAACGAGCAGGATCGCGCTCCGGGCCATGGTCCCAGTGGAGCGCGCCCGACTCGCAGACGGAGCAGCACGCCAGGCAACTGATGCAGCGGTCCGAGGCGTACATTGCCTCCGATTGATATGACTGGCTTTCCGGGTTATGGCACCAGGGACACCTCAACGGACAACCCTTCAGAAAGACGGTGGTGCGAAGGCCCGGTCCGTCGTGGAGCGAGAAACGCATGAAACTGAATACAACACCGGAAGCCGTCAGGAGAGAATCGTCGGAAATGGGGTCTAGAGGAAGCAAATGCGTAACCCACGAGGGCGGAGGGTACAAGTTGAGGATATATGTATACAATATCCAATGTCAATGGCGTAGTCGTCCCCACCCAATGCGTGTCGTCCCGCCAGCCCCTCTTCACTTGATGGCGCGAACTGCCGATTCATCCGAGCCCGCTGACATCGGAAAGGTCGCGTAGCCGCCGAGAGGAAATACCGGTAAGTTAAATGGTATCTCGAATCTGGCGCAGGTTCAGTGAGCGGAGGCGACTAGTTGGACCCAAGTAATGTCATTGCCAAGTGGCACGACATAAGCACCCCGCTCAGTCTTGAACGATTCAGGGACCTGGTACAAGACGACACTCTTCTCTCGTGCGGCCGGCTCGACCCGCAAACGAGCAGCAGGAGTGAATGGAGTGGCTGGGGCGAGCCCAACGCGCACGGCGCCGGTCTTGGGGTCGAATTCCAGGCTGGTAAACTTACCGGCGTCGAGCGTGAGCCAAGTGCCAGTGGACGCCAGATAGATCCGCGTGCGGAAGGAGTCCAGCGGAGTCACTCTCACTTCGTTTCCGGCCGCTTCGATGTTTCCGCCGAAGGCCAGCCAGCCAAATTCAGGGTGTTGAACAACATATGTGCCGGTGCCAAGAGCATGGCCGAAGAAATTCGGTCCATAATCCCCCGAGAGGGGGTCAAACTTGAGCATATCTGGGAAAGAATGGAATGCCGCGGAAGCAAAACCTTCCTGATCGATGTCAGTGAGAGCCCCCATGATGCCACCGTAGCCGACGCGCAGGAGATAGAAGTCCTCGGGATTCTCACGATAGGCAGCGAGTACGGGAATCGCGTTGATGGTTGAACCATAGTGGTGAAGCTGTCGTTCGATGCGGCGGTATTTACCACCATATAGGAAATCCCAATAGCGCCGGGCGCTGCCGTTGTATCCCCAGTGCGGCACTGTAGGGTCATACCCGAGGATGGCGTTCAACGTCACATCGGCCTTGTCCTGGAAACCGAAACGCTTCATCCAGGCATAGACTTCTTCCTGGCCGGTGGAATCCCAGGGCATTTCGCTTCCATAGGGGAAGGCCTGCTTCTGCCAGTGGTTGGCACGGGCGCGCATTTTCTTTTCCAGGTTGGCGGCCTCGGCTTCTTTACCTTCCCGTTTCAGATCATCCAGTATCTGCACGAATACATCGCCCTCCATCTGGCCGAATTCTGCATAGCCTCCGGCTAGATCCACCATCGCCACGGAGGTGTTGTAAGCCTGGCTGAGATACCAATCCCAAGAATGGTTGGTGACAAGGCCCTGGTCGTTGCGCGCCAGGCGATAGAGAACCCAGTAAGCAGCAGCCACGTGAGGATAGTCATAGGACCGGTCGACTCTTTCCGAATCTTTCTTGTTCCAGCTGGTCCAACTCTTCCAATCAAGGTCGTTACGGTAGTAGTTGGGAGGCAACTGGTCGGGCTGGTAGTAGAACAAACTCTTCCGGACGCCATATTTCTGGGCTCCGTCCTTGTATTGCAGGCCACCCCAAAGGACACGGTCCACAAACTGCTGATACTTGATCAATTCCGCCTGATCGGGCTGGCCAAACTCCTTCATGACAGCCGCAAGCCATGAACCGGCACCGCCTTCGTCCCCGAGACCGGCAATCCATGCGCGATCATCCTGGGTAACAATCTGGTTGGTCTCGCGGTCGTAGCTCATGACCGAGGGGCTGCGGTGGAACGGATCCTGTGGGTCAACGAACCACTGTTTGGTGGTGAGGAAGTGGCCCAGATCGGCAACGACTTGTGCCTCAGGTTTAATCACGAAATAGCTAATCGTCTGTACCAGGCCGTCTTCGTAGGTGACGGACAAGCGGACGCGTCCCCACCTTTTCCCGTGTAGCGTGTAGGTCCGCCATCCACCCGTCGTGGGGTTTCCCGGGCTCAGAGTGATCGCCCCTTCGGGTTCTGCAGCAATCGAGGAGACTGGTTTTGAGTACTTCAGGAACAAACGACCATCCAGATCCATCGGGAGGACATACCCAGGAACGCCAACGGCGACCGGGCGGTGATTTGCGATGAGCGTCTTTTCAATGTTTCGAATGGTATCGGAAACGAAGAAACGGACGCCGTAGGTCACGGAAGCTCCGGGAGCAAGCGTGAAGGAGGTGGGGGAATTCCAGGGCTGGGCGTTCTTCCATTCGTTTTCGGCAAATGCCTGGCTGTGAACCATCCAGTCGTAGAACCCTTCGAACGTTACGTCGCGTGGAGTAGGGTCGTGAAAGATGGGGACGGGTGCGCCGGGCCGGCGAATGTCCAGAATGGGATTGTAGGCTTCGAGCGGACTCTTGCCGTCAGGGACGACGAGAAGTGCGGGGCCATGACCGTTAAGCCGGGTCACTTGCAGATAGCCGGCGTCCTCGCTGATGGAGGGATCGTAGAACACGCAGCGTGCGTGCGCCTGTTCGAGGGAGCGGTCGGTCAGAATATTGTTGAAGATCATGGGAATGCCGAGCGCGCCGATTTGAACGGGAGTGGCTGACTTGTTCTTCAGTACGAATCGCAGGACAAGTTTCCCGTCTTCCAACAGCCAGGTCCGAACGACTTGCAGGGGAAGGTCCGACGGAAATGCCGGAGTAAGATCGGCGGAGGCCAAAACTGCGCCGGAGACCGGAAGCGGAAGCACCGGGACGCGCACAACTGCCGTCGAATAATTCTTCCAGTCTCCCGAGGTCCCTGTTCGGAGGCGGAGGTCGAGATCACCCAGGTGATAGAAGCCATCCTCCGAGCGTTCCACGAGACGATCGCCGGGCGTGAAATCGAACCTTTCCGCGTCCTTTGTGGTCAGCGCGGCAACCGTTTGGGAGGAAACCACCAATTTGAGAGTAAACTCCGGGGTATCCAGATCCATCGTACCCTGGCTCAACATGGGACCCGGCGTCGCTGGGGCCTTATGTTCGGGTTGTTGTCCGGAAACTGCCAAGGGCGCCACGGAATACAAGCCCAGGAGGAACAGAACCAATAGCACACTTACCCGCGGCGACTTTATCTTTTCCATCCTTCTACCCTCCCTCGCAATACCCCACGGGATTTGAGACTATTTTCAGAAATCGGCCAGGCAAAAATCGGAAAATTCCACGGCATCCAGCTCAATCACACGGTCAGCCCCTTGTCCCCAAAGCCATGCACAGGAAAATGGTTCCATGTGTCTACCCGATAAAGAAGGTGTCGAAAGCCCTGTCTGACTGGCCTCCCATTTAAACGCAGAGGAGAGGCCGCGAAGCGGTCTGCAGGCGAGAGAACGTAGGGAAACCGGGAAGCGGGAATGGTGGAAGCTCAAAGGAGGAAGGAACAAGATATACGTGCTCCATTTCTTTATACAGTATATTATATGTCGCGAGCGACTCTCGCATCTTTTCTATTGTGCGCTCCTCGCTCTTCCTAGCCTCGTTCTCGTCGGCGCGCCCAGCGTATCCTGGCACTCGTCTTGGAGGTTCCATGTTCAAAGGAATCGTTCGGCAGCTCATCTTTCTGGCACTCGCACTTGCGTTTTCAGCTCACGTGGGAAAGGGGGTTAGAGCACGCGAAGTCCAAGCCATAGCCACCTCACAAGGCGATTTGAGGGCGCTGATCGAGCGGTACACCAGTGACCGCGAAAGCCTCTTCCGAACGTATCGGGTGCGCATCTCGCCGGTCCGACACGCGCGTTTCCAGCAGTTCTATGAGGAGTGGCTCGACACCCTGCGAAAAGTCGATTTCGATGGACTGAACGAGGATGGCAAGATCGACTACCTTCTCCTGCAGAACCACCTCGCGCACGAATTGCGGCAACTAGCGCTCCAGCAAAAGCAGGTGGATGAAATGTCGCCGTTGATTCCTTTCGCTAAGATCATCCTGGAGTTCGAAGATTCCCGCCGTCGCATGAATCTGGCCAACTCCGTGCAAGACGCCGGCGAATTGGCAAAAATGGTAAAGGAGATTTCCAAGACGCGCGCGGCCCTGGAGGCCGGCATGGAGGCGAGCGCCAAGCCGACCGGAAGCGATGCAGTGGAAATTCGTCCGATTCGGACCTTGCCAACGGTCGCCCGGCGAGCCGCAATAACCGTAAGCCAACTGCGGGAAACGCTGAAGGACTGGTTCACCTACTACAACGGTTACGACCCGCTGTTTACTTGGTGGGCCGCTGAGCCCTACAAGGAAGCCGACCGGGCGCTGGAGGATTACGGCAAGTTCCTGTCCGAGAAACTCGCCGGCATCAAACCGGATGACAAGACAACCATCATTGGCGATCCCGTGGGCCGTGAGGCCCTGCTGCTGGAGTTAAGGGATAACCTGATTCCGTACACGCCCGAAGAACTGATCGCTCTTGCGAAAAATGAGATGGCCTGGTGCACAAAGGAAATGATTCGGGCCTCGCGCGAGATGGGGCACGGAGACGACTGGCACCAGGCGCTCGAACAGGTAAAGGACATGCACGTCGAGCCGGGACAACAGCCCGAACTGATTCGCAAGCTGGCCTGGGAAGCGATCGAATATGTCGAGAAGCACGACCTTGTGACCGTGCCGGCGCTGGCAAAGGAAACCTGGGGCATGGAGATGATGAGTCCGGAACGCCAGTTGGTGAACCCATTTTTCTCCGGGGGAGAGGTGATCAGCGTGTCTTACCCGACGGACACAATGACGTTTGAACAGCGCATGATGAGCATGCGTGGCAACAACATTCCGTTCGCCCGAGCCACGGTATTTCACGAACTGATCCCCGGCCACCATCTGCAGGGATTCATGATGCAGCGTTACCGGAGCTACCGGCGAATCTTCGACACGCCATTTTGGATTGAAGGCAACGCGTTTTACTGGGAGATGCTGCTGTGGGACCTGGGATTCCCACGGACACCCGCGGAGCGCGTCGGAATGCTTTTTTGGCGCATGCACCGCTGTGCCCGGATCATTTTCTCCCTGAGCTTCCACCTTGGCCTGATGACGCCCCAGCAGTGTGTCGAGTTTCTGGTGAAAGACGTGGGACACGAGCCGGATAATGCCACGGCCGAAGTGCGCAGGTCCTTTGATGGCTCCGTCGGCCCGCTGTATCAGTGCGCGTACATGCTGGGTGCGTTGCAATTCCGGGCCATGCACAAGGAACTGGTGGAATCCGGTAAGATGACGAATCGCGCGTTCCACGACGCGATTTTGCAGGAAAACAGCATTCCGGTGGAGCTGCTCCGCGCGCGCATGACCAATCAAAAACTCACCAGGGATTTCCAATCAAGCTGGAAGTTCTATGGACCCATTCCAGCCACTCCTTAGCCAGCGGCGTTCACGCGGCGAGTTGCCGCATTCCTGCAGGCCTATGGCCGGAGATTTTCCCAAGGGGGCAAATATGGATCGACGCAAGTTTCTCCAGAACCTGGCGGTAACGACGGCGAGCATACAATATCTCGCGCAAAAAGCCGGGGTCACAGACACCGAAGGAGTCGCGGAAGTATCTGCTCAGGGTATCGGCCCGGCCGCGGGTCTTACAAGCGTTCCCGGCGTCGAGGGTCATACTTATCTTTCTGAATTCAAGTTCGGTCCAGCCACATGGAAAGTGTATGAGGACTTGCGAACAAGAGATGGGGTGATCACCTTCCTCTCCTCGCAGGGTGGGGCGCGAGTCTTGTCGAAGAGCGCGGAGGCGACATTTGCCGAGGCCAATCCTCCCTACCTGGGGCTAAGCCTGGACGACATTGGTTTGGCGGGGGAAGACCTGCTGGCAAATCGCCTACTCGAGGGCGGTGGGGACCCGGACCCACTGCGGGTCAAGAGCGCCGCTCCGCCGCTAGGTTCCGCGCAGGAGGACTCCGAACGGTGGCGGCTGCCGTGGAACACCTTCCTAGGCACGAAGGAATGTTTCGACACCATGCCGGTCTTCCCGGGTGGGAGCACACGCACGTACCACCCCTCGCAGTATTTTCCGGAACTCAGAGGAAACGCAGCCGAGAAGCGACTTGAGGGACTCGTGGGCAGATGGATGCCTGCCGTTCGAAAGGTCATGCCGATTTCCGATGGCATCCACGTTGAGGTAGTGGTCTTTGGAGACGTGGAAGCGCGGGACAAGTTCATCGTGCAGACATGGCACCGCACGTCGCGGATCGAAAATGGAAAAATAACGAAGGTGGTCTTTGGCCACAGCTATCCGGCCTTTCCTCCTCGCCGCCGGGATCCGAAGGCAGCGGACTTCTATCGCGCCCTGCTCGTCTTTGCCGACTACTGGGACAAGCAGCTTGCCGATATGGCCACAGCTTCTCTTCCGGAGGAGGAGTGGGAGGATTTTTCAAAGCATGCGTTCGCGAAAGAACTCATGGTGCGGCCCGGCGGGGTTTATCCAAAGTATGGCGCGGTTGACCGCGATTATTACGGCCCGGAATATGACGGGTTCCAGGACATTTTTACAAGCGCCGTCTATACCAATCTCGAGTGGGGACGCTTCGAAACGGCGCGGCTGATCATAGATAACTACTTCACCGATTTTGTTGATGAACGGGGCATGATCAATATGCGCGGCCCGGAAACGGCGCAATTTGGGCTGACGCTATCACTCCTGGCGCGATATTTTCGATATACAAAGGACGCTGCGCTGCTAAGGAAACATGGCAAGAAGATTGTGGCCACCACCGAACTCCTGGCGGAGCTGCACGAAGAATCGAAGAAATTGCCCGCGGACGATCCAGGTTACGGGCTAATCCATGGGTGGAGTGAATCAGACTCGTGTCTCCTTCCCGACCCCAAGACGTGGTGGCTGCCTTACTATGCGAACAGCGGATTTGCCGCACGAGGGCTGCGGGACATGGCGCTGGTCTGGCCGCGGATTCAGCAGGCTTATTCCGCGGTCGAGGCACAAGCAGCCGTGGAGGACTGGCTTGCGCGTTCCAAGGACCTTCAGGAAACCGTCGTGCACGCGATCGAGAAAAACGTACGGCGGGACATGAAGCCGCCCTATATCGGCACCTTCCCCGGAACAAAACTCACATTTCGGGAGTCCATGGAAAGGGAGCATCCGAGTCCCCAAGGTTGGCCGCACCGGCCCTATTCGGAATTGCTGGAGGCGGATGTTCTGCCGGCCGGGCTGGCCAATTTGGTAATCGACTGCATGCGCAGCTACGGGGCAACGACGCTTGGCGTGGTCGCCAACGTGGGACCCGCCCGCAAGGGCGAACGCGCCATCCTTGGCTTCATTTCGTACGGGTATGCGCAGATGCTCCTGCGGCTGGACCGCGTCGAAGAGTTTCTGTTATTTCTCTATGCTCATCGCTATCACGATCACACTCGCGGCAGTTGGACGGCGGGCGAGGTGGCCGGAATTGACGGGAGCACCGCCCTTTTCTGCATACCGGCGCAGCAGACCATCCCGTTGCTGGTTCGCTGGATGTTGCTCCTCGAGGATTCGGACGAGGACCGGCTGTATCTGGCGAAAGGCATTCCCCGCGCGTGGCTGGCTTCGGGAAAAGAGATCAAGATGGAAGAAGCACCCACAAGCTGGGGAAAGATCAGTTTTCGAATGCGCATGGATGACGCAAAGGACAAAGTGCGCGCAATCGTGAAGCTGGTTTCTGCGGGCGCTCCAAAGGAAATCCACCTGAAGTTGCGCCTTCCGGAAAAGAACCGGTTGGCGAAAGTGACTGTAAACGGAAAGGCCGGCGTCCTGGGCGGCCCGCACAAGGACATGGTGATTATCGCGACCCGAGGAGAGCGGGAGTTCGAGGTGAGCGGTGAAATCAGTTAGCCGAACACTCTGCCGCACCGTCCGGCAAGTCCGTTCGCGCCGGAAAATTCGTCCTTCCCGCGCCAGACTTCAGACGAAGTGCCAGTGAAGCGGTTCGACGCTATTCCGCCGGCTTGATTTCAAAATTGTGCGGTGGGGTCACGCCGAGCAGGTACTGAACAAAATAGTCCCACCGCCGCCGGGCCAGATAACTATTCCTTTCGCCGTGAGACATGTTGGGCACAAACAGCATGTCGAAACTCTTGTTGGCCTTCATCAGGGCATCCGCGAATCGCATGGTTTCCGCGGGATGGACGTTGTCGTCCAGGTCGCCATGCTCGATGAGCAGGTGGCCTTCCAGGCGGCCAGCCATGGTCACGTTGGACTGCGCGACATAATCGTCCTGAACTGGATAACCCTGGTAGAGTTCATTCCACCAGGTTTTGTCCAGCCGCGCGTCGTGATCCCCGGAAATGGAAACGCCCACTTTGTAGAATTCGGGGAAGACTAGCATGGCATGTGCCGCGCCATAGGCACCAGCGGAAGTGCCGAAGATCCCGACGCGGCTCACGTCCATATACGGATACTTCTCCGCCATCTGCTTGATCATGGCCACATGGTCTTCGAACACCCCGCCCAGATTTCTGTAGGAATATTCGTGAAACGCCCTGGAACGCCCGGTCGTGCCCCGCCCGTCCACCATGATTACAATCGCGCCGAGTTCCGCCACGGCTTGCAGACCACCCCGAAAAATTGATTCTCCAAACGATTTGGGGGCGAAGAATGCCTGCGGTCCGGTGTAGACGTGTTCTATGATGGGATACTTTTTGGCGGGATTGAAATTCGATGGCCGCCAGATGAGCCCATAGAGATCAGTCTGGCCGTCCGCCGCCTTCCCGTGAAACGGCTCGGCATACTTCCACCCGGTTGCAAGCAAATCCGTGGCGTCGCCCTTCACAAGAACGCGTACATCCGAGCCGTCCTTCGTTCGGCGAAGCACGGACGCCCCGGGCAAATCAGGCCGGGAGTAGCTGTCCACGTAATACACAAAATCCGGGGAGACGCTCGCGGAATGCGTCGCGTTTTCCGACGAGAGCAGCGTGAGTCCTTTGCCGTCCAGTCCGATGCTGTAGAGGTGCGTCTGGTAGGGGTCTTCGTCCTTCTCGCGTCCGCCGGCCAGGAAATACACCTTGCGGCTCTTCTCATCGATGGCTTCGATCCGATGCACCACCCACGGCCCTTGTGTCAGTTGGCTGACCAGTTTTCCGGTCTTTTCGTTGTAGAGGTAAAGGTGGTTCCAGCCGTCGCGCTCGGAGCTCAAGAGAATCTCTCCGCTGCTGTGAAGGAAGCGGTAAAAAGTCAGCCCCGGGTCCACGTACTTGTCGGATTGCTCGCGAATCAAGATTTTCTGCTCTCCGGTTTCCGCATCCACAGCACGCAGTTCGAAAGACTTGAATCCGCGCTCGGAATAGTCATAAGAAAAGCCCTTGCTATCCTCGAACCACTCAAAGCCCGGCCCCTCGTCAAACGAGACTTCCACGGGGGGAGTCTTCACGGGAGTCAGCTTGCCCGACTTGATGTCGAGTATGAAAGCTTCTACCGTGGAGAGCACCTCTCCCGGCAAGGGATAAGCAAACGTGTACGCTTTCGGTCGCAACTGATCGGGCGGAACATATTGCAGGCTAGTGAACCGCCCAGCCCTCCTGGAATCGATTTTATAGGTGACGAGCTTCGAAGAGTCGGGCGACCAGAACGCGGCAGGGCGCTGCCGCACCTTTTCCGTCCCTTGCTCCACCATGGCTGTCAGGAAGGGAACCTCCGCGGCATAGTCCCAATCCTGCACGCCGTCCCAAGTCATCTGCGAAACCGCGCCTGTCGGTACGTACCGCACGTACAAGTTGTGGTCTTTGAAGAACGCGGCCCACTTGCCGTCAGGGGAAAGGACATCGTAGGAACCCTCTTCCTTGTTGGCCGTGGGTCCCTTCACACATTCGTAAGTGGCCAACTTGCAGGACCATTGAGCCTCCATCACCCGGAAAACGATGACACTCCCGCCCTCCTTGAATTCGAAAGTATCGAAGGGAAGTTTCGTCGGGGTGTACTCCTGTTTGGCGGCCTTGGAGAGCGCCGCCGCCAATCGAGCGTGATCGAAAGCGGGCGCGAAAGTGTTTTGAGCTGGATCCACGAGGACGAATTCGGTTCCCTTGGGCTTTGCATCGCGATACCAGAAACGGCTGGTCTTCTCGATCCAGTGGGGTTCCACGCGCGCCACCGTCACCATGTCGCGCTGCCAGCCCGTCTGGAATTTTGCAGCCCGCGCGTAGTCCTCGAGCGTGCCTTGCGCGTTGGCTGGATATCGCGCGGACAACAGGAATGCCGCGGCCAGAATGGCGCACCGGGAATGAATCCTCATTTGTCTTCTCCTCTGCTGAAAAGATCTTGCCAAACTTACGCGCAATCGAAGCCGGCTCCAGCAAAAGCAGGCAAAGCCGGCGCTTTTCTAAGACAACCGCAAACGGCTCATTTCCTGGTGATGATGTAAACGTATCCCGCGTCCTTCATCCCGCTGGCCACCATGCCATCGGCCTGAGCACACACGGTCCGCGAATCATTCCTTTCCGCGAAATGGTTCCAACTGTTCCAGCCCATCGAAGGCATCAGGGCAAGACCGTTATCCTGAGCCATGGCCCACGATGCGATTGCCGAACAACAGAGCAGTACGAGGATGACAACTGGTGTCTGGACCCTTGCATTCATGGGGCTCTCAGGTGGATGCGGTTCATTTGCCGCGGCCCAAATGGTCTGGGGCAACGAGGGGCGAGACGTAGAAGAAAGGGCAGCGGTCATCGCTGCATATTGTATACAATATGGCAGGGTCTGAAAATCTATCTTTCCTGAATTAAATATGTCGCTCCGCCTCATCGCTCTTCGTTTCCTACGGTACGGCCCAGAGAGAGGAAGGCTGCGCCTGTGGCCGGCGCCCATTCTACTTACAGCTATTTCCAGTTGTTCGCGAGCGCTATCCTCTCCATTTGAGTGACTGCATCCCATGACCACCTTCTCGGTTTTCACCAGACGGCAAATGCTGAAGTTTATGGGAGGAGCCGTGGTAGCCGCTGGCAGCCCGTTGCCGCTGCGTTCCACTGCCATCAATCCGGTTACCTTTGTCGATGTTGCCCGCGCTTCAGGGATTCTTTTTCGACACGACAATGCCTGGTCCCCCGAAAAATACCTGATTGAGACCATGGGCTCCGGCTGTGGATGGATAGACTACGACCAGAACGGTTTGCAGGATTTGTACCTTGTCAACGGCGCCGCTACGCGGCTCTACACCCCTAAAAATCCACTGCGAAGCGCACTCTATCGTAATAACGGAGACGGAACTTTCACCGACGTCACGACGAAAACCGGCGTCGGAGCGGAAGGGCTTTTTGGGATGGGGGTCGCGGTCGGGGATTTCGACAACGACGGTTATCCCGACCTCTTCGTGCTCGGCTACGGGCGGTGCATCCTATACCACAATAACGCAGACGGGACGTTCACGGATGTCACCGCGCATGCGGGCGTGGGAAACAAAGGGAAGTGGGCCTCCAGCGCGGCTTGGTTTGATTACGATAATGACGGGAAACTGGATTTGATCATCGCCAACTACGTGGATTGGACGCCGGAAAACAATTATTGGTGCGGAGACAAAGGGCCCGAGATGCGCAGCTACTGCCACCCGGACGTCTATCACCCCCAACCCGCGACGCTCTATCACAACAATAGGGACGGTACTTTCACCGATGTAAGCCTTCGGTCTGGCATCGCCCTCAAACAAGGCAACGGGCTGGGAGTGGTCACCTTCGACTATGACAATGACGGCTGGCAGGACGTCTTCATCACCAACGATCACATGCCGAATTTCCTGTTTCACAACAACCGAAACGGAACCTTTGAGGAAGTCGGATATGCGGCGGGCGTGGCCGTTGGAATGGACGGCCAGTTCGAAGCCGGCATGGGTACAGACGCCGCGGACCTCACGGGGAACGGCCATATGGATTTAATCGTCACGCATCTGGACCAGCAACTCGCCCGGGTGTACCAGAACGCAGGTGACGCATCGTTTGACGACGCCACTTTCCGCTCGAAGCTTTCCTACGCCACGTTTCACATGAGCGGTTTCGGCACGCGCTTCATGGATTATGACAACGACGGCGCGCGCGATCTGTTCATGGCCAACGGACACGTCCTGGATAATATCGAGCGTTACCAGGCCAGCGTCCACTACGCCGAGCCCAAGTTAATGTTTCGCAATACGGGACGCGGATTGTTCGAAGACGTTAGTGCTCAACTGGGCAAGGATTTTCTAACGCCCTGCGTGAGCCGCGGTGCCGCTGTCAGTGATTTCGATAATGACGGCGACCTCGACATCCTGGTCAATAACAATGGGCAACCGGCTCAATTGTTGCGCAACGACGGTGGTAATGCGAATCACTGGCTGGAGATTTTCCTGATTGGCACACATTCCAATCGTGATGGCGTGGGAGCACGCGTGAAGCTCGTCGCGGGCGATCTCACGCTGTACGACCAGCGCAAAGGGGGCATGAGCTACCAATCGGCGCAGGATCCGAGGCTCCATTTTGGCCTGGGACAGCGTGCAAACGTGAATTCAATCGAGATTACGTGGCCCAGCGGCTCCGTGACGAAGCTGACGAATCTGAATAGCGACCAGATCATCGCCGTCAAGGAAGGTGAAGGCCTGGTCGAGCGCCCGTTCCCCCGGGTCGTTTGGAAATAACCGGCCAGTAAACGCTGAATATAAAGCGTTCACCCGGGACGGCCTACGGATAGGTGTGATCGCGGCCGGGAATCGCTTTGCGTTCACCTGGCGCCGAGTTGATCTTTTGCGCTTCCTGCGCATTCAAGTCGGCGAGCGTGGCGAGCATCTCCTGGGCCTGCTCCGGCTTGCCCAGCTTTCGGTAGGCGCGTGCGAGATGCCTGTAAACAGACGGATTGCGCGGATCGAGCTGCCGGCCTCTTTCAAGATACTGGACCGCCTCGGCCGGCTTGTCATCGAGTAGAAACAGGTAGCCCATGGCAATTTGCGCTCTAGCGTAGTTGGGCCGCGCCGCAACGGACTCTCTCAGAGCGGATTCCGCCTCCGCGAATTCCGCCTGTCCCGGGCTCGCGCCTGCGCGCAGGAGTGCGTCGCCGAGGATTGCCAGCGTCAGATAGTTTGCGTGGTGCTCCCGAACGGCCGCGCGCGCAGCTTGAATCGCACCCGGCAAATTCCCCTCCAAAAAATTCTTTTGCGCCGCCGCATCGAAGGCAACCTCCGTATGCGGCTCAAGGGAGCTTGCCAGATCGAAGTCTTCTTGCGCGGCGTCCAAATGATCGAGGTTGGCGAGATAATTTGCGCGTTGATAGTGCAATCGCGCCGACTTGGGAAGGTGCTGCAATCCGAGATCAACAATGCGGAGGCCCAAAACGTAATCCTGGCGGTCTCCGCAGGCATCACTCACGAACACATATAGCTTTTCGTCCTTGGGGGTCAGTTTGGCCGCCCGCTGCAACGCGGCGAAGGCCTCTTCGGACTGGCCGCTCCCAATGTAGGCCTGGGCTAGCAGGTTTTCCACGATTGCCGTCGCTTTGCCATTGCGGCGCAACGCATTGAGCACTTGAATGGCCCGAGAAAACTCCGCTGTACCGATGTAACAAAGTGCGAGATTAAACTCGGCAACGAATTCGTCGCTGACGCGGCCTTTGGCCGTCAGGAAATGGGGTATCGCTTCTGCAAAGAGCCCCCGGCGGGTCAAGTCCACCCCTGTGCGAAGCTCGGCTTCCGCTTGCGCGTCCGGCGCGCCGACGCTGTTTTCCGCTTGGGCAGCGGCGGCGCCCGCCTTGATTTGCGCTTGCAGCAAAGGGCATACCGCAAATCCGATGAGCGCCAGAACCACTGGAAAGAAGCAACGTGATGGAAGAGAGTGCCGCTTCATGACCGCTTCCTACTTCCACTTGCCCGTGCCTTCCACAATCGTAATATAGCGATCGATGGGGAGGTCGGTGAATCGCTCGGTTCGGCCGCTGGGATTAGGCCACTTTATTTCAAGCCAATCGATCTTCGTATGCTGGCCAAGACCCAGCACCACGCGCGGATCGTGCGAAGAAAGATAGCTGCCTCCGCCAACCTTGAAACAGTGGCGTTGCAAATCGCCGGCTTGGTAGGTCAACTTTGCTCCGATCGCGTCAATATTCGCCGCGCGGCCGATCAAGCGCACGCCCAGCCAATGATTCGATCTTCCCGCGTTATTGCGAACCAGCACGGGAGCGCCGTTGTTGGTGGTGATCAGCAGGTCCACGGAACCGTCATTATCAAAGTCGCCGAGAGCTAGCCCCCGCGATGCCATATTTTTCGTAAAAATCGCGCCGCTCGGCGCGCTCACGTTCTTGAAAACCTTCCCGTCATTGCGGAACAGAAGCATCGGCTCCTCATACTTCACCTCCTGGAACCTCTCTTCCACCGAAGGGTCGGGGTGACCATTGCAGAGAATAAGGTCAATATTGCCGTCGTTGTCGTAATCGAGGAACTTCAGACCCCATCCGCTCATCAGGCTCGTTGACGCAGCGATGCCGAATTCGTTTGCCACATCGGTAAAACTTTCATCCTTGAGATTGTGATAGAGCGAATACGACTCGTGATCCACATTGGCCACGAACAGATCAATCCAGCCGTCCTGATCGTAATCCGCCGCATCCACCCCCATGCTCGAGCGGGAAAGGCCGAAGGAGTTGTATCCCACGCCCCCGAGCAAGCCGATCTCCTCGAAACGCCCTTTCCCGCGGTTGGCGAAGAGAAAATTCGGCACCGTGTCATTGCTGACGAAGAGATCCATCCATCCATCGTTATTGATGTCCGCGGCCACCACTCCCCATGCTTTGGCTGGCGATGCAGCGATGCCGGATTCCTTGCTGACGTCCGTGAACGTGCCGTCGCCATTGTTGTGAAACAGGTAGCAGGGCCTTGCAAGGTAGGGAGTCGGCTTGCAGTACACGCGGCTATGCATCCCGGACATGCACACGATGTTCGTGGCCTTCTCGAAGTTTCCGAAGCGCCCGACGAATAGATCCAGGCGTCCGTCGTTGTCATAGTCGAACCACACGGCGCTCGTGGCCATCCCCGGGGCAGCCACCCCGGCCTTCTCCGTCACATCGGCAAAGGTACCGTCGCCATTGTTGTGATAAAGGATGCTTCGTGAATATTGGGAGACGTACAGGTCGGGCCAGCCGTCGCCATCGTAGTCACCCACCGCAATGCCCATCCCATAGGCATTTCCCGGTACTCCGGCTTTCTCGGTTACGTCCGTGAATGTTCCATCGCGGTTGTTGCGGTACAGCGCATTGCGGATCGGCACCCGCGGCTTGTAAAAATCGCACGGCCCGCTGTTAACAAGGTATATGTCCATCCAGCCGTCATTGTCGTAGTCCAGAAAGGCGCAACCCGGACCGGTCGTTTCCGGCAAATACATATCGGGGGAGGGGCCGCTATCGTGAATCCAGGAAATGCCACAAGTCTTCGCGGGGACTTCTTCAAACGCGGGAACAGAGTCAGCACCGAGGCCCATCGTGGCTGCGGCCCGCAGATGTGGGCGGCCCAGCACGCTTCCCGCTGCGGACCAACCGAGCATCTGCAGAATGTATCGCCGCGAAAACATGATTCTCCCCTCGCGTTGGCCCTTCCCGGCTTGTGCTCCTACTGTTTCGGAGCGCCTCCCGGATTCTTTTGGGAGAGTTCGTGCTGAATGGTCATCTCGCGCACTGCGTCTGTCTTCCGGCCGGTCCGCGCATAGGCAATGGAAAGTTGGTAATGCCCGGCCGGGTCCTCTGGGAGCATCTTCACATACGTTTCCAGCGGGGCGACTCCTTCCTGGAAACGTTGTGCGGAGTTCAATGACATGCCCAGCGCGAGAAACGCCTCCGCGAAACCCGGATCGAGCTCGGCTGCCTTCGTAAAGCGCGCGATGGCCTCGTCCCACTGGCCGGCTTGGCGCGTAAGTTCACCGAGAAAAAATACGGCGGAGGCGTTCGTCGGGTCAATCTGCAGCTCTTCCTCGAGCTCCCTTTTCCCTTCTTGGGCCGTTTCCGGCGTTTGCGGCCTCGACAGCGCTATCCGCGCCAGACGGTAGTGGATCCCGGGGAGCTTCGGGTTCTGCTCGAGAATCCCCCGGTACTCGCTGGCTGCTGCGTCCCATTTCTCGTGCGACTCCAAGGCTTCCGCTTCGAGTTGGTGGGCCTGATAGGATGTTGGCGCAACGGAAGCGATCCGCTGCGCTGCCTTATTGGCAAGCTCCGAATAGTAATGAGTGGTGATGTATAAGACTTCCGGATCATCGGGGAAATCGCGATTCAGGGCCACAAGCCCCTGTACGGAGGTCTCCTGCTCGTTCAGGCTCATGGCGCAGCGAACTGTCGCCATTTCGGCAGGGTACTTCAATTGTTTGTCGGAGACTCGAGAGGCCGATTTTCTCAGTATCTTTAAGGCTTCCTGGCAGTGGCCTTTGGCTGCCATATCAATAGCATGTTCGACCGCAGCGGTAGAAACGGCGGGCGGGGCCTGCCCGGTATGTTGCCCGAAAAGGAGAACCGTTGGGCACAGAATGGCCAGCGAAACGTGAAATGTTATGCGAAGAAACCTGTTCATAAGAGCGCAAGAAGTAACTTTGCAGCAAACCGCAGTATAACGCGATTGGGCGCAGGATGCCCCGCCATTCCACTCCGCTCTAGTGAGGGCGCCTGGCTTTCGGCGACGACCCGAAATCGTTCGCATTACATCCCCGCAGCCCGACATAACACGCGAACAAGAACAAAAGGAGGCATCCACGGGGCTTCCCGCAATACTCCGGGATTCCCACAAGTGAATGCCTCCCTGTCGAGCCGTTAAGAACGGCCCAGCTTTAAGGTTAGAACGAAATGTTGGCGCGCAATTCGATCACTCTTGGGCCGTTTATGTTGCTGAGGCCGGATTGTCCGAACGTACTATCTTGAACGTTGGAGTCCGGATTCGCCCAATTGGGATGGTTGAACACGTTGAGGAACTCCGCTTGCAGTCTGAACTGAATGCGCTCCGTGATGGGAATGGCCTTCGCGAGCGACAGGTCGTCATTCCAGATCCGCGGTCCGCTCAGCCAGGGGTGGGCGCCGAAGGTTCCTGCGGTAATGTTCTGGCAGACGCCCTGCAAGACGCTGCTGCATGTGCTCGTAGTCGACTGGTTTGTGAGAGTTGGGTTGATCGTGTATTTGTACGTCCCTCCGCCGGGGGCAGTGAAGACGCCGACGGCCTTTTGCAACTGAGAGGTGGTGACGCCGTTCAGAACCAGGCCGCCATCTCCATAATCGTTGTACGTGTCAAAGCCACCATACAACTGGAATGGGAAACCGGAATCGATGGTCAGAATCGTGCCGAGAGTCCAACCGCCGGCGAACTTATCGACGATTCCACCGCGGTTTAGGAATGTTTTCCCTTTTCCGATGGGCAGGTCGTAGGTCCCGCTGGCATGCACCACGTGCCGCAGATCGAATAGCGTGGGCCCATAGTCCAATCGCAGGTTACGGATCGTGAACACACCAGTGTTCCCCGTCCAGGAATTGTCCGGCTGAAGGCCAAGTGTGTGGCTCCAGGTGTAATTCACGTCGAAATTCATGCCGTGCCATTGTTTCTGGCGGAAGTCCACCTGCAGGGCGTGATAGGTGCCATATCCCTGGTCAGTCAGATAGCTTGCCGTTGCGCCACCCTCGTACGGGTCAAGGTACGGATTGGCCTGGAAGAAGTTAACCGGGTAAGCTCCAGCCGATGTGTAGCCGCCAAAGTATGACGCGCACGGCGACAGCGAGGAACCAACCAGATTGCAGATGTAGTTGTTTCCATTGTTTGCCCAGGGAGATGCCAGGACACCCGCAAGCGCACCGGCGGCGCCCTGGTTCAGGTCGGTAATGAATGTGCTATAGGAGAAGTCCGCGGATGATGTTCCACCGAATGCCGCCGTCATGATGGGCAAATTGACCTGGCCTGCCAGACCGCTATTCCCAAAATTGGGATTTGCGGCACAAGCGGGGTTGGCCATGCAGATTTTCAGGTTCGATTGGGCATTCTTGAATTCGCTCAGGAATCCATTCTCGAAAATATTCACTTCGTTGGGGTCTACGGAGATCCATTGATGGAGTGCTCTATGCCCCAAGTAGCGGACTTCCAGGACGTTGCTCGCCCCGATTTGCCTCTGGATGCCCAGGTTCCACTCTTGCAGATAGGGCTGTTTGATGTGGGGATCCATCCCGGCGCCACCGTAATACACTTGATACGAGTACAAGGACTGCGGCAGCGTGTCCGAGTATTGGGACGGGAACACCGAATACGCGGGCAAGTTAGTCGCCGGATTCTCTGTGTATGTCAGGCTACCCGGCGTGAAGGTGCCAACACCACCCCCGCTATACGGTTGCAAGCTAAACGCTTGGAAGAAAGCCTTCCCGTAATTCGAGGCGTTGTTCCAGAAATATTGATAGGGCTCGGTGAAGCGCTTGATGTCGAAACCGGCGCGAATCACCGTACTGCCTCCGCCTAGCAGTTTATTTAAAAGCCCTTGGTCGGCAGACGGATTCCATGCCAATCCGATGGTCGGCTGGGGCGTCACATTGTACGCAGGGTATTGGTGGCTGCTCGCCACATAGGCGGGATCCAGGTTGCTCGATAGGGTGCCTGGACTGAAGGATTGACCGGGCAGCGACGGCCCGTAGATTTGTGACGCGTCCGCACCATGATATCTCCCGGTCAAGTCGTGATTGTCACCCATGAAATCCCAGCGCAGCCCATAATTGACCGTGAGATGCGGATTGAGGCGGAAAGCATCCTGCGCATAGAGTCCCCAATTCTTTTGCAGTTCGTCGAGATTGAAAGAGGAACCCGCCGTGGTCGCGTACTGGCCCGTCTTCTGATTGATCGGAAATCCGCTGCCAACCGGTCCGACGCCGGAAATTCTGCCAATCAGAGTGGCATAAAGGGCCTCGGCATTGCCTATGTCTTTCGAGGACTCTTCAAGTCCACTGGGACCAAGTGCTGCGTTGAACGCATTGGTAGCCGGGTCGCCGGACGCAAGACCAAGACTGATGTTTGGAATCCCGTCCGGTGCATTCCAGTAATGGTCCTGTTCGCGGTGAAAATCCATGCCAAACGTCGTGGCGTGTTTTCCGTGCGTCCACGACACGCTGTCGGAGAAATTGATCACCGGATAAAACGTAGTGATCGGCAGATTGAAGCCTTGGCCGGACGCGACGTTTGCATAGGCTGCGCTGTCATAGTAAGCCCAGACCACCTGATCCAGATTATCCCAAGTCGGTTTCGATCCTTGCGAGTAGAAGACCGCATTGTAGTAATAGCCGCCCCGGAACTGATTGATCAGTCTCGGAGTGATTGCCCAGCTCACACCGAACGAGCCGATATAGTTGTTGGACGTGTTTGCCGCCGCCTGATCTGCAAAATCGGGACCTGGAAGGAGCGGAGGGGCTGCGTTTGGCTGTTTATACTTGGTCTCCTCAAAGGAAAAATCTACGTGGATTTTCTGCGTGGCGTTGTAGTCCACACGAAACGCCGGATAGTACCGGGTAATGGGGGACGGGACGGCCCAGTTGACGTTGTCCAGGTTCGGGTCGCCCGCCTGCGTAACCGCTGTGCCTGCGGTCTTAATGGCTGTGTTGATCAGCGTCTGCTGCGCCGCAATGGCCGTATTCGACACGGGAAGTCCAGCCGCCGAGGCAATCGAGATCAAATTAATCTGCTTCCCATTTGAATCAGTGAAAACCCCCGATTGCGCCAGCGGCGTCAGAACGGTCTCTACGGGGTAGGGGCTTTCGCCGGCCGTGTACGAACCCGGCTCCTTGAACATGGAGAACGAGGCGAAGAAGAAAAGTTTGTCCCTAATGATGCGCCCGCCAACGCTGCCCCCGAAACTATTAAGATCCACTGTATTTCTGGCCAGCCCCTCGGCATTGTTCGTCCAACTGTTGGCATTCAGAACCGTGTTTCGAAAATCTTCAAAGACGCGGCCATGGAAGTCGTTCGTGCCCTGGCGCGTAATGAAATTCACCTGCATGGTCTGCCCGCCCATGCCCTGGCTTGTGTCCATCTGGCCACTCTGAACGGTCATCTCCTGGATGTCCTCGAGCCGCGCTTCGAGTCCCGGTTGTACGTTGCCTCCAAACTTCATGCGGTTTGTCGAAGAGGCCACACCATCGATCGTATTTCCCTGCGCGGCAAGGGGAAGCCCGTTCCATGTGCCGTATCCTGGTGTACCGCTGTAACCGGGGGTAAGCTCTGCCAGGGCACTGATGTCCCGGCCTTGCAGGGGAAGATCTTCGATCTGCTTGAGGTTGAGCGTGGCGTTGATGGCATTCGATGTCGTCTCAATCAGGGGAACTGCGGTGGATGTGACTTCTATCGTTTCGCTGGCTGCTCCGACCGTGAGAGTGACCTTAAGGTCCGCCACGCGGCCGGCTTGGACTACGACCGTGTCAAGCACTTCACTCTTAAAGCTGGTCTTCGTCACCGTCAACCGATAGTTCCCGAGCGGGATCTTGGCAAAGACGGCGTTGCCCAGTTCTAGCGTCTCCAGGGTCCACACCTTATTCGTGGAGGGATCCTTCAACTCCACACTCGCCCCTTGCACCACACCGCCGGACTGGTCAACTACAACAACGTTCAACGTTCCTTCCGAGCCCGTCTGCCCCCAGGCGGGTGCAACCCCAAGCAGAAGGCAGAGACAACAGCAGACCACCACCACCCCCAGAAAATCACGACCCGATAAATGCAACATTTCGATCTCCCTTCCTTCGAGAACATCTGGCGCGCTTGCCATATCAGAAAGCACGGTTCCTGTTCCTAACTTCCACCGTCGAGACAACACACCGGGGTTCAAATGGGAGACTCTTCGCTGGCGATGAGCAGCGTCGGAAAAGTACCCAGACTTTGCGGCATGACGTTTCGACATCGAGGACCCCTGCAGCAAACGTTTGCTCGCCTGACCAACAGCACCCCCTGATGACGAGCAAGTGAAATTAACCATGTTCTGTATACAATATTCAGTTTCCTGTCAAGCAGATTCTTTCCCCCTCCCCTCCCCGTCCGTGGCCTTCTACCTGGAAGCAAATGATCGCGCGCAACGACGCCTAGCTCTTGTGCTAACTAGGAGCGTACCGAGGATCTCAACCGCCCGCACCCACAGCTTGAGACCGCTGCTAATCCTCCAATTTGAACGAACGTCCTCGAGCGGAGCAAATCTTACGTGAAATGCATGCGGCCCCTGTTTATCGGCGAAAGATAGCCGTTGCGCAGACTGCAGAGATAACTGCCTCGGACACGGATGAACACTGAAATGGGGGATAAAGGATCAGCGAACGAAGCAATGTGGGGCTGCGGCAGCCATTGCCGCGAAAGTACTGTGGCGCTCAAATTTCCCAAAAAACTTTAGAAACGCGGCCATCCATCTTGCTTCTCAGAGGAAGCTGACATTTTCCGCAAGTTTTAGGATGTTGTATACAGCACCTTGAATGGCTCTTTTGGAGCCGTTTGGACGCTGTAGCCCTTCTTTCAGAAGGGCAGCTTGGCTTCCGCCAGCCAACGCCGAATTGCCCCCATGGTCCGCACCGCGTTCCGTGCGGCCAAAACACGAACCGTCGCGATGCAGCCAGTTTCAGTCTGGAGATGACTACACAAGTTCTATGTGCCCTAATCTCGACCGCATTCATGTCGTGGATTCCCATACCGGCGGGGAACCCACCCGCGTAATTGTGGCAGGCGGGGCGACATCGCCTGTGGCGGGAACTGGTTCTTCCTGGTTGATAGTTCTCCGATCGAGGTTTCCTTTGCCAAGGTAGCTGAATTGGAAGACTTTGCCTGAGCTATCCGGCGGGTACTAAAGCGGGACCGGATCACGGGGCTGGATGGGCAAGAGATCGATCACGTGGAACTCTTCGCCAATTCCAAACTGCCCGGCGTTGACAGCAAGAATTTCGTGCTCTGCCCCGGCAAGGCCTACGATCGTTCGCCCTGCGGCACCGGCACCAGCGCAAAGTTGGCTTGCCTTTACGCCGACGGCAAGTTGCGACCTGGTCAGATTTGGCGGCAAGAGAGCATTGTAGGAAGTGTTTTCGAGGGAAGCGTTCCCATCGAAGACGGACAGATCCTGCCAAGCATCCGGGGTTCCGCCTTCATTACATCCGAGGCAGATCTGATTCTTGACCCCAAAGATCCCCTTTGCCACGGATTGTTCGCATGAGTTTTCGGCCTGATATCGTGATTGTCGGCGCAGGCATCGTCGGAGCAGCCTGCGGGTTCGAACTGGCTCGCGAGAAATTTTCCGTCGCCGTTGTGGATGCCGCCGGCATCGGAATGCAAACGACAGCCGCCGGGATGGGGCACCTCCTCGTTTTGGACGATTCCGAAGAGCAGTTCGCACTCACCCGTTATTCCCTCTCCCTCTGGAACGCTCTAGCGAAACATCTCCCTCCGGCAGTCGAATACTCACGCTGCGGAACCTTGTGGGTCGCGGGGGATGAAGACGAGATGGCCGAAGTTGTTCGAAAGCACACCTATTACGGCGAGCGCGGAATCCAGACGGAAATTCTTGATGCACACGCCCTGCGGGAGGCGGAACCTGCCCTCCGCAGGCCGCTGGCGGGCGGCCTGCGCGTGCCTGGCGACGCCGTGCTGTACCCGCCCTGCGCGGCCGCGTATCTCCTGCAAAGGGCCGCAGAACTCGGTGCGAAGATTTTTCTCGGCAAGGCAGTGAACTCCATTCGCAATGGCATCACACGATTGGCGGACGGAACGGTCTTCCATTCAAAATTCATCATCAATGCGGCGGGGCAGTTCGCTCCGAAGCTGACCCCGGGCATTCACATTCGTCCCCGCAAGGGGCATCTTGTCATTACCGATCGTTATCCCGGCACCATCACGCACCAACTCATGGAACTTGGGTATCTCAAAAGCGCTCACTCGATCAGCGCGGATTCCGTCGCCTTCAACCTCCAGCCGCGCAAGACCGGTCAATTGCTGATTGGCTCTGCGCGGCAATACGAAGTTGCCGATGGCAACGTTGATTTCGCAATACTCTCCCGCATGCTGAAGCGCGCAATGGAATATGTTCCGAGCCTGGGCTCCCTCTCGGCGATTCGGGTGTGGACCGGGTTCCGTCCCGCCACACCGGACCAACTTCCCTTCATCGGACCTTGGCCAGACGACCCTAGCATTTTCCTGGCGGCAGGGCACGAAGGGCTCGGAATCACGACATCGCTTGCTACCGGGCGCCTCGCCGTGGACTTCCTGCTACGGCGTGCCTCCGCTATTCCCGTGGAGCCTTACCTGCCATCGCGCCAAATCGAGGGGGTTACGCATGCCTGACAGCATTGTCGTTTGGGTGGCTGGAAAAAACGTGGAGGTGCCCAAAGGAGCGACCGTTGCCGCGGCCGTGTTCGTCGCCGGTGCGTTCTGCCGGACCTCCCCTTCGGGGCAGCCTCGAACTCCATTCTGCGGCATGGGTATTTGTTTCGAATGCCGCACGGTCATTAACGGCGAACCCCACCGTCGAAGCTGCCAGGTTCTGTGCGAACCCGGCATGGTCATAACTCCAGATGAATGCTGAATCCAAACGAAGCTTCGATGTCGCTGTCATCGGCGGCGGCCCCGCTGGGATGGGCGCGGCAACCGTCGCTGCAGAGTGCGGGCTGTCGGTTGTGTTGCTCGACGACAATCCGGGCCTCGGCGGTCAAATCTGGCGCGGCGAGAGCGGCTCTTCGAAACATACTCAAGCTTCACATTGGTTCGATCGTGTGGGACGCTCGTCGGTAGAGTGGATTCTCGAGGCACGCGTTTTTCAAGTCGGTAAGGGTCACCTCTCCGCGGAATCTCCCGATACTGTTCACCAGATCGCCTATTCCCACCTGATCCTCGCCACCGGGGCTCGCGAGCGCTTTCTTCCCTTCCCCGGCTGGACCTTGCCGAATGTCCTGGGCGCGGGTGCTTTACACTCGCTCATCAAATCGGGCCTGCCGGTGGAGGGCAAGCGCATCGTGATTGCGGGAACAGGCCCCCTATTGCTTGCTGTCGCCGCCTATGCCCGGGAAAAGGGCGCCCAGGTCGCTTGCATCGCGGAGCAAACCACCGGGGCCAAGTTCGCGTGTTTCGGACTCTCGGTTCTCCTCGTTCCGGAAGAATTAGAAGAGGTGTGGCAACTTGCCTGGCAACTCCAGGCCGTCCCACACTGGAAGAACTGCTGGCCTGTTGCGGCACTTGGCAAAGAGCGTCTCGAAGCGGTCCGCCTTTCGCACCATGGCCGAATCAGAGAGATCGCGAGTGACTACCTGGCTTGCGGCTTTCATCTCGTGCCCAGCCTGGAACTTGCACAATTCATCGGATGCGCCATCCAGGACGGATATGTGGCAGTGGATGAGAACCAGCAAACTTGCATCCCAGGCGTCTATTGCGCCGGCGAGCCGACAGGAATCGGTGGATTCGAACTGGCGCTGGTCGAAGGGCAAATCGCGGGATTCGCCGCCGCTAATCGCAAGGATCTCGCTAGAAAACTCTGGAGGCGCCGCGATGCCGGGCTGCGCCATGTACGCGCCCTGCGAAGAGCTTTCGAGTTGCGCGACGAACTCAGGAACATGCCGCAAGAAGACACCCTGGTCTGCCGTTGCGAAGACGTGCCGTTCGGTCTTCTGCGCGCTCATCAATCGTGGCAAAGCGCAAAACTGCATTCCCGCTGCGGCATGGGACCCTGTCAGGGCCGGGTGTGTGGTGCGGCCGCGGAATTCCTTTTCGGCTGGAGCAACTCATCTGTTCGCCCGCCGTTGTTCCCGGTGCGGTGTTCCAGCCTGGCCGAAATGCCTGTCGAAACAATTCCGGAAATTCACGAGGGAGGATCAAAATGAAGTGGACCGGCGTCATTCCTGCCATTACCACGGGTTTCAACGAAGCGTATCAGGTGGACCACGCCTTTATGGCCGAACATGCGCGCTGGCTGATTACCAACGGCTGCACGGGCGTCGTCGCACTCGGCTCGCTGGGAGAAGGTGCAACACTGACCTACGCAGAGAAAATCGACATCCTCAAAAACTTGGCGGCGGCGCTGCGTGGCCGCGCTCCGGTCGTAGCCGCGATTTCCGTTCTCGGGACCGAAGAAGCAGTCGCCCTCGCCAAAACCGCAGAAGGTGCGGGTTGTGCCGGCTTGATGATTCTGCCGCCGTACGTGTACAAGGGGGACTGGCGCGAGCGAACTTGTCGGCCATGCGATTCGCATCAGCGTCCAAAAACGTTGTCTGCCGGAGGGCGTGTTTTCTCTGCTCTTCGATTCCGGAACTTCCCTGGGTGGTCGCCTTGTGCAGCATCCCTTGGTGAAAGCCGCAGCCTTCACCGGCTCGCTGGCTGCTGGCAGAGCCCTGTTTGATCTGGCCGTCAGCCGTCCGGACCCGATTCCTTTCTATGGTGAGATGGCCAGCACCAATCCCCTGTTTCTTCTTCCGGGCGCGGTGGCCACGCGCGGAGAGAAGCTCGCCTTGGATCTTTACGCCTCCTTCACCCTTGGAGCCGGGCAATTCTGCACCAAGCCGGGCTTAGTATTCGTGCGCGAAAGCCCGGAGCTGCAGAACTTTCTCACGGTGCTTAGGGAAAAGGTGAGCAGCTCTTCCTCATTCACTCTCCTGACCCGCGGGATTGCCTCCGCTTACGAACAAGTGGCGGCCCACCGCAAGCAGGAGGCGCACCTGAACTCGCTGACACGAGGAAAATCATCCGAATCGAACGGGCCTGCCGCCGTGGCTCTTTTCGAAACGGATATTTCCGCCTTCCTCGCGAATCCCCGCCTTGCTTCCGAGCATTTCGGCCCTTCCACTCTCTTGATCCGATACTCGGACAAGCAGCAAATCCTGGAATGCGCCCGGGGCCTCGTTGGCCACCTCACGGCCACCATTCAAGGCACTCCCGCGGATCTCCAGGAGCACGTTGATCTGATTCGAATTCTGGAGACCAAGGTCGGACGGATTGTCTTCAATGGATACCCAACAGGTGTCGAGGTGTGCCACGCGATGGTTCATGGCGGACCGTACCCGGCCAGCACCGATCTTCGCACTACCTCTGTGGGCACCCTTGCGATTTTGCGTTTTGTGCGCCCGCTCTGCTACCAGGACTTCCCCAATGCAGCTCTGCCGCCCGAACTGCAGAACGAGAACCCTCTTGGAATCTGGAGACTAGTTGACGGAGAATACGGCAGGGCTTCGGCGTGCTAGACTTCTGGTGCGTGAGTTCTGGTCACCGGGATTGCTGAAATGACAGCCGTGCGGCAAAGGGATACTCGGGGACTCATTTCCCGAACCTTTCCGCGGCTTGGGATCCGTTTATATTGGAAAGAATTGAGTTCATATGGGGAAACGTCAGCGCAGGACAAATCTTGCACCTTCCCAGGCCGCAGTGCCCGCCAGAAGATCGTCACCTATTCCCAGGCAGTCGCTGGCGGCGGCTGTCGTCGAGCGGCTCAGGGACAAAATCTTGGACGGTGAATTGCGCGAGGGACAACAATTGCGCCAGGACGCCATCGCGACAGAATTCCAAATCAGCCGGATTCCCGTCCGGGAAGCTCTGAGTCATCTTGCCGCGGAAGGTCTCATCACCATTGTGGCCAATCGTGGTGCGGTTGTGTCCGCCCTGGCTCCGGAGGAGATTGAGCAGCTATTCGAGACGCGGGCCGTCCTGGAATGCTACATGCTCCGCTGCGCAATTCCGAATTTCACTGAGTCTGACTTTGAAAAAGCCGCGGAAATTCTCAGGCAGTACGAGCAGTCCCTGGAAAAAGATTCCGAGGTAAAAAATTGGGGCCAATGGAATTGGAGTTTTCATTCTACGCTGTATGCGCCGGCGAACCGCCCCGCGATGCTCGCCTTCATCAAGACCCTCAACAATAATTGTGATCGCTACACGCGGTTGCACCTGGTGGTCACCCGCAAGTTGCGTCAAGCCGGCGAAGCCCATCGCGAATTGCTCAATGCCTGCCGGACCAGGAATCCAGACGTTGCCTCAGCCGCGCTCTGGCGGCACATCACCGACGCTGGAGTTTACCTCAAGGAGTTCATCAAGCGGCACCGCGAACAACACGGTTAGTCTCTCCCGGATTTGGACGGCGTGCCGGACCTTTGACGGCGCGCGATTACCCTAAGCGAACGACCGCCGTGGCTACCGACATGCGCGGCATGTCCAGTTGCACTTTCGAACCATCCACCTTCACGCTGTGCTTCTGGACAACCACCGCATTGGGCTTCTCGAAACTGTTGCATGCGTTCAGATCCGTATCGTGCAGGATCTCCGCGGTACCTTCCTGGGCGTTGCTTCCCACCAGTGTGCACACGACTCGAAAATCCTCGTCCGCGCTGGGATTCACGAAACTGAGCACCAGTTCGTTTCCGCTTTTCGATGCCGAAGCGGAAAGACCGGGCGGCGAAGCCTCCTGTCCTTGCACACGGACCGCCATCTTTGACCGGTGCGCCTTGAACAACGAAAACACATGGTACGTCGTCGTGCGCACGCACTTGTCGCTTTCCGCTCCTTCCGTGATCAGGAGCGATTGCAGCACGTTCACAATTTGCGCGATGTTGCACATATACAACTTGTCGGCCAGACGATTGAACAGATTCAGGCCCAGCCCCGCAGCCAGGGCGCTGCGCATCGTGCTCTGCTGCCACAGGCTGCCATATTTTTTTTCGTCTTCCGGAGCTATGCGATCCCACACGCCCCACTCGTCCAGAATCAGCCCGATTTTCCGCCCCTCGGGGTACCCGTCCAACACCGCCCGCTGCAGCAAAATGCACTCTTCCACTTTTTCGAAAATCGCCAACTGCTGATTCATGTGCGCCGCGGTGAAGCTTGTCGCAGCGTCCTCGCCGCCCTCGTAATAGTGCATGGAGAGCCCGTCGGGAAAATCCCCGCGCACTTTGTCCAGCAATCCTCGCGACCAGCCAATGTCGCCTCCCGAAGGGCCGCTCGCAATCAAGTACGGCGTCGTCCCGCCGAACTCCTTGAGATAGACCGCGAATCGCCGGTACAGCGTCGCGTATTCCTCCGGCCGCATGTTTCCGCCGCAGCCCCAACTCTCGTTCCCGACGCCCCAGTAACGCACCTTGAATGGTTCTCGAGCGCCGTTCGCGGCACGCTCTTCCGCCAGGTCGCTTCCCCTGGGGTAATTGCAGTATTCGACCCAGTCCCTCATCTCCTGCGGAGAACCGCTCCCCACATTGCCGGCTAGATAGGGTTCAGCCTTAATCAAACGGCAAAGCTCGATGAACTCGTGCGTCCCGAAACTGTTGGTCTCCACCGTGCCGCCCCAATGAATGTTCACGCGCTTGGGGCGTTTCTCCACCGGCCCGATGCCATCGCGCCAGTGATAATCATCCGCGTAGCATCCTCCCGGCCACCGCAGAACCGGTACCCCGAGTTCCCCAAGATATTCGACCGCCAGTTTCCGATGCCCATTGATGTTTGGGACTTTGGAATTCTTGCCAACCCACAAGCCCCCATACACGCAGGAGCCAAGATGCTCCGCAAAGTGCCCGTGCAGCTCCGGGCTGATCTTTCCGATTTCCGCATCCGTGTGTACAACGAGCCGCTGCATGATTGTGGAGTCAGCAAAGACCGGTCGTGGCACCAGGGCGGCAAGAGAGGCTGCGGCCCCGGTTGCAACGAACTCACGTCGTGACAACGAGCGCTTCATGACTAATCCCCTTTACGGTTCTGACGTAAGAACAGATTTCTGCTTCTCTTCCAGGCGCTGATACGCGCAGCAAAGCCTGCCCCCCGCCGCCGAGGTAGCAATCCAAGAATTCCCCTCTAAGCGGATACTCAGCGTTTCATCTCTCTAGCGTGCTGCGTCGCCGCGAACCATGCGAATGCCGAACACTCCCGGAATCTCGCCACCGCTGGGAGCTTCGAAGCGTATGGTCACTTTCTGCTTCCCCTGCACCAACTCCGCGGGGATGGCGTACTCGACATCGAAGAAACGCAGGTCTTCTTCCGGGCTGTGTCTCTCAGCCGTCTGTTCTCCCACCTTCATGCCGTCCACCAGAATCGTGAAACTGCCTTTCCGGCGCCCTCCGTTGCTGTAGGTCGCAATCAAGACCATGGGATGCGTGTTGTCCAGGGGCAAGTCAAACGAAAACCACTTCGTTCCCCGCCGCCCGTAATGATCTTCCCATTGGACCGGCGAACTATCTTCACCCTGCTGGTTGAAATCGCGTTCCGCTTGCATTTGGCCGGGTTGCGCAAACGCCACCGTCGCCGCTTCCAGCTTCGTTCTCTTTTCCTGTTCAGCCGCGTACGCCTCGGACTTCTTTTGCCATTCCTGGGGAGTGAACATATCCCAATAAATCGCGTATTCGCGCCGCGGCAACTGGTAAAACGGTACGAAGGTGATGTCCTGCTTCAAGCCAACACTCGAAGTCAGAAATGTTCCCGGCTTGCCCGCTACCGGTTTCAGCCAGTTCTCCGCTGGCTGTGCTGCAGTGGCCACCAGTACCGGCGCGGAAGGCCCCAGATTCTCCGGCCGAATATCCCCTGCTTCTCCCTGCCGCTCGGCTCCCAAGTCCCCGGCCAGCACCAGCGGTCCCCAGAGCACAGCGAGACGATTCGGGTTGTCAGGAAGCGGTTCGGCACGCAGTGTTTTCGGCAGAACCAACTCCACCGTGTCTCCTGCTTTCCAGGTCCGCGCAATCTCCACGTACGAGCCGGCTTTGGGCAGGTCTTTCACCGCCTCGCAATTCACCTTGACGCTGAAACCTGTTCCCGCCCAGTAGGGCCGGCGAAGCGCCAGCGTGAATTTTCTGGGTGATTTCAGTGCAAGCTTCAGTGAAGCGGATTGCCCCATCGGAAAATCGGTGTTCATCTCCAGCCTGACGCCCGCCGCTTCCCAATTCGCGCTCGTGGAAACGTACAGGTTCACCCAAAGTTTGTCCCCGGATTCGTAGTAGATCCCGTATCCATGCAGCGCATGGCTCTCCATCCCCGTTCCAACACAGCAGGTGAAATCCTCAAACTTATCCTGGTATTCGTGCTGCACGCCGCGCCCAACCGGCACCATGTAGCAGACGCGGCCGTCCGCCGGATCCTGCGAAGCAAGAATGTGGTTGAACAGCGCCCGCTCGTGAAAATCGGCGTAGTGTATGTCCGGATCAATCGAAAAAAGCTCGCGCGCCATCTTGATCATATTGTAGACGTTGCAGGTCTCCGCCGTGCGCCCATCCACCATATTGTTCAGCTTGTCGGGCGGCCCAAAGTACTCGTTCTTCCCGTGCCCCCCGGTGGCGAAGCTGTGGTGCAGCGCCACTTCGTCAAAGAAAAACGTCGCGGCCTTGCGGTCGGTCTCATTGCCCGTATATACATATCTCATCAGGGAGCCCAGCATCTTGGGCACCTGCGTATTCCCGTGCTTGCCGGACAGAATGTCTTGTTCGGCGGCAAGCGGGTCGATGATTGCGCGCTGTTCGAATTTGTCGGAGAGCGCCAGCCATCGTGCATCGCCGGTGTCGGCGTAAAGGTCCGCGGCCACCTCGTTCATTCCCCCAAACTCCGTGGCGAGCATTTGCTGAATCTGCTCATCGTTCATCTTGGAAACAATGCTGTCTGCCCAGCCCGCGAATTTGATCTCCACATCCAATGCGGTGCGATTGCCAGTGAAACGATACGCGTCCCGCAACCCGGCAAAGATCTTGTGCTCGACGTACCACGGAGACCACAGCCCATTCAGATCGAAACCCCCGGATCGGATGGCGCCTTTGCAGAGTTCCTGAAAGTGGACCTCTCCATCCACGCCTTTATCGTCCACGAGCGCGCCCAGGTAGCCGTCGCCGCGTGCATCCTGGACTTCTTTTAGTTCCTTCACGATGTAATCTGCACGCTGCTTGAACCGCACGTCACCCGTGGCGGCCCACATGAGACTCACGGCCGAAAGGTAGTGCCCAGCAATGTGGCCGGTGAGTTGCCTCCCGCCACCATCCCATCCCCCGTAAGGCTTTGCCTTTGCCGCCAGCCCGGCCCGTTGACGCAAATAAGCCAGCATCCGGTCCGGTGCGAGTTGCAGCAGATACTTGGCGTCCTGATCTTGCGCGGTTTTCAGCGGTCCGCCGAGCAATCGCACGCTGCTCAACGGCAGGGGCTTAACCTTGATTATCTTCGCTTCGGAAACTCGCGCGGCATTTGGCGCTTGAGCAAATGCAAGGCTCCCAAAGGACAAGACCATCCCCAACGGGACGAGAAAGCGCATTCTCATAAAACTTCCTCCGGCCATCGGATACAATATACACTCATCGTCTCGAGCTCTGCACCATCTCAATTCCTCCTTGTCTCGTGATCCAGCACTTCTTGCGTCCTGAATGCGCTGTCTGCGGCGTTCGTCTTCCTTTCTATTCCGATGAACTCTCCGGAGTTGACCCGTTTTTCGAACTCGGACCTAACCGCCTTTTTTCGCGAGGGTCAGGCTGAGCGAGCGTCTTGGACTGTGTGCTGGTAAGTTTTCTCTGCGGACTGTTTTTCCCTGTTTTCTGAGCTAACGGACGCTGCGGGTCCCGCTGGAAACGATTTCAGACAACCTTCAGCTACATATTGGGAGTGCGAGGCGGGTTTTTGGTCTTGCATTTTTCTCGGTGGCGCAACACCGCCCACTGGCTCGCCCCTAGGGTCCTTCATCCCACTCTTAAGAACTGCGGACTACCAAAAACAGGCTGGCGAGTGTTCCGCAGGTCGGTAGCAACAGCCCTCAGCGAAATGGGGGAACCCGTGCGAACAGCGCAGCATGTTCTCGGGCATTCGTCTCCGCATACCACTCTGGAGTGCTATACACAATCGGTAGAAGAATCTCAGAGGAGTGCGATTTCCAAGTTGGAAGAAATAATGTTCCCAAATGTTCCCAAGTTCGGGGAAGGCCTACAGCTAAGTGGTTGAAAGATTTGGCTGGGAGGCCTGGACTCGAACCAGGATAGCCAGATCCAGAGTCTGGAGTCCTACCAATTGGACGACCTCCCAGCCGAAGGAAGGAACGCAGACAGTCCAGGAGGCAAGAATGGCTTCCACAACTGCTGTCCAACCTTTCTAGAATAAAACGGGACTCCGCAGTCCGTCAACACAGGGATCCCCCTGCGAATTTGTTCCGAAAAATCCCGGCCCGCGATTCCACCAGCATTTCAGCATAAAAGGTTGCACGCCCCCAGCAGGCGTGATACGTTCCCCGAACGCTTTGTGCCTCCTGCGTGCGACCGGTGAATCCTGTTAGTCTAGAGGCGACACCCCGGCGGGATTGTTTGCCGGCATTCCATGACCGGGAGTGCAGCATCAAAGGTGTTCCACCAAAGTGGGGACCGGCGGCTGGGCCTGTTTCGCAATCGCAATCCGGAGAGATCGCATCATGATGAAACGTCAACGCGCAGTTCCATCCCATTTTCCAGGCTGCGCATGGCTGACGTTGGCGGCATTGATCTCAATAGCCGGAAATGCGGCTGCGCAACAACCGGCTGGCGCGGGTGCCGGCTCGCAATCCCTCCCGGACTCGCCCCAGCCGAAACAGGAGTCCACCGCTAGTGCTCCCGAACAGGGAGCTGAGAAGTTCGTCGGCTATATGACCAAGCGCTCGCTGTTCTTTCCTGATATCGCCGCGTCACCCCATCCGCTCTCGGTGGGAGGCAAGTTCGAGCTGTTCGTCAACGAAAGCATTTCTCCAGAGACTATCCTGGTCTCTGCCTTCAGTGCCGGTTTCGAGCAGTGGCGAGATACGCCGCCCGGCTATGGCCAAGGGGCCGAGGGTTACGGCAAGCGATTCGGCGCGTCCATGGCAACTGGCGCATCGAGTAGTTTCTTTGGCACTTTCCTGGGCGCCTCTGTGCTTCGTCAGGATCCGCGATTCTTCCCGCAAAGTTACCCGACGTTTTGGGGCTCCATCAGGTACTCCGCGCGCCGCCTGGTCGTTACGCGCAGCGATTCCGGCAACGATGTGTTCAACGCTTCCGGTTTAATCGGGCCGCTGGCCGGTGAAACTTTGGCCAACACTTACCTGCCCAAAACAGAGCAGACCGGGGCGAAGACCGGGGAGCGTTACGGTATTGACTTGGCGTGGAAATTCGCGGCGAATATGTTCAAGAACTATTGGCCGACGATTTTCCGCGACATGGGACTCAATCATCTGGGCGTGATTCCCACTCCCACGCAGCCCGGGCCGAGCGCCGAGCAAATGAAGAATCCGCAGTAGCCCGCCGCTGTTCCGGTCACGACCGGCGCGAGGCGTTATTCCTTTTCCAGTTGCTTGCGCGCCACCTTCAGGGCTGCGTACTGAGCATCGTCCAGCTTGGGAAATTTCAGGTCCATGCTGTGCAACGCATCCACGACGGTGGCCACTACCAGCAACCGGCTGAACCACTTGTTGTCCGCGGGCACGACGATCCACGGCGCATGCTCCGTCGCGGTGTTACGGATCATTTTTTCGTAGGCGTCCTGGTAGTCATCCCAGAATTTCCGCTCCTGGAGGTCGGACTGGGAGAATTTCCAGTTTTTGTCGGCGTCCTCCAGGCGCTCCATGAAGCGCTTCTTCTGCTCTTTTTTGCTGATGTTCAGGAAGAATTTGCGGACGGCGATGCCGTTGCGCGCCAGATAGCGCTCGAACGAGTTGATGTCTTCGTAACGGTCGCGCCACAAGTGCTTGCCGCGCAGGGATTCGGGGATGTGTTGGCGGTCCAGAAATTCCGGGTGGACACGCACAACGAGGACTTCTTCATAGTAGGAGCGATTAAAGATGGCAATCTTCCCCCGCGGAGGAATGGAGCCCATGCTCCGCCACATGAACGTGTGCGCCAGTTCCTCGGCGGAGGGCGCCTTGAACGAATAAACGTTCACGCCCTGCGGGTTCACGCCGGACATTACATGCTTGATTGTGCCGTCTTTTCCCGCCGCGTCCATGGCCTGAAAAATCAGCAGGAGTCCCCAGTTGCCCTGCGCAAACAGGATGTCCTGCAATGCGCTGAGCTGCACCACGCCCTGCTCCAGCCACTTGGTGGCTTCGGGCTTGTCCTGCGATTTCAGGCCGTGAATATCGCCGGGGTCGTGGTCCTTCAGGCGAAAGCCTTCGCCCGCGTCAACCACATAGGGCTTGATGAATTTGTGGAACTTCAGTTCTTTGGGCATTTTGCTCCTGCCGTAGAGCGTAATGATTCTAGATTTTCCACGATGATCCAAGCGGGCGAGCGGTCCCCTGGAGCACCTGCATCATGGCACCAATCCTCCGCGCGATTCAAGTTGCTCCCGCTTCCTGTGTTTTGTAGAGGCCGCCTTCCGAGGCGGGCGCCTCTCTCTCGGTTTTGTAGTGGCCGATCCCGCTTTGCGGGGTCGGTTCTTGGGTTTGTCTTTCCTTGCCCACAAGAACGGGAATGTCGGCGGGCGCCCTTCTCCGCTGCTGTCATTCCGAGCGGAGCGACCCAACCTTATTCTTCCGCGCCGAATTATGGCGCGTCGGGTCGCGCAGTCGAGGAATCCCTCCTCCTCTTTAGGAGGCCGGGGCTTCAGCCCCGGCAAAAAGCCTCTATATCCAGTGGGCTTTAGCCCCTGAAGAGAGGTTCCACGTCTTGCTCACGGTGATCCGATCTTAGGGCCTCACCGTTGCTAGACATTCGCGCGCATCCAATCAGCGAAGTCGGTCTCGTCGAGGGTTCCGGCAGCAAGGCCCTCGTTTCCCACTCTTTCTCCTGAATGGCGCTTTCCGAATTGTCAGATTCAAAAGAGTCATCCGGCTGTTGTGGTTCCTCGGCAGGAGGCGGAGAATGGGCAAAGAAGCTGGCATCTAATCTCGCAGGGGAAATTTGAAGCGTGAAAGTTAAAGCGAGGGAGCCCCAAGTTAGTGAAAGGAAACCTTACAAAAAAAATCCATCTCGGCCCGAATACGATCCTCCATCCTCATCCCGTCATGCTCGTCGGCACTTATGGTGCTGACGGAAAGCCGAATCTTATGAACGCCGCGTGGGGCGGGATCTGCTGCAGCGATCCACCCTGCGTGGCGGTTTCGCTTCGCGAAGCGACACTGACCTATCACAATATCTTGCACAGTCAGGCGTTCACCGTGGGAATCCCTTCGCGGAAACACGTTGAGGCTGCCGACTATGTCGGCATCGTCTCGGGTCACGATCATGATAAGTTCCGGGACACGGGCCTCACGCCGCTCAAAAGCGAGCGCGTGCACGCCCCGCTTGCCAGCGAATTGCCCTTTTCCCTGGAATGCCGTCTTCTCCAGCATCATAAGCTCGGGCTGCACACCATGTTCATCGGGGAAATCTTGGGCATTCTCGCCGACGAGGATGTCCTGGGCCCGAACGGGCTACCGGATATCGAGAAAACCCAGGCAATTCTTTACGGCGGCTCCGGCAGCAACCACTACTTTGCGGTTGGCGAAAAACTGGGGGAAGCTTTCTCCGTCGGCAAAAAGCTCAAAAAATCGTAACCTGGAACAATTCTTTTACGGCGCGTGGCGCAGCCTTAGCTTCGGAAACGACCGGGCGCTCCGCCATTCGCGTCTGCCCTATGAAGGATGCACGCCGTTTGTGTCCGCCGTTTTCTTGAGGGCGCGCCTTTTGCACCCGCCGTCTTTTGGAGGGCGCGCAGTATGTTGAGTACCGCGGCCGCGTGAGACGCTGGATTTAGGGAGCGCAAGGCAGGGGCACTTGGCCATCCGCCGCCCAGCGGTCTACTCCACCCCAGATTCTTTTGGGGGAACCGCTCGCGCCAATTTGCGCTCTACAATTCGCAGCCAGTCTTTCAGATCCTGGACACTTTCTTCGCTGAGAGGCGTAGGCCATTGCAATACAACCCTCCCCTCTTTTAGCGAGAAGACGTCTTCCTGCATCTGTCTGCCCGGTGGCGTCGCCTGAAAACGGACTTCCTGGGTCGGGGGTACAACTGGGGTTCCCGCTGGCGCTTGTTCCTTAATTAGCTCCTCGACAGGTATTCCCGTATTGCTTCCATCCACCAAAGCAAATTTACCGTCCGGGAAAAGCCCACGCACTTTCTTCGGTTCAGGCAGTTGCAACAGACCGGACTGCTCCCACTGCACATAATCTCCGATCTTAGGAAGATAGGCGTTGCCGGGGCCCTTAGGAGTTTCTTCCTCGCCGATAGCCCCCGATACCCGGTCAGATTCGGTCAGTTTGGCGAACGCTATCGTGTCTTTATATTCCTTGATAAACCCATCCACACTCTTCTCATTAAACGGCGGCTCCCAATCAACGAGAAGCGTGTGCCGCATCTCAGCTTCCGATGGTGGCGCACTCCCCCATCTATCCCACAGTTGCTTATGGATCTTTGGTGTGAGAGCTACCTGCTTGAGCAATGCCGCCTTTTCAGCCGAGTCAGGCCGCTGATCTAACAAAATACGAAGTGCCACCTGAGTCACCTGGAGCTTGCGCTTCGCGCCCGTGCCTTCGTCTTTCAATAAACCGAAACTAATGAGGGTGGCAGCGGTCTGTAAGCCTCCGCTACTTTTTTCCACGTAATTCCAGTGCTTCACCGCTACGTTCAGGTTCGCCGCATTCCGTTGTTCCTTATCGTAGAACTCTTTCGCCCTCTTGAGGGCCGCTTCTAAATTCACGAACGGATACGCAGGGCTGCGTGTGCGCTTCTTCTTAGCATCGCCAGCAGTTTGGTTGGTCATCTCTACCTCCAGCACAGGCAGTGTATCATGTGATAGGAAGATAGGCAATCAGATTATATCAGAAACTTCTTGACGGCGGGTAGTGGGCCCTGTAGGATGGGTTTAGTTTGCGGTTCAAGGAGCAAGCGATGTGGATGCTTAGAAACTCATTAGCAGTGCTGGCGGCGTGTAGACTTACCCGCGACGCTGGCTTGAAATGAAAAGCGACGTGAGCTGTTACTCACGTCGCCGATGGTAGGTCCTAATAAAAACTGACATCACGATGATACCAGCCAGCAGCCGGAATGCCAACAAGGATTCCGGTTGCTGTTACATGATTGCGCTCAGGAGGCTCTCTTATCATGGCGAAAAGAGAATTGTACGTTGAGCGGCGAGAGCAGGAGGGCGACTATGCCATCCGGCGACCCGGCGCAAGAAAGGCCAGCGACACAGAGGATACGCAGGCGGAAGCAATTGACCGAGCAAAGGAAATTGATCCCAATGCAGCGATCCTCGTGGAGCGGGTACGGAACACCAATCGGGGTTCGCGAGACAAGTGGCGGAAGCCCTGACCTGCTTATCGCTGACCGGACAGAAAACGCAAGGCTCCTCGGAGTTATCTCAGCCGAAGAGCCTTGTCGTTCTCCAGCAAAGTTGTGACACCACTCCCTCCACGCCCGAAAGCCTTATGCGGGCGGGTGGCCGGACGAGAGGTGCCAAGGCAACTCTGGTTGCCCCACGCGCCGTCAAGTCTGCGCCACCCGGCAAGGTCTTGGCGAGAGGGCTTAAAGCGTGACATGATGGCAGGACTTTCCATCCCAGGAAAACAGGAAACCGATGAAACCGACCCAGCCGGATTTGCAGGCAACCCCTGAGCCAGAAACCGTTTCGACGAAACAGCAGGATCTGAATAGCACTTCCGGCAGCGCACGATTGCTATCGCTGGATTTCTTCCGGGGGCTGACGATTGCCCTGATGATCCTGGTGAACAATGCGGGAAGCGACACGCCCTACTGGCCGCTGAGCCACGCGAAATGGAACGGGTGGACGCCGACGGACCTGGTTTTTCCCTTCTTCCTCTTCATTACCGGCGTATCGCTGGTGTATTCGTTTTCCTCGCGGCTGGGGCGCGGGCAATCGCGGGGCGAATTGCTGAAGCATGTGGTGCGGCGCGCGGCGATCCTGATTTTGCTGGGGATCTTCCTCAACGGATTTCCGAACCGTTACAACCCGCATACGTTGCGCTTTGAGGGCGTATTGCAGCGGATCGGGGTGTGCTACCTGGCAGCGTCGATGATTTATTTTTGGACCAAGCCGCGGGGGCGCGCGGCGGTCATATTTGTCTGCCTGGTGGGCTACTGGCTGGTGATGCGGTTTGTACCCGTGCCGGGATTCGGCACGCCAACGCATGAAATACCGCTGCTGGACCCCGACCGCAACCTGACGGCGTGGCTCGACCGGCTGCTGTTTTCCGGGCATTTGTACGAAGGAACACGCGACCCAGAGGGCGTGTTGAGCACGATTCCGGCGATTGCTTCGGTTTTGTTCGGCGTTTTCACGGGCGAATGGCTGCGTTCGGCACGGGCTAGCGGAAAGAAAGTGCTGGGCATGCTGGCCTGCGGAGCGGCGGGATTTCTTCTGGCGGAAACCTGGAACATCTGGTTTCCGATCAACAAGAAGCTGTGGACCAGTTCGTTTGTTTTGCTGACGACGGGGCTGGCGCTGATCGTGTTGGGATTGTGCTACTGGCTGCTGGACGTGCGCAAAGCGCGGTGGATTCCCACCAAGCCGGCCACCGTTTTCGGAATGAATGCCATTGCCGCGTACGTGTTTTCGGAGGTGTTCGCTTTGCTGCTCGGCGCATGGTGCCAGAGGACTGGTTGCCGGGCCATTTCAACGGTGTTTGCTCGGCTGGGCAGCACGGAATTCAGTTCGCTAGTCTTTTCGATCTGTTTCGTGCTGGTGTGCTGGGCACTGATGTGGGTGCTCTACCGGAAGAAGATTTTTTTCAAGATTTGAGTGCAGGGTGGTTTGGGCGGGTTCCGGCGGGCGGTGCACCCCTTCCATGCTGGCAAAACATGGGATGACAGCGGGGGAGAAGAGCGGCCCGCCTCCTCTATTTTGTAGTGTCCGCCGGGCGTTTACCCCGAGCTGGTCCCGGGAACGCCATTCTCCCGATTGGCGGTTTGAAAGACGCCAATGACGTCAAAAACGCCCGCCTCAGAAGGCGGCCGTTACACGGGCAAAAGAAAGGCGCCAATCACGGCAAAAACGCCATTCGGGAGAATGGCGTTCCCAGGCGGTTATTTTTTGGGGGGCGGTTGTGCCTCGATCATTTGGCCGTCGCGCAGATCGAATTCTAGGCCGCCCCACTGGATGCGATGCGAGGTGAACGCGGCGAGCCAGACGGCGAAATGGAGCAAATCGCGCAGCGGCACCAGCCAAAGCTTGCGGCGCAGCACGGCGTCTTGCAGGCCCCACACGCCTACAAGCCACGCCATCACCAGACGCAAAACAAGATACGCGAGCAGGTACGCGGCGCTGATCCAGGCTGCCGGCGCCACGGCGGCGGCCAGCAGGGCGAGCGGCAAACCGTGCGTGAAGAGCAAGCCGAGAAACGACGCCGGACGCACCAGCCGAATTGTGCGAGCCCAACGGACCTGGTGCTCCCAAAAGCCGCGCGCGGTTTGCGCCGCGTACATCGTCCAGACGGGCTCGCGCGAGAGCAAAACTTTTGCCCCGGCTTTGTGTAGGCGATTGCCAATTTCATAGTCATCCGCGAGGAGATTCGCCAGTGATTCGTAGCCGCCGATTTTCGCCAGCCAACTTTTCGTCGTGCTGACCGAAGCACCCAGCGCGAAGGTGACGCCTTCCTTCCAGCCCGCCACGAGCGCCCCGGCCATGAAATCGCTGGCTGCGCCAACGGCTTCGAGCTGCGCCCAGAGATTGTTTTGCGCGATGCCGCGATACAGACAACTGACGACGCCCACCGCGGGATCGCGGAAAGGCGCCACCACTTCGCGCAGGTAGTGCGGGCCGACGCGCACGTCGCCGTCGCTCTGCACCAGGATTTCGTGACGCGCTTTCCGGGCCAGCAGAACCAGGTTGTTGATTTTGCGGTTGGAGCCGATTTGAGCGGCGCCGGAAAGGATTCGGATGGATCGCTGAGGAAAGTCCGAAATCACTTTTTGGATGATGGCCACGGCAGGATCGGAAAGATCGTTGACGCAAAAGAGGATTTCGTAATCAGGATAGTCCTGCGCGCAAAAACTTGCGAAATTCTCATAACTGGCAAAATCGACCCCGTGCACGGGCTTCAGCACACTGACGGGTGGCGTAAAGTCCGGCAATTGTTTGGCGCGCTTTCGCGAAAAAAAGCGGACGGCCGCAAGAATTCCGGCAAGGTAATAACCCAGCGGCGCCAGGGCCATAAGGAGAATCAGCAGGCGCCAGACGGAAATAGGAAGATGCATAAGCTGGTAGCAGTGTATCGCTTTCCAATTTCCCTGCGAACCTATCTCATAAGTGCTTCGAGGGACCATATTGCCGACCCGAGGGGTTGAAACCCCTGAGATTCGAGACCTTTTCTGCACGGCTGAAATGATTGCGGAAACGCTGATAAACCTTTCTTCAGGGGCTGAAGCCCATTAATCCTGGGAGCCTTACGCCGGGGCTGAAGCCCCGGCCTCCTAAAAAAGGGACTTTCCCCGCAAACTTTGAAGCTGTGCCCTCCTGAGAATCATTTACGAGATGGCGCATGGCAGAGCACTTCCAAACCTCCAGGGCGATGGCGTGGCGCACTCCCCTGCAAATCCAAACGCGCATGATACAGTTTCAGGAGAACCATAACCCGTTTTCAGCGCTTTCGCCGTATTTTGAGAGGCTTTTTCGCGCATGCTCAATTCGATGGGACAACGGCTGTTGCCGGCCCTGGCGATTCTGACGCTGCTCTGGCTTGCTGTTTTTGGCCCCGGCCTGTTTCATCCAGCGCTGTTTGACGATGCCGATGCAGCTCATGCGGAAGCGGGCCGCGAAATTCTGGTGCGGCACGACTGGGTTACCCTCCACGAAAACGGGATCCGCTATCTGGAAAAAGCGCCGCTTCCCTACTGGGGCATGGCGCTGGGATTCAAGCTCTTCGGCGTTGCAGCATGGTCTGCGCGGCTCTTTCTGCATCTGAGTGTGCTGCTGCTGGCATTCCTTGTGTATCAGTTCGGACGGCGATTCCTGACTGCGCAGGCGGGCTTCTGGGCCGGAGTCGTGCTACTCACCTCGTGCGGCCCGTACGAGTTTACGCGCGTCCTTATTCCCGACATGACGATTGGCTTGTGGATCGGACTGAGTCTGTACTTTTTCATGGAGGGCTGGCAGTCCGGCAAACCATCGCTGTTGGCATGTTGGGGCATGGCCGCGGCAATTGGACTGAATGTTCTTACCAAAAGCCTGATCGGCGTCGTGTTTCCTTGCGCAATCATCGTTGTCTTTCTGCTGATCGTGGGGGATTTGCGCCATCTGCTGAAGATGAGGCTCGTTTCGAGCACGATTATTTTTCTTGTGGTGGCGGCGCCGTGGCACATTCTTGCGGCTCTGCAAATTCCTCCCGCAGGCCAAGCTAAAGGTTTCCTGTGGTTTTATTTCGTCAATGAGCAGTTTCTGCGGTATCTCGGCAAGCGCTATCCGGCCGACTACGGCACGGTTCCTTTTTGGTTGTTTCAAGGTTTGCTGCTGCTTTGGTTGCTGCCATGGAGCGTTTTCCTGCCGCAGGCCCTGGCTAGAATACGCCTGCGTCTTGCGCGGGTCGAAGGTGTGCGCCTCTCCCCGGAGGCGGTTTTGCTTCTCCTGCTTTGCTGGGCAGCCTTCATCCTGCTCTTTTTCAGTTTTTCCACGCGCCAGGAATACTACCTTGCTCCGGCGTTGCCGGCGTTGGCGTTGCTTCTGGGGCACTGGTTATCGCTCGAATCGCAAGCACAGATCGGCTCTCCGATTGCGCGCGCAGGGCGCATCTCTTCGGTGGTGCTGATGGTTGTTGGTGTGTTGATCGCGGGAATCACGGGCGCGCTCGCCATCATGTTTCACACGCCGGCGAAAGGCGTAGAGCTTAGCGACCTGCTGAACAAGAATCCCGATGCCTACGTGCTGTCCCTGGGGCACTTCCTGGACCTCACGGGGAAAGCTATGAGCATGTTCCGAGGGCCACTTATTGGCACGTGCGTGGCCTTTCTATTCGGCACGGTACTGAACTGGTACTTTCGCCGGCGCGGCAAGACACGGGTGGCCAACTGGGCGCTGGTAGCGATGATGGTGCTATTCATCGAGTGCGTGCATGCCGCGTTGTCCGTGTTTTACCCTTTGCTTGGTTCGCAACCGCTGGCCGCGGCGATTCTGCGCGAGTATCAACCGGGAGAAGTAATCGTTTCCGATGGCGAATATTCGCTCACTTCATCGATCAATTTCTATACCGGCGTGCAGGAATCGATCCTCAATGGCCGAGTCAACGGGCTCTGGTATGGCTCGCTGTTTCCGGATGCACCAACGATTTTTCTGGACGACGCGCAGTTCGCTGCGCTCTGGGCGAGCACGAAGCGCGTTTATCTCGTCAGCCCGTCCGATGAACGCCACAGCTACCTGGCGAAGCTGGGCCCTGTATTTGAAGTTGCACATGCCGGCGGAAAATTTGTCTTCACGAATCGACCGCCTGCCTTGCTGCAAACAAATCAGCACTAATCCTGAAATCCGAAGTTGAAGAGAGATTCCTCCGCTCCGGACGGCCAAAACCGCCGTCCCTCCGGTCGGAATGACAAATTCTGCGTGGTGGATGACGTGGAAAAACCCAACTTCGGCAAAGTTGAATCTGCCCGCGAGAATCGATCCAAACAACAAAAGATGCACTCGCCTGCAATTGGTCAACTTCGGGTTTCAGGTTAATGCAACTGTGTCTGCGACCGGAGCAACCAGCGCAGCAGAGTAAACCGCGCCGTGCCGGACGGCACCGTTTCTTTTTCATTTAAGAGGGGCGCGATCTTCTGCGGAGCGGCGGTAATGCCGCACCGCTCGATCGCGAGCCGTCTTCACAAACCGCAGCCGGAAGAGGTTCACCACAAATTCCCATTGGTCGAGAAAAGACAGTTTGGATTCCCCATGCGCGCGGCCGGAGAAGATGATGGGAGTCTCGACAAGACGCGCGCCGTTGCGCAGGAGTTCGCACAGGAGCGACGACTGAAAGGAATAGCCGCGCGTCGAGAGGTGCTCGAGATCGCAGTGGGGAATCAAATCGGCCCTGATCACGCGATACCCGGAGGTGCAATCGCGGATGGGAGGGATGCCTCCGAACCAGCGCACAAGGCGAGTCCCCGCCAAGCTGATCAATTTGCGATACCAGGGGAGGCCGGGGATCGCTCCCCCCGGAGCGAAGCGCGAGCCGACAACGACGTCGTAGCCATCGTTGGCCAGGCTGATCATCCGCGGCAGAACGGCCGGGTCGTGCTGGAGGTCGGCGTCCATCTGGAGAATCAGAAGGGGTTGCAGGGTCTTGATTGCGTGAGTGATACCTCTCTTGTATGCTTCGCCCAGCCCATTCTTTTCGCCTGAAATGAGATGAAGATGAGGAAAGTGTTGCATGGCTTCGCGCACACGCTCTGCGGTGCCGTCCGGAGAAGAGTCGTCCACGACCAGAACATGCAACTCGTGAGTCGGGATTGCATCCGCTTGAGAGAAGATCCCGGAAAGCACAGCCGGAACGTTCTCGGCTTCGTTGAAAGTGGGAAGCACAATGCAAGCGATTGGTTTTGCCATCTATATAATTGTGGGCCGGAAAGCTTGTTTGGTGCAACTCGCTCGCTCCGAGGAGTTCTCTTTGATACGTGAAAGAGTTCATCCGTGAAGCAAACCCATCGGCTGCGGGATTTCTTCCTCCTGCTTGGGATAACGGCCGCTGCTGTGGCCGTCCATGGCTATCACCGGGGCATTGAGGACATGGCCGTGTATTTGCCGGCCATCAAGAAACTCCTCACCGCCGCATTGTATCCCTACGACGCAGCCTTCTTTCTGCTGTATATACGCTTTACGGTGTTTCATTCGTTTGTCGCTTCTGCAACGCGCGCTACCCATCTCCCTCTCGACTGGATGATTTTCTTGCTGCATCTGATCAGTATTTTCCTGTTTTTGCTTGGGTGCCTGGCGGTCATTCGCAAGTGTGTTGCGGAAGAGGCTGCGCAGTGGGCGGGAGTGGCGCTCGTTGCCGCACTGCTGACGCTGCCGGTCACGGGCACGGCGTTGTTTCTGGTGGATCAGCACCTTGCACCGCGCACGCTGGCCAGCGCTTTCCTGCTATTCGCCACGGTAGCTGTCCTGAATGGCCAGCCTCGAGCGTTGCTGTGGGTCGTTCTCGCGGGATTGTTCCATCCCACCATAACTGCCTATGGGATCGTCCACCTGGTTGTGCTGGCCATGCCCCCCATTGGAGCGCGGCCGGCGGTGTTTCTTTCAGCGTTGCCGATGAGCGAACCGGCGAACCCGATCTGGCGGGAGATGATGTCTCACCGGCATTTCCAGTACCCGCTGCGATGGACTTGGTACGAGTGGCTCGGGGTGGGTGGCCCGCTTGTATTGTTGATGAGCTACGCGCGAGTGGGGCGGCGCAACAACATGCCGGTTCTGGAACGCCTGTGCACCCGATTCGCAATTTCGACAAGCGTGGGTGTGCTGGCGGCGATAATCACCACATCGTCCTTTCCCACGCAAACGTGGGAACGCCTGGAGCCGATGCGTATCCTCCACCTGACGTACGTGGTGTTTGTCCTGATTTCCGGAGCCCTGCTTGGAAAGTACATCCTCCGAATGCAAGCGATACGCTGGTTCGCGCTCTTTCTTCCTATTTCGCTCGGAATGTTCTATGCGCAGCGGCAGGAGTTCCCGGCCAGCCGGCACATCGAATTGCCGGGAATCGCATCCCGTAACGCCTGGATCGAAGCGTTCGACTGGGTCCGGGAGAACACGCCTCGAAACGCTTTCTTCGCACTTGACCCGAAATACATGGAGAAGTCCGGAGACGATTATCACGGGTTCCGCGGAATCGCCGAGCGCAGCATGCTGGCCGACAATGTAAAAGACCCCTCCGTGGTGGAAGTATTTCCCGACTTGGCTTATCAGTGGAAACTCGAAGTGGCTGGCCGGGAAAAGTGGTCGAGCTTCAACCTGGATGATTTCGAGCGGCTGAAGAAAAAGTTCGGTGTTGGGTGGGTGATACTTGAACGGCCCGGAGTCGCGGGAATGCCGTGCCCCTACGTTAATCCCGCCGTGATGGTCTGCCGTATTCCGTAGGATGGCTCGAGCGCGGGTCGCAGTTAGCGTTGTATGGATTTGGCCGCGCCACACCTGAAATCCGAAGTTGAAGAGGGATTCCTCCGCTCCGGGACGGCCAAAACCGCCGTCCCTCCGGTCGGAATGACAAGTTTTGGGTGGTGGATGACGTGGAAAAGCCCAACTTCGGCGAAGTTGGATCCGGCCACGAAAATCGATTGAAACAAAAGAAGATGCACTCGCCAGTAATTGGTCAACTTTGGGACTCAGGCTCTACAGGCGTAATTGCCGGAAGTCACCTCTGTCATTCAACCGGTCGCAACAACGAGCAGCACGCCCAAAAAGACCAAAGCCACACCCAGCCACCTCTTTGGCGTCACGTTCTCTTTGAGAAGGTATTTCGCGCCGAACGTCCCCGCGACATAGTTGAATGCCGAAGCTGGAATGACCAGGCTGATGGGCGCCCAGGACAACAAGATCAAGAGCGAGTAAAACGACACCGCCAGCAGCGGCACGGCCAGCCACACCCAGCCGCACTTCACGGCGCGGCCCAGGAATCGCAGAACCGAGCGCGGATGGAATCCTTCCAGCTCGCCGGCACGCTTCATGCCATAGGTCATGGCGATTTCGCCGCCCGCGCTGGTGCAAATCAATACTGCCAGCATCAAGATCACTTTGATCATGACGCCACCTGCTGCGAGTTCGTGGTGTTAGGCTTCGTCTGTCCGACCAGGAACACGCCGATGCAAATCACGAACACGCCAATCCAGCGTTTGGCACTGACGGCCTCATGAAGTACCACAATGGCCAGCAGCGTCTGTGTTGCGTAGCCGAAAGCACCCGCCGGCATAACGTAGCTGTAGTCCGCCCAACTGACCGCGCTCATATAGCAAAGTGTGAATCCAAGCAGGAAGAGGATGGCCAGCCAAATCGTGCCGTTCTGCACGGTGGAAAGAAGGGCTTGCTGCAACCCATCAAGCGAGATATGCACCGCACCGATCCGCGTCATCCCACGCTTCAAGAGGAGATCGCCGACATTGGCGCACACGACCATCAACAAGACCATGAATAGGGTCTTAAACCTTAACCTGTGCTCGTGCACCATTTCTCTGCGTTCTAATCGTTTCCGCCGGCGGACGAAGCTCCCGGCACGGACACCATCGTCTCCGAAGAATTGCCCCCGCGACGCGCCCAATTGACGCGCTCCGCGCGCAGCTTCAGGAACTCCACGGCTTCGTGGTACAGACGCTTCCGCTCGTTGCCATCCCAGAGCGCTTCGCGGACGATGCGCCAGGCGACGCGCGGGCGGAAATAATACTCATCGTAAAAGCGGCTCACTCCCGCCATCATCTCCGCCTTCGACAAGTGCGGATACTCGATATGAGGAAGCTGGTGGCCGCCGTTATCGGCCAGAGCCTCGATGCGCAGGAAACCTTGCTCGGCCATGGTGTCGTGAAGTTCAGTGCCGGGCATGGCATGGGCAAGAGAAACCTGGATGGTCTCGCAATCGAGTTCCTTGGCAAACTCGATGGTGTTTTGGATGGTCTCTTTGGTTTCGCCGGGAAGACCGATGATGAAGTCGCCGTGGACGCGAATGCCGATCTTGCGGCAATTCTTCATGAAAGTGCGGCCCATTTCCACGGTCGCGCCCTTCTTGATGTTCTTGAGAATCTGAGCATCGCCGGATTCGAAGCCAACGATGAAGAGGCGAGCTCCGCCATCCGCCATGGCCTTCAATGTTTCATAATCGCTGTGAACGCGCGCGGTGGAGGACCACTGGAACTTCAGGGGCTTGAACTTGGCGCTGAGTTCCATGACGCGGTCCTTGCGGATGTTGAAGGTGTCGTCGTCGAAGAAAATCTCCTTCATTTGCGGGAAGTATTCCAGGGCCTGGGTGACTTCCCGGACCACGTTGCCGGTCGAGCGTGTCCGCCAGGCGTGCCCGGAGATGGTCTGCGGCCACATGCAGAAGGTGCACAAAGCCGGGCAGCCCCGCGTGGTGTAGAACGAGACGTAGGGATGCAGCAGGAACGGCACGTTGTAGCGCTCGATCTGCAGATCGCGTTTATAGATGTCCGTGGCAAACGGCAGCGCATCGAGCTCCGCGGTGTGCAGTTGGGGCCGCGGGGCATTGTGGACAATGTGCCCGTCCTTGCGGTAACTCGCCCCGAGAATCTGCTCGAGAGGCTTTCCGTGAGCATAATCCGCCACGGCGTGATCGAATTCGCCGCGCACCACGAAATCAATGTCTTCGCTGGCATTCAGGGTTTCATCGGGTTTGATATGGCCGTGTGGTCCGACGAACGCCACTCGCAGCGAAGGATTGCCTTCCTTGATTTTGCGCAAAAGCTTGATATCGCTGGCAAAACCGACCGTGGAAGTAAACAGGACCAGGAACTCGTAATCCTTGCAAATTTCGATTGTCTGCCGCCAGTCAATGCCATGCGGCGAGGCATCCACCAGGCGGCTACCCGGAATCAATCCGGCCGGATAAGTCAGCCATACGGGGTACCAGTAGGACTCAATCTCGCGCGTCGCGGGCCACCGCGAACCTGCCCCGCCGTCGAAGTTCTCAAAACTCGGCGGGTTCAACAGCACCGTTTTCATGACATCTGGCATTCTTCACCCTCAGCTTCGCCTAGGATTCTGCAAATAAACTTGCCAACGTTAGCTACACCCGTGCGCATGACCCCAGCGTCTACTCCAGTGTAGATAACAGTTTAACCGAGTTGGTTGCATCCTCGCATGGCTTTCTCCCAAAAGGGCGAAAGAGGCATCCAATTGCTAAATACTGCATTAAGTGGGAGTTGGAGGTGCTGAGACGGTCTGGCGGGGGCAATCCGGAACAGCGGCGTGGGCACCGAGCAAGTGCCCTAGCGCCCCGAGCACTCTTGCGCGGCCTGGTCCAAGATCGCCCAGATGCGGTCGAGCCAATCGAGGTGCTCGGGCTTCATGAGCACGGTTCTCAGGCAAGTCAGACCGAATCGGTCTTGCTTCGCGCTCGTCCATTGCGGGTCGAAAAAGGCAACCGGAATCTCCGCGATCGCCAGATGCAAATTCCTGCGGGCAGCCGCTTGGAAGATTTTTCGTGTGAGGGCAGAGGCTTCGTCCACGCTCGCTGCACGCGGGGCAAAAACGAGGATATCGAGTTCCGGCAGAAAGGGCGTAAGGAATCGGCCATCCTGCGCGAGCCGTTGATGGAACCTCAGAGCCGCTTCGCGGCAGCGCTCGAGGGACTTCGCGAATTCGCCGTGCTTCTGCAGGGGCAGCAGGCGTTGCGTCGCCCAAAGCGCTACAGCCGCAGCCCCGGGCCGCGAACACTCCAGGCTGATTTCGCCCAGATGGAGTTCCGCGGAACTGAAATAGGTATAGGGTGAATCGTGCTTGTACAGGCGCCCGACTTCCGGATCGCGAAACAACACGCAACCGCAACCGTAGGGCTGCAATCCATGTTTGTGCGGGTCAATCACGATGGAATCGACGTGCTGAATCTGGTCGAAGTTTCTGCGCGTTTCTTCCGCAAGGTTTCCTGCCAAATGGAAATAGCCGCCATAAGCGGCATCGGCGTGGATCCGGAAGCGGAACTTCTGGCGAAGGAGAAGAATTTCCGCCAACGGATCCACCGAGCCGGTGGCCGTCGTCCCCATGGTCGCGACCACGGTGCCCACGTCCCCGCGCGCGAGGCGGGCGCGCAAAGCTTCCACATCCATTCGACCGCGCGCGTCGCATCGGACCGTTTCGCAGGGTAATTGCAAGACGCGCGAGATGCGCTGGTGCGTGTAGTGAGCCTGCTCGCTCGCCAGAATCGTTTTGCCGGGAGCACGTTGTCCTGCCACCCAGAGCGCTTCCAAGTTGGCCATCGTGCCGCCACCGCACAAGTGCCCAAGGTGGGTATGCCAGCCAAACATTGCGGCGATCTCCGCGACGGCCTCTTGCTCCATGGCAGAGGAGGCGCGCCCGCCATCCAGCGCGTGATTATTGGGGTTGATCCACTGTGCGAGCGCGTAAGCCAGGCGTGCGACGGGATGAGGCGGCTTGAGCATCTGGCCTGCGTAAAGTGGATGAAAATAGGGGTAATTGTCGTGCAGGCGCTCCGCGGTTGAAGTCAGAACTTCGCTAATTTTTTGCGAATCCGTTGCAGCGGCCGCGAATTCAGGCAGAGAGACGAAACCTGCGTCCAGCTTCCGCAAAGCTTCCTGCAAGATCTTCAGAGTGTCTCTTTCCAGCATGGGGCGGTCTGTGCGCTTTCCAATTCGAAGGTTCAGTCTTCCCGTTTATTGCAGGACCTTGTCAAGTTGTCCCGCGGTCCGCAAGAGTTCCAGTTGTGCCTGTTGCCGCTGGAAATTGGCATCCAGATAAGCCATCCACTTCTCGTTTTCATCGAGCCGCGCGCGCTCCACATCGCGAAGATTTGCCTTGCCCTCGCCAAATTGCGATTGCAGGACGCTGACATTCTGCTGGGCCAATTGCAGTTCCAGGTGCGCCACCTCTTTCGCCGCATCCGCTTCCTGCACCTTGCGCGATTTCTGGCGAACCCCGGCGCTGACCTGATTCTTCGTGCTCGCGAGATTTATTTTCGCCGCGTCCAGATTCGCCTGCGCCAGGGCGATGCTCGCGCGCGTCTTCGAGCTGAAAATCGGGAATTGCACGTTCACGCCGGCATTGAAATTGTTGTACTGGAATTTGTTGAAGAAATCCGTGTAATTGTTGAATTTCGCCAGCAGGCTGTAAACGGATACCAGCTCAAGCGTCGGCAATTTTCCGCGCTTCTCTCCGATAAGCCGGAACTCCTTCGCACGGACGTCCGACTGCGCAAAAGCCAGGCTGGGATTGTTTTCCGAGGCCATGGCAATCAAGTTGGCACCCTGTTGCTCCGCTGCTCCGGGCAATTCTTCGGCGGTGACTTCGATGGGTTGCTCCGGCGCGAGTCCCAGTTGATTTCGCAGGAAGACTTCCAGTTCATCCAGGCGGCCTTCGAGTTGCAGAATCCGCTGCACCACTTGCGCGCGCGTCAACTGGGCCTTCGTTACTTCCACGGGCAACTCAAAGCCCTCGCCCTGGCGCTGCTGCGTGACCTCCACGATTTTCTCGGCGCTCTCTTTCTCTTTGCGCAGAAGGTCGAGCGCGTGGTGCGCCTTCACCAGTTCCAGATAGGCCGTGGCCACCCGCAGCATCACGGTGTTGCGCGTGTCTTCGAGCAGCACACGCTGCACCTTGGCCTGCTCCTGCTGCTCTTTCGCCAGGCCGCGCAGCGGCTCATTGAATACCTGCTCGGTATAAGTCACATTGAAAATCGACGGCGCGCGCCCCCCCGGCGTTTCGGGAATGCCATAAGTGTAGCCCGCCCCCGAGCCGGCGTAGAGATTGGGCAGGAACTCGGACTTGGTCAAATTGGCGGACTGATCGGCAACGCGCGTCTGAATCCTGGCAAGCTGGATGTCCTTGCTATTCTGCAACGCGAGTTCCACAGCACGCCGGAGGGTCAGCACAATCGGCGTGCCGGACGAGTCGCCCGGTTGCACGGACTCCTGGGCCATCAAGGCAGGCATACTCGCCATTGTCCCCGCGATCCCACACAGCAAGCATCTCTTCCAGGTCGTCATTTTCCCCCCCCCTGTTCCAAAAAACGCTTTCGCGCCTAAGCATGATTCAAACTATTCGTAACGCAGCGACTCAACTGGCTCCATGCTCGCGGCCTGCTTCGCGGGCAACCAGCCAAAAAAGAGCCCCGTTGAGCAGGACACCAGAAACGCCAGCACCACGCTCGTTTCCGAAACGGGTGCGCGCAAATTGCCGGGCAGCAGTTGCTGCACTACGACCGGAATGGCCAAGCCGAGCAGGATTCCGATGACCGCCCCGCCCGCGCTGATCAGAAAAGCTTCGATCAGGAATTGAGAGAGAATCTGATTGGGCGCCGCACCAACGGCCTTGCGAAGGCCAATCTCCCGCGTGCGCTCCGTTACCGTAACCAGCATGATGTTCATGATCCCGACTCCGCTGACTAAGAGCGCAATAAACGCAATCAGGACCAGCACGACCGTCAGCGCCAGCGAAATCGTGCGCGCCGCAGTCAGGATGGAAGTCAGCGTGCGTACAAAATATTCCGCCTCGGCGGGATGGCGGTTCTTCAGAAGCATCAGGAGCTTCCGCTGGACCACCGGCACCATCTCCGGCCCCGACGCTTGCGCATAAACCGTCCGGATCACTTCCTTGCCGGTGTAATATCTGATCAACGAAAATGGAATAATTACGGAGTCTTCTTCGATCTCGGACAATCCAAAGGTGGCCACGCGCTCGCGGAACACGCCAATCACCGTAAACGTCAGCTCTCCCATGCGGATATTTTTGCCGACTGGGTTTTCCAACCCGAACACGCGTTCGGCGAGTTCCCTGGTGATCAGGCAAACCTTGCTTCGCGCTTCCATGTCTCCGGAATCGAAATACCTGCCGCGCATGATCACCAGGCGCCGAATGGCCTGGTAACCCTCGGTAACGCCAATCAGCGCCGCAGTGCGCGTTTTTCCATTCACGACGACGGAGGTAGGGATATCGTTAATCCCGGCCACTTGCACCACGCCGGGGATCTCCGCCTTTATCTCTGCCATGTCTTCCAAGGTGATTTGATAGCTGAATGGCTGGGCCTTATCCGGGGTGCCGAGCAATTCAGCCCACACCAGGTTCGAGCCCACGGCTTCAATCTGCGAGATGACAAATTTCCGGCTGGTGAGCGCCACGGTGACCACCAGCACGATGGAAGCACTTCCGATGATTACGCCAAGCGAAGTCAGAATCGCGCGCATTTTGTTTGCGCGCAAGGCGTCGACTGCCAACGTTATGGTCTCCCACATCTGCATAAGTTCGTTTAGGCCTTCACCTCGCGGCCCGCATCCGGGTGCTGTGGCCCCAGCCAGGCCCACCTGGATCGCTGTGCCTCATGACTTCCCCAGTTGTTTCAGAGCATCCTGGGCCCTCTTGTATTTTGCGTTCAGTTTCAAGGCGGCGCCATACTCTCCGCGGGCCGCCGCCAGGTTCTTCTGTTTTTCATAGAGTTGGCCCAGCCAATAATGAGCGGCCCACGGGCCCGGATACGACGGGTGTCTGGGCACCGCGTGGATATAGTTTAGTAGAATTTTTTCGGCATCCGGTAACTTCTCCCCCTGCAGGATCCAGCCCATCGCCCGGAAAAACTGCCCACGGGGGTCTGCCGGCGCCGCTGCTTCGGCGGCATCGGCGGCCGACAGCACGCGTTCGGCTACGTCGCGATTTGCAAAATACCCGGCAATCTCTTCGATGATGTCCAGCGAGTTCGGGTGGCTCTCGAGCGCCTTCATAAACTCAGCGTCCGCTCCCGGGAAATTTTTTTTCAAGCGCCGGCAATTTCCGGCCGCATAATGCCCCTGAGAAGCGTCGAGCAGCAGCAATTTCTGAATCAGCGGGCGAGCCTTTTCTTCCCCTCCTCCAACGATGGAGGGAGCAGTACAGTCGTATTCAACGAGATGTTGCGCCGCATCGAAATTGCGCTCGTCGAGCCGCACCGCGGTTTCAAATTCCTTGCGTGTTTTACCGGCGAGCGAGTACGCGGTGAACATCGAAGCGTGATCGGCCTTCCCGCCATAGGCTTGTCCCAGCCAATTGTGGTATTCGGAGTTTTTCGGATCGATAGCCACGGCCCTCTCGCCGCTCTTCTCAGCCGCATTAAACTGTTCGACACCTAGGTGGGCCTTGGTCAGGAGAAGCTGGATCTCCCCGTTGTTGGGTTCTTTTGCCGCGGCTTGGTTGAGGATGGCGATGGCCGCGGCGTAATCCGTGCTCTCGTAAGCCCTTCTACCCGCTTCCAGCGAGGCTTCCTGCGCCCTGCCGCCAGGCGCCTGCACAGCCAGAGAAAGTAGCAACGCGGCCAGCAGCGCCCTACAGACTCGCATCCTTCGCTTCCTTCAGATTCGACGACGCCATGTTCACGACTCTTACGCTCATGCCGTCGTGCAATTCCACATCGCCGGGGATGGCGACCACTTCGCCTTCCCGCAGCCCACTGACAACCTCGTAATTCGTGGCATCGGCAATGCCCACCTGAATGAGCCGTCTTTCAAGCCGGGATTGCCCCACGCCATCCTGCACCACAAAAACGTAGCGCTGTGAATTTTCCGTCTCCACCGCACCGCGCGTCACACTCAATACATTCAAGCGTTCTTTCAAATTGATGCGCACGTTTACATTGGTGTTGGGCAGAAGTTCCAGTTTATCGTTGCGCACGGAGCACAAAAGTTCACCCACGTTTCGCAACCCCCGGGCCACCACTTGCTTGGGGATGATTTCCGTCTTTCCTTCCCAGACACGGTTGGGCAGAGCGTCCCAAGTAATTTTCACGGGTTCATCAGGCTCCAGCGCCCCCATTTCCGGCTCGTCGATGAAAGCGCGGACGCGCACCTTGTGGAGATCGGCCATTTCCGCGAGCAGGTCGCCCACCTTCACAAAATCTCCTTCGTGGACCGGCATGGCGTAGAGGGTCCCGTCAATCGAGGCAGGGATGCGCCCTTGCTGTACTTTGTCTTGCAGCGCCGCGACTTCGCTCTGGGCCTGCTGCACCGCAAGGGATGACCGGGATTCGTCGAGATTCGCTTGCCGGTCAAATTCCTTTTTGGCTGCCGCCAACTTGTTCACTTCGGCGTGCATTTTTTCCAGGGACAGGTCGTTGGCGGCGAGTTCGTCCTTCGTCGCCGCTCCCTGTGTCAACAACCGGGTCAACGAATCGTGGTTTCGCTGCAAACGGTCACGCTCCGCTCGGGCTTTCGCCAAGTCCCCGTTGATTCGCGCAGCCTCATCCGAGCGCCCGCCGGCTTTAGCCACACGCAGGTCGTCTTCCGCGCGTAGGAGTCTCGCTTTAGCGGCCGCCAGTTGCGAGGCCGCATCCTTCACGTTCAACTCGAGCAGGAGCTGGCCTTTCTTGACGTTCTGGCCCTCTACTATGTGCACCTTGGTCACAAAGGTGTCCAATTGCGCCCGCACGGCAACCGGTGCGATGGGTTCCACCTTGCCATTGCTGCTGATGGACGCAACAATGTTCCGCCGCACCGGCGTCGTCGCCGATATCTTTGCCACCGGCTGCCGCCCGCTAATCCGCACCAGGAGATACGCCACGATTCCCGCCAGCAGCAGGAACACCAAAATCCGGTTTCGCAGCTTCTTATCCATAAGTTCCTGAAATCGAGCCGCCGCCAGCCATAAGCGCTCTGCCAAGCCACACCCGCGAGCACTCCTCGCTGGGTTCAATCGATTCTTTTGCGGGGCTTTCTGGCCGATTGCCTGGGCGGTCTATCCCTGCGGTAAAGTCTATCAGGACGGTTGGCCATTTCTCCACACACTTCCGTTCCTGCCTCGTCATGTGCAATGAGATGCCAGGGGCCAGTTTCAGGATGTCGTAACCTATCACCCGCTCCCGCCATGCTAGAATCTAGCCATGAGCAACAGCGAAGCGCCGACCGTTCCTATGGCCGACAAATCGGGCACTCCTGCCCCTCCCAAGGTACTCCACCGGGTGTGCATTCAGTGCAACAACGTCTTCCGCGTGGCTCCCGAAAAGTTTGATGCGAAACAGTGCCCTAACTGCCACAAAGGGTAGCCATAACTCCCTGGAACCCATCGCTTTACGAGTTACCGCGGCTGTTCCGCCGGTCCTTGGTAATCTTTTTTGCTACGCTGCGTAATATCCTGTGAACGCGGTCTGCCCTGCACCCGGAGGAATTCTGCGAGGTTACTGTCATGATCGAAACCCGTGGTCTGACCAAAACATTCAAGGACAAGAAGCGCGGCGAAATTCGCGCCGTTGATAACGTCAGCTTCGTCTGCAAGCCCGGCGAGATATACGGCTTGTTGGGGGCGAACGGCGCCGGCAAAACCACCACGCTGCGGCTGTTGGCCACCATCCTGGAGCCCACAGACGGCACGGCCATCGTCTGCGGCCACGACGTCATTGAAGCCCCTGAAAAGGTACGCGCCAATGTCGGATTCCTCTCCACCGCCACGGCTCTCTACCCGCGCCTCACTTCCCAGGAGATGGTCGAGTACTTCGGGCGGCTGAATGGTCTCGATGAAGCCACACTTAAGAAACGCGTCGACGAAATCTTCACTCGCCTGGACATGAACTCTTTTCGCGACCGCCGTTGCGACAAGCTCTCCACCGGCATGAAACAGAAGACCTCCATCGCCCGCACCCTCATCCACGACCCCCAGGTCATGATCTTTGACGAGCCCACGCTGGGCCTGGACATCATGACGGCGCGCACGATCATCGAGTTCATTCGCGAGTGCCGCCTGCGCGGCAAAACCGTTATTTTCTCGACCCACGTGATGAGCGAGGTGGAGAAATTGTGCGACATCATCGGCATCATTCATTCCGGCAAGCTCCTCACCGAGGGCTCCCTTGGAGCACTTCGCTCGCGCTACGGCGAAAACGACCTGGAAGAAATCTTTGTAAAGGTTGTTGCTCCTCTCTACGCCGGGCAGAAGGCCAACTGACATGAATCTCCGCAATATCGGCATCGTCTATCGCAAGGAACTGCGCGAGGCTCTGCGCGACCGTCGTACCCTCATTTCCTCGCTCCTTGTGCCGCTTCTCCTGTTCCCCCTGCTCACCGCCGGCATCGGGGCTGCGATTTCCGCCCTCGTGGGCGAGGCCAAGAAGGAGGTTCCCACCGTCATGATTCTCGGCGGGGAAGATTCTCCCGGAATTCTTGCGGAATTGCGCGGCTCGGACAAAATCAGAGTCGTCCCCACCACGCAGAACTGGAAGGATGAGGTCATTAACAAGGAGATTCGCGCCGCCATCGAAATTCCCGCGGGCTTCCAGGAGGGCATCGCGCACCAAAGATTCGCCACGCTTCTCATCCACAATTACGAAGGCGACATGAAGTCCGCCCTGGCCACGGACAACGTGCAGAAAAGCCTTGAAAAATACCGCGACCGCATCGTTCACGACAATCTCGCCGCCAAGAACCTCCCCGAAACGGCTTTCAAACCGTTTGAAATCAAGGAGCACAACGTCGCCCCGCCCGAAAAGGTCGGCGGCGCGGCCTTCGGCGGCGTCATCGGCTACATGGTTATACTTCTGTGCCTCACCGGGAGCATGTATCCCGCCATGGACCTGACCGCCGGCGAAAAAGAACGTGGCACGATGGAGACCATACTCTCCAGCCCCATCGCCCGCGTGGACCTGGTCTTCGGCAAGTTCTTCCTCGTCCTTACCACCGCGCTCGTCACCGCCGCACTCTCCGTCACGTCCATGGGTGTCTCCTTCGCGGTCCTCGGGCACCTGCACGCTTTTGACACGGCTGGCGCCGACGCCGCCCAACTCCAACTGCACATCGGCATTTACACGGTCCTCTCCATTTTCATCATGGTGCTGCCGGTTGCCGTCCTTTTCTCCGCCGGCGTCATGACCGTGTCCCTCTTTGCCAAAAGCTACAAGGAAGCCCAGAGCTACGTCAGTCCCCTCATGTTCATCGTCATCATTCCTGCCGTCGCCGCCATGCTTCCGATTGACCTCACCGCCAAACTTGCCTTGGTGCCGATCCTCAATGCGAGCCTGCTGTGCAAAGAACTGGTCACCGGCACCTATCACTGGAATTTCATCGCCATCATCTTTTTTTCGACGTGCGTCTATGCCGCCGCGGCGCTCTTCCTCGCCGTCAAAATGTTTCAGCGCGAAGATGTGCTCTTCCGATCCTGATATTGATCTTGCGGGCATGGGGTCCAGCAATGCTGGACCCCTACTCTGCAATCAGGTGCGCCGGGTTGGCCACGATGAAGTCATGTTTCCGCTGTCGCGAACTTTCACTCCCTGTTTTGCGTCACCATTAATATGCGAACGCGCCGGCGGCTTTTCCGCATTCTTCTAATTTTGCTCCTCTTTCCGCCTGTGTTTGCGGGCGTGGCCGGCTGGCTGGCGGCACCGGCATTTCTGCACCCGATGCGGCGGCCGCTGACGCCGGATCTGGTGGTGGAGGCCGACGTTTCGTTTGCCGAGATCGGCGCCCATCGCGAAGAGTTCGACGTGCGGGCACCCGACGGCGTGCTCTTGCGCGGCTGGAAAGTGCGTCCCGCAAAACCCAATGGCACCTGGGTGCTGGTGTTTCACGGCGTTGCGGATAACCGCATGGGCGTTCTGGAACAGGCGCTGATTCTGCTGCGCGCGGGTTATGGCGTCACGATGATGGATGCGCGCGCGCACGGCGAAAGCGAAGGCCCCGTGGCGACCTACGGCTGGCTGGAGCGCAACGATAGCCGCGCGGTCGTGGACGCGCTTGTCGCAGCGGAACATCCGGCGCACATCTTCGCGTTGGGAGAGTCCATGGGCGCCGGCATCGCGCTGCAGGCGGCGGGAGCCGATGCACGCATCGAAGCTGTCGCGGCGGAAGCGCCCTTCGCCAGCTTGCGCGAAGCTTCTTACGACTATGCCGGGCTGCAGAAATATCCGCTGCTGGGCAAAACGATTTTTGCGCCCGGGGCATGGATGATGCTGCACCACGGACAATCCCTGGCAGGCTTCCCAGCCGCAAATGTCTCTCCGGAACTGGCGGTAGCCTCGCGCGCTTTTCCTGTTCTCCTGATTTGCGATACCGCGGACACGACGCTTCCCTGCCGCCACGCCGAAATGATTTACCGGGCGGCGCGCGGGCCCAAATCGCTTTGGGTGGTTCCCGGCGCGTTTCACACGGCGGCGCAGGGGTACCAGCCGCAGGAATTTCGCCGCCGAGTGCTGCGCTTCTTCGCGGACCCAGCGACAGCGCCGTGATTCGCGCGAAGACTTCGCCTGAAATCCGAAGTTGAAGAGGGATTCCTCCACTCCGGGACGGGCAAGAGCGCCGTCCCTCCGGTCGGAATGACATAATGTTGGGTGGTAAATGATCGGAAAAATCCAGCTTTGGCAAAGTTGGATTTCCACAGTTCAAGTCGCTTTAGTTGGAAAAAGTAGTTTTTTGCAAGAAGTCCAATTTCGGAACACAGCCTCAATTTGGAGGCAGGACCACCTCGCGGGCCATGGCTTCGGACTGTGCTTCCCATTCGTCGCTCAGCCGCCGCACGGTTTCCCGCATGCGCACGGCGAGCGTGGCGATGGTTTCCAGACGGTGCTCCGTCTGCGGTGGCAGCGGAACCTTTTTACGCCGGAGTTCCACCAGCAAGAGCTCGGCATTCCCGAGTATCCCGGTCAATGGGTTGTTCAATTCGTGGCGCAGAATCTCCCCGAAATCTCCGGCCTCCGAATCTTCAGGATGATCTTCCGTTTCCATGGGTCGCGCCATCCTGGCGCTTGGCCATCCGCCGTGCCGGCGCAGACGGCGCTCCACCAGCCCCACGGCCACCGGCAGGCAACCCGCGGTGCGCATCACAAAATCCACCGTTCCGCCTGCCAGCAGTGTCTGCAGGCCCGCTTGCTGCTCCGCGCTTGCCACGACCACCGTCGGCGCGTAACCCGCAAACAGAGTGACCACCGCGTTCAGCGCCGGTGTTTTCTCGCGCTCCGCTCCGGCGTCCGGCGCCGCGGTTCGCTCCCCGACCAGAATCACCGCCGGGATGCGTGCTTCCAGAATTTTGTGCGCCGATTGCCATCCACTTACGCACTCCAAGCGCGCCGGATTGTGACGCTGCCCCCATTCATCCTTCACTTCTTCGCTAAATTCCCGCTCTCCGCATACCATCACGAACTCTTCCCGTTCGCCGTGATCTTGTTTTCCCATCGTGTTACCCATCTTCCTAGGCTTCCTTTGCCTTGGCGCTTGCCCGGACGGCAGCCATCGCCTTTTTCTTTCCCAACATCCCGTGAACCGCGCCGCTCAACTCTTCCATGCGGAATGGTTTAGCCACGTGTGTCAGGTGATGGCGTTCCAGGAATTCCTGTGTGCGCGGCGCAACCATGTCGCCGGTGACAAACAACACATGCTCGTGAAGCGGATTCTGACGCTGGAGCAGGGTCTGATAGAACCTTTGCCCATCCATTCCGGGCATCTTCAGGTCGCAGATGGCCAAGTCATAGGACTCCCTGTCGGCCTGCTGGAGCGCCTGGTTGCCGTCCAGCAGCACGTCCACTCTCATACCTTCCTCGCGCAGAACGTCCGCAATCAGGCTCGCAACCGTCGGTTCGTCCTCTAATACCAAAATCCGTGGCACCTTTCCCGCCGGCATCTCTTCGAGCATGAAGTTCCCTGCCGGTGGCGGGGGTTCTCCTGCAGACAATGCGGCACTTTTCTCGTCGAACTGCATCCCGACTGCTGGAGCAACCGGCAATTCCACCACGAAACGCGCGCCCCCGTGCGGCGGACTAAGCAGCGTGACCGTGCCTCCGTGCTGGCGCACAAAGCCCAGCACAATGGCCAGTCCTAAACCGGTGCCCACACCGGGCGGCTTGGTGGTAAAAAAGGGATCGAAAATGCGCGCCTGGATCACGCCAGGAATTCCCGGGCCGTCGTCCCAGACTTCCAGGGTGACCCGGCGGCTGCCGCCGAATATGGTCCGCACGCCGATGGTGCTGCCCGTTCCGCTGTATGCGATGGCTTGCTGGGCATTCTGGAGCAAATTCATCAATACCTGCTGCAGTTGGCCGTAGTCGCCTTCAATGAGTGGCAGCCCCTCCTGCTTTTCGACGATCAGGCGAAGGTGGCTTCCAGAAAGCGCCAGCCTCTGGAGTTCCATGGTGCGATCCACCAAATCATTCAAGGAAACAAGCCGCCGCTCCGGCAAGGATTCCCGCGACAATACGAGCAACTGCCGCAGTATGGCCGTGGCGCGCTCGGATTCTTCCAAAATGTTCTGCGACAGCGTGGCGCTTATTCCATCGCCATCTTGCAGTACCAGGCGCTGCGCGTTCACCAGTATGGTTGTCAGCGGGTTGCTCAATTCATGGACGATCCCGGTGACATGCTGGCCGATGGCCGCCAACTTCTCCGTCTGCATCATGCGGGACTGGAACATCCGTTGTGCGCTCATCTCCCGGTACACTTCCACGCGTCCCAGTTTTCGTCCATTTCCCCCGACAATCGCGCGGGTGGACCGCTCAATCACCTGAGGAAGAGGCCCTTTCATGGCCAATTCCTCGCGCACCCTCTCTCCGGCGCCTTCCGCAAAGGCTTGCCACCGTGCGGCGAACTTTTCGGGCTCCCTGGCGCTGTTAGCCGTACGGCGTATCAGGTCCTCGAGACATTGCACGGAAGCGCCGTCGTCCGTGCTAAGACCCAGGATCTGAAGAAAACGCGCATTCTTTGCGCGAATGCGATCGTTTTCGTCGAAGACAACAACGCCTTCATCCAGCCACTCCAGTACCTGCTGGAGTTCCGACTCCACTTCATGGAGCTCCCGCGCGCACGGCAAATCGTCCGTCCTCTCCAGGATCAAGGAGCAATCCTTCCGATCGGAAATGGCCGTGTGGCGCAATCGCAACGCGGTCCCGTCTTTCAAGTGCGCCACAAAAGGGTCTTCCTTTCCCTGGGCTCCCTCGACGAAAGCAGACTTCACCCAACGATGAACTTCCTCCCACTCCCGTGGCCGGAACACCTCCGCGAAGCGCGAGATCTGATGGGTATCTTCCCGCGCCTCTGCCGAATCTCCGACCAGTTGCCTGGCCCCGCGGCTCATCCCGATGACGAATCCCTAGCGGTCCACGATCACCACGGGCTCTTCATTCGATTCCAGAAGGAGGCTTTGTTGCGACTTTTCGTTTAGTTCACGCGCGATGCGGTTTCTACGCTCGAGTACCTGAGCCGCCAAAAGCGCGCGCAACTCCAAGCGCTCCAGCAGGCCGAGAGAACTCCTTCGCCAGGGAAGTCCGGCCACCAGCACGGCGTTCACCCCGCCATCGAATTCCATGGGAATGGCCACAACCCTTGAAATCTGCCGAGCAAGTGGAAGGCGTTCGGCCTCCGCTCCGCAGACACGCCGGGTTTCCACTGCCTGCTGCCAAAGAGTCTCCAGTGGCCCTTGATTCAGGCTGTGCGCCCACTCGGGATCTCCGCTTTGTCCGCAGAGCGCCAGGCGATTCACTGCTCCCGCGGCCGCTGGGGTGTCCCCCGGCAAAGCGTTCGTTCGCTCGCCAAGCAAGGCAAACACGGCGCCAACTCCGCCCTTCCCCGTTCCCGCGGTGCAGCTTTCCGCCAATTCGCGCAATAAATCCTTCGAGGCTTCCGGTTTCTGCAGCAGATCCTGTACGCGCCGCCAGAGGATCAGATCCTCATGGCGCTCGCGCGCCAGCCGGCGATCTTCCTCGATTTCAAGCAGCAGGCCGATCTCTTCGGCGATGCGCTCTACCTTCGCGCGGGGCAGGAGTGCGTGTTTTTCGCGAGTTCCGGCAAGGATCAGGCCGCCGAGGATGCGGTGCCCGACAATGGGCACCCAGAGGGCGCGCTGCAATTCCACCAGTGGCCCGAGCATGGGCGCACGCGTGGTGCTCTCCAGTCCGTGTTCGACGCTGCTTGTGCCGTTTAGAACTTCGCGGGGCAGAGGTGCTTCCGCTGAGATCTTTCGCCATTCCGGCGGCAAGTTCCCAGCGTTGCGTTCCCAAACTGCGCCACTGAAGACAACCGCGCCTCTGTCTCCCTCCTGTGCTGTCGGCTCGAGCCAAATCCCGACGCGCTCGATGGCTGGTTCCATCGCCAATTCATCGATGGCGATGCGGATCCACTCTTCACGGGCAGCTCCGGCTCTGGCCGCACGCAAAACGCCACCAGCGATCACTTCCTGCGGCGTCTTTTTTGCGCGGCTTTGCGAAAACATGCCGAGCCCCCTGTGGCCTGCTCAGGGCTCAACTATGCATTGGCTGGACCAAACTTGTAGGGACGCGATCTTATTGAAAAAACAGGGGAATTGAACGGCAGGGGTTTGCCAACTCGATACTTGCGGGAATCCATTCCCGAAGTGAACCGGAGTACGCCCTCGCGCCCGGCTAAGCGTCAGTGCGCTCGATCTGGTACTGCTTCAGCTTCCGGTACAGGGTGGTCTTGCCAATTCCCAGCATGCGCGCTGCCGCTTGTTTATCGCCGCCGGTCTGCCGCAAAGTGCTCAGAATCGCACGGCGCTCCAGTTCGTCCAGCGGTAGCAGCTCCTCTTTTTCCGGCGCGCGATCCGTGGTCGGATATTGCAGATTACTCGGCAAGTCATGGACACTCACCAGGGGGCCAGAACTTAAGGCCACCGCGCGTTCGATGGTGTTCTCCAACTCCCGAACATTTCCCGGCCAGTCGTAGGCCATCAATCGCCGCATCGCGTCTTCGGTCAGCTCACGGTGGGCGTCGTCGGGGTCGGCGAATTTCTCCAGAAACGCGGTCACCAGCAACGGGATGTCGCCTTTCCGGTCTCGCAGCGGCGGAAGTTTGATCTGCACCACATTCAACCGGAAAAAGAGGTCCTGACGGAAGTTCCCGTTCTTGATGGCCAATTCCAAGTCGCGGTTGGTGGCGGCAACGATGCGGACATCAATCGTTCTGCGCTCCGTGGAGCCCACCGGCTTGATCTCTCTTTGTTGCAGCGCGCGCAGGAGTTTCGCCTGCATTTCCAGCGACATCTCTCCAATCTCATCCAGGAACAAGGTGCCGCCATTGGCCGATTCCATCAGGCCTTGCCTGGCCTGCATGGCTCCGGTGAATGCTCCCTTGGTGTATCCGAACAACTCGGATTCCACCAGGGTTGGCACGAGCGCGGAACACTCCACGGGCACAAAAGGCCGGTCTTTGCGAGGACCCAGAAAATGAACGCTTCGCGCCACCAGCTCTTTTCCCGTTCCGCTCTCGCCGAGAATCAGCACGGGATGCGTACGCTGGCTCACTTTCTCGATCAGCTTGTAGACCCGCTCCATGCGCGGCGACATCCCGATGAGCCCGCCAAACCCCGGGCGCGTCCGCACCTGCTCCCGCAGCAAGCGGTTTTCCCGCTTTAGTTCCACGGAATGGGCCACCTGCTGCAGCCGCGCGCGCAATTCCTCCACGCGAAACGGCTTGGTGACATAATCTGCCGCGCCCATGCGCGTGGCCTCGACCGCGGAATCAATCGTGCCGTACTGCGTGAGCATCACCACAGCCATGTCCGGGTAGATTTGCGTCACCCGCCGTAATAGTTCCAGGCCGCTCGTTCCCGGCAAACGCAGGTCGGTCAGCAGGATATCCACCGAGGACATTTCCATCACTTCGAGCGCCTCTTCGGCGGTGCTGACGTCCGTCACCTTCATGCCGCAGTCTTCCGCGACGCTGCGGCAAACTTCACGGATATGATCGTCATCATCAACCAGCAGCAGGTGCATCGGCGGCGCAGCACGGTCGTTGCGCGAGATGCCCTCGAAGGGCACTTTCTCAATGCCACCGCCGTAGGCTGAATTCTCTGAACGGAATCCTTGTGGGTTCGCCATAGTCGCTCCATCCCACTTACGATCTTCGACTGGGCCCGAGGGAATAGATACCGAATGGGGAAGGGGGCGCATTCCATTCCGGGAAAGCCTTTGCACATCTCACTTCTATGACAGATTTAGGGTATTGTCAATGTGTTAATTACCAAAACAGGACTATTAGCAGTAGTGTACTGCAATGGAACAGTTTCCGTTTGATTCTGGCTCTTGGGCTATACTTGCTCGGTTTTGCACATCGCGTGTTCGCTAGCGCCCACTACTTCCCCGGCCCCAGTTCCAATTGGAGCACCCCTTCCCTTTGCGATCCTACAATCACAACGCCCGGCTCGACTTCTGCCAGGCCTGCCGCCCTGCCCCTTTCCGCGTCCTCATCGAGCCTCGTCCAGCTCGTGCCCTCATCCCGGGAGAGGTAGAGCCCGCCCTGCCTCAACGAAACCATCAGAATGTTGTCGCCTCTGAGCCATCTCTCAATCGGTCCTGCTGGCAATCCATTCTCGCGCCGCATCCAGCGAACTCCCCCGTCCAAGGACGCAAACAGCCCATTGTCCGTTCCCAGGAATAGAGTCAGCCTCCCGGCACGCAACCATCCGTCAAGCCATGCCACTTCGGTTATGCCCGCAGGCAGGTCGCGCCAGACCCCATCCGCCCCTGCATTCACGGAAATTCTAAGTTTTCCATCGGCCGCCACTCCCAGGAGTTGGCCGTCACCAGAAGCCCAGATAGCATCCACGAGGCCGCTCCGCCCGAACGCTTGCATTCGCGCACAAGCCGCCCCGGGCGAGCACCGCATCACCCCTTCGCGGGCCGCGAAGTAGATGGCGTTTCGCGAAAGCGCGATGGAACTACCGGATACCTTAAGGGCTATCCGCGGCGCCGATCGGCGCCCTTTGCGCGTTCCCCGCGCAGGGTCCGTGCTTCCCGAGGCCAGGGCGAATTTCCACTCCTTCCATCGCCCCTTATTTGCATCCCACATCCAGATTTGCCCACTATTCAACTGCGCCAGCCATCCCCATGGACTCGCGTAAATTTTCTGGATCATTTCCGGATGAAGAACTAGCGTTTCCCCAGGGCCTTCTGCGGCAAGCTGCATGGGTGCCCAACTCTTTCCCGCATCCCGGCTTTCCCAGATGCGTTCAACGCCCTGCTCCGTCCACAGGAGAAGGTGCCGCGGGTCTTGCCAGGTGTCTGCCACGAGTTGCTTGACAACCAGATGGCGAAAGCCGGCGTTCGCCCCCAGAAAGTTCTCTCCCGCGTCCTCACTGACGAGGACTCCCTGCCCCTCAGTCCCCAACACAACTTTTCCTGGGGCGCCCTCGTTCCCAGCCAGGACCACCACCCCTGTGACCACCCAGTCTTTCGGGGTCGTTCTCTTCCAGTTCTCGCCGGCATCGCGGGTAACCCACAGCCCTTCGGTGGTCGCGGCATAGAGGATTTCCGGATGGCGAGTGTCCTGGACGATCTGGTGCGTTCTCCGCGCGGCATATGGGATGCCCTGAAGCTTCGTCCAAACGCCGCCCTGGTTCTCGCTGCGGTAAATGCCCGAGCAGGCGCTCAAGTAGACGCGCGAGGGATTCGTGGCATCCACTCGCAAACTCATGATGTCCGAATCATCAATCAGCCCAGCGGCAACGGAGTTCCAGGTCTTTCCCCCATCCGTGGTCTTCCAGGGCAAATGAAAGGTGCCGGCATAGATGATGCTGGAGTCGCCGGGATCCACGGCGATCGAATCGACGTTTTCCAGTTCTGCATCCCCCGCCGGAGAGATGCGCTCCCAGTTTCGCCCGGTGTCCCGCGAGCGAAATACTCCACTGCGGGTTCCCGCGACCAAAACATCCGGCTGCCCCGAGGCAAGCTCCAAAGCCCGCACCTCTTCTTCTGGCAATCCGAGTTGACTCCATGTTCGCCCGGAATCTTCGCTCCGGAAAACACCGCCGCCTTTCCCGGGTTCCTGGTACCACACTGCGGCATACACGCGATTTAACTCACGGGGGTCGGCCACCAGCCGGGATATCACGGCGTCCGTGCGGCTGTCTACACGGCCGCGCAATTCCCATCTCCCCGCCCCATCCTCGCTGGCGAACACATGGCCGTCCGCCGTGCCGAGAAATAATCGTCCGCCTGTGGCCGTGGCAAGGGACACCACCATGCCACCTTCCGGCCCGAGTCGCTGCCAAATCTGCGCAGCGGCGCCCGCGGCTGCGCTCAGCGTGATGAGAACTGCAATCCAGATCCTCAGCAGCAATCGCTCCGTGTTTTCCCCGCGTCGCGCCATGAGCCTCGCCCCAAAACAAACCGGGCTCTCCACAGCAGAGTTCGGAGAGCCCGGGTTCGCGTTATGTTTTCAAGTCCCGACACGAGTGGAGCAGCACTCAAGCGGGACATGGGTTCTTAGTACGCCGCGCCTTCCGGTACGAAGACGAAGTCCACGCGACGGTTGTCCTTCTCCATACCCTTTTCGGTAGACGCTGTGCCGGCACGGGTGCTGATGCGCGAGGCGTCGATGCCCTTCTCGCCCAGATACTTCTTGGCGAGTTCGGCACGAGTTTCGGCCAGCTTCGCGGCCTTGGGTTCCTTGGGATCCGCGAAGCCGACGATTACCAGCTTGGCGTTCGGTTCATTCTTCAAGCGCAAGGCCACATCATCGCCCACGCGCTTGCAAGCATTGTCAAAGCGCGACGCGGCGACCTTGGTGTAACCGCAATCGCCCACCTTGCTAGCCTGCGGCGGGGGTGCAGGAGCCTGCACATCGACGCTGGTTGGGGCGCTGGTCCTGCCGCCGCGGCCATCATCCGCAGTGCAGGTAATACCGTAGCTGGCCGCAGCCAACCCGGTGGAATCAAACTGCGCGGTGGCGGTGGTGCCGGAAATCTGGCCGCCCGTTGCGGAATAGCTGTAGGTCAAGGGATCGCCATCCGGATCGGATGCGCGCGAAATGATAGCCACGCGTTCGCCGGAGATAATCGGATTGCGTTCCGGCGAGCAAGAGATAACCGGTGGAGAATTCGGCCGCTGGGCAACCGCAACGTCGGCGGCGCAAGTAGCCGTTCCGCCGCGGCCATCGTCTACCTTGACATTGATGGTGTAAGAGCCCAGGGCCAAGCCCGTGGGGTTCCAACGCGCATCCGGGCCCGTGCCGTCGACCGTGCCGCCCGTGGCCGTATAGCTGTAGGTGAGCGGGTCATTATCGGGATCGCTGGCGTTCACGTGGATCGCCACGGGATCCGTCGAGCCCTGGTAAACCGAAGGCACGGCCGCCGAGCAAGCCGCCACTGGCGGATGATTGGGCTTCGGCGGAGCGGGGGGGTAGTCCCAGCGGATCACGATACCGCTGCCAATGCGGAAGTTGTTCTGCCTGGCGCTCGCGGCCAAATCTGGACCGGAGTAGTTGGTCATGAAATAGTCGGCTTCAATAAAGCGCCAGGCGATATTCCTCGCTAAGACCACATCCACACCACCGCCGAGCGCCAAGCCAAAGGAGCTCTGCGCCGTCGCGTTGCCGGTGAGGTTAGGGTGGCCACGCGCGTCGCCAAAAAGGACTTCCGCAAAGGGGACGAAATGATCGAAGTGCCGGTAGTTCAACCGCGGCCCGAACATGTAGGTCCACTGATCGCCCTTAATGGTGTTCTGTATCTCCTGGGTTGCCCCTGTGGGAAGCACATAGATGTTCCGCGAGAAGGTGTAACCGCCGATTTCCGCAACCAGCCCGAGCCACTTGTTGGCATTGTAAGCAAACGAACCCGTTGCTCCAAAGTTATTGAAGTTGGGCTCCGAACCAGGGTCGAAGTTGATGTAGCTGAAGAGCCCCGCAACCTCAAATCTTGGCGTCAGCCGACCCCAAGCCCCACGGTTCCACGGGTTGTTCGCCCAGTCCGAAAAAATGTCCGCCGGCTTGCCTGCCGCGGCGGCTGGCATGGCAAATAGGCGCGGCGATGCCGGGGCGATGCTAAAATCGCGCCCCGTGCTTGTGGCCGCTACGCTATTTTCCGACGTTGCGTTCCAGTTATATGCGGTGATTGCATTCTTCTCCTGCGCACAGAGTGGCAGGGCGAGAAGCACGCCCATGACCACCGTTACAGTCCATTTCAGCATTGTATTCCTCCCTAAATTTGTACATGAGAATCCCGTGTGGTCCATGCGTTTTCCTTTAAGAGCGTCGACTGCGCTGGGCGAAGGGCGCAGGACAATACGCAGCTCAGCGCTTGTCTCTTTACATTGGGGCGGAAACACAATGCCGACTCACTCGTCATCGCAAGGGGTAAAAAGAAGCAAGCTGCTGCCTGAAAAGAATAGTCCACAACTAAATCATTCTGCAAGTAATTCCTCATGTCCGATCGGGTTCCCCGGCCGCTCTCGGAATGGTCAGAAACGGCAAACATCGCAACGATTCTACCCCGCCCTTTTAGGCTAAACTGTTCACTTTATGACACCCACAATCCCTCTCGATTTGCGCTGGGCCGGCCATCCTCGCTCCATTGCCTCAGCCTTGCTGCGTTACGGCGACGCTGTCGCACTGGTTGATCCCGGGCCATCGTCCACGATTCCCCATCTCCGCGAACAACTGGCCGTTCACGGCCTGCGCATCAGCGAGCTCGACGCTCTCTTTCTGACCCACATCCACCTGGATCATGCCGGCGCTTCCGGCTCCCTCGTGCGTGAAAATCCGCGGCTGCGGGTTTATGTGCACTCGAGGGGCGCCCCGCACATGGCCGATCCTTGCAAGTTGCTCGATAGCGCCCGGCGTCTTTATGGGGACACGATGCAACGACTTTACGGTGAATTCCTTGCCGTGCCCCAGTCCAACCTATGCATCCTGGAGGGCGGCGAAACGCTCACCTTTGGATCTCGGCAACTTCAGGTTGTTTATACTCCGGGCCACGCCTCGCATCACGTCACTTATTTCGATGGCTTGGAAGGGATTGCTTTTGTGGGCGATACCGCGGGCATCGCCATCGAAGGGCATCCTTTCATCCTGCCCGCCACTCCTCCACCGGACATCAACCTCGAGCTGTGGAGCAGCTCTTTGGACGCCATCGCCGCGCTCGACCCCAAGCGGCTTTTTCTAACCCACTTCAGCTTCTCCGATCATCCCGCGCGCCATATCGCCAGCTACCGGGAGCGCCTCCTCCGCTGGAGCGAGCTTGTGGCCAAGATTCTTTCCGAGGGAGTGGAGGAGTCGCAAGCCAGCGAGGCTTTCATCAACGCGATTGCCGCCGAGGCCAGGGCATCTCTTTGCCAGGAGGAAGTGGATCACTACCTGTTCAACGGCGCCCTGCAACTTTCGTGGCTGGGCCTCGCGCGTTACCACCGTAAGCGCGCCGCCGCCCCGGGCTGACCTTTCTCCTCCCGGATATTTACTTGCGATGGAAACATTTTCCGCCATCCGCACGGACTATGAGTGACTTACGGCGCTGTTTGCTGCGGCAACGCCACGACACCCGATTGTGAATAGTCGAATCGGATCAGCCACTCGCTCGCCACACTCTTGCCTTCCAATTCCGGCGAGCCAAAAACCCACTTCCCTGCCGCTTTCAATGCCAGATCGGCAAAATACCGGCTGGGACCGGGCGCTTCGAGCTCAGCCTGCGAAACGTTCCCGGCAGCATCCACATGCACGCGCACGGTAACCCGCACAACCCCTCGGATTGTGTTGAGCGCCTTATCGGGAACCTCGGGCAAGACCTGGTCCAAAACTTCTCCTGGCGCGGGCGAATCACTGGCAGGCGTTGGCGCTGGCGTCGCGGGAACGATCTCAGTCCGCAATTTTGCGGGCGCGGCGGATGCAGGAGGAGCCTTTTCGACTGCTGCCCTTGCAGAATCCTTCACTGTTGGCTGCGAAGCGGGCAGGGCCTGATTGCGAGCGTGGTCCGAGGGTATTGTTTCGGACCGCGTCTGAGCCGATGAGGCGCCAGCGGACGCTGGAGTCCCTTGCTGATGGCGCAGAAGTTTTGGCAACACAACAATGGCCGCGACAACGAAGATCGCCGCGAGCACCGGAATCGCGTAGTTGGGGAAAACCACCATTTTCTTTGCCGGTGCACCCGGCTTTTGCTGTGGCGGCATCACTCTCTGGGGCACTACCGCTAACTTGGCCACCGGAATCCCGCGCTCCGGCGAGAGCGGAACGTCCAGCGGAGAAAGTTTCGCCGCTGTGGTCTTCGCGGGCGCGGCGCTCACCGCCGGGAGGGACGGCGCTTCCGGTTCCACAACGTGTCCAGGTTTCAGACGCGCTGCAATACTGGCCGGGGTCCATCGCAGCGCTGGATCGCGTTGCAAGGCATGCCGCGCAATATCCTGAAACGGTTGAGGAAGGGTAGCCGGAACTTCGGGACCACCCTGTCGCGTAGCTTGCACGTCCGGTGCGTGCTGCGTCAGCGCCTCCACCAGCGTGATGCCCAATGACCAGATGTCGCTCGCCGCTGTGACTGGAGATGAAAGCAACTCCGGCGCGCCGTAGGAATCCGCGCCCCGTCCCACGAGCTGCAATTCCCCCAGCACCGTCACCGAATCGACCGAAAGCTTGATCTGTTCGCCGATCGCGTGCACATTCGCGGGCTTGAGGTGCCCATGCGCCAGACCTTCTCCGTGCAGATAGATCAAAGCCTCCGCGACGGGAGCCATCATCTCGCGGGTTTCTTCCGCCGTCAGCGCTCGTTCCGGCAGAATTTGCGAGAGATTCTCTTCCGCGTACTCGACCACGACATAGAGCAGGTCTCGTCCTTCCAGTCCGCAGCGCCCGGAGTCCAGGAGCTGCAGCAAATTGGGATGAGAAAGCCGCGCGGCGCGCGCCCAACGCGAGAGGTGCAATTTCGCCGTCCCCGGGTGCGCCAGAATAAACTTGATAACCGCTTTTCCCGCCGGCGCACCACTATGGGCTGTTAAGAAAACCCCGCTACTCGGCGTCCCGCCCAGAAATTCCTTTAGCGGGTACTTTTGCTCAACCACTCGCCCTTCGCACCGCTTCCAGAAATCGGCCATCACACACCTCCGACCAGGAAATCCCTTGACCTGGGGGGACCCTTGATTCTCTTCCCACGGGGTCCCGTAGGCAATCAAATCATTTGGCGGCTACATCGGGGCTGGGAAAGTAAGGCAGACGCCGGGGGCTGGGCGCTGATTTTCATCATTGTGGCACGAAACGCAAAGCAACAGGGGGGTGCGGGTTCCTATCGATTAAGCCCCATTTCAGCGCCTATGGGCGGCGAGACTCGCGCCCGCAACTCCGCCCGCGCAGAGGGCGATGCTCTCTTCCCTTTACATTCTAACTTTTCTGGCACTCAAGGCGTCGCTGAAGGCGTTTCTTCTGCTGCTACGGGTGCAGTCTGGGTCAACGCCGCCAGGCGCGCGGAGAGCACGCTGGCAAGCAAGTCCACGAGCCTTCGCGCTCCGGCTCCATCGGGATCGCGCTCGGGGTTGTACTGCGCTACATCGAGGCCAAGCAGGTTCTTGTGCTTGGCAAATTCTTCCAGCGAGGTTTGCACTTCGCTGAAAGTCAGCCCGCCGCTGCCTGGCACGTTTGTCGCGGGAAACTCTTCCTGGGAGATCACGTCCAAATCGAGGTGCAGCATAAATTCACGCGCATCGGCGTGCAATTGGCCGAGCGCATCGTGTGCCGCCTGCGGGAGACCCTTGGCCTGAATATCGGCGGCGAACACATGGCGCATGGGCGAGCGCACCAGAAATTCCTGCTCCGCGGGATCCAGGCGCACCAATCCGAAAATCAGCGTGTCCGGCTCGCGCACCAGGGGCGGTTCACCCCAGAAACGCACCAGTTCCGGCGAGCCTCTGCCGATGATTCCGGCCAGGGCCATGCCGTCGAGACGGCCAGAGGGCGTGGAGGCGGGCGTGTTGAGATCCGCGTCGCGGTCGAACCAAAGGAGGCTAAGGTGCTTGTAGTAACGGCGCGCGCCGGCGAGCAGCGCTACGGTTTGTACACAGTCGCCTCCGAGGACAAGAATCAAGCCGCCGGACTTGGCGGCCAGCTCGGCGCGAGGCTTGAGGTCGTTGAGAGCGGCGACGATTTCAGGGATGTTGCGGGCACGCTTGTGGTCGTCGTCATCGGCGAAGAGACGCGGCGCGCAATCGCCGAAGTCGGTGACTTCATAGCCGATGGATTGGAGTTTTTCGATGAGGCCGGCGGCGCGAAGTGCGGCAGGCGCTTTTTCGGAGCCGGGAGCGAAGCCGGCTGCGCTGGAGGGCGCGCTAATCAAGGCAATCTTGTTGGATTGACGGACGATTTTGACCGCCAAGGTACGCTCCTTTTCTTCTTTGCTTCTTGCTCCTGTGGGTACCCCGGGCGCCGGAAAAGCATCCCGGCAACTGCCCCTGCCCGGCAATGCAAAAACCCGTGTGCGCAATAAGCGCTCGTCAACTTGCGGCGCGGCGCGGCGCGGGCGCGATGGTGGCAAGTTCCGCGGGCAGCGTGAAGCGCACGTCTTCGCGGATCAGGTCCAGGTCGCGCTGGTCGGTGAATCCGAACTGCGCCAGGCGCTCGCTCACCTGCTCGACCAATACCTCGGGCGCGGAGGCTCCGGCCGTCAAGCCCACGCGGCGGATTCCTTCGAGCCACTTGGGATCGATGTCCGTGGCCGCATCGATAAGCTGCGCCCTTATGTTCAAGCGCTCCGCCAGTTCCACCAAACGATTGGAATTCGAGCTGTTCTGCGAACCCACCACCAGAATCAGGTCCACGTCCTTGGCCACCTGCTCGACCGCTTCCTGGCGGTTCTGCGTGGCGTAGCAGATGTCGTCGCTGGCGGGCCCCAGAATGTTTGGGAAGCGCTGGCGAAGCCGGGCCACAATCTCCTGTGTGTCGTAGAGGCTGAGCGTCGTCTGCGTGAGGAACGCCAGCTTATTGGGATCATCCACCTTGAGCGCATCCACTTCAGCCACCGAGTCCACAACCAGCGTGCGATCCGGCGCTTCTCCGGAGGTGCCCACAATTTCCTGGTGGTCCCTGTGACCGATCAAAATGATGGTGCGCTTTTCACGGGCAAACTTTAGCGCTTCCAAATGCACCTTGGTCACCAGCGGACACGTGGCGTCAATGACCCGCAAACTGCGGCTCTTGGCTTCATCGCGCACCGTGGGGGGAACGCCGTGCGCACTGAACACCAGCACGGCGCCATGGGGCACTTCGCTGATGGCTTCCACAAAGATCGCGCCGCGCCGCCTTAACTGCTCCACCACGTAAGTGTTATGGACGATTTCATGGTGCACGTAAACGGGGGCGCCATAGGCTTCCAGCGCCAGTTCCACGATATCCACCGCTCGCACCACGCCCGCGCAGAATCCGCGAGGGCGGACACGCAGCAGGACCTTGGCCTCAGATTGTGATTCCATTTTCTTCCTATGCCACTGAATTCTCAAAATACTATCATACCAAAGACATTAACTCGGTGCATGCTGTCCGGCACTCAGGCGCTTTGCCCCCCAAAGGTGCCCCTGTCTTCAGGGACAGTCCAATACCACCTTCTTTTCCTGTAGAATGCCAGCCTAAGGATTTCCTCACTATGCCAGTCACCGAGAATCGAAGGAGAAGCGAACGGGTCATGCTCAACATGACCGTGGTCGTCCTGGCCGAAGACGTCGAGCGCCGGCAGTTGCGGGAAGAGGCGAAAACCCAGGTTGTGAATGCCCATGGCGGCCTGCTGAAAATGCAGTCGGAACTCCATGTGGGTCAGTCTTTCATGCTGAACAATCCCAAAACTGGTATGGAAGAAAGCTGCCGGGTGGTGCGTGTGGACGACGCCGGGCCGGAGTTCTATAACGTAGCGTTTGAATTTGCCCGCCCCGCCCCCAAGTTCTGGCCGATTGTTTTCCCCCCCGCCGATTGGGGCCCTCCCCGAAGCAACTGAAAGCATTTAGGGAGGCCAGCCAACTTTTTGCCGGGTTCGGTGTTTCATATTATGTGGAGGTACATCCAGTGGAATTGGGGAAGAAAGTACAAACTGCAGTTCTTATGACCGCCGTGCTTTTAGGGGGCATGGCCCTTGCCGGGTGCAACGACGACGTGGAGGTGCTGCACGATCCGGATGTCAAAGTCGCCAAAGGGATGACCTGGGCTTGGCGACCCATGGCGCCGCCCGCAGCCGCTGCTACGCGGAGTCCCGACGGGAGGCCGGTGGTTTCGCGCGATGTAATTGCGCCGCCGCCTGAACAACAGCAACACCTGGAGAGCAATCGCGACTGGAACACGGAAGCAAACCGCAAACAATTGCAGAACGCGATTGAGCGGGGGCTGAAGGCGCGGGGACTGGTGCAAACGACTGATCCTGCGACCGCTGATTTCCTGGTGGACTATCATGTGGCCGTGAAGACGCAGACTGCGACCGCGGCGTATCCCGGCTATCCGGGAATGGCGTGCGGCCCATTTGGCTGCTGGTCCGGCTGGGGCTGGGGACCTCCGGGATTTGGATACGAAAACATCCGGTTCCATGAAGGCACATTCGTTTTCGATCTGGGGTTGCGCAACCCGAAGAAGCTGGCGTATCGCGCGATCAGCCACAAGGAACTGAACAAGCGCACCATTTCGCCATACCTGGCTGAACATGCCGTCGATCACCTGTTGAAGGACCTGAAACCCCGGTAGGGGAATCCCGGCGCAGAATCATTGGGGCGGGGCGTGCGACGTCCCTCGCCTTTTTGTTTCCCGTCACTCGCGCCGCGCAATGATCTGACCATCGGGAGGTGCCGCAGACGAGCAATAAGATTAGCCTGAATTCCGAAGTTGAAGAGGGATTTCATCGCACAAAAAACGTGCGATGGAGAACCGTATCTCCGCTCCGGGACGGCAAAAAGCGCCACCCCTCCGGTCGAAATGACGGATTTTGGGCTGTGGATGATGTGGGGGCATCCAACTTCGGCGAAATTGGATTTTCCCTGGATCGTTGTTAGCGAAATTCAATCTGGCCGAAACCCAAACCTTTGAGAATGCTCTGTACGGAGTTGCGCGCGTTCTCGTCCGCTGACTTCAGAATGCCGTCCTGCAAAGCGGCCTGCTGCAACTGCCGTTCGGCTTCCTGGCGCACTTGTGTTTCGAGATTTGGATCCGCCGACGAAAACAGCCCGGTATCACGCGAGTAGACACGCGTCTTCTGGTTATCGAGGCGCGTCACTAGAATCTCCGCTTTCGGCAAATGCGCGGAGACTTTCCGGTCGCTGACAACAACGTCGCTGGCCTGCAGCTTGCCCAGGTCCACCCCGGCGATGACTTCGCCATGCACCACCAGCAGCAAGCGGTCGCTCACCAGAAACTTGGGCAGCAAGGGATTGTCATGCTCCCCGGAAATGATTTTGTCCATCGTGTAGCTGACGGTTTCGAGGCGCTGCAATTTCTGAATCTGGCGGACCACGGTGGGCTGGTCCACGTTAATCAACACGCGGCCGTCTTTCACCACGCCCATCAGGCGCAGAAGTCCAATCCCGGTGGTGAACCACACTGCGATGCCCACCAGCATGAGGGTGATCAGGGCGCCACCCAGAATCCCCGAAAAGAGACTCAGAGTTGTTTTTCCCGGCTGTGAATCCGGCTCTACGGCGGACATATCGGCTCCCGCGGGCATCCGCGTTCCTTGGCCAAATAGTACCGCTTTTAAGACCCCGATTTTGCCACCCGCCAGTTATACCTATTGACTTTAAGAACAACTGATCAGCGCGGAAGTCCCAGCCTCGGGGTCCCCACGCCGGCTTAGAGCGGACCCTAGCCCGCTGTGCGTTGCGCCGTCAGTTGAAATTCCTCGTACGTGCCCTTGAAGTCCTCGATCTTTCCGTCGTGGAAATGCCAGATCCGCGAGGCCACTTCATCCAGCACGTCTTCGTCGTGGGTCACCAACAGCAGTGTTCCCTCATATTTCTGCAGGGCGATATTCAGGGCATTGATCGCTTCCAGGTCCAGGTTGTTTGTGGGCTCGTCCAGAACCAGGAAATTCGGTTTCTGAATCATCAGGCGGCAGAAAATCAGCCGCGCGCACTCGCCGCCGGACAGTGCGGAGGTGGGCTTCAAGGCATCCTCTCCGCTGAAGAGCATCTGGCCCAGCGGTCCCCGAATTTCTTCCTGCGGCGCTTGCGGATTGAATTGCCACAGCCACTCCATCGCCGTCATGCCTTTGCTTTTATCAATGGTGTAGCTGAAATCCTGCGGAAAATAGCCAATCGTAACTTCATGGCCCCAGACGACATTCCCGGAATCGATCGGGAACTGCCGCTCGGCTGGGCCAATAAACTCGCCCGCGTTGCGGATTAGCGATCTCAGCAAGGTGGTCTTACCGGCGCCGTTGCGCCCCGTCAGCGCGATTTTTTCGCCACGCGTTATGCTCGCCGAAAAGTGCTGGATCACTTTCAGCCCATCGTACGACTTGGAGAGTTTCTTCACTTCCAGCGGCAGCCGCCCAGAAGGGCGCACTGTGTCGAAGCGAATATAGGGCCGTTGAATGTTGGATCTCGCCAGTTCGGAGGTCTGGAGCCGCTCGACCTCCTTTTTCCGGGAAGTCGCTTGCGCCGAGCGCGTGCCGGCGGAAAAGCGCGCGATGAATTCGTTGAGTTGTGCGATTTTCTTCTCGCGCACGGCATTGCCCGATTCCATGCGTTGGCGGATCTGCGTCTTCGCCAGCACCATGTCGTCGTAGCCACTCGGATACATGATGATGGTCTGGTAGTCGATGTCCGCGGTGTGCGTGCAGACGCTGTTCAGGAAATGGCGGTCGTGCGAGATTACGATGAGCACGCCGTGATACTCGGAGAGATATTCCTTTAGCCAGTGCACAGAATCGAGGTCCAGGTTGTTGGTGGGCTCGTCCAGCAGCAGCGCGGAGGGATTGCCGAACAGCGCTTGCGCGAGAAGTACGCGCACCTTCTGACCGCCTTGCAGCTCGCCCATTTTGCGTTCGTGGAGCTCCGCCTCGATGCCCAGCCCGTCGAGCAGCACGCCCGCGTCCGCCTCCGCGGAGTAGCCGCCCTCTTCGCCGACGATGCCCTCGAGTTCGCCGAGGCGCATGCCATCATCGTGGGTCAAGTCGTCGTGCGGCTTGGCGTAGAGCAGTTCACGTTCTTCGAGCGTCTTCCAGAGGGTGGCATTGCCCACGATCACCGTATCGATCACGCGGAATTTGTCGAAGGCAAACTGGTCCTGGCGCAGGACTCCCATTCTCTTTGGCCGCGTGATCTTGCCCATCGTGGGGTCTTGTTCGCCCGTCAGGATCTTCATGAACGTGGACTTGCCCGCGCCGTTCGGACCGGAAATGGCGTAGCGGCGCCCGGCCATAAAGGTTGTGGTCACATCCTCGAAGAGGATGCGTGAGCCGAAGCGCATGGTGATGTTTTCGACAGCAATCATATCGCTTCAATTTTAGCGTACCTCGGGCTCGCTCCCAAATTTTGCGCGACGCGGTAAAGGCGAGTTTCAGGTAAAGTGGCACGGGCTTTCGGGCTTTGAAGAAACAGCAGCTCATGGTCATCCCAATCCCGCAAGGCGGGAGAGGGATTACGGTTTGTCGGCTGGGTTGCGGCTGTAAAAGCGGCGGCAAGCCGCCGCACTCCAAATGGGCCATGACGTAGAGAGCGTGGAAGGCGCTCGGATTGACAATTGCGGGCTTTTTTCCGCAGGCTGTTTAGAATGTAGGATTGGCAAAGCCGTACAGGACAGGACGCGCAAATCCATGCTTCTCGAAAACAAAGTGGCTTTAATCACGGGTTCCGGCCGTGGCATCGGCCGGGCGATCGCGCAACTTTTTGCAAAAGAGGGAGCCTCGGTTTTTTTGACCGCGCGCACCGAAGCCGAGCTCGCGGCCACGGTGAAAGAAATCACTGCCGCGGGAGGCAAGGCGGCTTTTGTCACCGCCGATCTGACACGGGCCGGCGATGCCGAGAAGCTGGTCACCGCGGTGCGGGGGAAGTTTGGCCGCGTAGACATTTTGGTGAACAATGCGGGGCACTATGGTCCCGTGGTTCCCGTGGAAGATTATCCTTTAGAGGAATTCGACAAGGTGATCGCGGTGCACCTGCGCGCCGCGTTCCTGCTGAGCAAGCTCGTTCTGCCGGAAATGTACGCGCGCAAGTCCGGCGTCATTCTACATATTTCGAGCATTTCGGCAAAAAACGCGTATGGCTGGGGATCGGCCTACGCCGCCGCAAAAGCAGGTATCCTCGGCCTGACGCGCGTGATGGCCGCCGAGGCCTCGCGGCAGGGCGTGCGCGTGAATGCGATTTGTCCCGGGCCGGTCACGGAAACCGTCATGTCCAAGGAATTGGGGAATACACTGGCGAAAAAACTTGGTGTCAGCCCCGAAGAACAACTGAAGGGCTTTTTAAGTTCATTGCTGCAAGGCCGCGGCCAAACCGCACTAGAGATTGCCCAGGCCGCACTCTTTCTCTGCTCGGACTTGTCCAGCGCCGTCGTCGGTCAATCCCTCAACGTGGATGGCGGCGCCGTCTTTTTCTAAGCAGCACCACTCAACGGAGATCGTTCTTAAACACCGCGCCACCCTTCATCACAAATTTTACGCGCTCCAACTCGGTAATATCCTTGAGCGGATCGCCGGAGACGGCTACCAAGTCGGCCCACTTGCCCGCCTCGATCGTGCCCATCTTGTCGGACCAGCCGAGGAGTTCCGCAGCAGTGGTTGTGGCGGTGCGAATGGCTTGCATCGGCGTCATGCCGTAGTTGACGTAGTATTCAAACTCCTTCGCTTCGTTCACATCGCGCCAATCGAAACCTCCGGCGTCCGTGCCAAGAACGATCTTCACGCCCTTCTTCAAAGCCAGTTGGAACGCGGACTTCTCCGTTTCCACCATTTTCGTCCAGTTCCCCGCGCGCCCCGGAGCCACGTACGCTCCCACGATGATGGTTGGCACCCAGTAGACCCCCTTGCGCACCATTTCGTCCATCAGGGGTTCCGTCAGGCCGTCCCCATGCTCGATGCTGTCTACCCCTGCTTTTAATGCGGCGGCAATGCCATCGCTCCCAATAGCGTGCGCCGCCACCTTGTGCCCCAAACGGTGCGTCTCCTCGACGATCGCCTTGGCTTCTTCGTCCGTAAAATTCACGTGGCTGTGCAGGATTCCATCGGAGCCGTAAAAGTATCCATGGTCGGAGTAATACTTGATCCAGTCGGCCCCGTACATCACTTGCTCCCTCACTGCTTTGCGGGCTTGTTCAACGCCGTCGACATACTGCACGCCGGTGGGCACCTTGAGTTCCCAGGAGTAGCCCAGCAAAGGGTACATTCCCGTGGGCGTCATCGCCCGCGTGGACACTTGCATGCGCGGGCCGGGAATCTCGCCATTCGCAATGGCGTTCTTCACGTCCACATCGGCGTACATCGCGCCTTCCGTTTCCACGTCGCGCAGCACTGTGAACCCATGCGCAAGCGCGATCTGGGCATTCCGCGCCGCAAGAATTGCGCGATAAGGAATCGATTGCTTGAGGAGTTGCTTGTCGTAATCCTCCTCGGTGACGTCCCCCTGCAGCAGCACGTGCGTGTGCGCATCAACAAAACCTGGGAGCACGGTGGCCCGCGAAAGATCGATCACCTCGACGCCCGCGGGGGCCGTGCCGCCCGGCGTCACACTCAGAATTTTGTCGCCCTCGATCAGGATCAGCGCGTTGGCAACAACCGTGTCGCTTTTCCCGTCAATCAGGCGGCCGGCGCGGATAGCAATTTTCTGGGGAACGGCGGCGGGTTTTTCCTGCGGGAAGGCTGAAACGGAGAAAGTAAGAAGGGCCAGACAGACCAGCAGCTTGCGGATGTGAATCATGATTTCCTCCCGAACGCTGTGAAGGGTAGCAAAATCGGGAGGCAGAAAAAAGGCAAGCCGCTCTCTCAGGACGGCTGGCCTGGACTTCATTCTCAGAGGGGACTCACCCTACGCCGATTGTGATTCCGGCCTCTGTGCTCTGGCTAACGCAAAAAAATCAGACAAAATCAGTGAGCGGGTTCCGAATCCGGACGCCGAATTGGCCGCCGGCCCCACTCTTCCACTGTCGCCACCCCGCGCCGCGCCGCCAGGATCCACGCATTCTGGCTGGCCGCCACGCGGCCAACACCCGCTTCCCAACTCTTTTGCAGGAGGTAGAAGGTCGCCAAGCACAGGCCGATGACAACAAAGCCCAAGGCAAACAAGGCGAAGGCCGCCAGCAGCTCGCGTACAAAGTAAAACTGAAGCGCAGCGATACTCCCTAGAAACAACCAAATCCACTTGCGAAGGCTATCTTTGGCGTTCACGGCTCTTGGATTCCCCCTATTCAGCCAGCTCGTGGCGACGGCTGGATTCCTTGCTCTTCCGATTAGATGCCTCTCACCTGACCTTTGGGACGAAGCATCGTACCTGTCCCATTAGACAGGAGAGGAGGGAGGAAATCTATAGTACGAAGGTCACAAAATGGCAGGCAAACTGGGCTTCTAGTACGACCATGTCATAAATGAAACATTGTCTAACTTATTGCAAATATAAGACTTGTTGGAATAGTGCCAAAAGGGGAACTTTGCGCCTTTTGTTCGCGGTACTACCCTGTGGAAAACCTGTCCTTCCGTACAGGTATTACGCGCCTCTTCCGGGCGCCCCTTTTCGCAGATCAACCTGTCTCTAAGGACAGCCTTATGTCAGAGGGATTTTGGACAAAGAGAGTCTAATTGCTTTTGAAAACATAACCCACGTCGAACGGCAGCTTACCGTCGATCCGCAACACCTTCACCGCGCTGTTGATGGCATATACGTCCACCAGCCCCACCGCTCCGGGTGTGGCTGCCACCGTCCGCAGGAGTTCCTCGTCGGTTTGCGCAATCCGAATCACCTGCCGGGACTCATTGAGCTTGGCCAAAAGCGGCTTCACCTCCGAAGCTGCGACACCGAAGAGCTTCTGAATGGCGCCGTGCATCTCCGGGGATTCTGGATCATGTATCACCAGCGTGAAGTTCCTGCCGTCGGGCCAGGTCCTCTGCGCGCCTCTACAGAGCTTGAGCAGTTCCGCCGTCGAGACCCCCTGCAGCTTGTTCCCCGTTGCGGTCACGAGCGCCCAGCTCTTGACGGCAGAGAGTAAGGGCAGTGCAGAAAGCAAGAGCAGCCAAGCTAGTCCGAACACTCGGAGTCTCCGAAGTGAAGAAGCATCTTTCATAAGCGCCAACGACCTTTCAGGCTGGATGCCACCAGTGTCCCGGTTGGCAGCAAGGTCGCACAAGTGCGTCTTCGGTGACATGTGCCCAACCTGACGACGTGCGCAAAACTGCCGCGACGGGGGCGCGCCTGCTTGGCAACTGCGCACACCTGTTCTTCGGTCCAGTATCGAGCGAGGCACCCGGAACGCTAACTTCGACACGTGCACCGCAAAAAACTGGAACTTCACCAAGGAGTGCAATGGTCATGAATCGTCTTCTGCCTCTCCGAAATGCGCTGGTCTTGGCCAGCTTGCTTGCCGCGCCGGCTTGGGCGCAGCAATCGGCCCACATCGAAGAAGCTAAAGCGCGCCCGGCGAAGCCTGCCGTCAAGGTCATGCCGGCCTCACAGAAACTGTTCGGCACCCTGGGCATCGCCAGTAAATCCGTGGAAGCACGCGAAAACCTGGAGATGGCCCTGGAACAATACGAAAACGCGGGGTTCGATGAAGCCATCATGCACGCACAGAGGGCCACGGAAAAAGATCCGAACTTCGCCCTGGCCTACGCCGTCTGGTCCTTCGTGGCGCGCCGCACCGTGCCGGCCCCTGAAGCTCTGCAGAAAGCCAAGACCCTGAAAACAAGATGTGCGGGCGACGAATGCCTGCTGGTGCAATTCCTTACCGGCGCGCAGGAAGCAAACGTCATCCCCGCCATCACCGCCATGAACGACCTCCTGGCGCGGCGCCCGAAAGACAAGCACGTCCTCTATCTGGCGGGCGAGTGGCTCTTCTTCCAGCAGGATTTCGAGCGTGCCGCAAAGCTTTGGTCCGCTTCGCTCGATGTGGACCCGAATTTCCCGCCGGCACTCAACATGCTGGGCTACTCCTACGTGGAGGCCCTCGAACCCGATCCGCAGAAGGCTGTCGGATACCTGAGAAGGTATGCGGACGTGCTTCCCGATCAGCCCAATCCCCAGGATTCCTTGGGCGAAGTGCTGCGCATGGCGGGAGACGATTCCGGATCGCTGGCGCACTATGCGGAAGCACTGCGCATTGCGCCGACTTACGTCACCTCGCAATACGGCCGCGGCGACACCTACACGATGATGGGAAACTATGGGTCGGCCCGCTCGGAGTATGAAAAAGCCTTGAAGATGGCGAACAATCCAGAGGACAAATTGCACATCGAGTTTCAGTCCGCGCTTGTGCACTTCTGGGAAGGCGACTCCGGGACCGGCCGTCAGGAACTCGCCACGCTATCCACTAAATCAGCCGCAGAGAAAAATGCCGCCGAACAATTCGAGATTGACTACGCCAGAGCCCTGCTCGCGCCAGATGCGGAAAGCGAACAGCAGATTCTCCTGGGCCTGGAAAACTCGCTCGCGGCATCGGCTCCAGGCATGACCGAAGCACAGAGAAACGCCGCCCTCGCGAGTGTCTGGCGCGAGGAAGTGCGCGTCCATGCCGCCAGCAACGATGCAAAAGCAGCGCAGTCTGACCTCGACAAACTCGCAAAGCTGGCCGCCGATTCGCGGGACCTGCTGGTGGAAAGTTACTACGAATCGGGCCGGGGTTTCTTGTCCGCGGCCAAGGGTGACTTCGCAAAAGCGGCGGAGCAACTCGCCGCGGACCTGCACGCGCCACTCACCGTTCGCCAGTTGGTTCTCGTCGAAAGGAAATTGGGTGACACACCAGCCGCGGAGAAAGCACTGCTGCGCCTGAAATACCTGCGCACGCCGACGGCGGAATGGTACGTGGCCACGCAGGCCAATCGCAGCAACGCGGAAGGCGTGAAGCCCTGATACGGTTTTCCCCCGAACAAACAATCGCGCTGCAGCGGCTTCCCCCAGCCACGGCAGCGCGATTTGTTTTTCTCGAAAAGTACTTACGCTTTTTTCAGCAAGCGCGTGATCCCTACCAGGATCACCGCGCCGACAAAAGCCACGATGATCGATCCGATGATTCTGCCGCCAGGCCAAATCCCTAGCAGCCCGAAGACCCAGCCGCCGACAATTCCCCCGAGAATGCCGAGGATAATGTCGACGAGCATGCCGTAACCTCCGCCTTTCATGACCTGCCCTGCCAGCCAGCCTGCGATGAGACCCACGAAGATCCAATAGAGAAAAAATACCATAGGTACAACCTCCTTGGCTCCGAGAGGGAGCAGAACGATGGGTGGGGAAACCGGCTATAGTTTGGCCTTACCCCAGGTGACGCGCAAGCCCGTGGACAGGAGGATGTCGTTGCCCTCGCAGTCGGAATCCTTCTGCATCTTCGGCTTGCTCGCCTAATTCGCTTTGCTTCATTTATACTGGTGGCGTTCTTTTGGAGCGGGTTACGGGGGAATCAGGAGTTGCCTGCAAATTGCTCCATGATTTCAGTGGAGCTGGCACTCCCCTCTCCAATCGACCGTGCGCGTTGCGCTGCGATCGTTCGCAACGCGCTCAAGAAAAACAAATCATTCGGGGGACGTGTGAAAAGGCTGCGTTGGCTGGGTGTTTCTCAGGCAATCCTCATCTTGGCTCTGGTCATGGGGGGGTGTGCCAGGCAGGAGTCCTCGCAAAAGGCTGCGGAAACGCCGGCGGCCAACGCGCGGCCGGCCATCGTCTTCATGACGGACTTCGGGACGGCGAACGATGCCGTGGCCATCTGCAAAGCCGTCATGCTCGGCATCGCGCCGGATGCGCGCATCCTGGACATCACTCACCAGGTCACCCCATTTTCGATCGAAGAAGGCGCTCGCTTCCTCGAGGGCGCTTCGCCCTACTATCCGGCCGGCACTGTTTTTGTCGCGGTAGTTGATCCGGGCGTAGGGACTTCCCGCAAGGCCGTGGTCGTCAAGACGAAGAAGGGGCAATATTTCGTCCTGCCGGACAATGGCTTGGTCTCCCCGGTGATTGAACGCGACGGCTTGGACTCCGCGCGCGAAATCACCAACATCGGGTGGATGATCGGCCAGACCGTTTCCTCGACCTTTCATGGCCGCGACATTTTCTCTCCCGTCGGCGCGCATCTTGCCGCGGGTTGGGACTTCACGCTGGTCGGTCCAGAGGTGCAGCAGCTTGTGCGCCTCACCCCGAAAGTTGCGACCACTACCGACAAAGGCATTGAAGGAGACATCATCGGCCTGGATGACCCCTTCGGATCGCTCATCAGCGATATTTCAGGCGACGAGTTCAAGAAACTCGGCTACAACCTCGGCGATAAAATCGCCGTCCAGTTGAACAAGAAGCCCGTTACGCTCCCTTACGTCAAAACCTTCATGGACGTACCCGTGGGTGAGCTACTCCTCTACGTGGATTCCCGCGGGCGCGTTGGGCTGGCTGTGAATGAGCGCAATTTTTCGGTGGCGTACAAGATCACGCCGCCCGTGCCGTTGTTCATTCCCAAGAAAGGGACGCCGATCAAGGGCAAGTGATGCGAACAGGGCGCCAGATTTTCGGAATGTGCAGGCGGCGATGTACGGAGTCGCGGCGATGTCGCCGCAGCAACTCCTGATCGGGCTGGCGGGGCCAGCCCGCAGTATATAGGTTCCCCTTGGGCTTCAACTGCAGCGGTTTTTGCGCGTTGCACGGATACCATCAGCGATGGATCCCAGAATCAAAGGACATAAATCATGAAACTTCAGGGTGTACTCTCATTTGGATTACGAATCGCAATGGCACTGTTCGTTGTCGCGGCGCTCTCCGGTTGGAGCGCGAATCTGGCGGCGCAATCGTTTCGCGGAGGAATTCGCGGAGAAATTACGGATGCGCACGGCCTGCGCGTCGCCGGCGCAAAGGTTATCGCGCGCAATCTGGCCACCAGCGAAACTCGCGAAGTGACCGGGGATGCCGAGGGCGAATACTTTTTCCTCGAACTTCCCGCCGGCCAGTATGAAGTTTCCGCGGTCGCCCCGGGTCTGCAGGAATACCGGCAGGGAGGCGTGACCGTCAGCGCGGGCGAGGAGACCATTGTGAACCTGCAACTCGCCAAGCCCGCCGAGGCGATCGAGCGCGTCGTGGTGATCGAAGCAGCGCCCATCGTGGAAACCACCAACACTACCCTGTCACAGGTGGTCGATCGCAAACTTGTGCAGGAGCTTCCCCTCAACGGCCGCGATTTCGGAAAGCTGGTGGCCCTCACCCCTGGCGTGACCGTGGAAGGCTCGGGCGTTGCCGGCAGTGAGAAGGGGTTCGGCCAGTTCAACATCAACGGCAATCGCGACCGCTCCAACAATTACATGCTCGACGGCACCGACAACAACGATCCCTTTTTCAACAATTCCGCGTTGAACCAGGTGGGCATTTCCGGAGCGCCGGCCACGCTTCTTCCCCTGGACGCCATTCAGGAGTTCAACCTGCAATCGCAATTTGGCGCCGAATATGGGCGGAATTCCGGCTCGGCCGTCAACATCATTACCCGTTCCGGCGGCAACGCTTTTCACGGTTCGCTCTTTGAATACAATCGCAATTCCTATTTCGACGCGCGCAACTATTTCAACCCCTCGCCCGATCTACAATCCCATTTCAATAATAATAATTTCGGAGGCTCTCTCGGCGGCCCCATCGTCAGAGACAAGACATTCTTCTTTCTCGCCTATGAAGGGCAGCGCGAGGTCGTCGGCTCCGACTACAATTTTATAGTGCCGCGCACGGGCACCGTGGACAACGACATCCAGGCCGCCGAACAGGTTGCCCTTACGCAAACGTACGTTCCGATCAGCAGCATCAATCCCGCGCTCGTCAAAATTCTCAACTATTTTCCCGCGAACCCGACGAGTTCCAATTCCGTGTTTGGCACTGACCGTGACACGAACAACGGAGACAACTTCATTGTGAAGCTCGACCAGAAGCTGGGTTCCAATAACACGCTCACAGGGCGGTATGCGTTCGGGCAGAGCGACCAGGTATATCCACTCGGCTCGCTCGGCGGCTATGGAAGCGGCTCGCGCCTCAGCAGCTTCGAGCAAACCTCTCCCACACGCGTTCAGGTGGTTTCGACCAGCCTGCTCACCACGTTTTCGCCGACCCGGCTCAATGAACTGCGCTTCGGTTACTCGCGCTTTCGCACCAGCTTCGGTTCCGTCGACCAACTCGATCCCACAACTCTTGGCAACGGATTCGATTTCGGCAACGGCAAGCTGGGCTTGCCGGAAATCGACTTTGACGGTGCCATCGAGAATCTCGGCACAAGCGGGTACAGCGTTCCCCGCGGCCGGGTGAGTGAAACTTTCCAGACCCTCGACAACTACACCCTGGTAAACGGCCACCAAACCTTTAAGTTCGGCGGCGAATATCACCGCTATGACGTCCAGAGCTTCAACGACAACCTGGAGCGCGGCATCCTTGAGATCAACCAAACCATTGACGACGGAACTGGCAATTACGTGGCCCTCGCCGCCAACCCCGTTGTCAACGTGCTCGCCAACTATTTCATCGGCAATATTTATGGCGCCGCCCTCACGGGCAACACCTCGCGTTTCACTTTCAACAACAACATTAGTTTCTTCGCCCAGGACGAGATCCGGGTGCGCTCAAATTTCACCGTCAATCTGGGCTTGCGCTGGGAATACTTCGGCCCCCTGGGCGAAAAACACAATCTCCTTTCCAACTTTGATGCCAGCGGCAATCTGGTGCAGGTGGGAACTCCTACCCTTCCCCTTCTCTACCACCGCGATCTCAACAACTTCGGTCCGCGTATCGGTCTCGTGTGGAGCCCGCGGCGCAACACCACCGTTCGCGCGGCCTATGGAATGTATTACGACTACATCCCCCAGGATATTCTCATCGCCAACTATACGAACTCCGCGGGCGTGGCGACCAATCCCAGCAGCGCCACCAACAGTTCCCTCTCCGTTCCCGTCAATGGCCTGGATTTTAATGGCAACGTCTGGAATGGCTCGGCTACCGGCCCCATCTACACTCCAACGGCGTATTCGCAAAGCATCTTTGTCACCGAGCAGAATTTCCGCACTCCGTACGTGCAAAGCTGGAATCTGAATATTCAGCGCCAGTTCAACGAGTCGGTGGCCTTCGAAATAGGATATGTGGGGACCAAGGGCACACGCTTGACGCGCCTGTATGACGCCAATCAGGACGGCACCAACGAAGACTATTACCAGATTGCCGTTCTCGCCACCACCGCCAACTCCACCTACAACGCTTTGCAAACCACGTTGCGCCTGAACAACTGGCATCGCTTCTCCGGTTTTTCCACTTATACCTGGTCCAAGTCTCTCGATGGCGCTTCCGATGGCATCGACTTCAACGGCGCCACTGCCGCCTTCCCGCAAAATTCAGACGACCTCCCTGCGGAAAAAGGCCCGTCAACGTTTGACACTCGGCATCGCTGGACCTCCGTGCTCAATTACCAGCTCCCGGCCTTCGCGGCTCTCCCCAAACTTCTTGCAGACGGTTGGCAGTTGAACACCATCGTCACGGTTCAGTCCGGGCGGCCCATCGGCATCATCACTTCCAGCGGTGGAATCAACTATCACCAGCGCCCAGACCTCGTTCCCGGCGTGAATCCGATTCTGCCGAATTGGACGCCCGCGACGGGCTACCTGAATCCTGCCGCCTTCCAACAACCCGCCGGTAACTTTGGTGATCTGGGCCGCGATCAGATCTATGGCCCCGGCTTCTGGAACGCGGACTTCTCCGTCACCAAAAATACAAAGCTGACCGAAACGCTGGCACTCCAGTTTCGTGCCGAACTTTTCAATATTTTCAATCATCCCAACTTCGCCTTGCCGAGCAACGTGATTATCCCGGGAATTAACGCGGACGGCACAGTCAACACGAATGCAGGCCCGGCGGGTCTCATTACGCAAACGCCCGACGTGGCTCAGGGTAATCCTGGGCTCGGCGGCGGAGGGCCGCGCGTCCTGCAGTTCGGCCTGCGCCTGCAGTTCTAGCGCGATCCGCACAAGCCAATCCAACAGGGGCGCTGCAACCGGCGTCCCCTTTTTCTTGGCGATTTGCTTTTTTCTGGAAGGCGGCTGACAATCGGGAAGAATTCGCCGAGAGAGGTTTGCCATGCTCGAAGCCGTCATCGTTTCATCCGTGCGCACGCCCGTGGGCCGCGGCTACAAAGGATCGCTGCGCACCACGCGCCCCGACGACCTCGCCGCTATCGTCATCAGGGAGGCGCTCGCGCGCGTCCCGGGGCTCGATCCGAAGGAAATTGAAGACGTCATTCTCGGATGTGCCATGCCCGAAGGGGAACAGGGCATGAACGTGGCGCGCATCGCGGCCTTGCGCGCAGGCCTTCCCGTCGAAACTTCGGCCATGACCGTGAACCGCTTCTGTTCCAGCGGTCTGCAAGCCATTGCCCTTGCGGCGGACCGCATCCGCAGCGGCGCAGCCCAGGTCATCGTTGCCGGCGGCACCGAATCCATGTCTCTTGTGCCCATAGGTGGCAACAAAATTTCGCCGAATCCCTGGCTCGTCGATCACTATCCGGACGCTTACATCAACATGGGCCTCGGCACGGAACTTATTGCGTGCAAATTCGGCATCTCCCGCGAACAAGCGGACCAGTTCGCCGTGGACTCGCATAAAAAGGCCGTTGCCGCGCTGGCAGCGGAAAAATTCAAGGATGAGACCGTACCCGTCGAGGTGAAGATCACTTCTCTGCCCAGCGGCAATGGCACGAAGCCAAAAGGGCCGGCCAAGCCAGCGACGCAATCGTTCGTTTTCGATAAGGACGAACTGCCGCGCGCGGATACTTCGCTGGAAGTGCTGGCGGGATTGAAGCCCGCATTTCACGTGAAGGGCACGGTGACCGCCGGCAACAGCTCGCCCATGAGCGATGGCGCCGCCGCCGTCGTGGTGATGTCCGAGGGCAAGGCCGCGCAGCTTGGCCTGAAACCGCAAGCGCGCTTTGTTGCGTTCGCCACCGCCGGTTGCCCTCCAGAGGAGTTTGGCATCGGGCCTGTTTATGCCATTCCCAAGGTGTTGAATCTGGCGGGACTATCTCTTAACGATGTTGCGGTAATTGAATTGAACGAAGCGTTTGCGGCACAGGCGCTGGCCGTCATTCAACAAGCGAGTCTTGATGCGGCGCGCGTGAATCCCAACGGCGGCGCGATCGCGCTCGGGCACCCGCTTGGGTGCACTGGCGCAAAACTCACCGCTTCTTTAATTCGCGAATTGCAACGCCGCAACGCCCGCTACGGCATGGTGACCATGTGCATCGGCGGCGGCATGGGCGCCGCCGGGATTTTCGAGCGCCTGTAACGTTCTTTACGCGTAAATCCAACAGTTGCATTCACCCTATCTTGGTCTCTTGTGAAAAGTCTGCGGCACTCCGCTCCTACAGCTCGCGGCATTCAGGGTGGCGGGTCAGTTTCCGATTACACATCCAAGTGAAAACAGTTTGGCCTGCCTTAACGGGGGGTGCTAGTATCCTGCTCTATGAAGTGGCTCAAAGTGTCCTTGATGATTCAGATCATTCTAGCGGTGTATTTTCAGGCAATTCTCTGGTTTCCGCTCGGCTCTTGGAATGATCAGCCTGGAAAGCGACTGATTACGCTTTTTAGCGAAGGTCAGGCATTGGCTGTTTTGGGTTTTGCGCTCGCAATGCTTCTCCCGGTTTTGCTCTTCGCCCTAGCCTTTTGGAAGCGCTGGGTTTGGCTGATGTGGGTAGGGTTGCTGGGTTATGGCGTTTGGGCTGTTCTTCAGATTCAGAGTTGGTGGATACCCTGGATATTCGGCGCAGATCAGCTCGCTCTGAACAATCAGAAGTTTCTCCAAAGAACGTACAAGATATTTCCATCTTCCATTGGACACCCTTCGCCCGACGCGATGCACTTCGTTCTGGATCTGCTTATCTTCTTAGCTGTCGCGACCATCGCCCTCGGTCTTTTGGAGTACAGACGCGGGGCCGTGATAGAGGGCAAACCTTGATGTTCCGTCCCAGAATTCGCCTACCTGTATTTGGAGTAGCCCCATTCCTGCTGAAATGTGTCCACTCGGACGTGTAACGCTTTAACTGGAAACTGACCTACCGCCTCCTTCCGGTCCTATTGCGCAAATGTGTCCCCCAGGCGTAGAATCCCGAAATTAGTTTTTATTCAAACGACTGTTTGAATTTTACCCACGGCTTTCGGCCGGCAAGGAGCAGCACCATGGCGAGCTCGGTTCTTTCCAAACCCGCAGCGAAGGGCGGCAGTTTTCTGCTGGAATCCGCTGCCCCGCAGGATGTATTCACTCCGGCGGATCTCACTGATGACCAGAAGCTGATCGGACAAACGGCGGAAGAGTTCGTCATCAAGGAAGTTTTTCCTCACATCAAGGATTTGGAAGACAAGAAGCCGGGCCTCATGGCCGAGCTCACCCGTAAAGCCGCGGAACTCGGCTTGATGAGCGGCGCAACGCCCGAAGAGTACGGCGGCGCGGGCCTCGACAAAATCGCCACCACGGTCCTGACCGAAAAAATCTCCATCTACGGCGGCTTCGCCACCACGCACGGCGCTCATGCAGGCATCGGCACGCTGCCCATCGTCTATTTCGGCACTGAAGCGCAAAAGAAAAAGTACCTGCCGAAACTCGCGAGCGGCGAATACATCGGCGCCTATTGCCTCTCGGAACCGCAAGCCGGCAGCGACGCGCAGAATTTGCTGACGCGCGCCGAACTCAGCGCCGATGGAGCCCACTACATTCTGAACGGCCAGAAGATGTGGATCACCAACGGGGGCTTTGCCGGCCTCTTTATCGTGTTTGCGAAAGTGGATGGTGAAAAACTCACCGCCTTCATCGTCGAAAAGAATTTCCCCGGCTGCAAGCCCGGTAATGAAGAGCACAAGATGGGCATCCACGGGAGTTCTACGACGCCGCTATTCCTGGAAAATTGCAAAGTGCCGAAGGAAAACCTGCTCCACGAAGTGGGCCGCGGCCACATTGTCGCCTTCAACGTCCTGAATGCCGGGCGATTTACCCTGGGCGCTTCCTGCCTCGGCGGTTCCAAACATGTGCTGATGGCCGCTTCGAAATATACGAAAGAGCGCAAGGCCTTCGGCAAGCAGATCGGCGAATTTGGCCTGATGAAGGAAAAGCTTGCCGAAATGGCCGTGCGGATTTTTGCGATTGATTCCATGATTTACCGCACGGCCGGCAATATCGAGGCGGCCATGAGCGCCGCTTCCGGCAGCGGCGAAACGGCTCAGAACACGATGAAGGTCCTGGAGGAATACGCCATCGAAAGCTCCATCGCCAAGGTCTACGGCAGCGAGATGCTCGACTTTGTGGTGGACGAAGCGGTGCAGATCTTCGGCGGCTACGGTTTCCACGAGGATTATCCCGTCTGCCGCGCCTATCGTGATTCGCGCATCAACCGCATCTTTGAAGGCACCAACGAAATCAACCGCATGCTCATCATCCAGATGCTGATGAAGCGCGCCATGGGCGGGCAATTGCCCCTGATTCCCGCGGCCATGAAACTCGCCGATGAAATCCTCGCCGGCCCGTCGTTTGAAGAAACACCGGAAGGCGTGCTTGCGGAAGAAGCGCGCGTCATCGCCAACGCCAAGAAAATGTTTCTGCAGGCGGCGGGCGGCGCGGTCCAGAAGTTCCGCGAAAAGCTGGCTGACGATCAGGAGCTGATCGGCGCCCTCGCCAACATGGTCATGGAAATTTACGCGATGGAGTCCTGCCTCCTGCGCGCTCAGAAGGCCGCTGCTACCAAGGGCGAGGCTGCCACTTCCGCGATGATCGATGCCGCTCGCGTTTTCATCGCGGACGCTGCTGAGCGTGTGGATCACGAAGCCAAGCGAGCCATCGCTGCCGTTCACGAAGGCGACATGCGCATCACCCAGATGGCGGTACTCAAGCGCTTCGGCAAGCGCCCCGCCGTGGATACCATCGCGCTCCGCCGCCGCATCGCCGCCGCCGTTCAAGCCCAGGACCGCTACCCCTTCGAGGGCCGCTGAACCTCAGCGTAATCGAAGGAAATTAATCCTGTACAACCCGGAAGAGATGCGCTCCATCAAGGTTTCGATGCGTTCTCGAGCGTCTCTTTCGGCTTGTTGATCGTGCTCAGTGTCTCCACATTGAATCGCTTGTAGTCGGAGTACCGGTTCACCACATTCACCTTGATGCCCTTCACCAACAGCACCCGCACCCCTACGTGCGCCTCTATGTAAGTCGGCAGCCACACTTCGTTGTTTAGGTAGGCCTGCTCAAAGGAAAAGTTCGTACCCTTTTGAAGATTGGCCAGCAGCCCTCCGCCGATTTTTACGTCACCCACAAAGTAGGCCTCCAGCCGCGCCACATCATGCGCCTTTTCGTCCACCCACACGACACCGGCGAGTTCCTTCACGACTCTCTCTTCCATGTTTTTGGGCTTGTACTCCGGATTCGGCTCAAAATCGAACACCAGGACGTCCTGGCCGCGGAAGCGCTCCCTGCGCGGGTTCACGAACTGGGAGACCCGCAAGAAGATTTCGATCCCGGGCTCGTCGTCTTCCTTCGCCTCCTTCCCTTCTTCCTTGGCCTTCTCTTCCTTCGCTTCCTTTTTCTTTTCATTTTTTTGAATCTCTTCAATGCGCTTCTGCGTCTTTTCGTTTTCCTTCTTCTGCTCGCCGTCGCTCAGAGGCTGGCCGTCTTTCTTCACCAGCGTCGAGATTTCGTCGCCATTCAGGTAGAAAAAGGTGTACTCCTTTATATCCGTCTTGGTCACCTTCCCGGTTTTGTCGAATTCCGTCTCTTCCTCGAAATTCGTTCCCGCGTAATTCTCCTTGATCTTGTCAATCTGCTTCTGATGGGCATCAATTTCCTCGAACAGCTTTTTCAAGTCCGGGAGCTGCACCTGGGACTTCTTCGGGAAATCGAAGACGCGCTCGCCCACGGTCTCGTTCACCGCCGCGCGTGTCACGTTCACGGCATACGAATCGTTGCCCCGGTGCACTTCCAGCTTGTACGGCAGTTTCACCCCATCTACATTCCGGTAATCGTCATAAAAAATTTCCCGCGGAATCCCCGCGATCGTGGCCTGCTCTTCCACAATCAAGTGGCTCTGCGGATCGAAATAGACTTCCCACTGCACTCCCGTGGGATAGGTCAGCTCCACCTGCAGTGCGTCCCGGCCGTGCACCTGCGCATGCCCCTTGAACGCCGCGCCGATCTTCCTTTTCGCCAGCCCCTGCAGCCGCGCGTTGTAATACTGCGCCGCGGCTTCCATTTCCAGCGCCTGCGGCCCCAAAAGTGTGCTGATCTCGCCAGTCTCGGCCTGGTGCCAGGCGGACTTGCCGTTGTAGGACTCAATCAGCGTTTTGCCTTTGCTTTGAATCTCCGTGTAGCAGCGGTTGGGCTGCTTGGCCCGGAAAGTGTACGTCCCGGGTTTCGCTTCTGACCCGCTGGTGAACGTTCCATCGATTGAGACCGTCTGAATCCGCGAAATGGACTTATTCCCGCCGGCTGCCTTCAGGTATTGCTCGATGATTTTGTTGGCATCCTGCGCCAGGCCGACCCCGGCTCCGGCGAGGCAAACAGTGAGTATGAACACAACATGAGTGAGCCGGCGCATAATATCCTTAAGTAGATACGCAACTTCCCAGAAAAAGTTGCTTGGGACTTATGATGCATCTTGGACTGGGCTGGAGACCCACTCCAGCGGGCATGCGAAGCACGTCTGGCAGCCCCGCTTACTTGGTCGCCGCAGGCCGGTTCAAATACTTCTCGTATAAATCCTTTTGCTTGTTATCCGTAGACGTGAGCTGCCCCTTGATGAAGAGATAGCGCACCTCGGTGGTCAGCTCCAGCGGGTCCCCGTTGGTCACGACCAGATTGGCGATCTTACCCGTTTCGATCGTCCCCAACTCGCCGTCCAACCCCAGGATCTGCGCGGGGTACAGCGTGACCGCCTTCAACCCATCCTCGTACGCCAGGCCGTGGGCAACCGCATTGGCGGCCTGTTGCCCCAGGCGTCTCGAAAAACTATTGTCGAAGCTCCCGAACGCAATCTTCACGCCCGCCGCGACAAGTTCCGCGGGCTGCGTCATCAGGCGGTCGTATGCGTCATCATCCTCTCTCGGATATTCCAGCGTCGACCGCAAGATCACCGGCACGCTCTTCGAGCGCAGCAGGTCTTTCACCTTCCACGCTTCGCCGCCGCCCGCCAGAATCATCTTCAGATTTTGATTTTCGCAAAACTCCACGGCGTTGCGGATGTCCCGCGCCCGGTCCGCGAAAACCAGCACGGGCATCTCTCCGCGCACCACCGAAATCATGGCCTCCAGTTTGACGTCGCGATCGTAGATTGCCCCGCTCGTCGCCGCGACCTGCGCGTAATGCCGTGATTCCTCGAGCCAGTTCGTTAGCTGGTCCACGGACTTGTCGTAGTCTTTCTTCGCGTCGCTGAACGGCTTCTCCTTCGTGGAGAACGTCGAATAATCGAACGATTGCGTCTCGATCCCCGGCCAATCCATCACCATCGCCGCGTTCTTGCGGATCAACATCTCCGCGACAGTCCAGCCCGCCAGGTGGATGGCCGAAGCCTGCCCGCCAATCAGGTTGGTGGCGCCGGAGGAATCAAACCCGCCGCTCGCCGGAACCGCGAGCACTTCCGTAATGCCCACTGCACGCGTCACCGGGATGTGCGCGCTGGACGGCAGCACCGCCGTCGCGGCAACCAAATCCGGATTGAACGAGCCCGTTTCCGTGGTGTCTACCGTTGCGCGAACCGCGCCGATCTCGCTCAAACCCATCTGGGTAAGCGGATCGAACAACCCTGGGTACACCTGCAGCCCCTTCGCATCAATCACTTTGGCTCCGGCGGGAATGCTTACGTTTGCACCCACAGCCGCGATTTTCCCGTCGTGAATGACCACGGTGCCGTCTTCGATCGGCGCTCCCGCCAATGTGAAAATCTTCGCGTGCGTAATCGCCGTGTCCGTTGCCGGGACTGTTTGGCCAAACGCCATTCCCGCCACGTACAAGGAGCCCACAAAAAGAATCGGTACGCGCATCTTCATCCGGCTGGGCTTCATCGCGCACCTCCCTCATCAGTCCGCTCTTGCGGCGGCTTGGCCTTTTCTTCCGGCTTCTTTTCCTCCGGCTTTTTCCCTTCGGCCTTCTTTTCGTCCGCCTTTTTCTCCGCATTTTTCTTGGCCTTCTCCAAAAGCTCCTTCTTCTCCTGCTCCAGCGCCGCGCGTCCCGCCAGATCTTTTTCGCGGTCAAAGTAAACGCGTCCGTCAATCAGCGTTTTCTGCACCACCGCGTACGCGCTCAAAGGATCGCGATTGTAAATCACCAAGTCCGCGTCCTTGCCCACCTCGATCGACCCCACGCGCTTCTCAATGCCCAACTGAATCGCCGGATTCAGCGTCACCAGTTTCAACGCTTCGTCGTGCGTCAAGCCTCCGTAGCGCATGGATTTCGCCGCTTCCTGGTTCAGGTGGGTCGCTTCCGCCGCGTCGTCCGAATTCACGGAGACCACCACGCCGCGCCGCGTCATCAGCGCGGCGTTGTAGGGGATCGCCTCGTACGCTTCCAATTTGTACGCCCACCAATCCGAAAATGTCGAAGCACCTGTCCCAGCCGCGGCGATTTCATCCGCGACCTTGTACCCTTCCAGGACGTGCTGCAGCGTCTGCACGCGGAACCCAAACTCCTTCGCCACGCGCAGCAGCATCAGGATTTCGTCTTCGCGGTAGCAGTGCGCGTGCACGTACCGTTTCCCTTCCAGCACCTCCACCAGCGGTTCCAGTTTCAAATCGCGCCGTGGCGGAATCAGATTCTTTTCGCCCGCAGCAACTCGTTTGCTGTAGTCATCCCAGGTTTTCTTGTAGTCGCGGGCTTCGGTGAACGCTCCGCGAATCGTTTCTTCCACGCCCAGGCGAGTCGCCGGATACCGGTCCGGCATGCCGGATGCCCGGAAATTCGAGCGCTTGGGATTTTCACCCAGGGCAAACTTGATTCCCGGAAGCGCACCCTCAAACGGGAGCTTCGCCGCCGGCTGTCCCCAGCGCAGCTTGATCACCACCGTCTGCCCGCCGATGGAATTCGCCGAACCGTGCAGAATATTCGCCGCCGTGACGCCGCCCGCCAGGTCGCGGTAAATCGCGGGATCATCCGAGTTCAGAACGTCGGCGATGTTCACCATCGAGGAAACCGACACGCTTCCTTCGTTCACATCGCCGTCGACAGCAATGTGCGAATGGCAATCGATGATTCCGGGCATGACAAATTGCCCGCTGGCGTCGATCACCTGCGCATCCGCAGGCGCCTTCAACCCACTTCCCACGGCCGCGATTTTTCCATCCTTAATAAGGATGTCGGCTTTTTCGAGCGTCCCGTGCGTAACGGTGAGAATCGTGGCATTGCGAATCAGCAGCGCCGGCGCTGGATTCGCCGCTGCACTGGGCTTCGCCTCCTTCTCTCGGGCCGCACCGCTCGCGCCAGTCAGCAAACAAAGCAGCGCAACAACCGCGATTCCAAAATTCACTCGGCGCCGGTTCATCGCGCACCTCCCGCCGCCGCGCCGGGTTTTGTGCCGGCGAACTCAAACGTGTAACCCAACACGCTGATCGAACCCTTCATCGAATTGCCCTCAAACGTTCCCGTGAAGCGCACGTCCGTCGGATTCCCCTCAATCGGCAGATTGATCGTGAAGCTGAATTTCTCCTCGCTTACGTATCCGCTGAAAATGCTTCCCGTGCCCCGTTGCGGGCTGCTTACCGTCCCGGTCAACGTGCCATCCGTCTCCATCGACAGGTCCGCCGTCAATTCCTCTGCTCCGTTCGGCGTGCTGGTGGACAGTTTCCACTTGCCCGTCAAGTCACCCATCGGCGGCTCACTGGGCCGCAGCGGCTCGCGCACTTCAAACTTCCGCCCGTCCACAAACACGATTTTCACTTTTGTTTTCTTGTCGAACAGGTCGCCGTCCGTCACCACCAGGTTTGCGATCTTGCCCTTCTCGATCGAACCCAGCACATCCGCCACGCCAAATATCTCCGCGGGCGATAGCGTCAGTGCGCGCAGGGCCGCGTCGGGGGTCAATCCCGCATCGATCGACTTCTTGACCGCAGGCAAAATGTCTTTGGCTGCCGTTATCCCTCCGGAATAGAATGCGAATTTCACTCCGGCCTTTTGCAGCGCCGCCGGCGACGACGGCGCACGGTCCCGGAACCTCAGCGTCCGCAATGACGGCACTTCCTCAGGATCGCCATCCTTCGCCGCTTCCGGCCATTTTAAATCCACCAGCACGGGCACCTTCTTCGCCGCAATCTCTGCCGCCACTTCGTAGCCCATCTGCCCGCCGTAAATCACGCTGTTGACTTTCCATTCCTCTCCGAGGACCAACGCCCGCCGTATCTCCAGCGAACTGTTGCCCGGAATCAGCACCACCGCATGCTTCTGCAGCGCATCGTTCAGCGCTTCCGTGCTCTGGTCGTACCTTGGGCGTTCCACACCGCGCGGATTTTTTTCGTAGATCGCCTCCGCCTGTGTGCTCCAGTTCGCGTCCAGCCAGACCTGCCGAACGTACGCAATTGCGCCCATCAGCGAATCGGGATAGTTCCGGAACCCGCCCGGCGCCTGCAAGGAAACCGGCACCGCCACGGGCGATTTCACCACGAGATCCCCCGCTCGTTCGCCGGCCAAATTCAGCACCGCGGCCTGGCCCGGAAACATTCCGCTCTTGGGAGCAGAAACCGTGGCCGTAAATCCAGCGCTGCGCCAGCTCTCGATCCGCGCATCTCCCAGGTTGATTTCATCCGCGGCATTGCGCCACGGAGTTGTCGCCGGCCGGTCTTCGGGCCCTTTCGAAATCGGAGGTTTGGCGTTGGCCTCGCCGCCTCCACCGCTCGCCGGCGCTGCTGCCACGCCCACGTCCGTGAACGCATCCATCAGGCCCGGATACACCGTCAATCCCTTTCCTTCGATCACCCAGGCGTCCGCGGGGATGGCTACATTCGTTCCCACCGCCGTGATCACTCCGCGCGACACCACCACCGTCGCGTTCTCCAGCGGCGCGCCCGATACCGGCACCACTTTCGCACCGTGAATCGCGAAGCTCCGCGGCTCTCCGCCTTGGGCCGCCACCCGCCCGGCACCGGAGAGACTCAGACAGAGTGCGGCAAACACAACGATTCCCGGGCGCTTGCGAACGCTTATAAGACTCATCCTTGACTCCTTGTATTTCGTGCTAAAGCCGCGATCGATTCCCAATCCGCGCAGACTCCTGAGGCTAGTGTGAACTCGCCCCAACGTCAAGCGCAGCGGCAAAAAAAATGGGACAGGCTTCGCAACCTGTCCCTTTTGTATTTTTCTGGATGAAGCCGCGTTACGGCTTCTTCTTCCCGCCAAACAGCCCGCCTAATTGGTTCGTGACGCCCGACGCGCCCTTGCCGCCCGACGCTCCCGCCAGGCCAGCCAGGCTTCCCACCGATCCACCAGCGCAGGTTAGTTCCGATTTCATCAGGCTGGCCGTCGCGCCGCCGATGTCGGGCGTAAATTGCGGGTTCGCGGCCGTGCCGTGGATTTGCAGCGGCACCTTGATTCCGCCGTTCTTGCAGCCCGCGCCGCCGCCCAGCACTTTTCCAGCGGCACCGCCAAGTACACCGCCGACCGATCCTCCGGCTGCGCCCAGCACGGAGCTGTTCACCGTCGCCACCAGGTTGAAGTTCATATTGTTCTTCGCATCCAGCGTCCCGCCGCCCGCTAAAATTCCGATAAATTCCTTCTCGACCCAGTTGGGTTTCGCGGTCAATTGTGCGGGATTACTTCCAACTGCGCACAAAATCCGGCCAATAAATTCGTGCTAAAATCAGTTTGTGGGGCCGTTGCTTAAATGGATAAAGCACAGGTTTCCTAAACCTGCAATCCCGGTTCAAGTCCGGGCGGTCCCACCAGCTGTTTCAAATCACAAGCCCTAATAAGGCGGAGGGTGCCCCAGGTTCGTTGTTTGAACCTGGGTCTTGGGGTCGCCGTTTCTTTTTATTCTTCCGCGTCCATGCGGACCAACCCCGGCTCGCCCTGGGGGTAAAAGGACCAACTGCTCCATGGCCATTCCTTGGGATGCTTCACCAATCTTCGCGTCACCGGATTCGCGTGCATGTAGTTCAACTTCTCTGTCTTCTTGCCCTTCGTGTATACGTTAAAATCATAAAACCTCGGCTGCCAAAATGCCCGCGACGGTCCTCCCACTTCCTCGAACGGCAACCGTAACTGCCCCACGCCGGCGAGTTTTCTCCGCTTGCGCATCTTCCGCGACACCCGCAGTTTTAATTTCTGCAACACGGTTGATGGCGTTCCGCGTTTCGGTTCGCTCATCAACAGATGCACGTGCTCCGGCATGACCACATACCCGAGCAGACGAAACTCCATCTCGTCGCGGACTCTTCCCAACTCTTGCACGAAGATGTCTCGCGCACGCACTGTCTTCAACAATGGCAGACGCCGATAACAACTGAAGGTAATGAAGTGCAAATGACTTTTGCCGTAGTAGCGCTTCAGCCCAGCCGGCATCGCAAACCCCAAAGCGAGAAATGCCACCGCAAGACCCAGGTTCCCACACCGAACCTGGGGCACCCTCCGCGCCTCTCTACTTCCGCGGGAATTGTTGAAGTGATATCCTCTCCTTGTGCCCCATGTCAACCGATTCCACCGCGTTCAACCCGGGCCACCCGCCTTCAGCCCAGCCGGCATGGCGACCCCAAGACCCAGGTTCCCACACCGAACCTGGGGCACCCTCCGTCTCTATGTACTTCCGCGAGATTTGTCGAAGTGATATCCTCTCTGCGTCTCCCATGTCAACAAATTCCACCGCGTTCAACCAGGGCCACCGCCGACTGCCGGACTGGGTACCTTGCTTTTTCGACGTAGATTAACTAAGTTGTCCGCGCGCTCTAACAAAGGGAACTGGCGAGTGTCAATGCAGGGGTATGCGGCGAGCCGCCTGCCGCCGGGGAGACGCAGCGTTGGATATCGAAACGAAAACGCAGGACGGCGTGAAAGTTGTCAAGTTGAAGGGGCGCCTCAGCATGGGTCCCGCGCTCGAGCGCTTCAATGCCACCATGACGGAGCTTCTCGGCGAAGGGCACAACCGGATTATTCTCGATTTGGAAGAAGTCCCGACAATCGATTCCAGTGGCATCGGCATGCTGGTGCGCTTTCTAACTACCACGAAGCAGGGCGGTGGGGCGATACGGCTGCTGAAGCCCTCCAAGTTTACGGTCCAGACGCTCAAGATGGTGGGGCTGCTAAACCTCTTCACGACCTTCGAGGAGCTACCGCAAGCCGTGGCATCTTTTCAATAAGAACGACAACACGCCTCCGGCACTGAATCCGCTCTTCCTCGCAAACACGTTTCCCGTCCGCTCCACAACTGCGCACCTCTATACTGCGCAGACGAGCAGGTCACGGAACAAAAAAAGAGCTTCCTCAGAAGCATCCGAAATCGCCTCCCACGTATCCAAATAGGAGCGGACCCCGTCTTCGAGGAAGAAATCGTTGATGGAACCGGCTGGTGCGTCGAGAATAAAAACCTGGGGGGTACATTGAAAGACAGGATTAGTCTGGGACTTCTTGCCGCGGTTTTGCTATTCAGTTTAACCGCAGGAGGGTCGCGGCTTTGCGCTCAGGAGAGCCCTGCAACGCCACCCGCGAATGGACAAGACAAGCCTACCGGCACTACCGCGACGCCAGCACAAAATCCTCCAGCCTCGAAAGCCCCCGATGGAGCAACCAGCGCCAAACCTGACTCGCCGCAACCCAAGGTTGAGCCCGATGACTCCGGCCAGCAGACCAAGCGCATTCTGTGGATCATACCCAACTACCGCTCCGTGAGCGCCAACACCTACCTGCCCCCGCAGAGCTTCAAGGAAAAGTTCTGGCTGGCTACCCAGGATAGCTTTGACTACTCGGCCTTTATTTATGCGGGCATATTTGCCGGGACCGCCATGGCGGGAAAGTCGGAGCCCTCTTTTGGCCAAGGCGCTGCCGGCTATGGAAACTACTTTGCGCACACTTTTGCCGATGACACCGTAGAGAACTACATGGTGGAAGCGATCGTGCCGTCTTTGACCAAAGAAGACTCGCGCTATTACACGCTCGGCAAAGGCGGATTCTTTAAACGCAGCGGATATGCAATGAGCCGCCTGTTCATCACCAGAACGGACTCGGGAAGGAAGACATTCAATTTGTCCGAGACCGTCGGGGCTGGAGCAGCCGCGGGCATTGGCAACGCCTACTACCCCGCAGATCAGAATCAGTGGGTTAAAACCTACCAGCGCTGGTTAAGCCAAATCGCGCAGGACGGCGTCGGCAACATGTTCAAAGAGTTCTGGCCGGACGTCAACAAAGCCGTCTTCCACCACAAATACTAAAGCCAAAGCCGAAAACGGGGACAATCTTCGGTTGCCTCCCTCGCCAAAAAGGTGGAGAATGGCGGCGTATCGTCCACACCTTTCGCTCCCTTGCGGTCCATATGGGCCGTTCGCAGCAATCCCGCACTGAGGTGATCGCATGGGTTCAGCTCTGGATGTGCATCGCCTGCACTTCGCATTTACTGTTACTTATCATTACCTATTCCCGCAACTCACGATGGGTCTGGCGCTCCTGCTGGTCATTCTGAAGACGCTGGCACTCCGCACCGGCGATGAGCATTACAACCGCGCCGCGCGTTTCTGGGCCAAAATCTTCGGCATCAACTTTGCCCTCGGAGTGGTAACCGGCATCCCCATGGAATTTCAGTTCGGCACGAATTGGGCGGAATTCTCCAAGGCCGCCGGCGGCGTCATCGGGCAGACCCTGGCCATGGAGGGTGTCTTCTCTTTTTTCCTGGAGTCCAGTTTCCTGGGGCTGTTTCTCTATGGCGAGAAACGCCTCGGGCGAATCGGCCACTGGTGGGCCGCGTTTTTCGTTTTCCTCGGCTCGTGGATGTCCGGTTATCTCATCGTCGCCACCAACGCCTGGATGCAGCATCCCACCGGCTACCGGCTCAACGCCAGTGGAGGCATCGAACTGGCCAGCTATTGGCGCCTGATCTTGAACCCCTGGGCGCTCTGGCAGTACGCGCACAACATGCTGGGTGCGGTGCAAACCGGCTGCTTCGTCATGGCCGCTGTTGGCGCGTTCTATCTTCTGACCAAGCGCGACCTGCGCTATGGCCGCACCTTTGTGCGGCTCGGCGTCATCGTCGGGGTCATCGCCGCGCTTTTGCAACTTGTGCCTACCGGCGACTTCCAGGGAAAAATGATTGCGGAAAATCAGCCCGCCACCCTGGCCGCGATGGAAGGGCTCTTCGTGTCGCAGGAAGGCGCGCCGCTGGCCATTCTGGGCCAGCCGGACGTGGAGAAGCGCCGCCTCGATAATCCGCTGGAACTCCCGCGCATGCTCAGTTTCCTCACCTACGAGCACTGGAGCGCGCACGTCCAGGGGCTCGACGCCATTCCTGTAAACCAGTGGCCGGACAAAATCGAGCTGTTGTATTACAGCTATCACGTCATGGTGGGACTCGGAACCATTTTCATCGCCGTCATGGCACTCTCCGTATTTCTGCTCTGGCGCAACAAGCTCTTTGAGTCGCGCTGGATGCTCTGGATCCTGATGCTGAGCGCGCCCCTCCCTTACATCGCCAACACCGCGGGATGGATGACCGCGGAGCTCGGACGCCAGCCCTGGCTCATTTATGGATTGCTTCGCACCATCCACGGCGCGTCGCCCCGCGTTGGTGCCGGCAATGTCTGGTTTAGTCTCTTGGGCTTCATGGGCATGTACACCGTGCTCTCGATCCTCTGGTTGTTCCTGGTTTACCGTGAGATCGAACGCGGGCCCGAACCGGAAAATGCGCAGCACGCTGGCGAAACCCCGCTGGCGGCGGACTGAGGAGGCGCGATGGGAACGATCTGGTTTTGCCTCGTCGCAGTGATGGTGGCGATGTACGTGCTCCTCGATGGCTTTGATCTGGGCGCGGGCGCGATTCATTTACTTGTCGCGCGGACAAACGAAGAGCGCCGCCAGGTGATCGCGACCATCGGCCCCGTTTGGGACGGCAACGAAGTCTGGCTGCTGGCCGCGGGCGGCACCCTGTATTTCGCTTTTCCCGCTCTTTATGCCAGCGGCTTCAGCGGATTTTATTTGCCGCTGATGATCGTGTTGTGGCTGCTGATTCTGCGCGGCACCGCCGTGGAATTTCGCAACCACATCCAGAGCCCCATCTGGATCCCCTTCTGGGATTTTGTTTTCTTCCTGTCCAGCCTGCTGCTGGCGGTTTTCTTCGGCGCCGCACTTGGCAACGTCGTGCGCGGCGTCCCGCTGGATCAGACCGGCTACTTCTTCGAACCGCTCTGGACCAATTTCCGCCTCGGCGCACATACTGGCATTCTCGATTGGTTCACGATTCTTGTTGGCGTTCAGGCGCTTCTGGCGTTGATGATGCACGGCGGCCTGTGGGTGCAACTGAAGACCCACGGCGCCGTCAGCGAGCGCGCAGGAAAAGTTGCTGGCAAGGCGTGGTGGGGCGTGCTGGTGATGACTGCCGTGGTTACGGGGGCGACCTTTGTCCTGCAGCCGCAAGTGATCGCGAATTTCCATACTTGGCCCGCCGGCTACGTTTTGCCCCTCCTAGCCGTAGCCAGCTTCGCCGCTGTGCAATTTGAGTTGCACCGCAAAAATGAACGCAACGCTTTCCTGGCCTCCTGCGCCTATTTCTTGGGCATGCTCACCAGCGTCGTATTCGGTGTCTATCCCATGGTTCTTCCCGCACGGAATCCGGCCTTCTCCCTCACCGTGCAAAATGCCAAGGCGGCGGACTACGGCTTGAAAATTGGTCTGATCTGGTGGGTTATCGGTATGGTGCTGGTAACCGTCTATTTTGTTTACGTCTATCGCTTGTTCGCCGGCAAAGTCTCCGAAACTCCCGATTCGCCCGGCCACGGCGATTAGTCATTCGACCAAGACACCGCGCGCCGGCGAAGGAGATCGCGCTGCGAGCGATCTCCACGTGCCCTCGCCCGATCGAATGCCGGTCCAACCCAAAATATGCCGCGTCCCTAGACCTGTTCGAAAGGACATGTCGAGTGCGGCACACTAGTACTGCCGTAGCGTTGACCCCTTGAAAAGGCCCTCGTTACTGTCTTTATTGGCGAGGGGTGTGGGCGGAAGAGGCATGAACACATCGCGGTAACGATTAAGGTCCCAACAAAGGCAGCCTTCACCGCTTCTCCTCGTGGAAGAAACTGGGCGGAACATTGCGCCGCGCGCGGTGTTTAAGGGGATAGGCCACGGGCAAGTGGCGACAACAGTATGGCAACGATGGTCAAAGCGGGGCGGTACGAAATCCTCGACGAACTCGGCCGCGGCGCCATGGGTGTGGTCTATCGCGCCATGGACCCCGTCATCGGGCGCACCGTCGCCGTCAAGACGATTCGCCTGAGCGAAGAAGGCACCGGCCTGACGCGGCCCGAACTCCTGGCGCGGTTCCAGACCGAGGCGCGCGCCGCGGGTCTCCTCACGCATCCCAACATCGTCGTGGTGTACGACGCGGGCGAAGAGAACGGTCTCTATTTCATCACCATGGAGCTGGTGGAAGGCAAAAGCCTGCAAGCGCTGCTCGATGGCGGCCATGCCTTTCCCGTCCCCCGCGTAATTCGCATCCTGGAGCAAACCTGCAGCGCGCTGCAATTCGCTCACGAACGCAACATCGTCCACCGCGATGTCAAGCCCGCCAACCTGATGCTGACCGCCGACGACACCGTCAAAGTGACCGACTTCGGCACCGCCAAGATCCTGCAGTTCGGCACCGTCCAGCAGACTGCTCATGTGATGGGCACGCCCAGTTACATGTCCCCCGAACAGGTCAAAGGGCGGCCCGTTGATGGCCGCAGCGATATCTTTTCCATTGGGGTCATGCTCTACGAAATGTTGACTGGCGAAAAGCCGTTCCCCGGCCAGAGCATTACCACGGTGATCTACAAGATCGTCAACGAGGAACCCATCCCACCTCGGCAGATCAACCCTTCCATCCATCCGGGCCTGAATGACATCGTCCTCCGCGCACTCGCCAAGGAACCCGAGGTTCGCTACCAGAGCTGCCGCGAACTGCTGGAAGACTTGCGGAATTACCGCGCCTTGGGCGGCAATGAACGAAATCCCGACGCCACCATGATTTCGCCGCGCCCTGGCGCCATGTTGCCACTGAACGCCGAACTCGACGGCCTGCGCGGCGCACATGCCGAGGATCCGATGACGGCCGCAACGGTGCGTTCTCTCCAGAATCGTGCCGGCGGCCCAGCGCAGACTCCCGCCGTGCGGCGCACCGGCCCCATCCGCCCCATCGAGACGCCGAAAAAGAAAAATACGTTTGCGACCGTGCTGGCCGCTTTGTTTTTGGTCGGCGTGATTCTCTATGGCGGCAATAAACTGCGCCCGGAATTTCAGGCCGCGCACGAACGCAACAATTCGCCGAAGCCGAACGCTGCACCGGAAGGAACGTCTCCGCAGCCACTCGTCGTGAGAGATTCCACCGCTGCCTCGTCCGCAGCCACGGCCACGGTGACTGGGCCAACCACCATTCCCGTGCCCGCGCAAACCGTTCCTCCGCCGTCTTCGTCGAACCCGCCAGCCGTCGAGGAGCCAAAACCCGCGGCCGCTGCGCCTGCCGCGACCCCACTGAAAAAAGCGGATCCGCGGGTCACTACAATCGCCGTAGTCAAGCGACCAGAAATGGCCTTAAACGCCGATGCCCTCGAATATAAGGGCCGCATCGAGGAAGCCATTGCGGATCGCGGCTTGAACGGACGCGTCATGATCGCGGGTATCGGGAATACGCTTACCCTGAGCGGCAAACTCCGCCCCGCGGAGCACGCCTCGCTGCTGCGGTTCATGCACGACGCACCTGCCGCCGTCCACATCGTTGACGACATTCTGTACGATGACACACCCCTGCCAGCCTTCGGCGCGGGAGAGGCAGAAGGTCACCCTGTCCCAGCGAAGGGCCTGAGCGCGGTTCACGTGTTAACAGACGTGATCGGTGCGAAGGCCACACTCTTCGGTCCTGGCGGACACTCTCTGGCCGACTGCCAGACGCCTTGCAGCTTCAACAACCTCTTCCCGGAACGGTACAGTCTTCAGGTGCAGAAGGATGGCTACGTTCAGGTGCAAACTGCGGTGGCGTTGAAGGCGGGTGAATCCCAGGATCAGAAGTTTCACCTGGAGGCCCTTGTGAAGGGTGTTTACATCAGCAGTAAGCCGGCTGGCGCGGATATTTTCATTAACGGCGCAAAGCAATCCGGGCAAACCCCTACCACACTCCCTCTCGCTCCTGGCCACTACGACCTGGTCCTGCGACTCCCGGGTTACGCCCCCTACGTCGGCGAAGTTCAGGTCAAGGATAATATCCAGACGACGCTAGACGCCGAACTCAAGGAGCGCAGCCAGACTCACGTAGCCTGGGCCCAGGTCACCACCACTCCGCCAGGTGCTGAAATTCTCCTCGACGGCAATCCGACCGGCCAGGTCTCTCCCTCGCGTGTGCAGATTCCTGCCGGTACCCACGTTATCGCACTGAAACTAAATGGCTTTCAGGTAGTCAGGCGGGGCGTTGAGGTTAGCGAAGGCAGCACCGTACCCGTCACCGAAGAATTGAAGCGCAAGTAGAGACTGCGGAGTACAGCGAAAAAAAGAGATAAGCGGGCTCGCCGAAGGACAGGTTTTTCCTCCGGAATCGTAACATTTCTATCCCATAATGGACTGTTAGTACTATAGCCATAAACACCCCTTCTTCCTACCCTATTGTTGCGGAATTCGCCTCCTCCGGGGCGCGGATTTCTCGCTCAACTGTTCCCTTTGCACCCTGAGCGGTCGCGATCTCGGATGAGTGGCGGGGTCCAGACAGAGTGCCTAGGACCTAGGACGGCCATTTGGTATTGCGTGCCTCACTTCTGATCGATGACCAGAGGACGGCCAAGCCTGCCTCTCCTCGTGGCGTAAAGCACGAGGCCGTCGCTGCGCCTCGCGAGCGCGCCCGCCCAGGCGATTCCCGGTTGAGCGACCTGACCCAGGCCCTCCGCGAATTGCATCTGTTGTTGCGTGCTCACCGTTTGTACGATTCCGCTCATCCTCGCGTGCTGGACAGCCTGGACGCTGCCTACGACTCGCTCAAGCGCGTCGCCGCTGAATTTGACGGCTTGGAAGTGCGCACCGAACGGGGCGGCATCGTGGTGGCCAAATTTGCCGAAGGCCATTTGCCCGATACACGCGGCGAATTCTATGCCTTGGCGAACGACCTGCAACGCGCCGGCATCCAAACCCTTTACTTCGCGACGAAGTTCCATGTGGGCGAATTGGACACGCTCGCACAACTCATCAAAGCCACCTTGCTAAGATCAGATGAGCCGGCAAGCCGCCCGGGAGCGATGGGCTGGCCGGCGCAGCTTCGGGGGCAACGCGTGGAAGGGATTCAGATCAATACGCTGACTGAGCGCAAGGTGGACACGGTCCTGGCCAGCCTCATCGCGGCGCTGGTAGCCTATGGCGGCAACGCCCCGCAAGATAACGGCGACACACCAATCCGCGCGCCACAAGCCGAAGCGACCATCGACACCCTCCGCCTCATCGGTTGCCTGACGCCCCCGATGGAGGTGGCCAGCGGACTTTCCGCGGAAGACGCGGCCCGCGGCATTCACTCCTCAATGGAACTTGCCAGCCGGAGCACGGTCCGTATGCTCATGGCGGCCATGACGCATTACACCCCGCAGGAAGGCGAAGCACCTCAGGCTTATCTGCAGCGGCTTTCCCAGAGCCTGGTCCTTGAGCACCTCACAACGGAGTTTGCCGCGGGCACCCTTGCCCCCGCGGCCGTGCGCCCGGTCTTGAATCAACTCGCTGATGTCCTGGTCAGTGCCGGCGGCTATCGCGGGCCGCATTCCTCGCAGCATCTTTCCGTGCTGGCCTCCGCCTGGGCCGACGAAACCTACCGGGAACAGCTTATCGAGCGCTTCTGGCTGGAGCTTCCGCCACGTGAGAAGTCCGCCGTCCTTCGCGGCGCGGAGATTTGGTGCGTGCCCATCGCGGCCATCCGGCAGACTCTAGGGCAACTCGTCGAAGCGGGTGCGGACGCTCCCCGGCGTGAGGCCCGCAATATTCTGTTGAATTACGCCAGACGCCTCGAACACGAAGCTCCTGCGGCGCGGCGCATTGTCGCCGCGGGTCTCAGCGAGCTTACGCCGCTCCTCGAATCCCTGTGGCCCAATCAGCTTCCGGAAGAGTTGAGCCGCGGCACGATGAATGCGCTTTCCAAGGAGCATGCGCCGGAAACCAGCGCTCTGCTCGCGGCCTTCCTCGAAACCCTCGGCCGCATTGCGATCACCCGCGGCGATTTTACAAGTTTCGAAAACATTCTGATCAGCTTGGAAAAAGTGCCGCGCGATGCCGAGCACGAGCACATGAGCGCGCTCGGCCAACGCCTCGTCGCGAACGACCGCTGGATGGTGCTCGTGGACGCCGCGTTGGCCAACCGCCCACTCGATCCCGCGCTACCGCGGCTCCTGCAGCGCGATCCGGAGCGTTTGCTGGATCGCCTTACCCTTCTACTGACCGAGCCCCGTGGATCGGAGATGTTGCCGGCGATGGCTCGCATCTTGCGCGCCATTGGCGTTCCCGCGCTGACTCTCCTGGAAACGCGGCTCTTTGAAGCGCGGCGCCAGCGTGCCAGTGCCGCCATCAAACTGCTGGCAGCCGCCGATCCCGACCGGTTGCTCCGGGGCCTGACGCGCGCGATGGCCAGTTGGGAATGGAACCTGCAGGATCTGGCCGTCAGCGAGCTGGCGCGACCCTCCAACACGCCCTCCGCGCAAAGCACCGCGTTCGTTTTCTCCGCCATTCTTGCCGACGCTCACCCCTTGGTCGTGCCCATGATGATCGATCAGATTGGCATCGGCCAGGAAGCCACCGCGGTCCCCATGCTCATGGAGATCGCCGCCGGTGAACACGAAATCCTGCGCGACCAGTTCGTCCGCATCAAGTCCATCGAAGCTCTGGGTCGCCTCCGCGCTACCGAGGCCGCTGAGCTGCTCCGCCATCTCGCCAGTAGACGCGAGGGCCTAACGTACGTCGAGCCCGCCGGCCTCCGTGCGGTTGCCGAAGATGCTTTGGCGCTCATGGAAGAGAGTCCAGCTTCCGCGCGAGCGCGTGCCGCCTTCGAGCCGGCCGCTGCCCCGCTTGCGAATTTCGTGGTGCCACGCCGTTATGCGCGCATCCCGCTCGAATCTCCCTTGCGCGCGCAAATGGGCAGCCAGCAAATGATGAGCAGGGTGCGCGTGCGTACCATCAGCCTGGGCGGCGCTTACCTGGAATCCCCAAGCCGCCTGAGCGTCGGCGATTCCATCCAGCTAGAAGTGCGCGCGGGCCTGCGCAAAATCCATTTCACCGCCGTGGTTCGGAATATCGGCCCGGATGGCGGCGGCGTCGAATTCGTGCACATGAAGGACCAAGACCGCGAGCGCCTGCGCAAGCTCGTACAGCGGCATTTGCACCTCTAAGCCCCCGCGGTCCTTCGCTGGGCTGGCCATAAACCCTTTAGTTACATTCCAGTACATCTTAGCCAACAGCATCACTTTTTTTGTATTACCCTCACGAATGCATCACATCAAAACGTTAATTTGGGAGTGCCCCCGGCCTGTTGCTAAAATTGAGTATGGTCCTGAGCCGTTGCGAGCCGCCGCCTGTCGTGTTCCGGTGATCGCCACTGGGCCAGAAAAACCTAGGAGAAACCGAACGATGACTGTCCCCGGTTGGATTGAAATTTTAGGAGCTGTGGCCGGCTTCTGCACCACTTTTGCCTTCGTGCCCCAACTCGTGAAGATTTACAAGCAGGGCGGCCGCGACCTCTCCTACGGGATGCTGAGCCTGTATTTGGGTGGCGTGCTCATGTGGCTGGCCTACGGCCTACTGATCCACGCGCAGGCCGTCGTGATCACCAACGTAGCCACCGCCATCCTGATCGCCGCCGCCACTCTCCTGAAGGCCTGGAAAGAACGCCAGGAACCCGGCAAGCCCCTCGTCCCCGAACAGCTCACCGAAGGCTGAAGCATCCCTCCAAGATCTGGGCGCATCCTCAGAAAACAAAATGTAGGGGTGTGCCGCGCCATAACGGGTTGGGCACGTAGCCTGCCCGAGGCGTTTCGCGCCACGTGCCTCTGCAGATTACCTCTGCAGATTACAGTTGCAAAGATTCGCGGTTTGCTGTACAAGGCCTCCTATCCATTTCATTGTGTCTTAGGCCATCAACTGGCGGGCCAAGCCCGTCACCGCTAGGGGTAGCGGGGGTTCATGCAGGTTCCATAAGGAGGAAGGGTATGCAACGCAGGCAGTCGTTGTTTGCGTGTGTGGTTCTGTGCGTGGCGATTTTGCTGGGGGTAACAACGGCGGTGGCGCAGGTAAACACCGCGACATTGACCGGCGTGGTCACCGATCCGCAAGGATTGACGGTCCGCGGCGCAAAGGTCACGGCCACCAGTCTGGCCACCGGCGCGGAACGCACCGCTACGGCAGACGAGGGTGGGCGCTACACCATCGTGGGTTTGGTGCCAGGCGAATACAAACTGCGCGTGGAAGGCGGTACGAATTTCGCACCCTACGAAAATCCTTCGGTCCAGGTCAGGGTCGGCCAGGAAGCCGTCCTGAACGTGAAGCTGGAACTTGGTACGCAAACTCAGGTGGTAACGGTTAGCTCGGAATCCCTCCCGATTGAGACCACCCGCTCGGAAAGCGCACAGACCGTCGAGGAACGCCAGATTGATAACCTGCCCATCAATGGCCGCAACTATATCAATTTCACTCTCACAAACTCCCAAACCACCCGAGACATCTCTCCCACTATTGGCCCCGCGCCCAACAGCGGTCTGAACCTCAGTGGCGCGCGCGCGCGGTCCAACATGGTCAGCGTCGATGGCGCCGACGCTGGAGACAACTCCACCAACGGCATTCGTACCACCGTCTCTCAGGAAGCGGTGCAGGAATTCCAGATGATTCTCAGCAACTACAATGCGGAGTACGGCCGCGCCACGGGTGGTGTGATCAACATCGTCACCAAGAGCGGCGGCAACGATTTCCATGGCGATCTATTCGGTTATTTCCGCAACAAAGCCTTCCAGGCGCGCAACGCCTTCTCCGGTGAAATTGACGCCGAGGGCGACCTCGTCCCCGTCAAGCAGGCCTACACCCGCACACAATCTGGGTTGACCTTGGGAGGCGCCCTCAAGAAAGACAAGACGTTTTACTTCTTCAGCTATGAATACACGCAACGCGAAGAAACCGGATTTTCCAGCATTGGGATAGGTAATTATGGTTTGGAGAGTGTGAATTTGCCGGTTCCTGGGGCTCCGGGAGGAGTTTTGCCCGTGCAATTAACGGCGAGCCAGGCAAACGCCGTGAACTCGCTGCTGACTTCGGGCGTGCCTGCTCTGCAGACTCTTGCAGTCAATTACGGAGTTCTGATGGGATCGGCATCGAGCGTTGCGACCAACCGCCTGGATTACGGTGTCGTGGCCGCCGGCTTAACCAATGGTGCATTGAATCCGGGCCCTGGCCCGCAATTCCCGATTCCCGTCGCTTGTCCAGCAAGTCAAACAGTCAATCTTATAAGCTGCGCAAGCTTTGGAGAAGGCGTTGCCCCTCTGCCCGCTTCCTACGTGGGTCTGAACGGCATCCGCGGGAATTTTCCTGCGATGGAAAAAACCAGTCTGTGGTCTGCTCGCCTCGATCAGCGCTGGAACAATCGCAACACTTCGTTCCTCCGCGTTGGCGTTTCGCCCTCCCTCGTCACCGGCGTTCAGTCCACCTCGCAGAACCAGGTCTTTGGCCAAAACGCGGGCTCGCGCACGGGCGTCAATCAATCCCGCGACTTCAATGTGACTTTCCAGCACGACACCATCCTGAGTGACAGCGCCTTCAACGAGTTCCGCCTGCAAGTCGCCCGCCGCGGTATTCATTTCGGCTACTCCGATCTTCCGGGCGGCAGCGACATCGGTGTAAATATTCCCGGTTACGCTTATTTCGGCCGCGAACCGTACTCCACCGTCGACCGCATCGAGCGCCGCTTCGAGTTTACCGACAACACCACACTGACGCGCGGCCGCCACACCTTCAAAATCGGCGACGACATCAACATTATCCAGATACGCTCGAAAAAGGAGCAGATTTTCCAATTAGATTTCGGCGGCGACGTCAACTTTGGCGCCATCGCTGCCGATTCCCTGGGCTTCCCGGATTGCGTGAATCCCTCTAGCGGGACCTCCCACGTCGGCACCTGTGCGCAGGGCGAACTTGCGCTCAATTTACCCAGCGCCACCGGGCTGCAGGCCTACGGCTTGGGCATTCCCACCACCTACATCCAGGGCATTGGCAGTTCCAACGAACCTTTTGACAATCTTCCCTTTGGTTTCTTTGCCCAGGACACCTGGCGCCTCACTCGGAATCTGACGCTGAACTACGGGCTGCGTTATGACCTTGAAATTACCCCGCTGTTTGCCCCTGCCACCGCCGTCAATGCGGCCGCGGAAAAATCTCTCGGCGTCATCGAAGGCATCCCGCGCGACTATAAAAACGTTGCACCGCGCATCGGCCTTGCTTGGGATCCTCGGGGAGACAGCAAGACCGTCGTCCGCGCAGGTTACGGCCTCTTCTACGATCATCCTTTGCTAGCAGTGGCGTTCAACTCCGTGACCGCCGACGGCGGACGCTCCGTACAATTGCTCTCCGCTGGCGGGACTCCTTCGGCTTGCGGCCTGCTCACGCTTCCCACGGGCTCTACCACGCCTCCGGGCTACTGCGGCGGTGGCGCGGACGGTCCGCAGAACCTCAACGGCTCTTCGATTTTCCAGGGCGTTCTAAACGCGCTGCCCAACATGTTCTATCTGCCGAACCAGCAGCGCTTCGATCCCTTCCAAACCAGCTCGATATTCGCCAATCAGAACTATCTGACCGCCGGTTTTCCGCTGCCCATTCTTCCCTTCACTCTGCCCGTGGAGAAGAATTTTACATATGGCTATGCGCAGCAGGCTAACCTCACCATCGAGCACGTGATCGCCGGCAACTGGAAGCTCAGCGCCGGTTACCAGTGGACGCGTGGTTTGCACCTCAACCGGCCTCAGGATATCAACTCCACCGATCCGCAACTCCTCACGACCAACATGGCCTATGCGGATGCGGCCGGCCTTGGGGCCACCAATCCGTTGCTTGTGCAGGTGCAGGATATTAATCCCACTAGCCTCACGTGCGGCCTCACCACCGCGGCGCCTGGGCTTGTCCCCGGCATTCTTGGCGTTCTCTACGGCTGCCCGTCGTCCGGTTTGAATGGCAAGTTCGTCGGCACGCCCTCTTTCTTCAACTTCTTCCGGCCCTCCGGCCCGAATCCTTCGTTCGCCACTGCGACGGCGCTCAGCGCGCCGCAATGTCAAGGGGCTCCCGCGTCGGCTCTGTTGTCCTGCGGCTTTGCCGTTCAGCAAGCTCTCGCTTCCGCCGCGGGCTTTCCCGTTGGCGTGCCGGGCGTCCCCATCCCGTTTAACAGCGTGGATACCCAGGTTTCCAACGGAAACTCCTGGTACAACGCCCTGACCATCAATTTGGAAAAGCGCTTCTCGAAACACTTTGAACTGCTCTCCAGCTATACCTGGTCGCACTCGATTGATGATTCCACCGACCTGCAATCCACGCTTGAGCCGCAAGACAGCCGTTTCCCTGGCCTGGAGCGCTCCGACTCCGTCAACGACCAGCGCCATCGCTGGGTCACCAGCGGCGTCTTCCAATCCTCTCCCCATAAGTCCGGTGAGAACTTCTGGAACAGCTTCTTGAGCAACTTCACCCTCGCCCCCCTCGTGGAATTGGGTTCGGGGCGTCCGTACAATGTGATCACGGGCACCGATACGCGTCTCGATCTCGGCGCGTCGGAGATTCGCCCTTCGGTCGTGCCTGCGGGAACGCCCGGCGCCACAACGTCACCCTACATTCCTGGCGTAGCCTTTGTCGAGCCCGCCACTTGCTTGCTGGCCAACGGCTCGACGTTTACGGTTCCTGGCATCACACCGCCCTACGGCTGCATTGGCGACCTCGGCCGCAATGCCTTCCGCATGCCGGGTTTCTTCCAGTTTGACATGCGCGTCTCCAAGGGCATCAACTTCGGCGAGCGCTTTCGCCTGGACCTAATCGCCGACGGTTTCAACCTTTTCAACCACACAAACATTCTTGCCGTGAACCAGTTGTGCGATCCTTCCGAGGGCAGCGTCTGCAGCGCGGGCCAGCCCTCCGCTGCCTACGACGCCCGGCAATTCCAGTTCGCCCTCAAGCTGAACTGGTAGCGCCATCCACAATTCCGCTTCACTAAGGAGGCCCCGCACCATCGGGGCCTCCTCTCTTTTGTACCGGCCATCTTTCTTTCGTTGCGGCCCCGCCCCGGTCGGGAGCGCATCGGCAACCCTGCCGCTCCTGCCGATCGTTGCGCTCTACCCATTCCGGGCTCTTCCGAGTAAAGTAGTTTTACCGTTTCCCGTTAACGCATCGGAGCACGCATGAACGTCATCTGGATCGCCGTCGCCGTGTTCGCACTCGTCTTGATTGGCCTGGTCGTCTGGGTTCTTTTCCAGAACACCCAGGACCAGAAGAAGAACGAACAACTGGGATCGCAAATGAACGAGATGCGCCGAGATTTTCAGGGGATGTCCACGGCGCATACGCAGAGCACCACCAAAATCGAGACGCTGGCCGGAACCGTCGCCTCCCGTCTCGAAGCCGTCACCAAGGCGCTTCAGGATGGCGTCAAGGATTCCGCCCAGGTGACTTCCAAAATCACCTCCGACGCCCAGGCCGCCATGTCCACGGAGCTGAAAAATACGCGCGAGCAGATTAACCAGATCCAGCGCCAGTTGGGCGAAGTCCAGCAAGCCGGAAAGCAAATGTTTCAGACCGCCCAGACATTGGAAAGCATTCTCGGCGGCACCAAATCGCGCGGTTCGCTCGGTGAGGTCACGCTCGAACGCCTGCTTGAGGATTCCCTCCCGTCCTCCCAGTACTCCAGGCAATACCGCTTCCGCAGCGGTGAGATCGCCGACGCCGTGATTTTCCTGCGTGACAAAAAAATGATGGCTGTGGATTCCAAGTTTCCTCTCGACGCCTACCGCCGCATCGGTGCTGAAGGTGACGATGCCCGCAAAGCCTTCGTTACCTCCATCAAAGGCCACGCCGATTCCATTGCGCGCAAATATATCGTCCCGGATGAAGGCACGCTGGACCTCGCGCTGATGTTCGTTCCCAGCGAAACGGTTTATTACGAACTGCTCATGAGCGTGGATTCCAAGGGGCAGGCTGTTGACGCCTACTGCCGCAGCCGCAACATCATCGCCGTCTCTCCCAATACTCTCTACGCGCATCTCTGCGTCATTGGCATGGGCTTGCGGGGCATGCAGATTGAAGAAAACGCCAAGCGCCTGTCGGAAAATCTATCCGGCATGCGCAAGCAGCTCGATACCTTTAGCGAGTATTTTGAAAAGATTGGCACGCACCTGAAGAATGCTCAGCAAAGCTACACCGAAGCCGACAAGCGCTTTGACAAGGCTTCCAACACGCTGGACTCTCTGCTCACGGCCACCGACGCGGGTCAACCTGCTCTCGAAGACACCCAGGACACTCTGGCGCTGCCACCCGCCGCCGCTAAAAAATCCGCCTGAATTTTTTGGAGTGCGGCAGCTTGCTTACCCTGAGCTTCGAAAAGCTGCCGCTTTTACGGTCTTGGCGTCACGAGCGGCGCAACCAGCCGGATAGAAATCAGGAAACTCCCGTGCTGTTTCCCGAGCAACGCAAACCGCGCCACATTGTCCGCGCCACCTGAAGAAGCCGCGCGCACCGTTGTTCCGCCCTGCAAATCCGCCACATCCGGCGCAAGGTTCCGCGCCTCCAAGTTAATTTTCGCCGTGCTCCCATGCACGCGCACGGTCAATTCGCGATGCTCTCCCGGCGCCAGCGTTGCGCCGCTCGCATCCAGTTCCAGGCTGACAAACAACACGGTGAACGCCGTCGCGGTGCGCGCACCACAACTTACCTCCACCCGCGCTGGCCCCGGGTCCATATCCGTCGGCGGCAGCACCGCAAGGTACGCCGGCGAAGCCGCCAGCACCAATCCGGGCATTCCGCCGATGCTCACTTTGTTGGCATCCGCATCGCCGCAAAAGCCGTGACCCAAAATCTCGAAGCGATCGCTCACCGTGGCCACGCGCGGCGCCTGGGTCACTTCCTGCGAGCCGGAAGGCACCTCCGCGGGCGAAAGGATAAGGGACGGCACGCGCCCGGCGCGCTCTTCAAGCGAAGCAAAAATCACGCCGGGATTTAGCGGGGCCACAAACAAGGCGCGCCCCGTCGCGTCTGTCGTAACCTTGTCTCCATTCGAAAAAACGACGGTTACACCCGGCGTCAAGCGCCCATTCACGTCCAGCACCGCCAGCGTCGAGCGTTCGCCCGTAACAACTTTCCGTGGCAGCAGCAGAATCCGCGCCCCCGAGGCCGCGGGAGCCTGTTGCGCACGGCACAGCCCGCCCACAGTGCAAAGCACCGCCAACCCCATCATTCCTTTTCGGATCCGCCTCGACGTTTTCCGCACACCGTGATTGTAGTGGAGTTTTCTCCTCCACAGAAGTGCCCCGGCCATCGCGGGATTACTCCCACGCCCCTTCCTGCATATCTTGCTGTCTCCCCTGCTGCGATTCGGTTATTCTTCCCAACTAGCCCTTCGGCCAGTGTTGCCAATCGGCGAGTAATCACTTGGGTGCAAAGCCTTTCCTGGCGGCCAAGCCTCTGCTAGCGTGGACCATACGGTACTTGCTGGTGTGTCCGCGCAGGGGGTGCCACGCGTGTTCACGGAAAGCATGGAAGGAGCGGCTGTGCAGATCGCTAGTGACGGCTTGACGGACGTAGGGCGTGTGCGCACCAACAACGAGGACTCCTTCCGCATTCTCGAGTCGCTACACCTCTTCGTCATTTCCGATGGCATGGGCGGCGAAGCCCACGGTGAAGTTGCCAGTTCCCTGGCCGTTGAAACTATCGTCAATTACTGCACTGAGGCCAAGGACGATTCCGGCATCACTCTCTCCGAGGCTCCCGGCGACCACTGGGCGGAAAAAACCAAGCGTTTGCAACGCGCCGTGCACCTCGCGAATAGCAGGATTTATGAATCCGCGCAGAAGAATCTGGAGCAGCGCGGCATGGGCGCCACGCTTACCGCCACGTGGTTCGATAACGGCCGCCTGAGCATCGCTCACGTCGGCGATAGCCGCGCCTATCTTTTGCGCGGCGGCACTCTCCAGCAGTTGACCAACGACCACTCCCTCGTCGCGGAACAGGTGCGCCGCGGCATCATCACCCCCCAGGAAGCGGAAGCCAGCGAAATGCAAAGTGTGCTGCTGCGCGCACTCGGCGCTCACTCCGAAGTCGAGGTGGACGTCGATGAAGTCGGCATCTATCCCCGCGATGTTCTGCTCTTGTGTTCCGACGGTCTCACTCGCATGGTCACGGAACCCGAAATTGCCGGCTCTTTGCAGGCGGAGACCAACCCCACTTCCGCAGCCCGCAAGCTCATCGAATTAGCCAACGAACGCGGCGGCATTGATAATGTTACTGTCATCGTCGCGCGCTTCCAGGAGGAGCCCCGGCGTTGGCTTTCCTGGCTGCGCCGCGGCTCGGCCTAGAAGGACTAGCCCTCCGCAGGAGGATTTGCATGGCGAAGCTCAGCCTAATGTTTGAAAAAAAATTGGTCAAAGAGGTTCCCATCGGGAACCGTCCCGTCAGCATTGGCCGCTCTCCGGACAACGACATCCCCATTGACAACCTCGCCATTTCCAACTATCACGCCCGCGTCTATTACGAAGGCGGCCGCCTCGTCGTCGAAGACCTCGATAGCCTCAACGGAACGTTCGTCAACGATCTGCGCGTGGAGCGCGCCACCTTGCACGATGGCGATTCCATCTGGATCGGCAAGCACCACATTAAAGTTGACGCCACCGCCGATGCCGCCATTCCCTGGGATACTGGCCGCAAAGCCGTGGCTCCCAAAATTAACGAAACCATGGTCCTCGATACCAAGGCGCGCCGCGACATGCTCTCGCAAGCCGCCGCCATGGGCGAACGCTCGCAATTTTCTCCCGGCCGCGCCAAGATGCCCACGCTCGTCGTTCTCAGCGGCAAGGTGAACCAGAAGGAATACGTGCTCACCAACAAACTGACCGTCATCGGCAAATCGCCCATGGCCACTGTGCGCCTTCGGGGCTGGTTCAAACCTCCCATGGCCGCCCAGATCAATCAGCGCGATGACGGCTACTACCTCGGCCCCGGCGACAAAGTCCCCACCGTCAACGGCACGCCGATTCCTGGGCCCACGCGTTTGAACGACGGCGACCTCATCGAAGTCTGTGGCGTCCGTCTCAACTTCATTTTCCGGGAATAGCGCTCCTCCACGATGCCCACTCCTCCCGAAGGAGCTCGCTCCGCGCGGAACGCTTTTCGTTTCCGCGAATTGTTCTCCTCCTGGTGGGAGCATCGCGCCTCCTTCTTCATTAGCGTGGCCATCGCGCTGAGCTGGCGCGGCGATTCGGACAAGGGGCAAGTGAAGCTGCCGGAGCTGCAGTTGGCTCCTTTTGCCACGCAGCAACTGCAGATCTGGGCAATGCAAAAGCAGTTGGGCATTCCCGATGACGCACACTGGGGTTTGGTCTCGCTGACCACCAATGCCTCGCCTGACGACGTCATCGCGATCGCGTCCAGCCGCGACTGCACTGGAGTCTACAATGCAGAGACGAAATTCTCCGGGGGCCTGGGCGGCTACTTTGCCGGCGGCGAGTGGCGGCTCGATGCCATCCACAACCGAATCGCGGCCATCACCAACGTCGGCACAGAGCCTGCCGAGGCCTTGCTCACGCTGCACTATGATAATGGTGCGAAGAAGTACGAGCTGCAGCAGACCATCGCGCCCGGCGATCAGATGTGCGTGAACCTAGCCCAACTGATTCGCGGGCGGGTGGCCGACAGGTTAAGGGCCGAACCGAATCGGGGGTGCCGCACCCTTTGCGTTTGGTTCATAAAGGGTGCGGGCTTAGAGTCAACTTCATTGGCCATGATCCATCAAAATTCTCGATGCTGGCCTGGCCATTTTTCGCGCGAGCCTGCCGCGAATCCGCCGTACCCAAATATGGTCCACTCGTAGTCTAATAGTAGTACGCAGGCTTACCCTGCAAGGCGGCGAGGGTGTGTGTGAAGTTGCGCTCTAGCCGGCCAAGAGGTCACTTTCTCTTTCTATGTGGATTGTCCGATTAGCTCTTGCCAGGCCCTACACCTTCATCGTCATGGCCCTGGTCATCATCCTCCTGACCCCTGTAGTGCTGCTCCGCACGCCCACGGACATCTTCCCGGATATTAATATCCCGGTGATTGCTCTGGTCTGGAACTACTCCGGCCTCCAGCCGCAGGAGATGGAGCAGCGCATTACCTCCGGCGTCGAACGCGGCATCACCACGCTGGTCAACGACGTGGAGCACATCGAATCCCAATCGCTGAACGGCATCGCGATTATCAAAATCTTCTTCCAGCCGAACGCCAATATTCAGACCGCTCTCGCGCAAACCACCGCCATCTCGCAGACCTTTCTTCGCTCCCTGCCCCCGGGTACCACTCCGCCTCTCGTCATCATCTACTCGGCTTCCACCGTTCCCGTTCTTCAGATTGGGCTGACCAGCGAGCGCCTCAGTGAACAGCAAATTTTTGACTATGCCAATAATTTCATCCGCGTGCAACTCGCTACCGTTCAGGGAGCCGCATCACCCTTTCCCTATGGCGGCAAGCAGCGCCTGATTTCCGTGGATATTGACGCTGCGTCTCTACAAGCTAAGGGGCTCTCCGCGGTCGATATCGTCAATGCCGTCAATGCCCAGAACCTCATCCTACCAACAGGCACGGCAAAACTCGGAGCACTGGAATTCAACGTCGAGATGAATGGCAGCCCGCGCACCGTCGCCGAGCTCAACGACCTTCCCGTGAAGACCGTCAATGGCTCTACCATCTACTTGCGCGACGTCGCTCACGTTCGCGACGGTTTCTCCCCGCAGACCAACGTCGTCCTGACTAACGGGCAGCGCGGCGTGCTCATGAGCGTTTACAAAACGGGCAATGCTTCCACGCTTTCCATCGTGGATCGCGTCAAGCAGACGCTCCACGACTATGAGCCTTCCCTTCCCAAAGACCTCAAAGTCACCACCTTTTTCGATCAGTCCCTTTTCGTGCGCGCCGCCATCCAAGGTGTTCTCCGCGAGGCCATCATCGCCGCGTGTCTCACGGCCATCATGATTCTTCTCTTTCTCGGCAATTGGAAGAGCACCCTCATCATCGCCACTTCCATTCCACTCTCAATCCTCGTCAGCGTCCTCTGCCTCAGCGCCCTAGGCGAAACCATCAACATCATGACTCTGGGCGGCCTCGCCCTCGCTGTCGGCATCCTCGTTGACGATGCCACCGTGGAAATCGAGAACATCAATCGCCAACTCGCGATGGGCAAGGAAACCGTCCAGGCCATCCTCGACGGCGCTCAGCAGATCGCCGTTCCGGCGTTCGTTTCCACGCTGTGCATCTGCATCGTGTTCATCCCCATGTTTTTTCTATCCGGCGTCGCCAAATATCTCTTCGTGCCGCTCGCCGAAGCCGTCAGCTTTGCCATGCTCGCTTCGTACATGTGGTCGCGCACCATCGTGCCGACGATGGCGATGTACCTGTTGAGTTCGGAAGACGAGTACCATGTCGACGAGCACGCCGGCGAGAAAATGGGTTTTCTCCGCCGCTACCAGCAGTCGTTTGAGCGCGCCTTCGAGCGTTTCCGCGCTGCCTATCGCCGCGCTCTCTCCGCCGCCCTGCACCACGGTCCTCTTTTCTCCGCGTGTTTCCTGGCCTTCTGTCTCCTCTCCACAGGACTCTTTTTCTTTCTTGGCCGCGACTTCTTCCCCAACGTTGACGCCGGCCAGATTCGCCTGCACATGCGCGCCCGCACCGGCTTGCGCATTGAAGAAACCGCCCGGCTTGCCGATCAAATCAACACGGTAATCCGCCACACCATTCCCGATCGCGACCTCAGCACAGTTATCGATAACGTCGGCCTTCCTTACTCCGGCATCAATCTCACCTACAGCAACGCCGGCACTATCGGCACCTCCGACGCCGAAATCCTCGTGCAGCTCAAGCCCGAACGCAGCCGTTCCACTCGCGAGTACATCAACGAACTGCGCAAGCGCCTCCCCAGTGATTTCCCCGGCGTCCAGTTTTTCTTCCAGCCCGCGGACATCGTCACTCAGATTCTCAACTTCGGGACGCCCGCTCCCGTCGATATCCAGATCACCGGCATGAATCAGCCCGCCAATTATGCCGTCGGGCTGAAACTCGCCAACGAAATCCGCCACATCCCCGGGGCCGTGGATGTCCACGTGCAGCAGGCCTTTGATGCGCCCACACTCTTCATGGACATCAATCGCACACGCGCGCAGTACGTGGGTTTGCAGGCCCGCGACGTCGCCCAGAACGTGCTTGTCACGCTGTCCTCGAGTTTCCAGACCTCGCCAAACTTCTGGCTCGATCCCAAAAATGGTGTCAGCTACACCGTTGCCGTCCAGACTCCGCAATACCGCGTGGATAATTACCAGGCCCTCCAGAACACTCCCGTCAACAGCGGACTCCCCGGCGCTTCCCCGCAGATCCTCGGCAATCTGGTGGACATTTCCACCGTCGCGCGTCCTGCTTCCATCTCGCATTACAATGTCCAGCCGATGATCAATGTGTATGCCGCCGTGGATGGACGCGATCTCGGGTCCGTGGCTACCGAAGTCACGAAGCTCGTGGACAATATCCAGAAGGAACTCCCCCGGGGCAGCCGCATATTCATCCGCGGCCAGATTCAGACCATGAACTCCTCTTTCGTGGGCCTCGGCGTTGGACTGGTCGGCGCCATCGTTCTTGCCTATCTCCTGATCGTCGTCAATTTCCAGTCCTGGCTCGATCCCTTCATTATCATCACTGCTCTGCCGGGCGCACTGGCGGGCATCTGTTGGATGCTCCTGTTCACCCACACAACCTTGAGCGTTCCGTCGCTGACCGGCGCTATCATGTGTATGGGTGTGGCTACGTCGAACAGCATCTTGATGATTTCCTTCGCGCGCGAACAATTGAACGAGGGCAGGAGCGCTGCTGACGCGGCTCTGGAGGCGGGCTTCGTCCGTATGCGTCCCGTGATTATGACCGCACTCGCGATGATCATCGGCATGGTGCCCATGGCCATCGGCCTTGGCGAAGGCGGCGAGCAGAACGCGCCCCTGGGCCGCGCGGTCATCGGCGGCCTGCTCTTCGCCACCCTGGCTACTCTTTTCTTTGTGCCGTGCGTCTTTTCCATCATTCACGGCTGGCTGGAGCGCCGGCGTCACCGCGCCGTAGTTCTGAGGGCATCCAATCCATGACGCCTGGATTTCAACATTTTGCGTGGAGCAACTGAACATGACTGACGTATCAATGCATTCTGGCGACGGTCCCGGCGCACCCCCGCCGAAAAAGAGCTCTCTTTTTTTGGTTCTGTTCCTCATCGCCATTGTTCTTGTGGTCGTTGGCGCTTTCCTGATGTTCCAGCGCCGCGCGGAGTACAAAGCGCTTGCCGAGAACACCGAAGCCCTCGCTGTTCCCACCGTGGCGGTCTTTCATCCCGAGGCGCAGACGAGCGATGAAAGTCTGGTGCTCCCCGGCACGCTGATGGCTTATATTGAGTCTCCCATCTACGCGCGCACCAACGGCTACTTGAAAAAGTGGTACCGCGACATTGGCAGCCGCGTGAGCAAGGGTGAACTCCTCGCGGAAATCGATACGCCCGAAGTTGACCAGCAGCTTTCCCAGGCGCGCGCCGATCTGGGCACCGCACAAGCCAACGTGCACCTCTCCGAAATCACGGCTGTCCGCTACTCCGAGCTCCTCAAAACGGACGGCGTTTCCAAACAAGAAGTTGACAATGCAAACGGCGACCTGGCCGCGAAGCGCGCCATCGTGCAATCGGCCGAAGCCAACGTGCGCCGCCTGGAAGAGCTGAAATCCTTCCAGCGCATCGACGCCCCCTTCAGCGGCGTCATCACCCGCCGCAACACGGACATCGGCATGCTCATCAACGCCGGCAATGGCGGTTCCTCGCAGCAGCTCTTCTTCCTCGCGCAAACCGATCCCATGCGCGTTTACGTCAATGTGCCCGAAGCCGACGCTTCTTCCATTCGCCCGGGCATCGGCGCCTTTCTGGAACTCACGCAGTTCCCCGGCCAGAGATTTGAGGGCAAGGTCGAGCGCACCGCGGAGGCCATCGATCTATCCACCCGTACACTTCTCACCGAAGTGGATGTGCCCAACAAATCCGCACAATTGTTGCCCGGCGGCTACGCCCAGGTTCATCTTCTGGTCAAAGTCAAGGCCCAGCGCCTCCAGGTTCCCGTGAACGCGCTGCTCTTCCGCTCCGAAGGACTCCGCGCCGTAGTGATCGATGCGAATCACCACGCGCGTCTGCAATCTCTCACCATCGGCCGCGATTACGGCACCAGCCTCGAAGTGCTTAACGGCCTCAAGCCCGACGATTGGATCGTTCTCAACCCTCCAGACTCTCTCGAAGACGGCCAAGAGGTGCACGTCAAGGAAGTCAACAACCCGCTCGTGCCAGCCCCCACTGCCGCGCCTTCCACGCAACCCGCGCCCGCCAAACCTCCTGCCTCCAGCTCTTCTCCGGAGAAAAAGCCCTGATGACTTCCCGCGTAAATGCTTCACACCGCCCGCACCGCCCTCCGCTCGTGCGCGTGAGTCTTCTTTTCGCCGGAGTGCTTCTTCTCGCGGGCTGCACCGTGGGGCCAAACTACAAACGTCCCGCGGCTGCCGTGCCCGCCAAATGGGAAATCGTTGAGCCCTGGCGCGAAGCCGTCCCCAAGGATGCCATCCCCAAAACCTCGTGGTGGACCGTCTTCCACGATGACGATCTCAATACTCTTGAAAACGAACTCCTCGCTGCCAACCAGACCCTCAAAGTCGCTTTCGCTCATTACGATCAGGCCCGTGCTTCCGCGGCCGTCCAGAATGCTCAGCTCTTCCCCACGCTCTCGGTCGATCCCGCCGCCGAGCGCCAACGGTACTCTGGTACTCGTCCCTCCGGCTCCTACGTTCCGCTCACGGGTCCTGTAACGCAGAGCAACTACGTTCTCCCCTTCACGGTGAGCTACGAAGTGGATCTCGTCGGCAAGCGCCGCCGCACCATCGAAGCTGCGCAAGCCTCCTATCAAGCCAACGCCGCCGACCTCGAAAGCGTTCGCCTTGTTCTTACCGCGGAGCTCGCCGCCGACTATTTCACTTTGCGCCAACTCGACACGCAGATCGCTCTTCTGCACCGCACCGTCGAGACACTCCAAAAGGGGCTCGATCTCGTCAACTCGCGCCACAACGGCGGAGTCGCTTCCGGCCTCGACGTCACTCAGGAAGAGACGCTCCTCAACACCACGCGCACTCAAGCGATACTTCTCCGCCAGGAGCGCAAACAGTTTGAGGATGCCATTGCCGTTCTCACCGGCAAGCCCGCTCCCGATTTCCACGTCGCGGAGCGCCCGCTCGCCGCCGAGCCGCCCAACTTCGAAACTTCTCTCCCCTCTGAGCTCCTCGAGCGGCGCCCCGATATCGCCGAATCCGAGCGTCAAATGGCCATCGCCAACGCGCAAATCGGCATTGCCAAAGCGGCGTACTATCCTTCACTCGTTCTTTATGGCCAGGGTGGCTGGAACTCCGCTGAGATTTCCCAATTGCTCAACGCCGCGAGCGCATTTTGGGCCGTGGGCGCCAATCTTGCGCAGGACATTTTTACCGGCGGCGCCCGCCGCGCGCAGATGCAGTTCTCCCAGGCGGGTTACGACGCTTCCGTCGCCACTTATCGCGGCACCGTCCTCAACGCTTTCCGCGAAGTGCAGGACAACATCACCGGGCTGCAGGTGCTCGACGCGGCGCGCCAATCGCAAACGGACGCTGTCGACTCTTCGCGCCGCCAGCTCGAGATCGCCACTTCGCGCTACACCGGCGGCCTCGTCAGCTATCTCGATGTGGTCAGCGCCCAGCAAAATCTTCTCAATAACGAGCAGGAAGCTACCATCATCCAAGGCCAGCGCCTGGTCACCTCCGTGCTCCTCGTGAAGGCCCTTGGCGGTGGTTGGGACGCCGCCAGCCTGGCCGCCGTCCAGCTTAAGCCGCAACCCCGCGACGCCTTCGCCCCCTGATTTCTTTTACCTGATGAGTTCCGTCGATTTGGCACAAAACGCCCGTCAAAGAACCACACGATCAATCGAGCGACGCGGGCTCGATCGTGCCGCCCAAATCGGATAGCCCATGTAGAACAGAAACGTCGGCTGCCACGTGGTATCCCCCAGAACCTCAGCAAGCAAGCCCGCTCGCTGCGCTGGTTTTCCCTGCGCTCTCTCATGGTCGATCATTTCAACGGCCTCATTGCAGGGCCGTCCCGCCAAGCCACGAGCTGTTGCCAGCAGGTGAGCCCGCTGCCAGATGCGCCCCGCGCGCAGACAATTTGCCTGGTCGTAGCGGTCACTCACCGCGATGATGCCAATCAGGGGCGCGCTCAGCATCAGGTGTGCATACCCGTTCGCCGTACTTCGCGACGCTGCCCATCTCAGCATCCAAAGAGGCATCGTCTTGGCAACGGCTGTGGCGATGGGGGGAAGCCCGAAAGCATCAATCGTGAGCCCGTCCCGATATTTCTGGACCGAACTCCACTTGATCCTTATCCATCGATCACTGCCACCCTCTACCTCCGGGTCGGAATAGAGCTCCGTATTCGCCGCGGAGCTTATTTCCGCGATCTTTTTTCGGTCGCCGTCTGCTGTGAAGAGAAAGATCCTCGCGTCTGCTTCTTCGCTTGCCAGGCGGCTAAGCGCATCCACAAACTGAGGCGGGATCGGTATCTGGGAGTTGTAAGCGCCGCGATTCGTATGCCGCCGCGGGATCGCATCGTACAGTTCGCTTTCCTCGTGTTTGCCTGCCACGAGATCGACGCGTGCCACCAGCTTTGGTTTCCCTTCGGCGGGGATTGGCCCGAGTTTTCCCGGAATAAGTGTCACCGTGGCCAAGTAACCGCTGGCCGCCGCCGCGAGCATCAGGTTCTCGATGGCGCAGCCCATTCCAAGGTGTTCTTCACGTAGATAGGGGTCGAGGGCCCCGACGTTCCGATCAGTGTCGAGATACAACTCAATCCAGGAATTCGTCACCTTAAAGAGCCAGGGCTGCGTGTTATGTGGGCTCGCGGCCAGAATCGCGGCACGCACCAGCGCGAGTGCTCCCTCATTGGGATTGCTGCGCCAGTCTCTCCACGGTTCGTAGGCAGGTCCCTTGCCAACACTGAAGACACCCTGATCGTAGGCCCGCCACACTCCACCGCCCGCAACCAAGACCGTGACAATCCCCGCGCCCTTCAGGAATGATCTGCGCTTCATGGAACACCTTTCATCTGTGGCTCTTCTCGGTCGACCGCCACGCCCACTATACTCCGGCTCACACCGAACCAATGTTAACCCTCACATCGGATGCGCAGCGGCCAGTTATGATTACCCGCGTTGACGATTCCCTCCCCCGACGGTATCTTCTTATCCGTGCGCACTTCGTCAGCGAATCTCTGGTGTTGTCCCTTCGGCCTTTTCCTGGCTCCGCGGGACGCCTTCGTACGCGCCTGAGTTTCTGGTACCGAGAGCGTTGCAGTTTCCGGTAAGCCCGCGAGCCAGTGGCCCTGGTTGGCGGGCATTTTTTGGGTAATTTTTCAATTCGCACTCGAAGGGAGCATTCCATGCACTTTCATCATCCGCGCCGCGGCCTCGCCCTGTTTCTCGTCTTCTTTCTCTTCGCCTGCGTTGTCAGCGCGGACTCGGCCGCCTATCGCCAGTCCGTTGAAAAGTGGCGCCACGATTACGAAGCCCAGCTCACTTCCGATTCCGGATGGCTCACCGTTTCGGGCCTCTTCTGGCTCCACGAGGGCGAAAACCGCTTCGGCTCCGATCCTCTCAATGACATCGTTCTTCCCGCTTCGGCACCTGCACTAGCCGGCACTTTCGATTTCCACGCCGGTAAGACCACCGTCCACATTCTTCCGGGTGTCACCGCGACCATCAACGGTAAACCCGTGCAATCGGCTGAACTTCGCCCGGACAATCCCCAAGACCGCCTCGTGCTCGGCGATCTTACGCTCTACGTCCACGCCAGCGGCGCTCGCTTTGCTCTCCGCCTCAAGGATAAGCACAGCCCCTTGCTCAAGAGCTTTACAGGCCTGCACTGGTTCCCCATTGAAGAATCCTACGCCCTCACCGCGCGCTTCGTTCCCTATGACTCGCCCAAACAGTTCGACTCGCAAAATGTTCTCGGCGATTCCATCAAGATGGACATCGTCGGCCACGTACTCTTTTCGCTGCATGGCCAGGAGTACCGCCTCGAAGCCGAAGCCAATCCCGACGGCACGCTCTTCATCGTCTTCCGCGATCTCACCAGCGGCAAGGAAACCTACCCCGCCTCCCGTTTCCTCGATACCGATGTTCCCAAGGACGGCCCCAATGGCAAAACCGTCCAGCTCGATTTCAACAAGGCTTACAATCCTCCCTGCGCCTACAATCCCTACACCACTTGCCCCATCCCGTTGCCGGCCAATCGTCTGCGCGTGGAAATCCCGGCCGGCGAAAAACTCTACAAGCACACTCACGCCTCATAGCCTTCGCGCAGTTCCCTTAGCGCGGAGAACCTGGCAGAGTTTGAACAGCAACACCAGCACTGAGAACCGGTCGCGCGGAAATCAGATACTACCGAATCCCTTCACGCGCCGCCCTCCCCGACAGCCTTCCAACACGCGGCGATACCGCTACCGCATGGGCAGTGCGTACATTAGCCCGCCCTGGGTCCAAAGGTTGTTTGGCCCGCGTGGCAGCTTCATCACCGACCTCGAACCGAGGTCCCGCTCGAACGTCTCGCCATAGTTGCCCACGGCTTCGATAACGCGCGCCGCCCAGGCATCGTCGAGTCCGATAAATTGCCCATAGCCGCGCTGGACGCCGAGCAAGCGCCGGATCACTGGATCGTCGCTCTTCTTCATCTCCGCGAGATTCGCCTGCGTCACGCCGCTCTCCTCGGCTTGGACCAATGCTTCCACAATCCAATTGACGATGGTCGTCCATTGCGGGTCGTCCAGGCGATAGGCGGGCGCCAAAGGGTCTTTGGCGATGACGTCCGGCAGGATTGCGTAATTCCGCGCCCTGTTCTTAAACGCAATTCGCTCGTAGGCGAGTTGCGAAACGTCCGCACTTATGGCCGCGCAGTTGCCCGTGACGAATGCCGCTTCCATCTCACCTTCTTCCTGAAAGAGGAAGGGCAGCCACTTGATATTCTCGCGCTGCATGTACGCTTGAAGCTGAATCTCGATCTCGGTGCCACCCAGAAAACAGACTTTCTTGCCAGTCAGGTCCTTGGGAGAAGCGATTCCCATCGTCTTGTTCACAAGGAAGCCCTGATAGTCATAGAAGATGGGCCGCGCAAAGCCAATGCCCGTGTTGGCTATGTTGATAAAATTCGGAGAGCCCGTGGCAAGCAGCGCGATCGCCCCAGAGTTCAGGGCTTTAAGGGCATCCTGTTCGTCTTGGAAGGGCACAATTGTGAAGTTGGCATTTGCCCCGAGCACAGCCACGGCCACGGCCTTACATATGTCTTGGTCGAAGGCGGCATGATTTCCATGGGCGTCCTGCGTGGAGTACTCGGGCAGTTCGGTGTTGATTCCGCACGCAAGTGTGCCGGCAGCCTTGATTTTATCGAGCGTGGTGCCGGCAAGTGCCGCCGGAGGGGTTGCGGTGATCAGCCAGACGATGAAACACAAAAGTGCGAAAACTCGGATCATGCAGGTCACGTTCCTTTCGAGTATCTGTGGCAAGGCCTGCTCATAATAATACGGCGACCGGAGAGAAAATCCGGTCGCCGCAGGTAAGTGGTTGACGTGGACTTTCGTCCTATTGCCAGGTACCCGAAGTCGGCACACCCGGTTCGCTGCCGGGACGCGGATTGAAGTCGGCCGGAGCCGGATCGATCACTTTCCCGTGGACGATATCGGTCGGCGAGATTTGCAGGACGCGGCAGCCTGCCGCGCCATAGTGGGGAAGAGTCACTACCTCGTTACGCGGAATCTTGGCGTAGTCGGCTGGCAACGGCGGCACGAAGCCCAGCAACCGCGCATTGTCAAAGGCGGAGAAGAGGTTGCCAACACCAGGAGTATGGGCATCGGCCGGCCCAAGGTACTTCTGGTTGAAGGGCGGTAGTTCGCCCAGCGCACGCGCGTTGGCTTCATCGGGAAGATCGGCAAGCGGCGTCAGGTTGAACAACTCGTCAATGAACTTGATGATCGAGCTATGCTCCGTGGGTTCATGGGTGATGGCGTGTGCAACGCCATACGGCGAGATGACGATCGCTGGAATGCGCGGACCCTGATTGAGGGCGTTCCCCACGGGATCGAAGGAGCGGATCAGCGGCACAGTGTGGTCGTAGAGGCCGTCCGTCTCATCGTAGGTGATGATGATGGCGCTCTCTGGCCAATATTTGCTGCTGGCGATCGCGTTGATGGAGTCCGCCAGAAGCGCTTCGCTGATCTGCGCATCGGAATAGCCGGGGTGGTCGTCATTTCCCGGGAAATCTCCTTGGACGGTTTTGTTGGGTGAGCGGGGAACAAGGTTGTCTAGGTTGCCATACCCGCCGCGGACGTAGAAAACACCGCCTTCTTTCGGCAGTGCGTTCGTGCTGATCGCCGTGTAGAAGTCGCCGAGGCCCTTCAAGTGCGCCAGGGTTTCGGTGGCGTTATTGGCCTCATAACCGAAGTATTGCGGGCCGTTGTGATGAGCGATGTAGTTGGCATACGTTGGGGCGCTGGTAGGATCGGTAGACTCGTGATCATATCCTTCCTGGAACCAACCCCAATTTACCGGCTTGTTGTGATCGCCGGCGATCTTCAAGATGTCGTCCTGAACGTCCAGAAGATCGAAGGAGGGCAAATTATCCTGGGCCGTGATGTTTTGAATCTGATTTCCCATAAAGGAGAGAGGCAAACTGGCAAAAGTGAGGTTGGAGGCCGGGGTGCTGGTCTCAGCTTCCCCGCTCTCGGTGGGCTGCTTTTCACCCGGCGGGTTCAAAAGGGCTGCGAGAGCGTTGCCCCAGTAGGGTTGTGGATCGCCAGTCACGGGTAGTTGCCCGTTTGCGTATGTGCCTGTGCCGCCCAACGCCAGATTGGGATGCAGGACCCACTGCGTCATGCCCGATTGGCCGGCGATCATGGCGATGGCGTTTGGCGTAGACGGTCCGATCACGGTGTCAAAGAAGTTATCGAAAAGAGTGAAGCGGTCCGCGTACTGCCACAAAAATGGAGTGGTATCGCAATCCACATGGCCAACGACCAACTCGCCCTTTTGCACTTGCGCCTCTGTCGGGGCTGGTCCGGAATAGGTCGTTCCATCGGCGCTCAGTGTCCCGCCGGTTATGCCTTCTTCCGTAAAGGCATAGCGGTCATTGTGAGCCACGTTGCTGGCATCCAGATGCAGCTTGGCATCAATGGCCGTGTGGCCGTGATTCACGGAGTCCGTGTCCTCCGGGTACAAGAGAACTGAATTGCCGTTAACGTCCTTGACGGACTGGGGAATTAAGAATGGGGAGATGGTTTCAACCGCGCCAGATGTATTGGCGATCGGCTGGTAAAAGCCAGGAGTTTCGCTAGCGGGCTGCGAGAACAGTCCCCGGGCTCCGGGGTAGGTGCCAAAGTAGAAATCAAAAGAGCGGTTCTCCTGGAAGAGAACGAAGACGTACTTAATGTGCTTACGCAGCAGGTCGAGTTTCTGATCGTGGCTGAGATAAGGGAAGTCTTCCACGCGATGCGTGTATTGCGCAACTACATCGCTTGACTTCGGCGCAATTTCGACAATTTTCTTCTGATCCACTTGCTCGTCATTCTTTGGGTCTTGGGCCATTACTGTAACTGGCTGCAGCATCAACGCGGCAGCCGCCAGGTAAGCGCAACCGGCCTTCGCCCATTCTTTTATGTGCATACGTGCTCCTCTCAGATTGAAAGCTTTGTACCCGTGCGGTTTCCATCGCTGTTCCCCGGACACCGCCTGAGAGCTGAGGGATTCGGCGAGGGAATACTTCGCAGCACAAGGCTTAACAAAGGCGCGTGAATCGGGATTGTAACTTCTGTGAATAGCTGATAAAGACCAGTGGAAGAACAAAACCCCTGAAGAACTCGACAGCACCCTCATTCAGCGAGGTTTGCGCTAGCGTCCGTGCGCAGGAGGCGCCGGACGTATGATTTTGCTGCTCGTTGGCGTGAACGGCAGCTCTCGGCGATTAAGAAACTCTTGATGAGATTTCTCGCCCGTGACTCTTTTCGCTTGAATGCGAGGCGCCCATCGGAAACTTCTCCATTTCTGCTAGTCTTGGCGCCTGGCCTAAGCGAGACCTGGCTTTTCGCAACAGGTCTCAGCATTCGCGCCCGGCAATGACCGCAATATCTCACCCTGAGACTTTCGCTGAGGAATCCCCCTGCCCATAACCGCATAGCCTTCCCTTCAGCCCACGCCCTGCAGGCCTGAGAGAAACATTAAGTCTTGTTGTATGAATAAGATAGATAGAAATAGCGCTCCGTTGACACTCCGGCCCGTGCGCTCCAAGATTCCTTCAACTCTGGCCGAACCCGTGCAAGTTTATCGGTCACATTTAGAGGAGAGGCTCGCGTCTGCTCGCTGCTTCACTTCGCGGGCCGCAGAAATGGCCGTCATCCAATGAAGACACCTAGCTACAAGCTCCTGGGCCTCTTGTTGGGTTTTGCGGTCGCATTGCTTTCTTATCCGGCGTGCGTTCATTCACAGGAAACGACGCGCAAGGTCCTGAAACGCGTCGAGGCACAATACCCAAGCATTCTCAAAAAGCGGGGTATCGGCGGGGTCGTCCGCCTGCGCGTCGTCGTGAAAGCCGACGGCGCCGTCCGCGATACAGAAGTGCTTGGCGGCAGCGCCATTCTCGCCGATTCCGCTCAGAAGGCCGTGAAGCAGTGGGTCTTTGCTCCCGGCGCCGCCGAATCGATTGTGGAAGTTTCCGTCGTCTTTGATCCCACGCATACCCCGGACAACTAAGCCCCAGGGCTCCTCCGGCCTACCAGGGCAGGCATCACAGCAAACACACTAGCGCCATCACCAGGTAGACCGTTCCCGCAACAGCATCGCGCCGTGCTATGACGCAAGCTCGCACGCTGGCCCCCTCGCTTTTCTTCTGCCACAATCATTTCATCGCCATGACCGCCGACTCTGACATCCTGAAAGCCGCGCAAATTCTCCGCTCCGGTGGCCTCGTCGTTTTCCCGACGGAAACCGTCTACGGCCTTGGCGCCAACGCGCTCGATCCCTCGGCAATCCGCAAAATCTATGCCCTCAAGGGCCGCCCCACCACCAGCCCGCTCATCGTGCATGTGGCCAGCATCGAGCAGGCGCGCGCGCTCGCCGCTGATTGGCCGCTGGAAGCCGAACGCCTCGCCCGCAAATATTGGCCCGGCCCGCTCACGCTCGTCGTTCCGAAAAAATCCATCATTCCCGATGACGCCACCGCAGGCCTCCCCACCGTCGGCCTGCGCATGCCCCGGCATCCCGTGGCGCTCGCGCTCCTGCGCGAAGTGGGCTTCCCCATCGCCGCACCCAGCGCCAATCGCTTCACCCAGCTTTCCCCTACCACAGCGCAGCATGTCCGCGAAGCCTTCGGTGACGAGACGCCGTTTCTCCTCGATGGCGGCCCCTGCGAAGTCGGCCTCGAATCCACGGTGATCGCCGTAACGCCCGATGGCTTGGAAGTCCTCCGCCCCGGCATGGCGTTTGTAGAAGACGCACAAGAGGACAAGCCGGACGCGGCCACGATGCAACAACTCGAAGACGCCCACCGCTCCCCCGGCCAGCACAAAAAGCACTACAGCCCGCGCACGCGCGTTCTCCTCGTCAGCCGCGGCCATCTTCCCCGCAAAGGACGCGGCGCCTATCTCTGGCTCGCCTACAACGCCCGCGCCGCTTTCAAGCAGCGCATGCCGCAAAACGCGGACGACTACGCCGCGCAACTCTACGCCACGCTGCACGAACTGGACCGCCAATCCTTCGACTGGATCGCCGTCGAACTTCCCCCCGACACGCCGGAGTGGGCCCCCATCCGCGACCGCCTAACCCGCGCCGCCTATGAATAGGATGTAACCGAAGTGAACGAGATCGATAGTGGGTCACTTGCCGGTTTGCGCGCTCATCGGCCACAGCGGTCAACAGCAGCCGCAACGTAGTAACCTCACAGTCACCTATCTATCAACGTTATTGATCTCTTCCAGCCTTCGGAGTACTTTCTCTGCAACGAGCAATTTGCAACACGGAGGTGCGTCCTTGCCAATTTCCGCGGTGGATGCCATAAGTCCGGCCTTTCAGCACGCCAAACAGCAACTCCTACAACCGTTCCGCTTCACCCAATGGGTGCGCCTGGCCCTGGTCGGATTTCTGGCGGGAGAACTGGGTTCCGGCGGAGGATGCAACCCTAGTATCAACATACCCTCACCGCATCACCAGCGCGGATCGGAGCAGTTTCTTGGCGCGGCCTGGCCTTCACAACTGGCGGATCACCCGGCGATGCTCGCCGGACTGATCGCCTCTCTGATTGTGGTTGCACTTGGCTTGTTTGTGCTCTTCATTTACATCAACAGCGTGATGCGGTTCATTCTGTTCGACAGCATCGTGGCCAAGGAATGCCACATCCGCCAGGGGTGGGTGCGGCGCCGGCCTCACGGCCGTCGCTTCTTTGTGTGGCAGATTTTATTGATGCTGGTGACTTTCGCCGCTTTCGTCGTCCTGATCGGCATTCCGCTGGCGTTTACCTGGGCCATTGGCTGGTTGGAGCATCCTGGCGAACACGTGCTGCCGCTGGTGCTGGGCGCCATCGTGTTGTTCTTGTTCTTCCTTGCCCTCCTGGTCGTGGTGGCAGTGGTCCACGTATTGACCAAGGACTTTGTCGTTCCGCAAATGGCTTTGGAGGACATCAGCGCCATGCAGGGATGGCGCAGGTTATGGTTGTGGCTCAAAGCGGAGAAGGGCGGCTATGCCGGCTACCTCGCGATGAAAATTGGGCTGGCCATCGCGGCAGGTATCGCCATCGCGATCATCACGGTGATCGTGTTTCTGGTGCTGCTCATCCCCGTCGGCGGTGTTGGAGTGGTTGCCGTGCTGGCCGGGAAAGCGGCTGGGTTGACATGGGACGTCTACACCATCACGCTAGCCGTGGTGGTGGGGTGTATTGTGTTGGCGGTTCTTATCTTCGCAGTTGCGTTGATCTCCGTGCCTGCCATGGTGTTTTTTCCGGCGTATTCCATTTATTTCCTCGCGGCGCGATATCCAGCTTTGGCAGCGCTGCTCTCGCCCCCGCCGCCAGACTCGGCTGCACCTGCGTCGCCACCGCCGGAGACGCCGCCCTTGCCACCCACGCCGGCGCCCATCGGCTAAGGCACCTCAGCACCGGGCTGGGCCAGCAATTCGAGCCAAGACGCGGCAAGCTGTGTCTCTACCGGCATGGGCGCGACGTCCGCGCTTCCATCAAGCTGAGCCGCAGGAATGGCCGCGAGGTTTATCAGTAAAGTAGAACAGAACGCACAATCCGAGCTACAATGCCCGCACAATTTCCGTTCGAGGAGACTCCCATGCGTAAACTTTTCTCAACGCGTTTTCTGTTGGCTTCACTCATTCTGATCGCTGCAACATTCGTGGCCGTTGGCCATTTCGCAAAGGCCAGTGCGCAAACCGCCTCCGCCACCGACAAGCCCTTCGTCATCGAGTACTACTACAAAACCAAATGGGGCCACGCCGATGAGTTCATTGCGCTCTTCCGCAAGAACCACTATCCCGTGCTGAGAAAACAGGTGGAGATGGGCCGCCTCTTGAAAGTTACCGCCGTCGCTCCCGTCTACCACACCACCGAAGACGGCCGCTGGGACTATCGCGTCACCATCGTTTACAAAAATGCCGCCATCGCCAACGATGGCTACGACTCCGCGCCCCTTCTCAAACAACTCTTCCCCGATCAGGACACCTTCAAGAAGGAAGAGCAGCGCCGCTTCGAAATCCTCGATGCCCACTGGGATTTGCCTATCAAAGACGTCGACCTCGACGCGAAGTAAGCCGCACCACTAGCGAGTCCGCGACCGCCGTGTATCACTCTATAAATTGTCCAGGAAGAATTTCGTCACGCGGTTCCACAACACCCGCTCCGCCGCCAGATCGCTCACCCCGTGGCCTCGCCCGGGGAACGCCATCACCTCGACGTACTTCCCCGCTTTGATCAAATCATCAATCAGCGCCAGCGTGTTGGAGTAATGCACGTTGTCGTCGCCCGTGCCATGCGCGATCAGCAGCTTCCCCTTCAACTTCCCCGCGTTCTTGATAGGAGAAGATTCCTCGTAGCTTTCCTCGTGCTCCGGCAGCAGCCCCATATACCGCTCCGTGTAGATCGTGTCGTAGAAATGCCAATCCGTCACCGGCCCGCCCGCGAATCCTACTTTGTAGATGTCCGGCGCCTCGAACATCGCATGCAGCGTCATATGCCCTCCGTAGCTCCAGCCGTGTATGCCGATGCGTTCCGCGTCCACGTAGGGCTGCGACTTCAGCCATTCGCCGCCGTCCCGCTGATCGGAAAGCTCCTGCGCGCCGAAGCGGTACTGGATGGGCTCCTCGAACACGTGGCCACGCCCCGCGGAGCCGCGATTATCCAGCGAAAAAATGATGTAGCCCTTTTGCGCCATCATCTGGTGCCACAGGAACCCGCCGCCCATCCACGCGTTCTCGACCACCTGCGCGTGCGGCCCGCCGTAGGTGTACACAATCACCGGATATTTCTTCGCCGGGTCAAAGTTGGGCGGCTTGATCATCGAACAATTCAGCGACACCCCGTCGTGCGCCTTGATCGTGAAGAACTCCACCGGCGACAAGTGGTAATCGGCCAGCTCCGCCACCTTGTTTTCGTTCAGCGTGGCCAGCTTCGTGCCGTCCGCGCGATAAAGATCCTGCCGCGGTGGCGTGTTCGCGTTGGAGTATGTGTCCACATAATTCCACGCATTCGGCGCGAAATTCACGTGGTGCGTGCCGTCTTCCTTGGTGATCCGTGCGAACCCGCCGCCATCCAGGCCGACGCGATACACATGCCGCTCCAGCGGCGATTTCTCCGTCGCCGTGAAGTACACCACGCCCTTCTCTTCATCCACACTGTCCACGTGGTCTACTTCCCATTCGCCTGTCGTCAGTTGCAACGGCGGCTTCCCCGAAACATCGTACAAATAAAGGTGGCGATAGCCGCTGCGCTCGCTGGACCACAGAAATCGCTTGCCATCCTTCAGAAAATGCAGGTCATCGCTGACGTTGATCCAATAGTCATCTTTATCCGAAAGCATGGTGGAGGTTTTCCCCGTGGCCGTGTCGGCGAGCAGCACATCCAGCATCGTTTGCGCACGATTGAGCCGCTGAATCGCCAGGCGCTTCGAATCTGGCAGCCAGTTCACACGCGGGACGTACACGTCCGTTTCCGCGCCCAGGTCCATCGCGCGCGCCTCGCCGCCTCCCACGGGCGCAACAAATACGCGCACCACGGGATTCGTCCCTCCCGGCACCGGATACCTCTGCAGCTCCGCTTCACCTGTGAATGACTCGAAATTTACCAGCGAAAATTGCGTCACCTTCCGCTCGTCCATTTCCAGATAGGCGATCGCCGAGGAATCCGGCGCCCACCAATAACCCGTGAAAATGTCCAGCTCTTCGGTGTACACCCAATCCAGCTCGCCCTTTCGCACTTCCTCCGTGCCACCGGCCGTCAGCGCGCACTCTTTTCCATCAGCCGTGCTCACCAACCACACGTTGTGCTCGCGCACAAAGCTCACGTACTTCCCGTCGGGCGAAATCTTCGCGTCGCTCAAACCCTCTTTCCCGTTCACAAGCACGCGCGACATCTGGCTCTTCAAATCGAACCACGCCAGCGCGTGCGGCCCTTCGAAAAGCAGCGCGTCGCCTCCCGGCGCCCATTGATACTGCGCTGGGGGACGCCTCCCTGCGCCCGTCGCTTGCGTCTCCTTACTCGGCGCCGCTGGCAGGGCGCTTTCCAGTTTTTCCACGGAGACCAGCAGCGCGCGTTCGCCTGTCTCGGCGTCCATCGTCCAGAGCTCCGGCTTCGCGTCCTTGCCGCTGCCTTTAATCTCGAAATAGCTGAGCCGCTGGTTGTCCGGCGCCCAGGCAATGCCTCGCGTCAAGCGCCCGCTCAAACTCGGCTGCGCAAAGATGCGATCAACCGTAAGTTCGCCGGGCTTGGCCGCTGTCGCTGTTTTTTGCTGAGCAGAAACGCTGTACTGCCCGCCAATTAACAAACTCAGCAGCAGCCCGGACACAACCGCGGCGCGCACCACTATGCGGGAACGCATGCAACCTCCTTGGAAATCGAATGCCGATTCTTACTCGCCCCTGCGCCTATCCCGGCGGCCAGCGGAAATTCCGCCCTCCCAGCAAATGCAGGTGCAAATGAAACACAGACTGCCCCGCGCCGCTCCCGTTGTTAAACACTGTGCGATACCCCGCCAGCAAGCCGCGCTCCTTCGCAATCTTCGCCGCCGCCATCTGCAGCTTGCCCAACAGGGCCGCATCCTCTTCGCTGGCCTCATGCAACGACGCGAAATGCTTGCGCGGGCACAGCAGTATGTGCGTCGGCGCTTGCGGGTTGATGTCCTCAAACGCAAAAATCTCTTCCTCGTCCAGCACCAGTTTCGCCGGAATTTTCTTCGCGCCGATTTTGCAGAACAGGCAATTCGCGTCCATCAGTTTCCTCCTGAAGGCGGCACCTCATCCAGTCGCAGCACCATGGGCGTAAATCCCTCCTCGGCCCGCAGTTGCTCCGCAAAATCCTGCGCCGCGCTTTCGCCGGATATTTTCCCCACGCGCACACGGTAAAACGTTCCGTCGGGTGCATCATACTGCTGAATGTAGATCGGCGTGTATGAGGCGTTCAGGCGGTCCCGCAGCCTCTCGGCGTTCCCGCGATCCCGGAAAGCCCCCACCTGCACGGTGAAAAATCCTTCCGTGGGATCCACGTTCCCCAGCACTTCCAGCCGCACGCGCACCACGCCCGGCCCGATCGATTCGATCTCCCGCGCCGCCGCCATCGAAAGATCAATCACGCGGTTCTCCACGAACGGCCCGCGGTCCGTGATACGCACCACCGTCGATTTGTTGTTGCTGAGATTCGTCACGCGCACCATGGTCTCAAACGGCAACGTGCGGTGCGCCGCCGTCAGCTTGTGCATGTCGTAGGTTTCGCCATTCGACGCGCGGCGTCCGTGAAACGGATTCCCATACCAGGAAGCGTTGCCTTCTTCGGTGTAGCCCACCGGCGCGGGCGCTGCCGGAGTCTTGCCGTGTTTCGCCGCTGGCGCAACGGGAGCGGGCGCTGGGGAAACGTCCGTGTCGCGCTTGGCCTTTTCGCTGGTTTCTTCCGGCGTCTCCGCGGGTTGTGTCGGAGCCGGCGGATGCTGGTTGGCGACGGGGCGTTTCGCAGCACACCCGATGCTGCAAGCGCTCGCCACCACCAGAACTGCGCCAAACGAAAGCCGGTTCGCTGTCACGGTTTTGGTTCTTGCGGTGTGCGCGCCGCCACCCGCTCTTCCAGCTTCTTTGCCGCTTCCGACAGCTTGTCGGAAACTTCCCGCAGAAACTGCGCCGTGCGCTTCTCCGTCACCGGCGCGACCTCTTCATCCAGATACTTCCGCAGGCGCGTAATCTCGTCGTCCAGTTTCCGCCCGAATTCTTCGAATTTGTCCATAAGTCCTCTTCGCCGGATTGCGCGGCGCGTTTCCGGTATTATAGGAATGCGACCTGAAGCCCGCAAGGAGGACGGTTGGCCCTTCCCTACCATTGGCAACTGCGCTTCGCGCGCTGGAAGCAAATCTTTGGCAACATGTTTGGCGGCTCCGGCGAAAAGCGCCCGCAACTCTGCCCCGCGTGCGGCGCCCTCGTCGGCATCCACTCTAATCGCTGCCACGAATGTGGCACCAGCCTGCGCTTTTCCCTCGCCGCCTGGAGCAAAGGTCTATCCGAGTTTTTCGGCGGCCACGCCCCGGTCACCGTGGTCGTCCTCATCGTCAATGTACTCATGTTTGGCGTCAGCATGCTGCGCTCGATCCATTCGGGAGGCAGCCTCGGTTTATTCGGTGGCATGAGTGGCATCGAGCTTTACCGTCTCGGTGAAAATCTTCCCTTTCATAGCGGATTGTGGGCCTGGTGGCGCTTGATCCTCGGTACCTTCCTTCATGGTGGGCTGCTGCACATCGGATTCAACATGATGGTCCTCATGGATATTGCGCCCGTCGTCGAAGAGTTGTTCGGCTCCGCTCGTTTTCTCTTCCTCTATGTCGCCTGCGGGATTGGTGGCTCACTTTGTAGCACCATACTCGGAAGTCATCCTTCTGTCGGTGCCAGTGGCGCCATTCTCGGGCTCATCGGATTGCTCCTTGCCGTCACCACACGGCGTAGCGGTGCCAGCATGCAGGCGATGCGCTCACGCCTGATTTCCTGGGTGGTTACGATTTTCGCCTTTGGCTTTCTCTTCCCGGGAATCGATAACTGGGGCCATTTTGGTGGCCTCGCCACTGGCTTTCTCCTGGGCAGGGTCTTCGCCGATCGCCAGCCGGCCCCGGGTCCCGAGCGCACGCGCGCCTACCTTCTCGGTTGGCTCGCGGGCGCTGTGGTTATCGCCGCGTTTGTGTTTATGTTCCTTCAGTTGAATAACCCGCTGCCCGAATGAGCAGCGGCCAGAGAGGTGGATAAACTCTCGCCATGAACGACATACCGCGTCTCTTCCAAGCCTTCGTCGGCCCGGCTATTTTCGTCTCCGCCTCCGCCCTTTTTGTGCTCTCCCTCAATGTTCGCCTGATGGGCATGGTCAGCCGCCTTCGCCAGTACCTGCACCACAAATACGCCGCCACAAAACAGGGACGCCCCGCGGAAGCCGAAGCCTACGCCGCGCAGATTGCTTCCATCGAAAAACGCGCCGAGTTGATTCGCGTTGCCTTCCTGCTCACTTTGGTTTGTCTCGCGGGAACGGTCTTGACTTGCCTGCTGCTCGGCCTGGGTTTGTATTGGCGCATTGCCGAGCTTCTCGCCGCCATCGTCTTCGTGCTTTCACTCCTCAGCCTGCTGGCCGGCACGATTTACTATCTCCGTGAAGTGAAAGTCGCCCTCAGCTCCGTCCGCGACGAAGCCGCCGACTCGCGTTTCATGGACTTGTCCGAGGACTCCGCCTCCGTCGGCGAACGCCGCGGCCCTTCCCCGCTCTAGCCACCTTAGCTCTTGTGGCACAGTCACTCATGACTGTGCTCTTGGGTTTCCTTATGAAGGGTTGATCCCGCAGAGCGGGATCAACCCTTGTCTCGGGAATGGCTCCGGCTTTACACTCGCGTGAGCGTCGCGCTGCGCGCGGCTTCCAGGAGTTTGGCGGCATTCCCGCGTATGTCGCCGTGACCAAACACGCCGGTGCCGATGACCAGCAATTCCGCACCGGCTTTCACTACATCGGCCACCGTGGTCAAATCGACTCCGCCATCCACTTCGATGCGGAAGTCCAGCTTGCGCTCGGCACGCATGCGCGCCAACGCCGCGATCTTGTTCAGGGAATTCGGGATGAACTTCTGCCCGCCATAGCCGGGATTCACGCTCATCACCAGGACGTGATGCACCAGGTCCAGAACTTCCGTCAGGAGTTCCACTGGCGTCGCCGGATTGACCACCACTCCCGGTTTGCAGCCATGTTGCGCGATCAGGTGCAGGGTGCGGTCCAGGTTGGCGCACGCTTCCTGATGAACAGAAATCCAATTTGCGCCGGCGTCGGCGAACGCGGGTATGAACAGATCCGGGTCCTCGATCATCAGGTGACAATCCAGCGGAACGCTCACGACCTTTCGCAACGACGCCACCAGCGGCGGCCCAACGGTGAGGTTCGGCACGAAGTGGCCGTCCATCACGTCCACATGCAAAGCCGTGCCGCCACCTTCAATCGCCGCATGCACATCGCTGCCCAGTTGCGCAAAGTTGCTGGCCAGAACCGACGGCAGCAATTCGATTTTCGTCATGAATGGATTTGCGCTCCTTCCACCCGAACTTTGATTATACGACGTACGGCTGGCCTCTGGCCCAGCTTCAGAAGGCTAGAGTTCGACATTCCGCCATGGAACGACGCAACGCAGTACCTGGCTTTCCTGCGCCAGTTCCAGGGCCATCATTACATCAATCACCTGTTTCGGCGCAACCTGCAACGCGGCCTGGCCGAGCAACACATCGCGGACATTCGCGTAGAATTCACGCCAATCCCCGTGCGAGGCGACTTTTCGTTTTCGCGTTTGGCCATCTGCGACAACCGTCAGCTCGCCCCAATTTTCCTCCGGATCGAGAACCCACGATTCGCCTTTTGGAATATCCTCGCGGCGGAGCGCCGGCTCCAGCGCATCAAATTCATTTTTGATGAAAGTTCCCTTTTCGCCGAGAAGCACAAAGCGCGGCCGCGGCGTGGCACACAGCATGGTAGCGCACAGATGAGCGCGCAGGTTGCCGGGATAAAAGAAGCAGATGTCGAAGGCATCGTCGGTGAGAAATCCTGGGCGCTCGATGCGGATGTCGGCGGCAACCGCTTCCGGCGGGCCGAAGAGCATCATCGCGTGGTCCATCAGGTGGGGGGCCAGGTCGAAAAGGATGCCGCTCCCAGGGCCGGGCACTTCCCGCCAGGCATTTGGACGCGAGGTGGGCCGGTAGCGATCATAGTGCGTCTCCAATCGCAGGATTTGCCCCAATTCACCGCCGGCGACGACCTGACGCACGGCTTGAAAATCGGCGTCGAAACGCCGGCTGTGGAATGCGGTCAGGAGGCGGCCGCATTTTTGGGCCATGCGAAAAAGCTCGAGGGCTTCCGGCAGAGTGGGGGTGATGGGCTTGTCCACCACGACGTCGCGCCCGGCTTCCAGGCATTGCACCGCGAAGGGGAAGTGCGTCTGGTTAGGCGAAGCAATCACCAGCAGCCGGATGGAATCGATGGCCAGGAGTTCCTCGATGCTGCGCACGATGCGCGCACCGGGATAGCGCTTGGCGGCTTCGTCGCCACTGCGTTGCAGCACGGCGGCAAGCCGCAGCCCGGGGACGGCATGGATCAGCGGCGCGTGAAAGTACCGCCCTGCCAGGCCAAACCCAATGAGTCCTACGTCGATCATGCGCCGCGCTCCAGGAAATGTGTGAAATCGTCAGCAGTGTATCACCGACGCGTCAGCCGCCGCCGTGGAGATCGCACATCCGGCATTTGTTCCCGCCGCGGTAACGTTATATCCTTTGCGCGTGGAAAAAGGTCCTCCGCAACGTGGCCCGACGCTGGGCCTGTATCTCGGCCTGATCGTCACGATCCTGGCAGTGCTGGCCTATGCCGGCTACATCACGCGGCAGTTTTCGGGGCTTCGCAAGCTGCAGGGCGAAATGGTGGACCGCAACCGCAAGGATTCGCTGCAACTCCTGCGCATCCAGAACGATTTGAATTCGCTGGGGCTGGCCATGCGGGACATGCTCGATGCCAGCGAGCCTTACCCACTGATCGCCTGGACCGCGCAATTCGATCGCACCCGCAACGATCTAAGCGCGGCGCTCAAGCAGGAAGAAAATCTGGCGGAGGCCACGCGCACCAGCGACCAGCGCCTCTACTTGACCCAGTCGTTGACGCAATTCTGGGACGCCTGCGACCGCATGTTCTCGCAGACGCAAAATGGGCAGGAGCAGGCCGCGCGCGAGCAGATTCGCGACACTCTGCAGCCGCAGCAAGCGGCACTGAGTTCCGCGGTTTCCCGCCTGCTAGTGCAAAACAATGAAGGCGAGGAGCAGGCCGCCGCGCGCATCGCGGAGATCTACGATCGTGTGCAGCGCCAGCTCTACTATTTCCTGGCCGCGATTCTGCTGGCGATTGTGGTCACCAGCCTGTATATGATCCGCTACAACCGGCGGATTTTTGCGCACGTCGCGGAATTGTCGCTGCAACGCAGCGAGCTGGCGCAGAAGCTGATCGCCACGCAGGAATCCACGCTGCGGCACATCTCGCGCGAGCTGCACGATGAATTCGGCCAGGTGCTCACGGCGATTGGCTCGCTGTTGCGCCGCGCCGATAAAGACATGCCAGAAAACTCGGCCCTGCGCGGAGATTTGCAGGAAGTGCGGGAGATCGCTCAGTCCACGCTGAACAATATCCGCAGCCTGTCGCAGGCGCTGCATCCCGTTTTGCTTGAAGAGGCCGGGCTGGAAAGCACGCTCGATTGGTACATCCCCACGGTGGAGCGCCAGACAGGGCTCGCGCTGCATTACGAAAAATCGGGCCAAGCGTTTCCTTTGGAAACAAGCGCGAGCGTGCAGCTTTACCGTGTATTGCAGGAGGCTCTCAATAATGTAGCGCGGCATTCCGCCGCTAAAGAAGGCTGGGTCCGTTTGCGCTTTCAGCCGGCCAGCCTGGAACTGGAAGTGGAAGATCGCGGCAAGGGATTCGCGCCTCCGGCAGGTCACACTGGTATCGGGTTGGTGGCCATGCGGGAACGCGCGGAAATTCTTGGCGGCACGCTGAAGGTTACGCCGGTTGCGGGCGGAGGCACGCTGGTGCAGATCCACATTCCGCGGGAAAGGGCGGAAACGCATGGCGAATAAATTGAGAGTTCTGCTGGTGGACGACCATGCGTTGGTGCGCCGCGGGTTCCGCCGCATGCTGGAGGACGAGCCAACGTTTCAGGTTGCCGGCGAAGCGAGCGATGGCCTGGAAGCGGTGGAGCTGGCGCTGGAGTTGCGCCCCGATGTCATCGTGATGGATTGTGCGCTGCCGCAGATGAACGGCATTGAAGCGTCGCGGCGCATTCTGGCGAAGCTGCCGGAAACCGCCATCCTGATGCTGAGCATGCATTCGGAAGACACGCTGGTGAAGCAGGCGATGGAAGCGGGCGCGCGGGGCTACATCCTGAAGAACGCGATGGACCTGGACCTCGTCAGCGCGATCAAGAAAGTGGCCGAGGGCCAGACCGTGCTTGATCCGCAGATTGCGCGAGGCGGGGCGCTGAAGGGCGAGCGCGACACCGGGCTCACGCCGCGCGAGCTGGAAATCCTGCAGCACATCGTCGCCGGTAAATCGAACAAGGAGATTGCCACGGAATTGAGTTTGAGTGTAAACACGGTGTCCGTTCATCGCGCGAATATCATGGACGCACTGGGCATCCACAAAACAGCCGAGCTGGTTGTCTATGCGATCCGCAACGGGCTGGTGAATCTTCCGTGAAGCGCCGCGATTTCATTCGGCAGGCCGTTGGTGCGGGGCTGATCCACGGGGCGTTTCCCCGCGCCCTGCCCGCCGCCTCGGCAGGATTTCGTTTTGTGGATGTTACCGGCAACGCTGGCCTGCGCTTCCAGCACAACAGCGGCGCGTACGGCGGCAAGCTGCTTCCCGAAACCCTGGGATCCGGCTGCGCATTTCTGGATTACGACGCGGATGGCTGGCAGGACATTCTTCTGGTGAACTCGATGGATTGGCCGGGGCACAAGCGCCAGCGGACGACCATGAAGTTGTATCGTAACAACCGCAACGGCACGTTCACCGATGTCACTCAGGCGGCGGGCCTGGACGTGGAATTGTACGGCATGGGCGTGGCGGTGGGCGACTACAACAATGACGGCTTTCCGGACATTTTCATTTCCTGCGTGGGACAGAGCCGGTTGTTCCGCAACACCGGCAAGGGCACATTCCTCGACGTCACCAAGGCCAGTGGCCTGCTGGGGAAACAAGGGCTGAGCAGTTCGGCGATCTGGTTCGATTATGATCGCGATGGTTTCCTCGATCTATTCGTCTGCAATTACGTGCATTGGACCGCGGAGACCGACGTCTTTTGCAGCCTCGATGGCAAAAACAAATCCTATTGCACGCCGGAAGCGTATCGCGGCGACACCTGCTGGCTCTACCACAATCGGGGCAACGGCACGTTCGAGGATGTAACCGCGACCAGCGGCATCTTCGACAGCAGTTCCAAATCGCTCGGCGTGGCCATGCTGGACTACGATCAGGACGGCTGGCCGGACCTGCTCGTCGCGAACGACACGCAGCCCAACAAGCTGTACCGTAATTTGCACAACGGCAAATTTAAGGACGCCGCCGTGGAGGCGGGCCTGGCGTTCAGCGTCGACGGCAAGGCGCGTGCCGGCATGGGCGTGGACGTGGCCGACTACGACAATTCCGGGAAGCCGGGCATCATCATCACCAATTTTGATAACGAGATGATCGGACTCTACCGCGAGACGGGCCAGGCCTACGACGATGTGGCCATGCAAACGGGACTTGGCGCGGCTTCGCGGAACACCTTGGGCTTCGGCTGCGTTTTTTTTGACGCGGACCTGGACGGGCTTTTGGATATCGCCGTCGCCAACGGCCACATTGATGATACGGTGCGCCACATTCGCGGCAACGTCGGCTACGCGCAGCCCGCGCAGCTTTTTCTGAACCTGGGCCGCGGCAAATTCCGCGACATTGCCGGCGATATCGGCGGCGGATATGATTTGCCCAAAGTCGGGCGCGGCCTGGCCGTCGGCGATTTCGATCATGACGGCGATCAGGATCTTCTGCTCACCACCAACAATGGGCCGGCGTTTCTCTATCGCAATGACCAACTCTCCGGCAATCGCAGCATTCGCTTCCACTTGGTTGGCACCAAATCGAATCGCGACGCCATCGGTGCGAATGTGCGGATTTTCTTCAATGGGCAGGCGGAGATGCGCGTCGTTCGCAGCGGCTCCAGTTATTTGTCGCAATCGGAATTGCCGGTAACGTTTGGCCTGGGCAAGCAAGACGTCATTGACCGCGTGGTTGTGGAATGGCCCAGCGGGCAGAGCCAGGAGCACCAAAAAATAAAGGCCGGGAAGGCCTACCAAATCATTGAAAATAAAGGCATTAAGGAAATCTTCCAGTTCTAATACTTTCGCAGTATTGTCAACCTCCACGCCCCGCTCTATAAACGATGCAACATTGAACCGCTTCCTAAGCAGGCCCTGCCTTCGCCTGATCTGGAGGCACCCCAACAAAGAAAGATTGCGGCCGGAAACACGACCTTCCGGCCGCATTTTTCATTCTGGGGAAGGGGCAGTTGAACTAGGTTGGATGGGGGGGGAATGGAACGCTGGCGCTCGCTTGGCGTGTTTGTCCTCGTTGTAACCGCAATTTATCTCTACGCCTATCCATCCGCGACCCTCTTCTATGCCGGCGCGGTTCTTCTGCACACCGGTCTGGGTGTGCTGGTCTCGCTGGCGCTAGCGGTTTTTCTTTTTCGAGGAATCGGCAAGGAGCGGTTGCTGGCGCGATTCGGCTGGATTCTGTTCGCGGCTGGCGCGGCTCTGGGTCTGGCGTTGATTCGCCTGGGAACGCCGCATCGCTTGAAGGCCTGGTTGTATGCACATATTGCCCTGTGCACTTTGGGCGTGATTTTTCTGGCGGCTTCCTGGCTCTCCGCAAGAGGGTGGCTGGGCACGAGCTATGGCCGGCAAATAGCCGGATTAGTCGGCCTGCTGCTGGTGACCACTGGTATCGCAGCGGGCGCCTGGTATGCCCGGGAATTTGTTTGGAAGAATCGCTACGTCGTGCAGAATCCGCCGATTTCGCCGGCCACGATGCTGCAGGAGGGCGACGGCCCCCCTGGAAAATTCTTTCCGAGTTCCGCGCAAACCACCGACGGTCAGTACATCCCTTCAGGGTATTTCCTGAAATCGCAAGCCTGCGAACGCTGCCACGCGGACATTTACAAACAGTGGGAAAGCTCGATGCACCATTTTTCGTCGTTCAACAACCAGTGGTACCGCAAGAGCATCGAGTACATGCAAGACGTCGCCGGGGTGCAACCGTCGAAGTGGTGCGCGGGTTGCCATGATCCCGCGTTGCTCTTCAGCGGGATGATGGACACACCGATCAAGCAGAACGTTGACAAACCCGAAGCGCAGGCCGGCCTGAGTTGCATGATGTGCCACAGCATCGTGCAGGTGAAGAGCACTATGGGGCAGGGTGATTTGGTCCTGGAATACCCGAAGCTGCACGAACTGGCCGCGAGCGACAATCCCATCATTCGCGGCCTTCATGACTTCATGGTCCGCCTGAATCCGGAGCCCCACCGCCGCGTGTTTCTGAAGCCTTTCATGCGCCAACAGGTGCCGGAGTTCTGTTCCGGATGCCACAAGGTGCATCTTGACGTGCCGCTGAATGGCTACCGCTGGGTTCGGGGTTTCAACGAGTACGACAACTGGCAGGCCAGCGGCGTTTCCGGGCAGGGCGCGCGGTCATTTTATTACCCGGCCACCCCGATGATGTGCGCGGACTGCCACATGCCGTTGGTGCCATCGAAGGACGAAGGCAACATTGACGGCTACGTGCACTCGCACCGCTTCCCCGGAGCGAACACCGCGGTGCCCGTTGCGAATGAGGATGCCTCGCAACTGGAAGCGAGCCGGAACTTTTTGCAGGATAAAGAGCTCAGCGTGGATGTTTTCGCGATTGCACCAGCAGGCAGCAAGGGAGAGCAAAAATCCACGGAAGCGCCGAAACAGGAACTCTCGACAACATTTGCGGTGGGCGAAGAGGCGGATGTTTCCCTGCCGAAAGGCCCGGCTGGAGAAGCGCGGGAGATCACCGCGCCTCTTGGACGCGTGGATGCGGCGGTGCGCCGCGGGGATGATGTGCTGGTGGAAGTTGTCGTGCGTACGCGCAAGGTCGGGCATTTCTTCCCGGGAGGCACGATTGACGCCTTCGACGTCTGGGTGGAATTGCAAGCCACGGATGACAAAGGGCAGACGATTTTCTGGAGCGGCAAGGTGGAGGACGATGGCAAAGGTCCGGTCGATCCCGGAGCGCATTTCTACAAATCGCTGCAGATAGATGCGCACGGCAATCCCATCAACAAGCGCAATGCGTGGGCCAGCCGCGCTGTTGTTTATGTTCGGCTGATACCTCCCGGCGCCGCGGATACAGTGCACTACCGCCTGCACGTGCCGGAAAACGCGGGCGAACACATTAACCTCCACGCCAAGTTGAACTACCGGAAATTCCAGTGGTGGAACACGCAATTCGCATTCGGGGGCGTGCCCGACCCGCACTCGACGGGCGACGTTACGCCGGACCACGACGACCGCAAGTGGAACTTCAACGGAGATCTCTCCCATGTTTCGAGCAAGACCCCGGCGATTCCCGATTTGCCGATCATCACCGTGGCGGAAGACTCCAAAAGCCTGCGCGTTTTACCAAAATCGGCTGCCGCACCGAAGCCTCAAGTGCAGTGGGAAAAAGAGGACTGGACGCGCTGGAATGATTACGGCATCGGACTGTTTCTGCAAGGCGACCTGAAAGGCGCGGAGCAGGCGTTCGCGAAAATTACGGAGATGGATCCGCAAAACCCCGACGGCTGGACAAACGTCGGGCGTGTGCGCGTACAGGAAGGAAACACCGAGGGTGCGCGCGAGGTTTTGCTGAAGGCCCTGGCGCTGAAGCCGGGCCTGGCGCGGGCGAATTTCTTTTACGCGCGCGTTTTGAAGGAGGAGGGCAAGTACGACGAGGCGGCGCAGGCATTGCAAGCCGTGCTGGCGCAGTACCCGCGCGACCGCGTGGTCCACAACGAATTGGGCCGCGTGCTCTTCCTGCAGAAGCGCTACGCCGATGCGGTGAAAGAGCTCCAGCAGACTCTCGCGATCGACCCGGAAGATCTCCAGGCGAATTACAATCTGATGCTTTGCTACACGGGCCTGGGCGACGAGGCGCGTGCCAACGAACATAAAGAACGATACCTGCGCTTCAAAGCCGATGAAGCCTCGCAGGCGCTGACCGGGGCGTACCGCCAAGCGCATCCGGAAGACAACAATGAACGCCAGTCGATCCACGAGCATGTTTCGGTCCCGCTCGGCCCCGTAACGGGGGCGAAATCCGCGAAGGCCGCTGCCATGGTAAAGAACACGCCGGTCAAGAAGGCTGTGGCAGGCGCTGGCCGTTGAGCATGCACACTCTTTCCGCAAGCAAAGGACAACGGGAATGACCTGGATCAAGACGGTAAAAATGGAAGACGACGAGCAGGTGCGCAACGCCATGATGGAACAGCGCAAGCTCTATCCCATGGAGTACGCGACGCCCGTGTCGATTGTGGATCACGGCATTGAGAACAGCATCGTCGGTTCGCACAGCCTGATTCCGGAGGCGCTTTTTCATGCCTTCAGCACGTTTGGGGCGCTGATGTCGCCGGAGCTGCCTCTGCGGCGCGATCAGCACGAAATGATCGCCACGATGGTTTCGGTGACGAACCGCTGTTTCTATTGAATCGAATCCCACGCAGAGTTTCTGCGTCGCGTCACATTGCAGAATGAAATGGTGGAGGCCTTGCGCAAGGATTTCCGCACTGCCCCCATTAGCGAGCAGGACAAAACGATGCTGGAGTATGTGGTGAAACTTACGAAAGATGCGACGCAGTGCAGCCCCGCGGACCACAAGAAACTGCGCGCCGCGGGCTTCGACGACCGCGCCATTCTGCAGATTACGCTGATCGCCTCGTGGTTCAATTACATCAACCGCGTGGCTGATTCTTTGGGCGTGGGACGTGAAGAAACGGCGGAGGGCCAGTGAAGAGATATTGGGGGCTGCTCTTTCTGCTATCGTGCGCGATGGGAGCGAGCGCGCAATCGCCGCAGGGTTCTTCGGCCAGCACAGTCACGTTTCGCGACATCACGCAAAGGGCCGGCATCCATTTTGTCCACAACAATGCCGCCTTTGGTAAGAAATACCTGCCTGAGACGATGGGTCCGGGTGTGGCTTTCATTGACTACGACAACGATGGCTGGCCCGACATCTTCATCGTGAATGGAATGGACTGGCCGGGCCATGCCTCCAAACACAGCACGCCGAAGCTGTACCACAACAATCACGACGGCACATTCACCGATGTGACGCACAAAGCCGGCCTGGACGTCGAAATGTTCGGCATGGGCGTGGCGGTGGGCGATTACGACAACGACGGCTACGACGATCTCTTCGTAACCGCACTGGGACAGAACCGGCTCTTCCACAATAATGGCAACGGCACGTTCACGGACGTGACGCAAAAAGCGGGTCTGCTGGGGCCGAAGGAATTCAGCACCAGCGCGGCATGGGTGGATTATGACAGGGACGGCAAGCTGGACCTGGTGGTGGCGAATTACGTGCAATGGTCGCTCGAAGGCGATCTCTACTGCACGCTCGATGGCAAGAGCAAATCGTACTGCACGCCCGAGTCTTACAAGGGTGCGTCCGTGCGGCTCTGGCACAATCGCGGCGACGGCACCTTTGAAGATGCGACCAAAAAATCGGGCGTTTGGGAGCCCACGTCAAAAACCCTGGGAATCGCGATTCTGGACTATGACAACGATGGCTGGCCCGACCTGCTGTTTTCCAACGACACGCAGCCGAACAAACTCTATCGCAATAACGGCAATGGCACGTTTACGGAGAAGGCCGTCGTAGCGGGAGTGGCCTTCAGCGAAGACGGCGTGGCACGCGCGGGAATGGGCGTGGATGCGGCGGATTACGATCGCTCCGGCATGGCCAGCATCCTGATCACGAATTTTTCCAACCAGATGCTTTCGCTGTATCACAACGAGGGGAAAGGATTGTTTGTGGATGAGGCGCCGCGATCGGAAGTCGGGCGCAATTCCCTGCTCACTCTCGGGTTCGGCTGTTTTTTCTTCGATTACGACCTGGATGGATGGCCGGACATTCTGATCGCCAATGGCCACATTGACGGAGATATCCAGCGTGTGCAGCCCAATGTGAAGTACGCCATGCCTCCGCACATATTCCGCAACCTCGGAAAAGGGAATTTTCAGGAAGTGACCAACAGCCTGGGCGCGGGCTTCGCCACGCCGCGCGTGGGACGTGGCGCGGCTTATGGCGATATCAACAACGATGGCCGGCTGGACCTCCTGCTCTCGACCAACGGCGGGCCGGTCTATCTTTTTGAGAACGATTTTACCGGCAGCCCGGCCGCCGCGAATAAAAGCCTGCGTATAAAACTGAGCGGAACGAAATCCAATCGCGATGGCATCGGTACGGCGGTGAAGCTGACCGCCGGCGGCGAATCTCAGTCAGAGATGCTGCGTAGCGGCTCCAGTTACCTTTCGGCAAGCGAACTGGTGTTGACCTTTGGCCTTGCGATGCACGAGCAAGCGGATAGCATCGAAATTCGCTGGCCCAGCGGGCAGGTGGACAAACTGACGAATGTTGCGGCGGGCCAGACGATTACCGTGACAGAAGGAAAGGGCATCACCGCCAGCAGGAAATACGGCACGCGCTAGGCTAGGAGCTTGCCTCCGTAATGCGCAGGCGATGCGCGGCGACGAGCGCCTGCCCCAGGCTGATGCCGCCATCCCCGGCGGGCACCTCGGTGTGAAAATACACTTCAAAATTTTGTTTGCGCAGCGCGGCAAGCAGCAACCGAAACAGCAGAATATTCTGAAAGCAGCCGCCGCTGAGGCACACGCGATTCAGCCCATGCGCCTCGCGGAGTTTCTCCGCGAGGCCGAGCAATAAGGAAGCCAGGCCATTGTGAAACCTGCGGCTGATGTCCGCGGCACGCGCCCCCCGGCGAATATCATGCAGCAGCCAATCGAAGAGTGTGCGCGTGCCGATCCGCCACGCTTCCCCGGCAAGCTGCAATTCAAACGGATAAGCGCTCTCGTCAGTGGATTCATGGGCCGCCATTTCGAGTTCGATGGCGGCTTGCGCTTTATAGTTCACCGTGGCGCGCAAGCCGATCAGAGCGGCCACCGCATCGAAAAGACGCCCGCAGCTCGAGGTGAGCGGAGAATTCACACCGCGATCGATCATTTGCAGAAGGATGTCCAGATTGCGCCGGTCCAGATCCTTGACGAAAGGAATCTGCGCGCCGCCCAGCGACTTCCCGAAGTGTTTCGCGAGGTAGCTCACAGCGATGCGCCAGGGCTCGTGAATCGCGGCCTCACCACCCGGCAGAGCCACGTAGTCCAAGTGGGCGGCGCGCTGGAAATTCACGTAGTCCGCAAGGAGCACTTCCCCGCCCCAGATTGCGCCATCGGTGCCGTAGCCGGTGCCGTCAAGAGCGATGCCGATCACTTTGCCGTCGAGATGGTTTTCCGCCATGCACGCGGCGATGTGCGCGTGATGGTGTTGCACGCCGATCAGCCGAACGTCTGCCCGGCCCAGCGCCCATTTGGTCGAGAAATAGTCCGGATGCAGATCGTAGGCGATCACTTTGGGTTGCACTTCCAGGATGCGCTGCAAGTGCTCGACGGCCTCTTCAAAAAAGCGGTAGCTTTCCAAATTCTCAAGGTCACCGACATGCTGACTGAGGAATGCTTCGGCACCGCGTACAACGCACACCGTGTTTTTCAGCTCTCCACCAACCGCCAGGATGGGCTGCGATTCGCTCTCCAACGCCACGGGCACGGGGACAAACCCGCGGGAGCGGCGCAGCTTTTGCGTTTGGCCCGCTGCCTGGCGCACAACGGAATCGTCACAGCGCCGCAGGATGTCGCGGTTGTGCACGAGGAAGGCGTCGGCAATGCCGCGCAGGCGCTGTACGGCCTCGTCATTGTCGATGGCGATGGGCTCCTCGCTGAGGTTGCCGCTGGTCATCACAAGAGCATCGCATCTGCCACTGGACAGCAAGAGATGATGGAGCGGCGTATAGGGCAAGAAGACGCCGAGAAAGCGATTGCGTGGCGCGACGCCAGGGGCCACATGCACTTCGGGCCTGCGCGGCAACAGCACAATCGGCCGCTCGCGTGAAAGAAGCGATTTACGCGCGGCTTCTTCAACAGCACAGAAGCGCTCGGCATCTTCGATGCGACTCACCATGACAGCAAACGGTTTTTCCACCCGGCGTTTGCGCTCACGCAAACGATCCACGGCCGCGTCGTTTTCTGCGTCGCAGGCCAGGTGAAATCCGCCGAGCCCCTTGGTGGCAACGATGGCGCCACATTCCAGAAGGCGTGCGGCTTCTCGAATGGGCTCGACGATGTCCACCCGTGCGCCGTTGCCGTCAAGGAGCTGCACTTGCGGGCCGCAATCCCAACAAGCGTTGGGCTGCGCGTGGAAGCGGCGGTTCGCAGGGTCGTCGTATTCCGCCTGGCAGGCCGCGCACATTTTGAACGGGGCCATGGAGGTGCGCGCGCGGTCGTAGGGAATATCGCGAATGATGGTGAAGCGCGGCCCACAATTCGTGCAGTTGATAAACGGGTAGCGGAAACGGCGATCCCGGGGATTGGCCATTTCGCGCAGGCAATCCTCGCAAACCGCTACGTCCGGAGAGATCAGCGCCTTGGGGGGCTGATCGAGGCGGCTGGAAAGTATGAGAAACGTTGTGTCCGGCTGCAATTCGACATCGCGCGGCGCCAGCGAAGTGATTTTCGCGAGCGGCGGAATTTCCTTCGGTAATCTTGCGAGAAACGACGCGATGGAATCCGCTGGCCCCTGCACTTCGATGCTCACGCCCGCCGGTGTATTGGCGATGAAGCCCGCGAGATTGCATTCACCGGCCAGCCGGTAGATGAACGGGCGGAAGCCGACGCCCTGGACAATGCCGGTGACGTCGATGGCTTTGCGAAGTACGCCCGTTTGTGACGCTGGCGTCATGGTGGCAATGGGGCCCCCGTCAGGAAATTGTGGCAGGGGCTTCCTGCCGGGTTTTCTGCTGGAGCGCGGCGAGCCAGGCGAGCCACTGATCGAAACCCTCGCCAGTCTTGGAAGAAAGGGCCAGGTAGTCGATCTCCGGATGAATCTTGCGCGCGTTTTCCAGGGCGAGCTTGGGATCGAATTCGACGTGGGGAAGAAGGTCCGTCTTGGTCAGGATCATCAGCGAAGCGCGGTGAAAAATTCCAGGATATTTCAGCGGCTTGTCCTCGCCTTCGGTGACGCTCAACAGAACAATTTTCGCCGCTTCGCCCAGGTCGTAGCTGGACGGGCAGACCAGGTTGCCCACATTTTCCACCAGCAACAAGCCGGGGCCGCGGAAGCCCAGTTCATTCAAATGACGCTCGACCATGCGCGCATCCAGATGGCAAGTCCCTCCCGTGACGATTTGGCGTACAGGAAAGCCGTAGCGCATGAGGCGCCGCGCGTCGTTGTCCGTCTGCAAGTCCCCGGTGAGAACCGCGACTGGCGTGCCCGGCGCAAAGCTGCCGAGTGTTTTTTCGAGCAGCGCCGTTTTCCCGGAGCCCGGCGAGCTGATGAAATTGACGCAGAGAATGTTCTGTTCGCGGTAGCGCTGGCGCAACTCTGCCGCCAGCCGGTCATTCTCGCTGAGGACTTTTTTCTCTACGACTTCTCGCATGGCTCCTCCAACTCCAGATAGGCAATATCCAATTCCGTGCCGCCGATGCAGGTGCTTCGCGCCTCGCCGCATTTCGGACAGGTCAGTTCCCAGTCTTTCACCACAAATTCCTCTCCGCACGCGAGACACTTCTGGCGCCGCGGACACCACTCAATTTCGAGCCGCAGGTGCTCCAGCGGCGTTTTTAGCGTCAACGCCTCAAACGCAAAAGCAAGGGCATCGCGATCCACATTGGAAAGTTCCCCGATGCGCACGCCCACGGCAGTGAACTGCGCGTCCGGGCGGCGGCGCGCTTCGGCTTCAATCGATTCGATGATGGAAGAAGCGATACCGACCTCGTGCAACGGGCCCCCCTAACAAATACGCGGCAGTTGATCGCCGGTCAGCATGTCCACGATGCGCGTGGTGCCGAACGGCGTGCGCATCACCACCATGCGCGGATGCTCGGAGGTCACGCGGCCGATGATGCGAGCGTCTTTGCCAAGCGGATGATTCTGCAACGCCCGCAAAGCGGCCTCGGCGGAGGCCGGCGCAACAATAGCCACCAGTTTCCCTTCGTTTGCAACGTAGAGCGGATCGAGGCCGAGCATTTCGCAAGCGTCGCGCACCTCTTCTCGAACTGGGATGGACGTTTCTTCAAGCTCCATGCCCACGCCGGAGCTGGCGGCAATCTCATTCAGTGTGCTGGAAAGCCCGCCGCGCGTAGGATCACGAAGGCAGCGCACCTCGCGCGTCGCTTCCAGCAAGCTCGCCACCAGCGTATGCAGCGGCGCGGAATCGCTCTGCACCGCGGTTTCAAATTGCAGCCCTTCGCGTTCGGCCAAAATCGCGATGCCATGATCGCCGAGCATCCCGCTCACCAGAATCGCGTCGCCGGGCCGCGCTTGTGCCGCGGAAAGGGAGATGCCCTCGCGCACCAGGCCGATGCCGGTGGTATTGACGAAGATCCCGTCGGCGCTTCCCTTCTCCACAACCTTGGTGTCACCAGTGACAATTTCCACTCCGGCGTTTGCGGCTGCTTCGTGCATGGAACCGACGACGCGACGCAGCGTTTCGATCGGCAAACCTTCTTCCAAAATGAATGCGGCGCTCAGCCACAACGGTTCGGCGCCGCCCATGGCCAGGTCGTTGATGGTGCCATGCACGGCCAGCGAGCCAACGTCGCCGCCGCGAAAAATCAGCGGTTTCACGACAAAAGAGTCCGTGGTGATGGCCAAGCGCACACCGTTCAAGGAAACAATGGCCTGATCTTCCAGGCGATTCAGGACGGGATTTCCAAGCGCAGGGAGAAACACGTTTTTCAGCAAGTCCGCGCTGAGTTTGCCGCCGCTGCCATGGCCCAGAAGGATGCGCTCGCCCGCCGGAAGCGGCACGGGGCAGGAAAATGCGGCCAGGTCCTTGGTCTCGTCTTTGGACACGGAATCAGAGTGTAACGAGGTGGCGCCGGTATTGGTGATAGGCCGCACACGCACCTTCCGAGGATACCATTGGCGCGCCCAGTGGCTTTTCGGGCGTACAGCGCGTTCCAAATGCCGAACAGTCGGTGGGCTTCTTGAGGCCGAGCAGAACCTCCGCGCTGATGCACTCGCTCGGCTCCTCCGCGCAAACATCCGCGAGATCGAACAACCTTTCGGCATCGAACGCGGCGTATTTCTCTTTGAGCCGCAAGCCGCTCTCCGGAATCGGGCCGATGCCGCGCCATTTCCGGTCGGAAACTTCAAACACGCGCGCGACGGCCTCCTGCGCTGGCCGGTTCCCTTCATACTGCACCGATCGCGAGTACTGATTCTCGACCTCGGCGCGGCCTTCTTCGAGTTGCGCCACGAGCATGTGAATCGCTTCCAGCAAATCGATGGGCTCAAACCCGCCGACGACAATCGGCACATGGAATTCGCGCACCAGGTTTTCGTAGTCGCGCATCCCCACCACGGTGCAGACATGGCCGGGCGCGATGAATCCCTGCACGCGATTTTTCGGCGAGCTCAGCAGAGTGCGGATCGCCGGAGGCACGAGCACGTGGGAAACGAGCAAGCTGAAATTGCGCAGCCCCAGGCGCTCGGCTTGCAGCACGACCATGGCGTGCGCCGGCGCTGTCGTCTCAAACCCAATCGCAAAGAAAACCACTTGGCGTCCCGGCTGGCTGCGCGCCAACTCTACCGCATCGGTCGGCGAGTACACCACGCGCACATCGCCGCCTTCCGCCTTCACATGAAATAAATCCGTTTCCGAGCCCGGCACGCGCAGCATGTCTCCATAAGAGACCAGCGTCACTTCGGGGAGGCGGGCCAGCGCAATGGCGCGGTCAATCATTTCCAGCGGCGTCACACACACCGGGCATCCGGGTCCGTGCACGAGTTGCACGCTTTCGCCGAGCAGGTCATCAATTCCGTAGCGCATCAACGTATGCGTCTGCCCACCGCAAATCTCCATCAGCACCCACGGCCGCGTGGAGCGCCGGCGGATCTCCCCAGCCAAGGCGTGCGCGATCTTGACGTCGCGGTATTCGTCCAGGTACTTCATGATGGAGTGGGATCCATGCCACCCGGAGCAAGCTCTTCTGCGAGGACGCCCATGCTTTCCAGCAGGGCGTAAGTGCGTTCGGCTTCGTCTTTGTCCACCACGCTAATGGCGAATCCCACGTGCACCATCACGTAGTCGCCGACGTTGGCCTCCGGTACGAAGTCGAGGCAGGCCTGCCGCGTGATGCCGCCAAACTGGATGCGCCCGGAACGCACGCCGTCCAGCACATCGATTTGAGACACTTTACCGGGAATCGCCAGGCACATGCAGCTACTCCCCCCTGAATTCGAGGATACTGTTTCTCCCCGCGGAAAGATAGGCATGCAGGGACGCGCTGCAGCTCAGGGGCGGCTCCGAGTTGCCAGGTCTTTCCGCGCTTCGTCAAGCGCCCAACGGCACCTTACCGGCGCCGAAAACGGCCACCTGCGGGGGAAAATCATGCGCTGCGGCCCTCTTTCTCGCGCAAAAACTCGCCAAACGCCACATCCTCGGAAGCGACGTGATTCAGCAGCCAGTCGCGCAATTCCTCAACCAGCTCCAGGCTGGGCGCATTCTCGCCGCGAAAAACACTCTCGCGGATTTTGCGGACTTTCTTCATCAGCCGGGTGTGCGCCTCAAGATGCGTTTCGTAGCCGGGATAGCTGTGCAGCCGCATGACCAACTGCTCCGAAAGAAAATGCATGTCCGAAAATTCGATGAATTGCTCCAGGATGTAGCGCGAGGGTGAAAAATCGCCGCCCTTCTGGAGCGCTTCGGAGAGCGAATCCAGCATCTGCATTTGCAGGTCATGCTCGGTGTCGATCGATTTCTCCCCGATCTTTACGGGTGCGGCGTGTAGGGTTTCGTTCATCTTTGCCTCTGTAAGAAAAAGTGAGGATGCGTTCCTGGCCTTCCGGTTGAGGCGTGTGCCTGGCTTAGACCAAGCGGGGCATCCATGGGTCAGTTTGCGCCTGACTGGGTCCAAACTCTCCCTAAGAAAATGCGCAACACCGCACGAGGCCCCTGCCAGCCCACTTTTCTCATGAGCTTATGCCCCCGCAGGCAGCCAGGCAAGACCTCTACGGGCAAACCAACGCTGGTCACAATTAAAGCAAGGCAGACGAATGACCAATTCGAGCCTCTTGCTGGAAGCCCCAACCTGCTTGATAAGAAAAACAGTTAGCTCACATCGAAAAAATAAGGAGGCAAATTCAACTGTGTAAATACCCTCATCGGATGTTTAATTTTTCAACACTCGTGAGTCTTTCTCCTCAGGTGGCTTGTTTTCAATAGTCTGCGACCGCCGTCGTTTCTTCGCTTGAGTGTCGCCGCAATCTGACCCCGAGGTGTATGATCCTCGAGTGTGAGCTACGTCATAGTTTAGCGTGATTGGGCATGGCAGCATGGCAGGAGCCCCCCCTTTGGGCCCCTTACAGGAAAAATAAACTATGCCTCTTACCTCGAAGAAACCCCCTCTGCCCTCAGAGGACAAACGCTGGAGAATTGTCAACGGCACGATGCGACGCCATGGCTACGCGCGCGACGCCCTGATCGAAACCCTGCATACAGTTCAGGAATCGTTCGGCTTCCTGGATAAGGCTTCGCTGCGCTTCGTGGCCGATTCGCTCCGCGTGCCGCTCAGCCAGGCCTACGGAGTGGCCACCTTTTATCACTTTTTCACCATGAAGCCGCCCGGCGAGCACGTTTGTCTCATCTGTATGGGCACGGCCTGCTACATCAAGGGCGCCGGCGCGCTCCTGAACGAGGCGCAAGCCGCGCTCGGCATTCAAGCGGGCGAAACAACCGCTGACGCCAAGGCTTCCTTGATGACCGCGCGATGCATCGGCTCTTGCAGCGTCGCTCCCGCGGTGGTGTTTGACGGAGAAACGATGGGCAACGTGGCGGGCAAGAACCTCCGTGAAAAGCTGGCAGGATGGAGGCCCGCATGACCTTCGAGGAACTCGAACAGATTGCCGCTGAAACGCGCGAAAATCGGGAAAAGTCGCCCCGCGAATTGAATGTCTGCGTGGCGGCGGGTTGTCTTTCTCTGCATAGCGATGCGGTGAAGAAATCGCTCGAGGAAGAAGTGAAGCGAACGGGCGCCACGTGTCGCGTGCGCGGAACCGGTTGCATGGGCTTGTGTTCCCTGGGTCCGCTGGTCGCTTCCGAACCTTCCGGCCAGTTCTACAAGAGTGTGGCCGCTGCCGACGCCGCTGAAATCGTGGAGAACCTGGAAGGCGCCCCGGTGCCGCGGCTCCTGTGTTCGCGGGAGCAGCCCTTTTTTCAGCGCCAGAACCTGATCGTCTTGGAGAATTCAGGCCGCATCGATCCGGAAAAAATCGAGGAGTACATCGCGGTAGACGGCTACCGGGCTCTGGTCCACGCCCTCACGGAAATGAACCCGAACGAAATCGTCCAGGAAGTCTCCAAGAGCGGCTTGCGGGGACGCGGCGGCGCCGGATATCCCACGGGCCTCAAGTGGGGCACGGTGGCAAAAACGGCCGGCACCACCAAGTACGTGATCTGCAACGCCGACGAAGGCGACCCCGGCGCGTTCATGGATCGCAGCGTTTTGGAAAGCGATCCGCATCGCGTTCTGGAAGGCATGGCCATTGCCGCCTATGCGGTGGGCGCGACGCACGGCTACATCTACGTTCGTGCCGAATATCCGCTCGCCGTGAAGCGCTTTGGCACGGCCATCCGCGAAGCCCGGCGGCTGGGTTTCCTGGGCAGCCAGATCTGCAACACCAAATTCAATTTCGATATGGAAGTGCGCATCGGCGGCGGCGCCTTTGTGTGCGGTGAAGAAACCGCGCTAATCGCCTCCATCGAGGGACGCCGCGGCTCGCCGCGCCCGCGTCCGCCTTATCCCGCGCAAGCCGGGCTTTGGGATATGCCCACGCTCATCAACAACGTGGAGACCTTCGCCAACATTCCCAGCATCGTGCGCCGCGGCGGCGATTGGTACGCCTCCATCGGCACGAAGAAAAGCAAGGGCACCAAGGTCTTCGCTCTCACCGGCAAAGTGCGCAATGTCGGCTTGATCGAGGTGCCCATGGGAACGACACTCCGCCAGATCATTTATGAGATCGGCGGCGGCGTCCCCGAAGGCCACAAGTTCAAAGCAGTGCAGACCGGCGGGCCTTCCGGCGGCTGCATCCCGGAACAGTTCCTCGATCTCTCCGTGGACTATGAATCGCTCCGGGAGCTCGGCTCGATCATGGGCTCCGGCGGCATGATCGTCATGGACGACAGCGCCTGCATGGTGAACGTGGCGCGCTACTTCATGGAGTTCTGCATGTCCGAATCCTGCGGCAAGTGTATTCCCTGCCGCTCCGGGACGGCCCAAATGTTCGAGCTTCTGACGCGCATGACCTTGGGCACCGCCACCGCTCGCGACCTGGAACTCCTGGAAGAACTTTGCGACATGGTCAGCAGCACCAGCCTCTGCGGCCTGGGGCAGAGCGCGCCCAACCCGGTCCTTAGCACCCTGCGTTATTTTCGGGATGAGTACATCGAACACATCAACGAAAAACGCTGCCGCGCCGGGGTTTGTGAGTGCGGTTCCGCTGTGGGGGTGACCGCATGAATCCAGCGCCGTCCGTTAAAACATTAATGATCGATGGCAAAGACGTCAGCGCGCGCGCCGACCAATCCATTCTGGATGCCGCGCGCGAAAACGCCATCCCGATCCCCACGCTTTGCCACCTCGACGGCCTCTCCGAAGCGGGCGCGTGCCGCCTCTGCCTCGTGGAACTCAAGGGCACTCTGCGGCTTCAACCGGCTTGTGTCACGCTGGTCGAGGAGGGCATGGAGGTCACCACGCAATCGCCGCGTCTGGAGAAGTACCGGCGCATGGTGGTGGAGTTGCTCTTTTCCGAGCGCAATCATGTCTGCTCTGTCTGCGTTTCCAACAACATGTGCGAGTTGCAGGACATGGCCAAGCAGTTGGGCGTCACCCATGTTCGCTTCCCTTACCGCTACCCCCGCCTGCCCGTGGACACCACCCACGAGCGCTTCACCATGGATCACAACCGCTGCATCCTGTGCACGCGTTGCGTTCGCGTTTGCACCGAAATCGAAGGCGCGCACACCTGGGGCGTTTTCGGCCGCGGCGTGGACGCCCATTTGATCACGGATCTGGATATACCCTGGGGCACGTCGGATACCTGCACGAGTTGCGGCAAGTGCGTTCAGGTCTGCCCCACCGGCGCTCTCTTTGAAAAGAGCAAGGTGGGCATGCAGAGCCAGAAGAACCCTGACTTCCTCAATTACCTCAACGAAATGCGGGAGATCGAACGATGAGCAAAGCGACCCTGGCGACGATCTGGCTGGACGGCTGCTCCGGATGTCACATGTCGTTACTGGACATGGACGAGCGGCTGATCGAACTCAGCCCCCTATTTGAACTTGTATACTCACCGCTGGTGGACGCAAAAGTTCTGCCGCGGAATGTGGACGTTGCGCTGGTGGAAGGCTCGGTGAGTTCCGATGAAGACGAACACAAGATCCGGCTGGTAAGGTCGCGAGCGCGGATTCTGGTCTCGCTGGGCGATTGCGCGGTGACCGGCAATGTGCCGGCCATGCGCAACTCGTTTCCCGTGGACGCGGTGCTCCACCGCGCCTTCATAGAAAATGCCACCCTGCAGCAGCAGGTGCCCACCGAGCGCCTGCCCGTGCTTTTGAAGCGCGTGCGTCCGGTGCACGAAGTCGTGACCGTGGACGTGTTTGTGCCCGGCTGCCCGCCCTCGGCAGACACCATCTATGCGGTTCTTAAAGAACTTCTGGCCGGCCGTGTCCCGGACATCGCCGCACTTTCACGTTTCGGAATCTAGGGAAAACTAATGGGAAAAACCATCACCATCGATCCAATCACCAGAATCGAAGGCCACGCCAAGATCACCCTGCAAGTGGACGATCACGGAGAGGTGAGCGAGGCGTACTTTCACACCACGCAGTTGCGCGGATTTGAGAAGTTCGTGGAGGGCCGCCCCTACTATGAAATGCCCTATCTGATGGAGCGCATCTGCGGCATATGTCCGGTGAGCCATCTGCTGGCCTCGGCAAAGGCGTGCGATGCCCTGCTGGCTATGAAAGTTCCGCCGGCAGCCGGAAAACTCCGGCGCATCCTGGAACTGGCGCAACTCATTCAGTCTCATGCGCTGAGTTTCTTCTATCTTTCCTCGCCAGACTTTCTTATGGGCATGGACGCTGACCCCAAAGATCGCAACATCTTCGGCGTGATGGCCAAGCATCCGGAGCTCGGGCACGGTGGGATCCGGCTGCGGCAATTCGGCCAGCAGGTGATTGAAACGCTGGCGGGCAAACGCGTTCACCCGGGGTGGGTGGTTCCCGGCGGCGTGAATGAGCCGCTGAGCGTCGAAAAGCGTGACAAGCTGCTGGCGGACATTCCCGAAGTCATTGAGATCGCGCAGAAAGCGCTAACCTGGTTCAAAAGAGAGCTCGAGAGTTTCCGCGAGGAGATTCGCACCTTTGCCAATTTCCCCAGCCTCTTTATGGGGCTGGTTACGGTCGATGAGCGTGCGGGCTTCTACGAGGGCAAGATCCGCTTCACGGATTCGCTGGGGAACATCGTGGCGGATAAACTCGAGGCCGCGCAGTACCAGGAATATCTGGGGGAAGCGGTTGAGCCGTTCACGTTCATGAAGTTTCCTTACTACAAGCCACTGGGCTATCCCGACGGCATCTACCGCGTGGGCCCGCTCGCGCGGCTGAACCTGGTGGACAACTGCGGCACGCCGCTCGCTCAGCAGGAATGGGTGGAATTCCGCTCGCTGGAACGGAATGCGGTTCTGAGCTCGTTCCATTACCATTACGCGCGGCTGATTGAGATTCTTTTTGCCATCGAGCATATCCAGGAGTACCTGCTCGATCCCATCATCACGAAAAAGCAGGCCCGCTACACGGCTTCCCTGAACAACCTGGAAGGCGTCGGGTGTTGCGAAGCGCCGCGCGGCACGCTGATCCACCACTATCGCGTGGATGAGCAGGGCCTGATGACCTGGGCGAATTTGATCATCGCCACCGGCCACAACAATCTGGCCATGAACCGCGGCATCCTCCAGGCCGCGCGCCATTTCGTGCGCAGCGATAAGCTCACCGAAGGCATGCTGAATCGTGTGGAAGCGGTTATCCGCGCGTTCGATCCCTGCCTGAGCTGCTCGACCCACGCGGACGGGCACATGCCGCTGCACCTCCGTCTGGTTGCACCGGACGGCAAACTGCTCGATGAACTGCGCAGAATGCCATGATTCGCGCGCTCATCCTCGCGTGTGGTAACTCTCTTCGCGGGGATGACGCGGCGGCCTTGCACGTTGCGCGTGAGCTCCGTTCCGGCCTCTGTGAACCGGAAACCGCAATCCACTCTTCGACGCAGTGGACCCCTGAACTGGCCGAATCCATCAGCGCAGCCGATGTGGTCATTTTCGTGGACGCTTCGGCCGTTCTTCCTCCCGGAGCGGTGCAAACCCGGCACGTCTCGCCGATCCCCGATGCGCCAGGCAGCCTTTCGCACCGCTCCAGCCCCGCCGGCCTGCTCGCTCTCGCCAAGAGTCTCTACGAGGTGATTCCCTCGCACGCATTTCTGATCACCATTGGCGCGCAATCGTTCGAGTTATCCGAGAAGCTCTCAGAGCCCGTGCGGCTCGCTATTCCAGAGGTCATCGAGCGGATCAAGGCGATTCTCTCCGGCATTTCCCTCCCCTCGGATGGACCGCGCGACCAAGCTGCTTCCTCCTGATTCGTAAGCCGCGCGGTTTGGCGCAAGACTCGAAGTGGTTATGCATCACTCCTTCCGCGGACCACCGTCATTCCGCCTTCGCGGTTCGCTGTGCTATGGTCTCTCTTCTGCCCATGTTCTCTCAGCGCACCAACTGGAAACTCACGCCCAACCGTCACGCACAGGCTCTCGAGGAACTTCGCGCCGCGGGAACTCCAATCCTCGATCTCACCGCTTCCAATCCGACGCATTGCGGTTTCCACTATGACACCGCCGCCATTCTCGATGCCTTCCGCAAACCCGAAGCGCTCACCTACGACCCGCAGCCACTGGGCCTGCTGCCCGCGCGGGAAGAAGTTTCGCGCTACTACTTCCACGACCATCGCGCGGTCGTGAATCCAGAGTCCATCGTTCTCACTACCAGCACCAGCGAAGCCTACTCCTATGTTTTCCGGTTGCTTTGCAATCCTCACGACGAAATTCTCGTGCCCAAGCCCAGCTATCCGCTGTTCGACTATCTTGCCGACTTGCAGGACGTAACCCTGATCCCTTACACCTTGGAATACGCCCACGGTTGGTTCATCGATTTCCACAGTGTGATTCGCGCGCTCACTCCGCGCACGCGCGCGATTCTGCTCGTCCATCCCAACAATCCGACGGGCTCGTATCTTCAAGCTGAGGAAGTCCATCGCCTCAACAAACTTTGCCGCGAGCGCAACCTTGCCCTGATCGTCGACGAAGTTTTCCTCGACTACACCTTTGCCCCGGCCCCTCGCGCGACCTTCGCCGACAATCATGAGTCGCTGACTTTTACCCTCAACGGCCTCTCCAAGATTGCCGCGCTCCCGCAAATGAAAGTCGCCTGGGTCGTCACCACCGGCCCCGATTCGCTCGTGCATTCCGCGCTGGAACGCCTGGAGGTCATCGCGGACACCTATCTCTCCCTCAATGCCCCCACGCAATGGGCCTTCCCGGCTTTGTTTGAGCAGCGCCACTCACTGCGGCCGCAAATCCTGGAACGCCTGCGCGAGAATCGTACGTACCTGCAGGCGATTGTGGCGCAGCATGCTTCCTGCGGACTGCTCGACGCCGATGGCGGGTGGTACGCGGTCCTGCGCCTCCCCGCCGGTTTCTCTGATGAAGACTTCGCCATCACACTCCTGCAGACACACCACGTCCTCGTTCATCCAGGCCATTTCTACGATTTCAGCACCGAGGATTGTCTGGTGATTAGCCTGCTCATGCTTATCCGGTTGTTTCAGCAAGCCACAATATGTTGTGGTCAGTCTTGGCTGGGTGGCTTGGAACGGTCCGTCTAGTTCGCATCTCCTTGTAGGTCGTGGACTTGTGCTTGGTTCCGAGTCC